>Ga0302323_100001771_pt1 | contig 17521 bp, 34 predicted proteins | sample Fen_T0_3_FD_201950 | JGI IMG/M metagenome (GOLD analysis project Ga0302323, IMG submission 201950) | Peat permafrost microbial communities from Stordalen Mire near Abisko, Sweden - Fen_T0_3 | ecosystem: Environmental > Terrestrial > Soil > Wetlands > Permafrost | place: Sweden: Abisko... | reverse complement strand
TCTCCCCATGGATTGGTGTCCCTGGGCCCTCCCGCCGCCTCCTGGGCGGGTTTAGGGCATTTATCGATTCTCCGTGAAAGTGTAATTTTGTAGAAATTCTACAAACAATCGTTTGCCCTTGACTACATCACAGAAGGTTTCCAGTGACGTGACGACTCCACATCATGTTTGATGTGTACTCACCCGTGACGGTACCAGGGGCTTGACATCATGACGGGACCGTGAGATAATGAGGTCCGGTCGCGGTCCGGTCACAACTTTTTCATCTGTTTCCCGCCTGGCCGCGATACTTTTTGAAACTGGAGTGTTTTATGAAGATTTTTACCAGAGAGAAGCCCGAGACCAGGCGACGTCAAGAAACGTGGGGGCGGAGTCATTGTGAGTTTTGTGAGCGGACGGACAGTCTTGAGAATTGGCGGGACGACACCCAACGTATCCATTTAGTATGTGATTCTGTCGAATGTGAAGATCAGGCAAGAGAAGCGGGTTATACCTATGAATAGTCCGTTATTGGAGGTTCCCGCTATGGCTATGGGTCATGATAATTCGATTGCTGAACTGGTTAAACGAATTAATGAGGCTATTGGAGATAAATGCCCCGACCTCAAAGTAACCCGGCAATCTATCCGCGACTACTGCCATAATGGCACGATTAAAGCGACCAGGCACGCGAGCCGGAACCCTTTATCGTCGAAGTTTTATTGGATGATACCCGAGCCGGAAGCGACACGGGTGGTAACACTTTTTATTGATCGTTGCAAGTAAGAGGAGAATACATCATGATTGAATTGACTATCCCGCAAGCCGAAACCGCCGTTGCACTCTCACCAGCTCCTACCGAACTGGCCGCCGTGTTTCCTGGCCTAATTCTTCCAATACAAATGAGCCAGGAAGAACGCGAAAATATTCTGTACTTCACTCAAGAGTATATGACCGCCGATTGTGTAGAGACTGTTGATATCCTGACAACTTCAAGACGACGGCCAGGGGAGAAGCCACAAGAAGATCGCGTCTATTTAGACGTGTACGGCGTTCTTTGTCACCGCGTCCGACTCACAAACCAGACCACCGGGGAATATACCTTTAAAATGCGGACCGTGTTTAAAGTCTTGCTTGACGGCCAGGTTGATTATAGCTACGTAAGTTTTGTAAGTGAAACGATTTTCCGCGACATTCAAGCGTTTTTGACGCTCAATATCCGCCCCATGGGTCAATGGGAAGATCCGCTTACGATGATTGTCAAAAGTGTGGGGCCGATGGAACGGCGGACGTATAAATTTCAGTTTGTCCGCCGCCCCTAATACCATCTGCCCTCTATTGTTCAGATAGGCTAGCCTAGCGTAGAATAAGGCTAGCCCTTTTTTTATCCACTTTGAGGTACTGCTATGCCATCCAGAGAAGAAAATATCGCCTACTTGAGCGAAAAAAATCTGTTGACCAAGGCACCCGAGTCATACAAGTCTGATTACTTACAACGCCTGGCCGGTCAATTCAAGAAGATTGACGCGGGCGGGGCTATTGACTGGAGTAATCCAAAGAGTGTGAAATACGCCCGAGACGTGGCCCGTGGGAAGGGCCTAGCCCCGACGGTACCGCTCGATAAAGAGGGGCACCGTCTCAAGCAGGTGTATATGCCCAATCCACAAATGGGCCGCGACGTTGCAAACCTACTCAAGAAAGCACCCGAGAGGAAACGGTATCTGGTCGTCATTACGGGCTTTGTTGACGATGGCAGCCCGCTTGATATGACGTTCACGCAAGCAAAAGAAGTCTCGTATAGCGTGCACGTATCGAAGAAGAAGCTTGACGCATGGACGGTCGATAATCCTTACGCTCCACTTACTAACCTGGCCGGGCGGCTCTTTCCTGGTATGAAGTGGTTATCTGTCTCTAGTGTCTCTCTTGCCTATCCCAAAGAGAAATAAGAGGTGCTACATGGACCCCGCTATCTTAGACTTTTGTATTGCCTTTGTTGCGGCTATTCTGGTTGTGCATTTAATACAAGTGACCAGGATTGTCGTCTTACTTGCAAAAATTTTAGTTCGCCTTAACTTCTTGAGCATGCGACTCAAGCGAGACGATTACCAGACCGAACTATTAAAAGTCAACCCGTTTAGTGCTCCGACTCAGGAGCAAGGAACCGTGTAACAGTGTCGAATGAAGAGTGGCAAGCCCCCCTACTCTGGCCGCGTTACATTGAAAGAACGTGGTTAGAACGGACCCTCTGTTATTTTCAGACGGGAAGTATAGTGACCGAACATAACGCCCACTATACAATAAATGACATCACTGACTTTATCCAATGCATATTCACAAACAATCTCTTAACATTTATCGACAATTTTTTAACATTCCCTTATACAAATGACCTTACAACGCTCGGGGAATTGACGTGTAATAGTCTCGGGGTGCCCTTGGCCGCGTGTTTGACGGGTGCCAAACGGACAACCCGGTGGGTGTTACCCGCTAGAGGCTGGTCATACGTGGCGGTCGGACCGGGCATGCTCACAGCGATACGGGCCACGTTTGAACATGCCGGGGTTGGGACTCCGAACACGCCGGGGGCTCTCGGGCAAAAGTTGATGAGGGCTAGCTACAAAGAAACCTACGGCCAGGCGTGGCGAGATCATAGGCATAAACGCCCGAGCGGGAACGCATGCAAAGAAATTGACAACCATGCAAGCGGGGCTCGGGCCGATGTGGCCGTCGAATCGACCGACGTATTTCCTCTCGCGTGGGAATTAGACCAGAAAAACGCCTACCTGGCCGCAGCTGGGTCCCTTCCGACCGGGGATACCATCCGGGTGCTTGACGGACCCGACGACGATATGTGTACGTATTTTGCTGAATGTACAATAACTATCAAAAATGAGCTTGTCTTGGGGCCGTTTCCAGTTCGTATTGAAGATGAAAAGAACGGGCTACACCCGGTCTATCCCCGAGCACCCGGAATGTATACCGCGTGGCTATGGCAAGAAGAAGTAGAACGGTGCCAGGCGGCGGGGTGTCTGGTTCGGATAGGGGACGGGTTCGGGTGGGAAGAATGGACAAACGATCTACAACCCTGGATAGAGAAAATGTCACGACTGCGAGATACGGCCCCGAATCCCGAGGTTGAAGGATTTATGAAATTGGCTATTGTTGCCGGGCTCGGGCGGTTCGGTATGGTAGAGGGCCGCCAAATTCTCATACCGGAAGACCAGGCGGATATCGAAAAAGATACGCCCGTGGCGGTGGGCGGGCTTGCCTATGACTGGTATGTCAAGAAGATACCCGAATGGCACCCGACGACTATGCCACACTGGTATCGATACATCATGATGAAATGTAGAATTATGCTCTATGACCTGGCTTTACCGTACGCAAAACAAGAGTTATTGATAGGCACCAATACGGATGCAATTTTAGTGAAGGACGGGGCCGATATTGCTGCATTTAAGCGGAAGGACGAACCAGCTTTGACTGGAGAGTACAGAAAGCGACCGCTTACCCGTGTCACGGTACCGCATTTGCGACACCTGATATCGAATGAAAAAGTAACGCGGCCAGGGGTCCCGCGGAAAAATCGGTAACTCTGCTATAGCGTGTCTATAGGAAATGTGCTATACTCGTTGTAACAGTAGTTACAACGAGTATTTTTTTGGGGGCACCATGCCGACACCATACCATACTATCCCCGACGACGTGGCAAACCGGATAGAGAGTGTGCTTGCTGCACAGACCAGTAAAATGCAGCAATTGATAGACGCCTTACGCCGCTCTATCCCGAGCTATGTTGATGAGCGAAACTTTGCGGTCAATTCGTCAACGCTCACGATGAATCCACAGACAACGAACCTCACACTCATTACCGCCCTAATCGTCGGTGCATCCAGTAACGCAACGTTGACGCTCGGGAACCGTACGTATTTTTTCGGGCCGACAACGACCGTTTGGTCAAGTATTGGTATCCTGGTTCGTTTTGAGAATGAAATAACGCTCACACAAGAAACGCCGGGGTTCCTCTCACTTGAGCTTATGGGTATTGAATTACCGGACAAGGGACCGTTCTAAATGGCGATAGAGGATGATATTGACGCACTGGCCGCCCGAGTGCAGTCGGCACACATGACAATTGCGATAGCATTAACCGACCTAACAGAACTGGTCTCGCGTGCTGAAAGCGCGGCCAGTCGGGCGGAGCTGGCCGCCGTCAATTCGTCTCTTGCGGCCAGTACAAGCGATACGGCGGCGAGTGTGGCGGCGGCGGCGGCCAGTGTAAGCAGTGAGGCGGCTATGCTGTCTGTTGAGTCTGTAGAGACGATAGAGGACACAATAGAGGAGAGTCAAGAGGATGCCACGCAAGAGGAACCCGAGTCAACAGAAGTACATGTACATCACGACGGAAACGGGGAAGAAAAGTCGGATACCGAACCCGAACTACCTTCCGCCGCAGAACCAATTACCATCATCGTCAAGCAATCAGGAACCGACACCCATAACAGTAAGCCAGCTCATTTCAGACGCGGTCACTGACGCCCCTGTTGAGCGACGGCCAGGCAAAGCCGAAAAAGAATATACCGACTTCCTTTTAGGCACGCTAGGAGTAGCAAGCCTCATTGTTGGAATGATCATTTGTTATTTCCTTCAATTGCCTATGGACGTTGCGGAAGAACTAGCGCTTACAAATGAAGAGGTTATCAGTTTTGCCGAACCATCTGCAAGGTTACTTGCAAAAAGTAAGATACCTTCAGAAGTGAGAACGTCGTTGGTCAATAGCGGTGACTATACGGCGCTCGGGGTGGCCGCTATCGCCTATGTTTTTAGGATACTTGATATCATGAAGGGAGCTCAACTTGGCAATCAGAGACAAACTCGCGGGGTACCGCCAACTCACCAGACAGTCGCAAGTAACGGACACCATAGTAACGATACCTTCGCCGTCGGAAGTGTTGCCGGTTTCGGTTCCTACACCGTCGGCTAGTCCATTACAGCAAGCCGTACGCGATCTGGTCGGGCGTCAACCTATCCCGCCTATGGCACTAAAGCTCATACCAGGGGTCGGAGAACAATTTGAAGCATTGTTATATGGAGACCCTCACGCGGCCCATATGTTCATAGCCGGGATTCATACAAGTCTAGGGGGGCTGCTTGATGCAGATACAGCAGCAGGATACGGCGGTCTCAATGAAAATTATGGAGCAGGTGGAAGTACTCACCCCGACTCAAGACGGGCGGACGATGGTACTCGGGCGGACGGGCTCGGGCAAGAGCACACTACAGGATAACTTACTCTTGCGGTACCTGGCCTTATACCCGACTGCCCGCGTGCTCATTATCGATAGCAAGCCACGGTTTAAGGCAGAGTACAGCACGAGTGGCAATACAGCCGAACGGCACTATAAGAAGTGGAGTCGGGGCAATTTTCTGCAAGGTTCCTATCGTCTGGAGAACAAAGGCGACATAAAGCCGCAACTCGATACCATCTGGAGAAAGCGCGGCCGCGTGGCGATTGCCCAGACCAGACCAGGCGATCTGGCCGACTTGGCGTGGTTAGAAGGAGTGGCCCGAGTCTTCTATGGAAGTTATAGTGACAAAACGCCGCGACTCATTATGATTGATGAACTGGCCGACTTTTTTGAAGTACGGCGGTCGGGCGGTATCTTTCACCAGGCGGCCAGGTCTGGCCGGGAACTGGGGATAGGGATGTTAGCCGGTTCACAACGCCCGAGTTACATACCAACCGTCGTCATGACAGAATCAGATAGATTGTACTTATTCAATTTGGACTATTCGGAAGATATGAAAAAGGTGCATCAGATGGGTGTACCGAAAGACGTGGCCGCCCCGAGCGTTGATCATAGCTTCTTTTATTGGAATAAATTTACAAAGTTTAGCGGGGCTAGCGGGAAATACTACATACTTGACTTAGGAGATAAAAAGAATGGAACTCATCAAAAAGCTTGACCATCCCTTGCTTTTCTTGCTTTTCCTCATGTTAGCGTTGAAGGGGTTCGAGTCGCTTCTCACGTGGGGCTTTAAATCACTTGGGTGGGCCGGTCCCGCCGCGCTTATTCAACATCCATAATCATCGATCATAAAGGAGTACTCATCAATGGCTCAAAATATGGGCGGCGGGAATAATAGCCCCGTACCAGTTCAGGTATTGCAAGGTCAACCGGGTAGCGTACCCGCAAGTTCATTGTTCGGATTACCTGGCATCACACAGTGGAGTGAGCAACGTGAGAATCTTGACGGAACCGTCACCACGCTTGCTCAAGGTTCGCAAGTGGATGCGATTTTTGCGTCAAATTTTAAGCAGACGGACGTCGTGATGCAATGGCAGATGGAAGTTACCATCGCACAGACCTACACGGCGGGTGGGGGCGCATTCACCCTCTCCCCTATGTATCCCTTTAGTTTTCTTGGTCCGTTCGGATTGAACTTTCAAAATCAGTTCGATACCATTAACGCCAATAATGGGTGGGACGCCGCCCTTCTTCAGATTACCCGACCGGCAAAGTGGGGCGTACTGCAGCAAGTCATGGATCAAAACCCCGCAGTCAATGCGTACTCGACCCAGACCAACCAGAGTACCGCCACCAACTACACCTCTGCATCAACGAGCGTCAAATTTACCATGGACCTGATGCCTGGCATTCTCTTTAACATGTACTACGACCTGGAAGAAGACGGTCGCCTGTACTCGCACAAGGCGACTCCAATTAAGGCGTGGGTATCCCCGCAGCTCATGAGCGGGACAAACAGAATCGTAACCCCGAGAGTGAGATATAACCAGGGGTTTAGCACATCGGCAGATACCGCACCCGTCACGGCGGCGGGAGGTGCCCCGACCTTTAGCGGAACTTCTACACTCGGGTTTCGTCGTAAAGCAGTCTACCAACCCGCCGGACCCAACGATACGCCGCCGGTCTTTAACTGGCAGTATAGCCGCGACTTCCGCCGCTTTAGCCTGGCCGGGGTCTCTTCTATCGATATCCCTATCCCGCAAATAGGGCAAATTCTGACCCTGTTACTGAGGTGTTGGGACCCAACACTGAATTCAAACGTTGGCGGCCCTATCCCGATTGCGAACTTCAAGGAAATTGACCTGATTTATGGGTCGGGCCTTTTCAAATACCAGGATACGGCCCAACGTATGCAGGACCGCTATCTTCGACAACATAATATCCTGCTACCTGATGGTGTCGTTGGGTGGGATATGGCGATCACAGACGACGGTCTGATAACGAACGCTATGGCGTTGAATACCCTGACTACGTCGGGCTGTATTGTCCACATTGACTTTACCGGCACACAGTCGGCCACCGCGTACTGCATTATGAATATCGAGGCGCTACGGTACGTATCGGTTAGCTAACGACCAGGCAAGGAGTCTTTATTATGGCTGGAATCGTCTATGGAAGTTCGGTCGAGAATGGGCAGCTTGTGCCGAACTTGACCCCGGGGCAAGTGTTCCCGAGCGCGGCGTACGTTCCCTATTATCAAGGGAAGGGGGCCCCGACCCCGACCCTTCCGCCGCCCCTCTATCAACAGGCGGGCGGAATTGATAACTACTCAACAGGCATCATGCAGCAACAAGCGACCAGTGACCCGTTTAACCCGATTAAATCACCCGCCGTGTGGGCGGTCGTGTTCCTGGCCGTCGGGCTTATTGGCCTCCGGCATATTCACTGGAGGGGGTAGGAAATGGTGCTTGACCTGGCCGTCGTTGTCGTTGCAATCATTCTCCTGATTCTCGGGGCAAAGGGTTCCTACAAAAAATTATGGAACCAGCTCCTCCCAAACACGCCGCTTGTTTCTAGTCCGACCGTGGCAAGTGGCGGCGGCGGGGCCGGAGGCGTCATACCAGGACAAGAGAATGCAACCAGTTTTGCAACAATTGCCACGGGCACCAACCCACCCGCCGCCACGGCGGCACCCAAGTACACGACAAGTGCGAGGTAAACAATGGATTTAGAATGGCATCAACAATTTGTGCTTTGGGCGGGCTTGTTGCTTGTGCTCATACAGTTTACAGTGAGCGGGGACTTCTCTAAACTCTGGGGGACGATCTGGAATGGGTAACACAAGTACGGCCCCTGTTTTTAAGTTGCTTGTAACGCTTGCAACCGTGGGCGTGCTTGCCTGGTTCGCCGGTATTAGCCAGGATAGCGGCCGGGCCGCCGTTGCAATCATCGTCTTATTCTGGATACTCTGGTTTTTTAACAATCAAGCCGTCTTGGATAGTTTCAAAGGCAAGCTTGCATAAAATGGCTCCGCCGAGCCAATAAAGGATAAAAACAAATGAATCAGTTACCGCCTATCTCCTGGCCGTCGGTTGCGGCCGCCGTGGTTATTGTTATCATCCTACATATGGTATGGAGAAAGATGGCATAGTCCCGGGGACTAGCCAGGGGGAAACACTATGAAGGGCAATCCATTCTTAGATATTGCAATGTATCTTTTTATCGGCCTGGCCGCCGTGTTGATTTTGACCCACGCGGCCGGGTTTAGCTCCGCCGTAACAAGCTTGGGCGGCGTGCTCACATCGGAATCAAACATCTTAACCGGGGCGTCTACTGCAAAGTAGACGCCAACGAGAGGGGGGCACCTATGAAGTGGCGCTTTACACGCACGGGTCAGTTTGACAAAGAAGATATGCCCGTCGGGAAACAGACCGCCGAAACGAACCAGGGGAATTACAATACCGACGGGTTCGGGGCCTACTTGCCCCGCCTGGTTCCATTCTTCTATAAGCCGTTGCCGCAAGACGGCATACGAAACAACGATGAATATACCGGGAACTATTTTCCCCGAGCGGATAGTGATTTTAATAACCACTACAATAACACGTACTGGGGCAATCGCTTGCCCGACTCGGGTGTCGGAATAGGCATCACGGGCTATGCATCTGCCGTGGCTCAAAAAACGTTCTGGACACAACATAGCCCCGAGCAACGTATACGCATACAGCAGAATCTCACGGGCGGGGCGTTCCCGTACGGCACGAGCATACAGCAAAATGCCAATATCCTGGCAAACATGAGCGCCGCATGGGCAGCTCAAGCGGGACATGGAGTATAGAAAGATGCCTGAAGAAGAAGAAAAGAAACCCGAAAAGGGCAAAGAGCCCGAACAGAAGGAAGGCGAAAAGGGCAAGGAAGGCGGCGAAAAGGGCAAGGAAGGCGAAAAGGGGGCAAAAAGTAAGCATCTCTTATGGTGGGGCCTTGGCATAGGCGCGGCGGGGCTGGTCGTCTCGTTACTGCTCTTTTCAAAAGGTGGCAATAGCGGCGGCGGCGACTCACAACCGACGACTGTTAATGGTTCCATGCCGTTCACTCCAAATAAGACAGACACGACAACGGGAAGCCAGGTAGCCAATAACACCATCCCGACGGGCGGGCAATACCAGACCCCGAACCACGCACCCGGCAACGACTACTGGCCGCCGCTCACGCACCATAAAAACCATAATTGGAATAATGGCAACAACGGCAACAACGACCAGCAAGACAATAGCGGCGACGACAATAGCAACAACGACGACAATAGCAACAATGGCGGGAGTCATAGTAGCCACAGTAGCAATAGTAGCAATAGTAGCGGCGGTGGCGGTGGCGGCGGGAGTCATAGTAGCCCGAGTAGCCATAGTAGCCCAAGTAGTAGCAGTCGAAACAAATAAGGAGTCGTATGGTAAACCTGAATCGATCAAACGAAGTCGCCGACTACCCCGCCGTGTCTCAATTTGAGAGCGGGGAATCCGCCTATGAATGCGGCTTCTTTACTGCATTCCTACAGGCGGCGGCGGGACAACCAGGCCACGGGCCACGCAAAAATGCAGAATGGATTGACCAGAACGCGGATGCTTGGTATGTAGAACTAGACGGCCCGAACGTGCCGTCAAACACGACTGGTATCAATCAATACCAGTTTTACTATCTGCTCACACAAGCTGGTGTGGTGTATCGGCCCGTGGCGGCGGACGTTGCAAGCATTAGCGCCTGGTTGAAAGAGGTCGGGGCCGCCGTATGCCTCTCAGTGATAGAGGACAGTGTGCTAAATCCGGACTCGGGTGACAAAACGCCCTATGGGTGGAAGCCGTTCGGCAACCATATCATCACGGTCTCGGGCATCCGAAAAGACGGCAATTTTATTGTGCGCGATACCGCCAATGTGGCGGCGGCTAACGGCGGCGGCCTGTCAGTTGTGAATGCAAAGAAATTAAAAATAAATAATGCCACGGCCATTTTTTACGACTGGCTACCCACCATTCCCGCCAATTACAACCCACTCACAAGCCCGAGCTTATACAAGCCCCTGGTTACCTACACCGTAGCACGTGGCGATACATTGAGCGCTATAGGCTCACACTACGGTGTTTCCTATGCACACATCTACGCAGCAAACACGGCGGCCATAGAGGCGGACGCTCGCGCCCACGGGCACCCAACGTCGCAAGACGGGAACGTCATTTATCCAGGACTGCAGCTGGTCATATGAGGGGATGGAAGCTATGCCAGGTATCCTATTAAACATCGAAGAACAATTTTTCAGAGACTACCTCAAAGTAAAAATGCGAGAGTTGGCGGCCCCTGGCCGCCGGGGGCGTATCGCGGTTAATCCTTTGCCCGTCGGGCAGGATACGGATTATGAGCAGTGGCGGCCAGGGGATACCGTCATAGACCGCGACGCGGCGGCTATGAACCGCCCCGCCCCGCTTTGGACGATTGCCAAGATAGAGGATAATCGGGTGTATTTTGATGTAGGCTCGGGCAAGCTTGATATGACACGCGTGGTCAATCTTGCACGACTCCAAGAAAGAAAAGCATGAGTACACCATGGTACGACTATCCGACGGTTAACAATTATGGAAGTTACCCGGACCCCTACGGGAACTTTCCAAAGCCTGATATCAATGTGAACGCGCCCTACGGAACAGCTATTACGGCGCTTGAAGGCGGCACCATTACGGGTATCAATTCGCCGTCAGGGGCGGCCCCTGACTTCGGGCCCGTCGTCACGGTCGCGCTGTCCGACCCTCTTAATAGTCTCGCGACCCATATTGCGTACCTGCATCTGGGCTCAGTCGCGAGTGGCTTAAAAGTGGGTCAACAGATCAACCAGGGGGATGTCATAGGGTACGCGGGGCCGAATGCTCAAGGCAACGCGGGGACGGGTTTAGCCCTCTATAGTGGCGATTATTATGGTTTTGGTCCCGAGTGGGCCAACGTTGGGAACTCACTTTTAAACCCGACGGCATTACTCAATTCATTTATAAACGGGGCACCTATGGCAACAAATGGACAACCAGGGGCGGCGGCGACTGGACAACCAGGGGCCGCAGCGGGGCAACCAGGAATTAGCATACCCGGTCTCGGGGCTATCACGTTTCCAAACATCTGGCAATTTTTCGGCATTGCGCAGCCCGCCGCCACGGCGGCGATAGACTGGAAAGACGTCGGCATCAGAACCGGCCTGGTGCTGGTCGCAATTATTATCATTATTATTGCAATCGCAAAAATGGTACAGAAGCCTGAAGTCGTCGTCGAGGAAAAATGAGAACAGCAAAAACGTTTTTTCCTTTTGTCGGGAGTACAGAAGATATCACACTTCTGTATGAGTCGGGCAATTATGAAGTGATCAACGATTCTCCCTACTCATTGCAGATACTTGGGGTGGGCGGCGGGACCACGCTTGAGCCAGGGGGGAAGAATCTCTATAGCAATGCAAAAGGCGGAAATGGACTGCAGATTACGCCGCAGAATCAAATTTCAAAGAATTTAGACGGGTCGATTGACTTCAATGCGGTCAATACGCTTCTTCCGCCCCTCATGCCAGTCATTAGCGTGATTGTCAACGAATACTTCCCCGATGAGTTGCCGAGTCAGGCGTACCCGTCAAGCCTTGCCCGCTCGCAAGGGTTTCAACCGCCAAACGCGGCGGTCGCGACGTTCCAGATCACGGGGACGGCCAATTATTTTACGTCGCTCGGGGTCGCCTATGCGGGGTTCCCACCGTCATTTAACGTCTACCTGGCGGGCTTTGACTTTACGGGGCAAGCAAGCGCGGCCACATCGGATATTTTTCTCTTTTTGAATAATTTATCAATCTACAACGGGGCGGCGGATAACGTGTCGTGGATCTGTCATAGTTCGCCTGACTTCTCACCATTCCTTAGTATTCGTTTCCCCTGGCCGATTATTAATGCATCCAATGTACAAGATATCCAGTTCGCCGCCAATAATTTAGAGGCGGCCAACCTGTATAATGCGACCTTTTACTTTTTCTTGCAGTAATGGCTCGGCCGAGCCATTTTTTTAGAGGTATCCACATGAAAGACTTCGTTACCAGCTCTGCCCTAACGAGACTCCTGGCCAACGTGTTTATGTTCATTATCCTGCTCGGGGCCGTTCTTATTGGCGGCTATGAAGTGATCAATAATCAACCATTGAATCCTATTGTGACCAGCATAGCATCAGGGGGCATAGCCTACGCGTGCACACTCTTGGGCGTGCATGTGGGTATCATGATACCCACACCGAACCCCGACGACAACAAGACAAAGCCGCTCTAATCTGCTATACTTGCATCTGACATACCACCCGAGACCGTAGCACAACAAAGCGCCCGAGACCCTAAAGAAGTCTCGGGCGCTTTGTTTGTTTACAGCTTACAAGAAAAGGTGCCTACCTTGTGTTCCCTATTCTGGTATACTATTCATCCTCTTCACGACGACGTTCGTTATCACACTCGTTAGGACCGTCAAGAGAATCAGGTTCATTTGTACTTTACTCCGTATCTCTGCTCTATGTAGTGAATCATCTGTCTACTCTTCGTCCATTCAGACGGCCAGGGGCCGCCCCCGCGTATTTGTTGTAGCCACCCGGCTATTTGCTTATCGTCGTGTTGTCTACCACCTGAACCACTTTTTTTTTTGCCGTGGGGGCCGCTGCCCGTTGCGGTAGTGGCGGGAGACTCGGGGTAAGTGTCGCGGTCCGCTGTACGGCGACGGGCTCGGGGGCAGACTCCATTTTTACCTGTACAGCCCCTGGCCGTACGTCGTCAAGGTACACATGCTCGGGCTGCCCCGCTAAGTGCTCCGCCCGTATGACGACGGTGATTGCCAGGATATTGGCAACGAACGCCGCGATAATAAGCCCGTACGCGACCGCTACAATCAAAGGGTTTATCGCGTGTGGGATATTGTGTGTAGAGGTCAGGTACATCTGTATACACGTTGCAATGGTGCTACTAACGAAGGTGACAATCCACATACCAAACACAATATTTTTTGACTTCCTTAAACGAAACCTATAGAACATATCCGCCATACTGTACAGGACACAACACCCATCACACACAAATACCGTCACGACTTGCATAAAAAGATCGTCCGACGGGAACAGCCAGGAAACCAGACCCAGCGTCTGAAAAGCATAGCCGATGAGTATTGCGATAAACACGATGATTGCTATAAGACGAACCCACCAACCGCCGCCGCTTTGATTATCTCGACTATATGACATATACTTCTTATATCCTCCTACCCTCTTGCTTGTGAGCAGATGCTAGCGACTACTGGCATCTGCTCATTTTTTATTCGTTGTCTTCTATCACCTGATAGGCATTCAGTAACACGGTACCCTCATTCTCACCGGTAAGCGTGGCAAGCCTGGCCGCCCGTTCTCCAAACGACTGGTAACGCGCTTGGACTTGCCGATGATTGCCCACGGCTAAGCCCGACTGAATATGAGCAAGCGCGGCCGCGTCAAGCTCCAATTCCTCGCGCATAGCGGCTATCATACTTTGATTAATTTTTCGGTTCATTGTCTTTCATCCTCTTCTCTAATTCCTCTATACGACGGAGTAAGTCTCGACTATCGTTTGACCCTGGCCGTACCTGCATGAGCCCCGCATACAGATCATTTAAACGAATGTTCATGCGTTCGGGCGTGTCTATTAGACGTTCCCGGGCCGTCTCAACTATTCCATCTGAACACCATAAATTAATTGCTTCATAGATATCACCCATTTTTAAGCTCCTCCAGGTATTCCTCGATACGGCGGTCAACATCCCCCAACGCCGCCGCCATGCGTATATTTTTTTTCTTGTCTATTTGCTCATTACCAAAGGCGGCAAAAAGTTTATTCCAATTGCGGCGGTACTCAATACGGCGGCGTTCTTCATAGAGTGCGCGTAAAATGACGGCGGGCTCTTCCTGGCCGTCGTCGTCGTCGCTTCGATCAAAGTGTGACATTAGTGGTTTCTCCTTTCCGGAATTGTTGTCAAATAAGAATTTGACAACTCCTGTCGCACGTGTGGCGTATCAATAAGCCCGAGATTAAACGTCGCTCTCACGACCGTCTCTACGGCGGGAATTTGACGTTGCTCGTAAAGGGAGAGTCGCCGCCGGGTGTGATAGATTGCCAGAAATTGACCCATTACCCGAATTATTTTGACGCGTGCCAGGGGCTCGGGCCATAGTACTCCTAGATGTTGATAGAACGTCGTCGCCGCGTCCCGGGTTGGGAATAAAATGAGATGTTTCATACTTTTTTCCTTCCTGGTGTCAAATTCTTATTTGACAATGAGCTCACTATCAGGTGTACGACTGGCATCAATCAAGAGACGTTGTATCTGGTATTTCACTTTTGACCAGATAAGCACCTGGCCGACTTCTCCCTTCGTCCACTTATATTTGACGGCGGTCTCATAAGCCGTCCAATTGATTCTCGACAACAAGTCAAGTTGCTTGTCGCTAGCGGGGGCCCGTCGCCACTTGGCTTTTTTGTCGAGTAGCGCTTTAATGCCGTTCTGGCTTACGAGATGGTTCAAATGATGCATGATTTCATTGAGCGGTTTCGCATGTTCCGTCACATCTTCCGACGACCATTTTTGGGTACTCCTAGCACGTGTCAAAATTTTGGCCCGATACATACCGCTTTCACGCTCGGGGTAGACGACTGCATACACGTCAGTGAGTTTGCCGTCTCCAAACTCTGTATAGTACACATCTAGCTCACGTTGGTGCCCCCAACTAATCCAGCTCACGGCAAGCCCGTCTTTTATCTTGAGCGTGTGGGGTCTCTGCTCATCGTCGTCATCTTGATGTTTTTTATTTGACAACTTGCGGGCGGAGTCGCCGTCAAATAAAATCTCATCGGTGTCTAAGTCTTGAGCATCGTCTACGCTTGCTTGTAGCAACTTCGGCAACGTAACTTGCTTTGTCTCTAAGAGATTGGCATTGCTAGCCACGTCAAAACACAAGCAATCGGAAAAATCGCCGTCGGCAGGTTTCAGCCTGGTCCCGCGGCCAATCATTTGCATATACAAGCTCGGGCTCATGGTCGGTCGGGCAATCACCACAACCCCGAGCCCGTTCATGTTGGGAAACCGGGGCGTATAGTCGAAACCTTCCGTGAATAGGGCACAATTGACGACACATTGAATATCGCCGCGTTTCCATGCGTCTAAGAGCGTACTACGGCGTTCTTGTGGCGTGTCGCCGTCTATGGCGACGGCGACGATACCACACGCCCTATACGCCTCTGCTAGCTCATAGGCATGTGCCACGGTCGCACTAAAGACCATGCTCGGGCGTGTTCGCATGTACGGGGCGGTTTGTTTGGCTATGAACTCACTTTGCGGCGACAACACGGCGGCCAGGTCCGCCGCGTTATAATCTTTTTCGCCTTCAGTTTTCCCGGTTGTGACCTGGCCGAATGATACCGGGACTTTGACCGCTTTCCAAAGCAGGGGGGCCAGGTACCCGGCCTTTTGCATGTCGGGTATCGTCCTGACAAAAGTACAGTCTGGTAACACATTCTGCATACGGGCGGCGTCGTTGCGGTAGGGAGTGGCGGTACAGCCGATGACAACCAGCTCGGGATAGATGCCGCGTAGATACTCTATAACCTGGACATACCTCGACCGGGGGACCGCGTGGTGACATTCATCGATCAAAAGATACTTGATAGGGTTCGGATTCATTTCTGAGAAGAGAGCGGCAAGCCTGGCCGCGTTCAAACTTTGAACCGTGGCAACAATGATATGTCGGTCGTGGTCGTTGTGTTCTCCCATAACGATGCCGGGTGGAGTGAAAAGTGCGATATCATCGACAATAGCCGCCGCCATTTGCTCGATAAGCTCACGCCTATGAGCGACGACCAGGACGCGGCCCCGCATATACAACTCTTCAATGAGCAACGTGGCGACTCTGGTTTTTCCGGTCCCCGTGGGCAGGGTATAATACAGCCCCTGGCCGCCGCCCCGATTGATCGCGTCAAGCGTGTATTTCACGGCCAATTTCTGATAGTCTCTCGGGGGTCTAGTGCTCATCTTTTTCTTCTTTCTTGCCCATTGTGGCCCTATTATTTTGTGGCCCTTTTAGTTCTATAGGTTTCATCTCGATAAACGCAACGACCAGAACCCAATAGCCGCACGTCTCGCAATGTACATGCTTGCCGTGAGCCATTGTCCAGATATACTCATTGACTTGTTTCGCGGTTATCCGTAGCACCCAACGACAATGCGGACATTTCGCATAACCATCTGGTAACCCGAGACTGGCCGCCCACATCGGAATCTCACGCATTATCAAGCCCTTCAATAACTGATAAGAAGATGATAAGAAGAAGAAACCAGAATACCCACAAAAGGATACTGGCCACCAGCAGTATGAACACGGCCAACAATAACAAAGCGGCGGTCAACAGACTAGCCATTAACACGCCCCGTTTCTTTTGTCCAGTCTATTTTTTTTGTGTAGCCACGTGAGAACACTGTCCAGTTGAGTGTCGCGTATGCTACCCACTGTGCCCGTGTACACGGTTCGCCTATCTTCTCATGTGGCATGCCATAGAAGAAGTAGACGTATGATGCTAAGTGGGGTGGTAGACGGTACTGGCGACCTCTGGCAAGCAAATAGGCGGTCACTGTATCGCTATCACGGAGGGCCAAAACCGCCCGTGGAAATTCTTCAGGAAATTTCCACTTCAAAAACGATTCAACCAGGCCCGAGCCTAGCTGAAAATGAGCAATTGCTGCATCATCGTTCGCATAGTGACGGACGTACGCCTGTATATCCGCCGTCGTCGTCACGTAGGGAAATGTCACAATGTCGTTTGGATTCTCGACTTGTTTTGTCGTCATGAAAGTACCTCTAATTCTAAAATATCTCCAAACATAAACACCATACCATCCGGTAAAAAGTCGTGGTATCCCCTGGTTCTCATACCTGCAGTGGGATGATACCTTTTTTCCAGGTCAATCACTAAAAATCGATCTTCAAGCGAAACCATTAGTAGCCGCCCGATAAAGATATCGCCCACGACGGTCTCAAGAATAATGGAATCCATTGTGTATCCTTTCCTGTAGTCAAAGTATCGCGGCCCTTCCCTTCAGGAGAATTCGATACACTGACCGGACCGCGACCGGACCTCATTATCTCACGGTCCCGTCATGATGTCAAGCCCCTGGTACCGTCACGGGTGAGTACACATCAAACATGATGTGGAGTCGTCACGTCACTGGAAACCT
>Ga0302323_100001770_pt1 | contig 17525 bp, 19 predicted proteins | sample Fen_T0_3_FD_201950 | JGI IMG/M metagenome (GOLD analysis project Ga0302323, IMG submission 201950) | Peat permafrost microbial communities from Stordalen Mire near Abisko, Sweden - Fen_T0_3 | ecosystem: Environmental > Terrestrial > Soil > Wetlands > Permafrost | place: Sweden: Abisko... | reverse complement strand
TCGCGGACCGTGGATGTATCGAGCCAGCCCTGTGAGCCGCGTCCGTTGTACCTGACGAGCGCGCGCACCTCGTGCCCTCGTGCGATCAATTGCTCACAAAGGTGAGAGCCGATGAATCCGCCAGCGCCAGTGACCAAAACCCTTGACATGGCCGCTGTGCTAGCACGCTCGTTTGTGCTGGAAAACCCGGCTCGCTGCGTTTGCTCGTCTGCGCACGCCGAGGCTTGCCCAATCTGAGCTAGGTTCGTGCCTACCGATGAAGCCGGGTCTGATTCGTGGTTATTCCCGTTGCGGATCGCGCAGCGCCTCGTGTCTGTGGCTCGTTGGCTGTGCGGCCGCGCACTCGGCGCCCGCTACCTCGCAAGCGCCACCCAGCGCGAGCATCGCGCCAGCGCCGGGTACGAACGCCCCAACCAGTCCTGCTGTTGCTGCCTCCAGCGCGCCGCCCGCACCGCCCGCGCCCCTGAAGCTGGCTCTCAGCCGACTGCTCTCGGTCCCGGTCACCGCGATCGCGCTGGGCGAAGGCACGCGGCTCGCGGTGCTCGCGGATACGCCCTACGTTGGTGACGCGCGCGGCATACGCCCGCTGCCCCTACCAGCGACGCTTCGGCCCAAGCCCGGAGAGGTCGACCAACTGGGCATCTTTTTCGGTCGCGACAACGAGCCGCGCATCATGGGTAGCCGCCATGGAGAAAGAGGCGATCGGGCGGTCTACCTTCGCCACTTGGCCAATGGCTGGCGTGACGGCCGAGAAGAGATCGGTTCTCTGGCGGGTAGCGGGCCCGGGTCCGGCGGGCTGTGGGGCGTGCTCGGCTCGGCAGATCCCGAGCTGGTTTGCCGCGCAGGAGCGACCTGCATCATCAAACGCAATTCGGGCTGGACCAGCGCGCCAGCGGGCGCGGAGCCGCGACTCGTCACCCTTCAGGATGGAGTGCTGTGGGGGCTCGAGGCGAGCGGCATCTCCGGTATCGATGCTCACGGCTGGACGCTCGCCATTCCGGCAGCTCGCTGGTCCGGCCCACAGGCGTTCTGGGCGACGCGCGGCGAAGCTTGGGTGAGCGCCGCACAAGAGCTATTTCACTACCGAGAGGGCAAGTGGGAGACGGTACCGACACCCGTCGGATCAGCCACGTCGTTCTGGGGGACTCGCTCAGATTCCGTGTGGCTGGTTGGCAGCACCGGCGCCGCGCACTTCGACGGCCAGAGTTTCCGGCCGATCGCCATCGACGGACCGCTCCGCGTCGTGCGAGGTCGCAGCGATAGAGAGCTCTGGTTCGGTGGCGAGGCAGGCTTGTTCTACGCGGAGCCGGCGGGTTTGGGCGCGCAGTGAACGACGCGGCGCTGCACAATCCCGCGTTCCGCCTGCGCGCGTTGTTTGGGTTGATCGGCACCTGTGCGCTGTGGGGCCTGAGCTTTCCGGTGATGAAGGCACTCGCACTCCATCTGTCCACGCAGGCTCCCGGAATCAGTACTTGGTTCGTGGCGGCCACGACGCTCGTGCTGCGTTTCGGGCTTGGCGCCATTCTGCTCGCGATCTCGAACACCGCGCGGCCGACGAAGGACGAGCTCGTGCAGGGCTGCTTACTCGCGGTATTTTCCGCCGCCGGCATGCTGCTGCAGATGGACGCGCTGAATTTCAGCTCGGCTTCGATCAGCGCGTTCCTCACGCAAGGGTACATCGTGATCTTGCCGCTCGTGGCGGCACTCATCGGACGCGCTTGGCCTCCGGCAAAGACAATCGTCTGCGTTTGCGTCAGTACACTCGGGCTCGCGCTGCTTTCGGGCTTCGACTGGGTGAGCTTGCGGCTCGGTCGTGGAGAAACCGAAACACTGTTGGCAGCGTGTTCGTTCGCGTTTCAGATCTTGTTTCTCGACCACCGCGGGTATCGAAGCAACCGTTCCCGTGTGGTGACGCGCGTGATGTTCGTGTGCGTCGCCGTCGTGCTCGCGCCGATTGCGCTCGCTACGATGCGCACGCCCTCGGAAGCGGCGCTCTTGTTCTCGTCGCCGCTTGCGCTCGGACTGATTCTCGTGCTGTGCCTGCCGTGCACCGTGCTGGCCTTCAGCTGGATGAATCGCTATCAACCCGAGCTGAGCGCGAGCGAGGCAGGCATCATCTATGGCGCCGAACCGCTGTTCGCTAGTCTGCTTTCTCTGTTTTTGCCCGGTATTTTCAGCAGCCTGGCCAACATCGACTACGCCAATGAAGCGCTGACGAACAAGCTCCTCCTGGGCGGCGGCCTGGTGATCTCTGCCAACGTGCTCTTGCAGCTGCCTTGGTCCTTCGGCGTACCTTTCCGAGGCGCCCGGGTGAGCTCACGCGAGGAGTAGATCATGAACGATCGCAAGAAGTAGTATTAGACGCTGCCCGGCGGCTCAGCCAATAGCAGTCGATTCTTGGGTGTGATGGCAGCCGGGATGCATTGGGTGTGCACTCGGTAGCCGTGGCCGCGCATTCGGGCCGCGCGCGTGGCATCGATGGCCAACGCGGGGTCCAGCCAGCCCCCGAGCCCGCCCTGGTCATTGTCTGCCTTTTCATGGCAACACGGCAAGACCGCGACACGCGCGCCTGAGGCGATCGCTTGGCTCAACACCTCATCGGTCAGCGATCCGCACGCGTGGCACGAAACGATGAGGTCGCCCGGCCCTGCTGCGACGCTCGAAATTGCGGCTTGCCGGAGCTCGATGCGACCTGCCAGGCGAGGCCAGGCTTGCGCGAGACGATCACTCAAGAGCTGTGCGCTTCTCGGCAGACGCGCATCGACGGCCAGGGCCGAGGGCGACGAATCGTCCAGCAAGAGTAGAATCTGTGCGAGCAGGCCATGCCCGCAGGCCAGATCGATCACGCGTCCGCCACGGAAGCGACGTCGCGTGCGGCGCGCGACTTCCCAAGCTTCGAATAGTTCCTTGCGCGCTAGGCATTCACTGTCGCACACCTGGCGCGCAATGCGGTGAAACAGCGTGTCATCGCCAAAGCGGGCCAAATCACGATGAGTGAGCTTGGATCGGCTGCCGGTGTCGAAGCTCATTGGGGCGAGTGTAGCATCGGCTGTGTGCACTGATGTGCTCGTCGTTCACGGGATGGCAGTCGGCGATCTCGGTTGGGCTTGGCGAACTCTCGATCGTCACTTTGCTGGCTGACCAAAGGCAAAGAACCCAGCCGCGCCCGCCGCTAAAATCAATCCGTGAGCACGATCTGCTCGCGGTATACTTTCAATGCCAGTGTTGCTCGCAGCGGCCCAGCGAGCGCTGGCGCACTGCAACCTCCAGCGGAGCAAGAATGCAGAGATTTCGCCAATGTTGCCCGATGGAACGGAAAGCTTTTCGAGCCGAGCGGATCGCTTTCGATCGCGAATGCAGTAGCCATCGGCCTGCGCGCGCCCCAAGTGTTAGCATAGCGCCATGCCGATCCTCGCAGCGGGCACGCCCGCCCCCAATTTCTCGCTTCCGAGTACCCCGGACCAGCGCCTGTCGTTGACGGATTTTCAAGGTCAGCCAGTGGTACTCGCGTTTTACCCGGCGGATTGGAGTCCGGTGTGCGGTGACCAAATGGCCCTGTATAACGAGATGCTCGCCGAGTTTCACCGACAGAAAGCGCAGCTGTTGGGCGTCTCGGTGGACGGCGTGTGGTGCCACGCGGCTTTTGCGAGTGATCGCAAGTTGCACTTCCCGCTGCTGGCGGATTTCGAACCCAAGGGGGCAGTGGCGCGGCAATACGGTGTGTACCGCGAGAGCGAGGGCCTGACCGAACGGGCGCTGTTCGTAATCGACGCCGAGGGCGTCGTGCGTTGGAGCTTCTTATCCCCGATCGGCGTCAATCCCGGCGCCGATGGCATCTTCGATGCGCTAGAAGCGCTCGCGACGAAAGGCCTACGAGCATGACGCTACGTCGTTCTGTTTCGGAACACGATCACACTGCCGGCAGCGCGGACGCGCCGCTCACGCTGGTTGAATATGGCGACTACCAATGTCCGCACTGCGCCGCCGCCGATCCGGTCGTGCGCGCAACACAAAAGGCGCTGGGCAAGCAGCTGCGTTTGGTGTTTCGAAATTTCCCGCTGGCTGAAATGCACCCTGCAGCCGAGCCCGCCGCGGAATTTGCCGAAGGCGCGGCGGTGCAGGGCAAGTTCTGGGAAGCTCACGACGCGATCTTTGCGTGGTCGCGGCGGCATGGGCCAGCGTCACTCGGGCCGGAAGCTTTTGCCTCGATCGCAAAGTCGCTGCAGCTCGATGGCGCGCAGCTCGAGGCGGACATCGAGAGCCACCGTTACTTGGATCGAATTCGCGATGACTTCAACGGTGGGGTGCGGAGTGGCGTGAACGGGACGCCCAGCTTCTTCATCAACGGCACACGCTTCGACGGCCCCGTCGATGAGCTAGAAGCGACGCTTCGAGCGCTGCTCTGAGCGCTGACGCGATCGCTGCAAATTTGCCGCGCACGCACCAGGTTCGACATGACCCGGCCAAGTCGTGACGATAGCGACCCGGACCTGCCAACCGGGCCCGGCGGCTTGCCTAAGGGCGCGTAAACGGCGGCGGGCCTAGTCGGGTGGGGCGCGCCTCCACCCGTGCTATACGATGGACAATGACGTACGAAGAGGCCAAGGCATGGTTCGAGTCGAACCAGGGTCAAATGATCGAGTCGCGCGGCGTCGCGACGGTCACCGTGTCGGGCCGAAGCGTGCGCTTCTCGAGCAAGGCGCCGGACCAAGACGAGTTCGCCAAGGCCGTCTCGCGCCTGAAGCGAATCCTCACGTAGCGAACCCAAGATCCCTCGAATGGCTAAGTCGGTCGCTGATCGCGGCCGAGGCGCCCGGCTCTGAGGAGCAACGAAGCCAGCCCGTTGGCATCGGCCGCGAGAGCGATCGAATGGCCATTCGAGGGCTCTAAGACCTTTCCGGTCGCCCGAAGCGGCACTTGGCCGTCAGCTGACTTCGTCGGTCCAAACGGTGAAGGTCGTCAGCTTGGACTCTCCGAATGACGTGCTGATTGCGCAGTCCGCGGCGTCTCGACCACGGCCAATCACGATTCGCCCGATGCGCGGGATGTTGTGGCGCGCGTCGAAGGTGTGCCACTTTCCGTCCAGGTAGGCTTCGAACCAGCCCGAGAAATCCATCGGTGCAGTCGAATGCGGCACGCCGATGTCACCCAGGTAACCGGCACAATAGCGAGCAGGAATGTTCATGCATCGGCACAGGGCGACGGCTAGGTGAGCAAAATCCCTGCAGACGCCGGTGCGCTCTTGAAATGCTTCCCAAGCGGTCTTCGTATTGCGCGCGAAGCCATAGCCGAAGGTCAGGTGGTTGTGCACGAAGTCACAGATGGCTTTCACGCGGCCCCAGCCGGTCGGGGCGTTCTTGAATAACTCCCAGGCCACGGGCGACAGGCGATCCGTCTCGCAATAGCGGCTGCCCAATAGGAAAATCAAGGAATCATGCGGCAGCGCGTCGACCGGTGTTTGGCGTGCGTCCGGGAAAACGGGATCCGGCAAGCCAGTGTCGTTGACCAGCGCATCGGCGGTGATCCGCGTGATGCCGGTTGGCGCCACGATCCGAGTGCACCAATTGCCGAAGAAGTCACGATACATGTCGACCGGGAGTGGCGGGCTGGTCTTGAGGTGATCTGGCGCCAGGATGTCGGACGCGCGCGTGTAGTGAATGTTCAACATCAACAGCATCGCCGTTGGCTGGGGACACTCGAAGACCAGCTCGTAGCCAACTCGGATTTTCATGGGAGATGCGTTCTAGCATCGACCCGATAAACGTCGTTTTATGTTTCCGCGCCGGGTCGCATTCTCGTCCGCTCTGCCGAAACGCCCGGGAAAAATCGCAAGCTGTGGCATTTAGGTACGGAACGCACCGGGTTACCAGCGCACATCGGGCAATTTCCGGAACACGCTGCGCACGCCTTCACTCCACTCCCGGCTGAGCGCAGCAAAATCGGGATCCCCCGTGTCGAAGCGGCGACGATGATTCAATTTCAGCTGATCATTTTCGTATTGAACGAGATCGATCGGCATAGCCACGCTCAGATTACTGCGCATGGTCGAGTCGAACGACACGAGAACGCACTTGGTGGCATCCGCCAAGCTGGTGTCGGCGCTGATCACGCGATCGATGATCGGCTTTCCGTACTTGGCTTCACCGGTCTGAAAGAACTGCGTGCCCGCGCCCGCCTCGACGAAATTGCCTTCGGCATAGGTCCGAAACAGGCGTGGGGGCTCGCCTTTGATTTGCCCCCCGATGATGAAAGAAGCGTCGAATTTCAGCGCGCTCTTTTCCAAATGCGGGCGGTCCCGATTGCCCACGTCGCGCACGGCGTCGGAGACTACGGTCACGAAATCGAACATCGTGCGTACGGTCCAGACGTTCGGTTTCCCGTCGTTCGCGGCCGCGCGCTGCTTCAAGATCGAGATCACCGCCTGAGTGCCGGCGAGATTGCCCGAGCTGAGCAGGACGATCGCACGATCGCCCTCGCGTTCGAAGACGCTCATCTTGCAAAACTGCGCGAAATTGTCGACCCCGGCATGGGTTCGCGAATCCGACGCCAGGACGATCCCCTCTTTGAGCAGAATCCCAACGCAATAAGTCATGTCGTTCCTCCTTTGAACAAAGGCGGAACGTATCATCGTTTGCTACCAGGCGATCGCCTTTGCGTCGCGAAAAAATCCGCCATTTTCTGCGGAGCTTTCGCGCAGCGTCGCAGCCCAGACGATGCCGCTCGCTCCCTGTTCCACCGTGCGCGGCGCCGAGTCGCCGCCCATGCGCGTTTTTACCCAGCCAGGACATACCGCATTCACGCGCCGGGCGCTGCTCGCGAGTTGCTGCGCTAGCACACGCGTGAAAGCGTTCAGCAACGCCTTCGACACGCTGTATGCGTTGCTCGGAAAGCCTGCGCGCGCGTGAGATCCGCGAGCCACCGCGCTCACGAACTCTTCCGCAATCTCCTCGATCTGAGCGCGATTTAGCGTCGTCGCCAGTAGGCGCAGCCGCAACTCTGGAGAGAAGCTGGACAACTCCCCCATGCCGCTCGAGACCATCACAATCCTCGCGTCGGGCGCCAACCTGGACCACAGCGCATCGGTCACGCGCACCGCGCCGCGGTAATTGTTGTCGAGGGTCGTCGCAGCCAGCTTCGCGTCGAAACCTTGCAAGCTCGCTCCCGCGTTGTTTACCAATGCGGAGATCTCCGGCTCGGCCGCCATTCGTTCGGAGAATTCACGAATAGTGGTCGGGTCAGCAACATCCAACAGCGCGCTCTGCACATCTAGCCCTTGGGCCTGAAGGCTGGCCGTGGCTCGAGCGATGCTGCTGGCATCGCGACCAGTCAGCCAGACGCGATAGCCTCGCTGCGCCAGGGCCTTTGCAGTTTCTAAACCGAGCCCGCGATTGGCTCCCGTGACGACGGCGACCGGCATACAGCTATGCATACGGTCGCGTCGTCAAAGTGCAAGCGCAAGCTAACCGATCAACGGCCGACCAGCTTCAGGCCTAGGAAAATTAGAACTGCGCCGCCCAAACCGCCGCCGAAGAGCAGGTAAAGCAAGGACCAACCAGCAGCGAGCACGGGCGGGGCAGTGACGATGGCTTCGGTGAACATAGCGGACTCCTGATGGTAGAGATTGAACGTAAATATCGAGGTGCACGCCTCGAAGCGTGCGACTCTTGGCTACTGTCTCGATCTCAGTAAGCAAGGAGCTTGCCAACCATTGTTGGGCCTCGAAACTAAATCACGCTCCGTGGCACGCGTAACGCCGCCGCTCGCCTCGCTGGGGCATACGGCCGCGCTCGTGGGGGTGATGCTGGCGGTGGCCATCACGGGCACGCTGCTGCAGCATTCCGGCGTCCCGCCAGCATCTCCCGCCACCGGCGCGAGCTCGGTCGCTACCCGCATCGGCGCGCGATATTTGCCACTTTTGCTGGTGAACGGGTTGCTCGTGCTGTACGTCGCGCGGCTGTTCCGTCCGAAAAATGTGCTGTCCCAGCTCTTGGGGCGAGGCTTTAGTGGTCCCGCCGATGCTCTCGTGGACCTCCTCTACGCGTCACTGACGTTTGCGTTGATCGTCGCAATCGAAGCGCTGAGTCGGCCGCTGTTCGCGGGGCGGAACGCCGCGGTCTCGGCGCTACTGCCGAGCACGGAGGCCGAGCGCCTCACATGGGTCCTCGTCGCCTCGATGGTCGGCTTTTGCGAGGAGGTCGTTTACCGTGGCTACCTTCAGGTCCAGTTCAGCGCCTTCACGCGCAGCGCTCTGTTCGGCACGGTGCTCCAAGCTGCGCTCTTTGGCCTGGCGCACCTCGAACAAGGAGCCGGAGCTGCGCTGAAAATCGCTGTGTACGGCCTAGTATTGGGCGCGCTCGCTCGACGCCGAGGCAGCCTGCTGCCGGCAATCGCCTGCCATATCGGAATCGACCTCGCGAGCGGGCTCTTGCGCTAGAGGTAGCGGCCACGCGCTCCAGGCGCTCTGAGGCGTTTTGTCTGATGCGGCGGGCCCGTGTGACACCGGTGTTGGACCGCGGTCAGCCGCCCTCGTCTGCCCGCAGTCACTTCGTGCACTTACCCGCGACGCATACCTTGTTGCCGTGACAGACGATCCCGCAGCCGCCGCAGTTGCCGTCGTCGGTGGCGGTCTTCACGCAGGCTCCAGAGCAGCGCGAATAGCCAGAATCGCAAACGGTCCCACATCCGCTGCTGGCACAAGTCGCGGTGCCGTTGGCAATGCTGGGGCAAATCGAGCCGCAGCTGCCGCAGTTGTCGGCGTCCGCCGTGGTATCGACGCAGCTGCTCCCGCAGCGGATGAAGGGAGCGGTGCATTGAAAGTCGCAACTCCCCCCGCTGCAAACTGATTTCCCGTTTGCGGGCACCGGACAGACCGTGCCGCACGTGCCGCAGTTGGATGTCGCGCTGGAGGTATCGACGCACGAGCCGCTGCAGTTGCTCAGCGTGCCACAGTCGCTGCCGCAACTCCCCGCTTTGCAGACCGTGCCGACGCCGCACTTGGTCGCGCATGTGCCGCAGTGATTCGAGGTCGAGCTCAAATCGACGCACGCGCCCTTGCACTCGGTATATCCCGAGTTGCAGCGCAGTTCGCAGCCAGCGCTGCCGCACGTGGCGAAGCCATTGTCGGGCTTGCTGCAGACGTTGCCACACGCGCCACAATTGGACGTGTCGGCGTCCAATTTGACGCAGCTATTGGCGCATGCCGTGTAGGTCGCCGCGCAACTCACTTCGCAGCCGTGGGCGCCGCACTTGGCCGCGCCGTTGACTGGCGTTGCGCAAGCAACCCCGCATTCCCCACAGTTCTGGGGGTCGGAACTCAGGCTGACGCAGGAGCCGCCGCAGTTATTTTCGGCCTGCGGGCATTGCTCCAAGCATTGCCCCGCCGAGCACGCCTGGCCTGCTTCGCAGGCATGCCCGCAAGACCCGCAATTGCCTGCGTCCTTCTTTGGATCCACGCATAACTCGCCACACTTGACGAAGCCCTCGTCACAGGTGCTCCCACAGACGCCGGCGGCGCAGCGCGCCATGCCGTTCGCGGGAGCATCGCACACTTGCCCGCAGTGGCCGCAGTTCAGGGGGTCATCGGCCGTCTTCACGCAGCTCGCGCCGCATGCGTCGTAGCCTTCGCTACACTCGAACCCGCACTTCGCGGTACGGCAGGTCGCACTGCCGTGCTCCGGAGTCGGACAGGCCACGCCGCAATCCCCGCAATGCGTGGTGACGCTGTCGGTGTCGACGCAGGCGCCTGCGCAGTTCGTCGTGCCCGCGCCGCAGTCGTCCGAGCAATGGCCATCGGAGCAAACCTTGCCTGCGAGGCACTTGCCATCACACGAGCCGCAGCGATCCGGATCGCTCGAGACATCCACGCACGTCTCGTCGCATGCGCGGAGCGGGAGCTCGCAGCGGAGCTGGCAACTTCCGGCCGCGCACCATGGCGTGCCCCCAGATTGGCTGCACTTTCCACCGCAAGTGCCGCAGTTGTCCGGGTCATCATCCAAGCGGACGCACACCGTTCCACACGCTGCATAGCCATCGTCGCAAGCGAACCCACAGCGGCTGACCGCGCACACTGGTTGCCCATGCGCGGGTGCGGTGCAGGTCGCTCCGCAGCCGCCACAGTTGTTGGCATCGCCCTTGAGCACCACACATCGCGCGCCACACACGGTTTCGCCATCGCGACACGACAACCAAGGCTTGCATGAATTGCTACTGACGTCGCAGGTATAGCCTGCGGCGCAGTGCTGACTTTCGTCGCACGGCAGCCCGTCCAAGTCGGTGGACAGACTGCTCTTGCATGACAAAGTCAGGAGTGAAAGGACCAGCAGAAATTGCCAATGGCCCAACCAGCGCCACACGCAGCACCGCATTCTAGAACTTTCCTCGCGCTGCCAGGCCGCAGCCGCTCGGGAGGCAGATCAGCCCGGCGCTCGCCGGATGGGAAGAGGTGCCCGTGTCCAGCAACAACATCAACCCACCTGCCAGCAGCAGCGCTCCACCAGTGGCCAAGAAAATGCGAGCCGCGGTCTGTCGACTCTGCTCCGTTTGCAGGTGGTCCTGATACTCCAATTGACTCTCGGCAGCCTCTGCGTCGCTCTCGGCGCTCCGCCGCAAGATCTCGAAAGTCAGGGCACCGCCGAGCGCGACCGTACCGGCAGCGAGCGTGACCCACGGCAGAACCCCGAGCTTCTTTCCGTGCGAATTTGCTTCGCCTGCTGTCGCCGAGCTCGTGGCAGATAGAGCTGGCGGCGTGGGGATCGAGACGCTGATTGGGTTCAGCTGCTCCAAGCGTACGCTCGTGTCGAGAGGCTGATCCGCGGCCAAAGACACGCTCCTTTCGCTGTCCGCGTAGCCTCGTAGACTCAGCAGCAAGCGATGCTCGCCAGGGCTCAGCTCACCCGTCCACGGTGTCACGCCCATTGGTTGGTCGTCCACGGTCACCGTCGCTCCGGCCGGGCGGGTCAGGACCGTCAGCTGTTGAACACCTTTTTTGCGTAGAGACTCGGCCAGCGCGAGGATCAGCGGACGTACTGTCGTCGCGTTCGTGGCGTCGGGATTTCTGCGCAGGTAATCGCGGTACCAACGGAGCGCCCCCGCGTCGTCTGCCAGCTTCTCGTAGGCCCGCGCGATGTTGAAGGAGAGCGGTGCGCTCGGCGCCAAATGATCGGCCGCCAGGAAAAGGTCGACGGCGTCTTTGAATCGGCCCGCGGAGTACGCTTCCGCGCCTTGCTGGTACTTGGATTTGGCTGCCGCGCGTCTTTGCTCCATGGCGGCTTCGTCGCTCGGCGCGTCGGCGTGAGCGTTTGAAAGATGTGCCAGCGAAGCGGTCGCCAGCGAAAGCGCGCAGAGCCAGGAGAGTGGCCGTCGATGGCGCTCAATCATCATGGCTCAGTAGGGCGCGAGCAGGTCGCGTTGTGCGTCGCTTGCCGGCACAGGGGCGGTCGGTGCCGGCGGTGGAGCCTTGCCCCTTGCTCCAATGCGCGTCGCAGCACTCTTGGGCGCTGTGGGCTCGGCGTGGACCCTTGCTGCTGGAGTGGGGCTGACCGCTTGGTTCGCCGTGGGTGCAGCGCTTGAAATTACGACATCTGGCCGATGGGAGCGCGCGGCTGGCGGGGGCGCGACCAACGGGGCTTCCGCGGCTTGCACCGGCTTTCGTCCTTCGTGCCTCCAGGTAAGCAGTGCTCCGCCGGTCACAGCCGCCAAAAGCGCGAGCCCCATCCCCACCCGGCGTTGCCAGATCGGCTCGGGGCGGCGGCCGAGAGCTGCCGGCGCTGGCGACACGCTGACGGTCGGCGCACCGCCGAGCGCCGTTTGCGCGGTTCGCACACCGGACGCGGCGGTGATTGCCGTGAGTGACGCGAAGGACGCCCGCGACGCGCGTTGGCCCGCGGACAGGCCGCGCGTGATCCATTTGGCATCCAACGAGACGCCTGACACGTCTTCCGACACGCCCTGATTGATCAGCCACTCGGCGAGTGCGCGCCCAAGCTCGTTCATCGTGGCGAAGCGCTGCCCCACGTCCTTGGACAAGCCACGCTCGACGATGTTCCAAAGCGGAGGATCTGCCGCCAACTGCGTGATTAGGGAGGCCGGCTCATCCTCGACGATTGAGCGCATCAGCGAGTTGTAGTTGGCACCCGTGAAGGGCGACACGCCACTCAACGTCTCGTACAGGACGACGCAAAAAGACCAGATGTCCGTCCGGTGATCGATGTTGCTTTGACCGCGCGCTTGCTCGGGAGACATGTATCCGGGGCTCCCGAGCACGGCTCCCGACTGGGTCAGTCGTTGATTCTGCCCGGCTTCATCGGCAAGTTTCGCGATGCCAAAGTCCAGGAGTTTGGGCTGGAGCTGTTCGCTCTGATATGAAATGAATATGTTGTCGGGCTTCAAATCACGATGAACAATGCCCTTGGCGTGTGCCGCCGCTAGCGCGTCCGCAACGGGTAGTAGCAATTGCAAGCCGCGCACCGCAGGTAAGCGCCGTTCGGTTGCCAGCAGGCTGCCGAGCGTTTGCCCGTTCAGCAACTCCATGACGATGTAGGGGTCGCCCAGTTCGGAATCACCGACGTCGAACACTCGCACGATCGCCGCGTGCCCCAACTTGGCGGCCGCCCTGGCCTCTTGCTTCAGTCGCCGTGCGAGCGTGCCGCGGTCGAGCTCGGCTCGGATCAGCTTCAACGCAACGGGCGCCTCGAGTTGCAGGTTGAACCCACGCCAAACGGTGCCCATGCCGCCTTCACCGAGGAGCGCGTCGAGCCGGTACTTGCCGGCAATCACGTCTCCTACGCGGTACGGTGCAGTGGTTGGCGTCCGAACCGGCAAAGTAAACGGCATCTCCTCCAATCCAAAGGCTACCACGGATGGCTGCATGCTACAGATCCCGGCCCGTAAGATGTGGAGAAACCTCGGACAGCGGTGTCCCTCCGAGGCGTGCTGCTTGCGTTCGTTCGCCGATCCCGATTTGATTGAGATGTTAGGGGTATGGATTTGTGTGCAGTCAGATCCATCAGCCAAGCTGCTGGCTGCGGCAATGTTCTCGCGAGTTTTCCAGACTCGCGCGGAACCCGGTGCGAGCCCTCAGGAGATCGCGGTCACATCGACGCACTGGCGCGAGTGCACCGCGCACCTGAACTAGTGGCTCGGTTTCCGTCCCGAAGGTTTTGAAAGGACGCGAGTTTCGAGCTCGAGTTGAAGCGAGCGCCCAGACTTTCTCGGAGTTCTCGGGTCTGCCTGACTTGGAGACGGTTCTTGACCTGAAACGCGTAGCTGACATACTGCCGGCTCCGATGTCGTTCCGCGCCCCCCGTCGTTTCGCTCGTCGCGCCGCTATTTGCGGCGGGCGCGGAATGCCGTAGCGGTCCTAAACACCGGCAATTCGCGTAACCGCCCACAACGGGGTGGTTACGCTGCATCTGGCACGGCGGGCCACCCGAAAGGATAGCCACCGTGACCTCGACCTCGCAATCTCTTCGTTCCACGCCCGATTCCCAATCCTTTTCGGCCGAATCGCTGCTCTCCGCTCGAGCGCAGCTGATGTCCGTGGCGCTGCGCCCAGAACGGATCATGGTGCGCGGGAGCGGCTCGTACCTCTGGGATCACGAAGGCACGCGCTACCTGGACTTCGTTCAGGGTTGGGCCGTGAATGCTCTCGGGCACACGCCACCAGAGATCGTGGCTGCGCTGCACGCTCAGGCCCAAACACTGATCACCGCCAGCCCTGCGTTCCACAATGCGCCCCAACTGAGCTTTGCATTCGAGCTGACTCGCGCTGCGGGCCTGGCTCAGGTGCACTTCACGAACAGTGGCGCCGAGGCCAACGAGGCCGCGCTCAAGCTGGCGCGCAAATGGGGCCGGCTGCATCGCGGCGGGGCGCACCAGATCATCACCACCCTGGGCAGCTTTCACGGTCGCACGCTGGCTTTGATGGCGGCCAGCGGGAAGCCGGGCTGGGATGCGCTCTTTCCACCCGTCATGCCCGGCTTCGTGAAGGCGGCGTACGGGGACGTGGCAGCCGTCGAGGCGCAGATCGGCCCCGAAACCGTGGCCGTGATGGTGGAACCGATCCAAGGCGAAGCCGGCGTGGTGGTGCCTCCAGAGGGCTACCTGCGTGCACTGCGCCAGTTGTGTGACGAGCGCGATTTGCTCTTGATTTGCGATGAGGTGCAGACCGGCATGGGGCGCACCGGCAGCTTGTTCGCGTTCGAACACGAGGGGGTGAAGCCCGATATCTTGACGCTCGGCAAGGGGCTTGGGGGCGGGGTGCCAATCTCGGCGGTGCTAGCCAATGAGCGAGCCAGCTGCTTCGTGCCCGGCGATCAAGGTGGCACGTACAATGGGAATCCGCTGATGGTCGCGGTCGCCCGCAGCATCTTCGATGTCGTTTCGCGCGTGGAGTTCCTGGCGACGGTGCGCGCGCGCGGACGTTACCTCGAACAGAGGCTGGCCCCGCTATCTGCCGCTCACGGCATTGGTCTACGCGGCCGCGGCCTGCTCTGGGCGTTGGTGCTGCGCGAGCACACCGCAGAGGCAGTCGTGGCCCGTTGTTTTGCCAATGGCTTGTTGATCAATGCACCGCGCCCAAATTTGCTGCGCTTGATGCCGTCCCTGCGCGTGAGCGAAGAGGAGATCGACGAACTCGTCTGCTTGCTCGAGCGCGCGCTAGCATGAGCCGCATCGCACGGGATTCACGATTTATCCCGAGCGATGAGCTTGTACCCCGCTTTCTTCGCGCTCTGCCCAGTCGTTACCCGAGAGCGCTGGGACATTGGGCAGATCGAGGTTAGTCGCTCGGCTTGAAGCGATAGCCAACGCGCTGCGCGGTGAGGAGCATCTCGGGACGAGTTGGGTCTTTCTCCAACTTGTCTCGAAGCTGCTTCATGAAGACGCGTAAATAGTGCACTTCGCTCACTCGTGACGGCCCCCAGACCTCACGGAGGAGGGTTCGATAAGTAATCACGCGGCCGGGCTGGCGAACCAGCACGGCGAGCAGTTTGTATTGCTTGGAGGTGAGCACGACCTTCTGGCCGTCAAGCGACACTTCGTGGGTCATGAAGTCCACGCGCAGGCGGCCGTTGAAGAATGACTCGGAGGGTTTGGCAATGTGCGGCGCATAGCGCAATGCCGCTCGCACACGAGCCATCAGCTCGGCTTCCCGGAACGGCTTCGTTACATAGTCATTCGCTCCCGCATCGAGCGCTTCGACCTGCTCCGCCTCGGCTTCTCGCGCCGAGATGACGATGATCGGTACTTGCTGAGTACGCCTCAAGATTCGCGTGACCTCGACGCCGTCGCGGTCCGGCAGGCCCAGATCTAGGAGCACCAGGTTCGGGGCGCGCAGAGAGGCTTGATACAAGCCGTCTTCAGCGGTTGCTGCCTCCAGCGTGGCATAGCCTTGGTCGCGCAGTGCGACGCACAACGTCCGGCGCATCGCGGTTTCGTCTTCGATCGTCAAGATCAACGGTTGCAGGCTCATCAGTCGTCTTCCAATTCGCGCGTCAGCGTTGCTCGGGGTAGCGTAAATTCAACTGTCCTGCCACCGCCGGGGGTTTCCAGGGCCCGAATTCGTCCGCCGTGTGCGACCACCGCCGCCCGGCAGATGGTCAGGCCGAGGCCCGCACCGCCGTCTCGCTTCGAGCCGCTGCCGCGAAAGAACTTTTCGAACACCCTTTGGCGTTCCTCGAGGCGAATACCGGGTCCGTGATCGATCACGCGCAGCAGCAATCCCTCGCTGGCGTCGCTCGCCTCGACCTCGATCGGCGATCCACTCCGAGCGTGACGCAGCGCGTTTTCCAGCAAATTGATCAGCACTTGCTCGACGAGCACTGCATCCACATCCACGGACGGGAGCCCGCTGGGCAAGCAGACGCTGATACGCGTGGCCGCGCTCGGGTTGGAAAGCGCGCGGATCGAGCTGTCGATCAGCTCCGCCATGTCTTCCGGCAGGCACTGCAGCGCGAGCTCCCCGGATTCGAGCTTGGTCATCGACAGCAGATTGGCCACCAATCGGTTCAGGCGCTCGGACTCATCCACCGATTACGAAGTCTGCCAGCTGAGCCCAGGGCGTGATCACTTCACAAATCACCGAACTTGCTGCAGCGACCGGCACCGCCAGCGCATAGTGGGTGATTGGCGCGCTGAGCCAGCCTCGGCGATCGAACCGATACCAGATGCGCTGCTCCTCACGCCGAGCGGCCAGATGATGAGTAGCGCTCTGGTCCATATGAATTCTTTAGGTGAGGCCTCTCATTGAGCACCAATTTCAAGTTTCAAGATCAAGAATATAGGGGCCTGACTGCGGGAAATTTTACTGCCGCCTTATTATTGAGAAACATTCAAGAAATAATACGACGGAGTGGCAACTCGTTGGTTCGCATTTCGCCCCAGCAGAAACGCGAACCTGGCGCGGGTTTCGGGTCGAAATGCCACGCACGATCTCACGTGAGATCTCACGATCGGCAGCGCAGCGCGTCGCGAACGAAGCGAAAGAAAATCTGTCATTTCGGCTCGAACAACGAGCTGAACGTGAATTCCAGACGAAACCTTCAGCCGGCTACTCCATCGCGAGTCCCAGGCTTCGCGCATTCATGCGTGCCCTCGTACAGGAGAACCCTAATGTTTGAGAATCTTCTGGCCCGTTATCGACAGCCAGGCCGGCAAAAGCTGTTCTGGACCATTTTCGCGGCAAAACTTCTTGGCGTCGTGGCGCTGTTTGCAGTCGTCAAAGGTATCAGCTTCTATTTCGCGACCCCGGCGCTGGCTGACGATGCGGCCGCCCCGCCCCCCGCGTACATCAACCCGCTGAACACGATGTGGACGCTGGTTGCGGCCTTCTTGGTGTTCTTCATGCAGGCGGGCTTCATGATGCTCGAAGCCGGTTTTGCGCGTACGCGCGAAACCGTGAACATCCTGCTCGAGGGTATCGTCGATACCTGCTTGTGCGGCATCTTGTTCTGGGCCTGGGGCTTTGCCTTCATGTTCGGCTCGGGCAACGGCTTCATCGGTAAGCAGTACTTTTTCTTGCACGGTGCACCCGAGACCTTTGGTTCCTCCGGCGTGGCGATGCTGGCGTTCTTCTTGTTCCAGTTCGCATTCGCCGACACCTGCAGCACGATCACCTCGGGTGCCATGGTCGGTCGCACCGGCTTCGTGGGAGATCTACTGTATAGCTTCGGCGTGAGCGGTTTCATCTACCCGATCATCGGTCACTGGGCCTGGGGTCCGGATGGCTGGCTCAACACGATCCACCCGGTTCCGTTCCACGACTTCGCTGGGTCGACCGTGGTGCACACCATCGGCGGCTTCGTCGCTCTCGCTGGTTCGATTGCTCTCGGGCCGCGTCTCGGGCGTAAGTTCAAGCGTGATGGGGGCAGCATGCCCCCAGGACACGACATGACGATCGCGGCCGTCGGCGGCGTGATCTTGTGGTTCGGCTGGTACGGGTTCAACCCGGGCAGCACGCTCTCGGCGATGGATATGCAAGGCTGCGGTCGCGTCGCCGCAAACACCACGCTGGCGGCCTGTGCCGGTGG
>Ga0302323_100001769_pt1 | contig 17527 bp, 12 predicted proteins | sample Fen_T0_3_FD_201950 | JGI IMG/M metagenome (GOLD analysis project Ga0302323, IMG submission 201950) | Peat permafrost microbial communities from Stordalen Mire near Abisko, Sweden - Fen_T0_3 | ecosystem: Environmental > Terrestrial > Soil > Wetlands > Permafrost | place: Sweden: Abisko... | reverse complement strand
TGGCTCGGCAACCCGATGAGCCCGAAGCCCGCCGACGCGGTGGACCGCTGCGACGTCATGCTCGTCACGCACGGGCACGGGGACCACATGGGCGACGCGATCGCACTCGCGGCCCGGCTGCGGCCGGCCTGGCCGTGCATCCACGAGATGGGCATGTGGCTCGCGCGGAGGCTCCCCGGCGGCGCCGACCAGGTCATCGGCATGAACAAGGGTGGGACGGTCGAGGTGGCCGGCCTGCGGGTGTCGATGACCGGGGCGGAGCACTCCGCGGGCGACTGGAACCCCGGCGGCGAGACCACGCTCTACCTGGGCGAGCCCGCCGGGTTCGTGATCGAGATGGAGAACGGGTTCCGCGTCTACCACGCGGGCGACACGGCCGTCTTCGGCGACATGGTGCTGATCCGGGAGCTGTACCAGCCGGATCTCGCCCTGCTGCCGATCGGCGGGCACTTCACCATGGACCCGGTCGCGGCGGCCCTGGCCGTGGAGCTGCTGGGCGTGACCCATGTCGCTCCGATCCACTGGGGCACGTTCCCGGTGCTGGCCGGGACACCGGCAGAGCTGGAGGCGGCGATGCGGGCCCGCGGGCTGGATGCCGAGGTCCACGCCTGGGCGCCTGGCGACACCATCAGCTGAGCGGGACGCGGGCGAAGCCCGTCAGCTGCCGGGTTGGGCGGCCCGGGCCAGGGTCGGCGCGAGCCGGGCGACGACGGCCCCGACCGCGAGACCGATGAAGAGCCCAGTCAGGTTGTCCACGACATCCGCGCTCTGGCAGCCGCGGCCAAGCGGAGCCACAAGCAGCTGGGTCGTCTCGATCGCGAACGGGAGTGCGACTGCCAGGATCAATACCGCTGCCTTGCGGGGAGACCTCGGAACCAGCGCAATCGCGAAACCCAGGGGGATGAACATGATGATGTTGCCGAGGACGTCTCCGGGCCAGTGAAGCTGATCCAGCGGCGCCAGGCCAATCCGGGACAGGTCACAGGATCCGACGGGAGGAAAGTCAAGCCTGCTCCCGCCGGGGAGCGGAGTCAGGGTGCCAGCCAGGATGACGCCCGCGCTCATGAGGAGCACCCAGGCGAGAGGCCGCCGGACGCCCAACCAGCGCGCCACGCGGCCGCTTGCCAGCGTGCCCACCACCAGGGCGAACACGAGGCAGGGAACAAGCCACGGCAGGACCGACACCCACCAGATCACGGTCGCACGAAAGCCATGCGTGTCATTGTCGGGATCGGCACCGCCCGGATCAGGGGGCGCCGATCTCCAGGGTCGCAGGAATCACATCGAGGCGCAGGCTCGCAACGGGCGCGAGCCACGATGTCGCGACGGGCGGCGCGACCGGCGCCGTAGGCTCGACGCCCCGGACGTAGTCGAGGAGAGCCCGGCGCAAGGCCGGCTCATCCGCTCCGCTCGCCATCGCCAGGAACCGCTTCACCTCATCCACCACGTCCAGCGGCGGAGGTGACGAGATCGCGCGCAGCACCTTGGGACTCTGGGTCGGCTCGACGGTCTCCGCGTCGTAGAACAGCTCTTCGTGCAGCTTCTCGCCAGGCCGCAGGCCGATGGTCGTGATCGGCTGGCTGTCGGGATCGCGACCGGCGAGCCGGACGAGGTCCCGGGCCACGTCCAGCACCTTGACGGGCTTGCCCATGTCGAGCACGAACAGGTCGCCACGGTTGCCCAGGGCGGCCGCGTCGAGGATCAGCCAGGCCGCCTCCGGGATCGTCATGAAGTAGCGCGTCATGTCCGGGTGAGTGATGGTGAGCGGCTCACCGTTCTCAAGCTGCTCCTGGAAGATCGGCACGACGCTGCCCGTCGACCCGAGGACATTCCCGAACCGGACCGACACATAGGGGCGCCCCGTCCGCCGGGCGGCATCCGCAACCAGCATCTCCCCGATCCGCTTGCTCGCACCCATGATGCTCGAGGGGCGGACGGCCTTGTCCGTGGACACGAACACGAAGCGCTCGACGCCGGCTGCAGCCGCAGCCTCGAGGAGGACGAGCGTGCCCCCCATGTTGACGTGGGCGGCGTCCGACGGGTGCTCCTCCATCATCGGCACGTGCTTGTATGCCGCAGCGTGGAAGATGACGCTGGGGGCTTCCTCGCTGATCAGCCGGTCCATGGAGCCACGGCTGGCGGTGTTGGCCAGGACGATTCGCAGCTCGCCCGATGCGCGGCCCTGGGCACGCCGGGTCTCGAGCTCCCGCTGGAGCAGGTAGAGCGGGCTCTCGGCGCGATCGACGAGGACCAGGCGCCGTGGCCCGATCGCGAAGACCTGGCGCGCCAGCTCCGACCCGATCGAGCCCGCGCCGCCCGTGATCATGACCGTGCGGTCGCGGATGATCGCGTCCACGTTGACCGCATGCTCGGTGACAGCCGGCCTGCGCAGGAGATCCTCGACGCGAACCCGCCGGACGCGGTGCGCGTCCACGCTGCCGTCGATGAGCTCCGAGATCGGGGGGACCGTCCGGACCTCCAGGTTCAGCGCCATCGCCGCCTCGACCACACGCCGCACCGCGTCGCCCGGGGCACCCGGCATCGTGACCAGCAGACCGGTGGCGCCCGTGGCGGCCACCGCCCGCTCCAGCGCATCGACGCCACCGAAAACGCGGAGCCCGGCGACCGTCGCGTTGGCGAGGCTTCGATCATCGTCCAGGAAGCCCACCGGCCGGACCCCCGATGCCCGGTGGCGCGCTGCCGACCGGGCCACCAGCACCCCGGCCTCGCCGGCGCCGTAGAGCAGGGTCGCATGGCGATCGCCCGCCTCGGAGCGCGACGGAGGCACCGCGTCGGCGGCGGCGCGGATCCCGAACCGGACGCCACCGAGGACGGCCACGCTCAGGAGCAGCTCGATGGGCCAGAAGGAGCGTGGGAACCCCGCCGTCCAGTGGCCGCCCTCGATCACGGCGGTCCCGTAGAACGTGGCGATGGCCACGATGGAGCCGAGCGTTGCGGCCCCGACGATCCGGGCCAGCTCCGGGACGCTCGCGAAGCGCCACCGCCGGCTGTACAGGCCGAGCAGGATGTTGACACCGGTGCGCACCGACAGGAGCAGGAGCACGATGAACGGGAACGCCGGTATCTCTTTCGGGCCTTCGAGCTCGTCCATCCCCAGGGCCAGCGCCAGGTAGGCGGCGAACACGATGCCGGCGAGGTCGATCGCGAGGAGGTAGCGGCCGCGGATGTCGCGGGCGGCCCGCAACAGGACCTGCGTCGCGGACCGGCGCGCCCCACGGCTCGAGTCGTCGGCGAGGCCCACCGCACTGTTGCCCCGGGACGGAGGTGGCAGCGTCACCGAGCGACCGATTGTGAAGGAGCGACGGATGGTCATGGTGCCCTCACGAGGGGGGACGTCCCCCGAGATTGGCCTGTCCTCGATCCTGTCTGGAGCGCGACGGCACTGGAGCGACTGCGCTCCCCGGCGACCGCTCGAGCCAACACCCGCGTCCAGCATCGCCGGACGCGGTCACTATTGGCCTCTGCACATTCCCCGGATGCAGGACATTAGGTCAAAGTACCTATCATTGCCAGTACCTTTTGCGATCCTTTTTGGGGCGGAATCGCGTTCAGTGGTGCGCGCCCGCACCGGCGCCGTTGGAGGCGGCGGATTGACTCCGCGGTTGGACCTCGGCGATCCGCCCCTGGCGAGCGCAGTGTCATGCGAGTGCAGTTGACGACGCCCGATCGCGGGATCGATGATGGATCGATCCCGGCTGACGGAGCGTCCCATGATTCCGGGTAGGGGGTGCATCCCGTGGAAGTCCGGCGACAGATCGCAATCGCTCGAGCGTGGCTCCCGCTGCTGATCGTCGCCCCCCTGCTGGCAGCCGTCGTCGCCTTCGGCGTTGCGAGCAGCCAGCCGCAGGTCTACCAGGTTTCTGCGCAGATGCTCCCGCAGCAGTTCCTGCCCGGTAACCCGGACTACTCGACCGTGTCGCTCAGCCGTGCGCTCGTCCTGACGACCAACTTCGCATCCATCGCCAAGAGCCGCGACCTCCTGTCATCGATCCAAACCCAGCTGGGCGACAAGGACACTCTCGAGAATTTCGTCAAGCGGGTCGATGCAACGGTGGATCCGAACACGGCGGGCCTGACCATCACCGCGCGGGCCGGCGACCCCGTGGCGGCCCAGGCCATCGCCAACGCCGTGGCGCATGCGATCCAGGCCAAATCCTCCGACGCCTCGAACACGGCGTCGCTCCTCGCGGACATGGAGACGGTGCGGACTCGGATGCTGGCGGCGGAGTCAGAGTACGAGCGCCTGCTGGCGCTTCCGACACCGCGCAAGACCGAGGACGAGCTCGCGCTGGCGAACTCGCTCGCCACTGTCCGCGAGCTGACGACCGTCTACGACACGCTGACGGCATCGCTAGGAAGTGGACAGGATGGCCTGGTCGTCGTGGACCAGGCCGCGGCCGCAAGCGCCCTGAAGATCGCACCGCTCGCGCTCCGGGACACGTTGCTCGCGGCGGTCGCCGCACTGATCATCGCGGCCGGAATCGTGTCACTCCTCGAATACCTCGACGACAGGGTCAAGGACCCTGAGACCATCGAGGCAGTCACCGGCCTGGGCACGCTCGGAACGCTTCCGCGGATGAAGGGCGACAAGGGCCGGAGCGAGATCTACCGGTTGGCGACCCTCCTGTACCCGCGCTCGCCCGCGGCCGAGGCGTATCGAACGCTGCGAAGCAACATCGAGTTCGCCGCCGTCGATGCGCCGATCCGGACGCTGCTCGTCACCAGCGCCATCCCCGGCGAGGGCAAGACCATCACGTCGGCCAACCTGGCCGCAGTCTTCGCGCAGGCGGGACGGCGGGTCCTGCTCGTTGACGCGGACCTGCGGAAGCCCGGCGTCCACGTCGCGTTCAACCTGCCCAACGCGCGTGGCCTCACGACACTGATACGCGGCGACGAGCTGGGACTGGATGACGTGGCGCTTGCCACCGAGCAGGCGGGCCTGCGGATCCTGACCTCGGGGCCATTGCCACCCAACCCGGCCGAGCTCCTCGGGTCGCACAGGATGCGCACAGTGCTGGAACGCCTCAAGTCCGAGGTCGACCTCGTCATCCTCGACAGCGCGCCGCTCCGGGGGCTCACCGACTCGGCAGTTCTCAGCTCATTCGTGGACGGGACCGTCCTCGTGATCGATGCCGGTGTCAGCCGGCGACAGGTTGTCCGCCAGTGTCGCCAGGCGCTCGAGAAGGCGGATGCGAACGTGCTGGGCGCCATCCTGAACCGGATCCCCGACAAGTCCCGCTCCTCTGGCGAGGCCTACGGCTACGGCTACGGGTCTGATCCCGCGACCGAGAAGCCTGCGTGAACGAGCGGGCCAGGGTCGCCGATCCACGCTGACCCGTCGAAGCGCGTCTTCAGAGGCTCCAGAAGGCAAGGCTCACCGGAACCGACTCCGGAGGGATCACGGACTTCACGTCTATGAGGACGCCTCCGGCCCTCAGCTTGCCGACGATGCCCGCGGGGCCCTGCTCGAGATACTCGGCGTGCGGGACCGCGAGGATGAGACCATCAAGGAGGGTCATCTCGTCCATGGAGCACAGGGTCACCCCGTACTCGTGCAGGGCCTCCGTGGCGGCGGCCCTGGAATCGTGGACGAGAGGGGTGATCCCGAACTGGCTGAGCTCCCGGATGATGTCGGGCACCCGGCTGTTCCGCAGGTCGGAGACGTTCTCCTTGAATGTGAGCCCGAGGATGCCGACTCGCGCCCCCTTCACCGGTAGCCCGGCATTGATGAGCATCTTCACGAGCTTCCCCGCGATGTGCTCCCCCATGCGGTTGTTGGTGCGCCGTCCCGCGAGGATGACCTCGGGCTGGTATCCCAGCTGCTCGGCTCTCGTGGTCAGGTAGTAGGGATCCACCCCGATGCAGTGTCCCCCGACCAGGCCGGGGGTGAACGGAAGGAAGTTCCACTTCGTCGCCGCTGCCGCGAGCACGTCCGCAGTCCGGATCCCGAGCCGGTCGCAGATCAGGGCGATCTCATTCATCAGCGCGACGTTCAGGTCGCGCTGGGTGTTCTCGATGACCTTGGCGGCCTCCGCGACCGCGATCGACGGCGCCCTGTGCACGCCCGCCAGCACGATGCGGGCATAGGCGGATGCCACGCGATCGAGGGTCGCGGCGTCCTGCCCGGACACGATCTTCGTGATGCGCTCGAGCGTGTGCTCCTTGTCGCCGGGGTTGATGCGCTCAGGGGAGTAGCCCAGCGTGAAGTCCTGTCCGGCGCGCAACCCGGACTCCCGCTCCAGGACTGGCCCGCAGATCTCCTCGGTGACGCCCGGGTACACCGTCGACTCGTAAACGACGACCTCCCCGCCGGACAGCACACGGCCGACCGTTTCCGAGGCGCGCACAACGGGTGACAGGTCGGGGCGGTTGTTGGCGTCAACGGGCGTTGGGACTGCGACCACGAAGAATGTGCACCCCCGGAGATCGTGGGGATCGGACGTCATCCGGAGCGCCGTGCCGAGCAGCGCCTCCTCATCCTGCTCGCCGGAGCGATCGTGGCCCCGGCGCAGCTCCTCGACCCTCCCGTCGGAGATGTCGAACCCGACCGTGCCCGGGAAGTGCCGGGCGAACGCCAGGGCAACCGGCAGTCCCACGTAGCCGAGGCCGACCACCGCAATCTTCTCGTCCATCATCTCTCCCGTTCGCCATGTCCGGGCGGGCCACCTCGAGCCCGAGGCGACGCTGGCTCCATCCCTCCCGGTCCCATCGGGGTACGATCGCAGGATGGTTCGCCGAATCCGGATCATCCACTCCTGCGAGGGCGGTTTGGTGCGCCCCACGCCGTCGGGACCGGCGGTCGAGGCATGATATCCGTCGCCACTGGCGCTCGACAGACGCCAGCACAAACGCTGGCGAAGGCGGCTCCCGGTGAGCAGGCCGCCGGCGCCGGGCGATCCGAGTGAGAAGCGCGATGTCGACTGTGTCAACCACACCAGACCTGTCCTTGACCGGTGGCAAGGACGCGCGATCATGGCCCGGCTCCGTTGGCCGGGGAATCCGGAGGGCAGTGACCGGCGACGGCCGCCTCCTGATTGTCGGTCTGCTGATCTGCGGTGTGATCCTGGCCGGGATGATCCGCGAATCACAGGTCGTGATGCTGGTGGGTGCTCTCGCGGCCCTCGGGGTCAGCATCGCCTCCCCGGCGACCGGACTGGTGGTCCTCGCGTTCATGGCACCGCTCAAGCCTCCGCCCGCCGTTCCTGCTCCGGGCTTCAACCTGATCCTGATCTCGGCGATCCTGCTGGGCTGCGTCTACCGGCTGCCAATCGATCGCCCTCGCCTGCGTGTGGCTCCGTCCCTGCTCCTGCTGGCTGCATTCGTCCTCTACGTCTTCGTGCAGCAACTGCCGGACATGCTCTCGGGCTACGCCGGAGATCGAGCTCACGACGTGGGGTATCTGTTCTACCAGCTCCTGGCAGGGTTCGGCACGATCGTTGCTGCCGGGCTCGTCCTTCGAAACCGGTCGCCGTACCCCGTCCTCGTGGCCCTCCTCCTGTCTGCCATCTTCGCCGTCATCCTCGCGATCGTCACCACAGACGGGGCCGGCGGCAGCCTCCAGAGCCTCGTTGCAAAATCGGACGTCGCCGCCAGGGCGACCGGTCCATTCGGCAACCCGAACTCGTTCGGCCAGTTCCTCGCGTATGCGTGCATCCTGGCGGCCGCCTGGTTCGTGACCGTGCGTTCGCCCCGCCTTCGCACGGCACTGCTCCTGGCTCTCGGATTCATCGGCTATGGCCTGTCGCTCTCCCTGTCCCGCGGTGCTGTCGCGACGTTGTTCGCGGGCCTGGTCGCTCTCGCATTCACGCGCAGTCGGGCATTTGGACTTGCGGCGGTTGGGGCAGCTCTTGCGCTGTTGATCGTGGGTTATCCCCTGCTGGTCGAGTGGCGGTTGACCAACGAGACAGGATCTGCATCCGCGGCCGCTGCCGCCGGGCTCGCGGCGAGCGATGAGGGCAGGTTCGGCGCCGTGCTGGCCGCTCCTGCGCTCCTGGCGATGTCGCCGGTGTTCGGGATCGGGTTCGGCCAGTACAAGTTCATGAGCGCCCTGGTGACCGACCAGGGAGCTGGCCTCGTCGCCCACAACTGGTACGGCACGGTCCTCGCGGAACAGGGCCTCCTGGGTGTCGCCCTGTGGCTGCTGATGCTCGCCAGTGTCGGGATCTGGATCCTCTCGCGCCCTCCGCAACCACGTTCCGTCGGCGGCGCAATGCTGGGCGCGCTGGCGATCGGATGCCTGTTCCTCGAGCCCCCGACCTCGCTCCAGACATCGGTCATTCCGGTGATCGTCATCACCGCCGCGCTCGTAGCGGACTGGTCTGCCGGTTCGACAGCCACGAAGACCGAGGAGCAGGGACGCGTGCTGGACGTCGCCCGGCATCGCGACGGGATCCCTCGCCCGGCGAACCGGTGAAGGGTTCGGCCGACCGATCGCGTCGATTGCCGACGAAGGGCGGGTCACCGAGCACGCAGTCACGCTCCACAGGTGAGGGCAGCCCGGTGCGTCGGCCACTGCGAGTCGCGTTCCTGGCGCCGTCCCTCCATCCGGGCGGGGCCGAACGCCAGATGCTGCTCCTGGCGGCTGCGCTTCCCAGGGCAGACTTCCGCGTCCGCTTCATCCTCCTGTCGGAGCGAGGCCTTCTTGCCTCGGAGGCGGAGGCTCTCGGGTTCCCGGTCCACGTGCTCGGGCTGCGGCGCGAGTCGTTTCGGACACTGACTCGGCATTCCGTCGGCGACGCTGCCCGTGCGCTCCGCGAGTACCGCCGCCTCACCCGGGGCATCGACCTCGTCGATGCATGGCTCGTGCCGGCCTACACCTTCGCCGGCGTGCTCCGGCCCCTGGCCCGGGTGCCCGTGCTCCTGGCCGGCCGCCGATCGACCATCGATGTCAACCGGACACGGACCTGGTATCGGGAGATTGCCGGGCGCATCGCGATGCGGCGGGTCGATGCCGTCGTCGCCAACTCCCAGGCGGCCGCCAACGACGCGATCGCCGTCGAGCGGATCGATCCGGCGCGCGTCCACGTGATCCGGAACGCGGTCGTCCCCGTCGAGACAACGGATGCCGAACGGCTCCGGCTTCGTCAAGGTTGGGGATTCTCGCCGGAGGACCTCGTCGTGGGATGCGTCGGCAACTTCAAGCCGGGCAAGGGCCAGCAGGTGCTCCTCGACCTGGCGGGCGGCCTGCGGGAGCTCCATCCGAGCCTGCGCTACTGCCTGGTCGGCGATGGCCCTCTCCGGGGATGGCTCGAGACCGAGATACGTCGCCGCGGTCTCGAGACCTGCGTCACCCTCGATTCCGGGGTCACGGATGCGCGGTCCCTGTACGCCGCCTTCGACATCGCCGTCCAGGCCTCGGACAGCGAGGGGCTCCCGAACGCCGTCCTTGAGGCAGCGGCGGCGGGTCTGCCCATCGTGGCCACGGCCGTCGGCGGGACTGCGGAGATCCTCACGAGCGGCGTGAACGGGCTTCTCGTGGCGAAGGGCGACCGGGAGGGACTCGCCGCGGCCATCGGGCAGTTGAGCGTGGATGGCGACTTGCGGCGGCGCCTCGGCCTGGCCGCCAGGGAGCGTGCCGACGCGTTCTCGCCGGCGAGGCTGGCCGAGCAGACGGGCGGCCTCTACCTGGGGCTCGCGTCAGGCGCGGTCGCCGGCCTGTAGCCTCCACTCGGCAGGCAGGCTCGATCGGCCGGGATCTCCGTTTACCCCTTCGAGCGCGTCGAGAACGGCGATGCTGCCCGGCTTGCCCACCATGCCGAGGTCGACCCCGGCACTGGCCAACCCGGCCTGGGCCGCGAACACGAACAGCTGCCGACCAGCCGCGATCGCTCGTGCGAGAAGCGCCGCGACCGCCGCCCTCGGATCCGTCCCGTCGATCCACAGCACCCGGTCGGAGGTGGCGGAGCGTTCGACGAGGCAGGTGCACCCGGCGGCGGTCAGTCGCTCGACCGGCAGGGGCCGGTCGACATACTGTGAGGCCCAGACCCCGACCGACGGGTACTCCACGTATGCACCGGTGCCTTCGCCTTGCCAGCGCCTGTGGGCCCGGTACAGCTCGCCGATGGTCGCGGGACTTGGCTCGACAGCCGGCGCGTGGTCCGGCAGCGGTGTCTCCGCGTTCGAGGCCACGTACCAGGTCGGGACCTCCAGGCAGCCCGCGGCCACAAGGCGTCTCCGGCTCGCGTTGTCCTGGGTCACGAACGCGATCAGCACGGTCCCGCCGCGCGTGGCCAGGAGGCGCCTGGACTCGTCGATGATCGCGGAGAACGCCCCACGCCCGCGGGCTTCTGGGAGGGTCCACGACCCCGTCATGATCCCGACCAGGAGCTCCCCGTTCCCGAAACGCACCGTGCGGTAGGACACCGCTGAACCGGCGACGATCGAGCCGCCGTCTCGCAGGACCATGAGGTCGGCCACGCGGGAGCCGACCTCTCGCTGGAAGTCCCACCTGAACGCGGAGCGATCGCCCCAATTCCCGAAGCTCCGGTTGAGGCCGGCGAGGTACTCGTCGTCCAGGCCGCTCGGGTTGACCTCGACGTCCAGGTCCATCACGAACGTCCCATCTGGGCGGGGGCGGGTCCCAGGACATCGCGAGCCCGCTCGGCGACCTCTGCCATCGTCGCAAACCACAGGCGATCCCCGTGGCGGTCCTCGAGCTCGGACAGGACGACGTCGAGGTAGTTCCGGTACAGCGCGTCAACGCCATCGAGCATGATGTGGCCAGGCGACAGCTTGACGATGTGGGCCTTGATGCCCACCAATCCGCCGGCCTCCGCCAGCTCCCGGGCGCGGTCAACGGGATTCGTCGCAGAGAAGTTGGACGGCACGTGGACGAGACGTCCGCCGAACACCAGCGCGGGGCGGAGCAGCGGAACGCCATGCAGGCCCGACATTGCGGTCGTCGCACCGTCGGCCACCGGCGTGACGAGATCGCGGGCAGAGGCAACGTACTCCATCCCCACGGCGGCCATGGCCGCGGCGAGATCCTCGTGGATGTCCCATCCCGGCGGAGACATGCCACGCGGCCGGGGCAGGCCGGCGTCAGCGAAGATCCCGATGGCCTCGTTCAGCATGTCGGTGCACTCGGCCTGGCCCCGTCCCCGGAACTCAACCGGGATGCGCACCCCGCGATTGACATGGTGGAGACCGTGAAGGCCGACTTCCGTGCGCGGCAGGTCCCGGAGGTACGCCACGAAGTCCGGATGGCGATCGAGGCGCATCGTGCCTCGCGGCAGTGTCGGGGCGAGCATCACGCGATCGCGGAGGCGCGGGACTCGCGCCAGCAGCCTCCGTGTCGGGACAGCGGAGATCTCCCGCCAGTCCGCAGTGGTGTAGAGCGTGACGCGGAGCTGGGGGTGACGCTCGAGCAGCCAAGCGACGTGGCCCAGCGCCCCTTCACCGAGATCGCCGCCCGCCTCGTAGGCATCGGACGAACGGCCCGGGTGGATGTCGTCGATGCTCAACGTGACCGCGGCCTCGTAGGGCTCGGGCAGCCAGGGCGCTCTCATCGGGACCGCTCGGCGAGGAGCTCCCCGTAGAGGACCTCGTGGCGCGCGAGCAGGGACGGGATCTGGTAGCGCTCGACCATCCGCAGGCGGCCGTGCACGGCCATCGCCCGCGCCTCTTCCGGATCGTCCAGGATCCGGTCCATCGCCCGGGCCATCGCCTCAACGTCACCGACCGGGACCACGATCCCCGCGCCGGGCAGGACGAGGTCCGCGCTTCCGCGCGCGTCCGTGGCGACGACCGGCACCTCGAGGCTCAGGGCCTCCATGATGCAGCGTGGCAGGCCTTCCATCCTGCTGGCGAGCACCAGGGCTGTCGACGCTGCGACGGTGGGACGCACGTCCTCGACGGTCCCGGCGATGTGCACGCGACCGGTCACGCCGGAATCGAGGACCGAAGCTTCCACGCGAGGGCGCTCGGGCCCCTCGCCAAGCAGGACCAGGTGGCTCTCGCGATGCCTCATGCGCCCGAGAGCTGCCACGACATCGAAAGGTCTCTTCCGTTGCGTGAACTCGCCGACGACGGTGAACACGGGCGTGCCCGGTTCGATGCCCAAGCCGGCCAGGGCGGACGCGGGCCCTCCGGGAGAGAGGCTCGAGCGTGAGTACCAATCCGTGTCCAGGCCAATCCCGGGCATCAGCACGAGACGCCTCCGGGGCACGATCCGGTGCCTCAGCGCGGCGGAGTAGTCGTCGTCGTTGATGACCACCAGGCGGTCCGTCCAGCGGCCGGCGACCCTCTCCGCGGTGATGAACAGCGCGTTCCGCATGCGACCGCCGCCAGGGTAGAAAGGAAACCCATGGGCCGTGTAGACGACGGCCGGCCGCCGATCGACGGGCATGCGGCGGATCGCAGCCCGCGTGACAAAGGCCGCGATGGGCGTGTGGACGTGGACGATGTCGTAACCGCGCTCGAGGATCCGGGTCACGCCCTCCAAGCCGCGCAGGATCGCGCCCGCGTCGAAGATCGAGCGCGACAGGGGAAGCTCGTCAAGCTGGTCGAAGAATCCTTGGAGCCCCGCGTCGACCGTGGCTCCCCGAGCGGCCGCGTCCACGCGCCAGCCCATCCCGCGAAAGTGGGTCGCATACGGGAGGAGGAACCCCCGGATGGTTGCGGAGACCGTGGCCACCATGAGGAGGGATCGATCGCCCCCGTCAACTGCGTGCACGGCGGGATGGTCGATGGTCATCGTGCACAGCCGATCGGGCCCGGCGACAGGACGCCCGACCGTCGATTCGAGTGGATCGCGGGCACCTGCCGAACCACTGATCTCGCCTCCCGCTCCGCCCTGCCGTATCGTGTGGTCGGGTTGCCGCTTGCGCCCGACCATCCCGGCACAATGCGGTCGCCCGAACCCGGTCCGGGCGAAGGTAGTCTAGATGCTGGCCAACTGGCGAGGAGAGACGAGATGAGAGCTCTGGTCACCGGTGGTGCCGGCTTCATCGGCCACCACCTCGTCAACGGCCTGCTCGCCCGCGGCGATGAGGTCTCGGTCATCGACGATTTCTCGACGGGCGGTCGGGCGCGCCTGGAGCCCGTGGGTGACAGGATCTCGTTGATCGAGGGGAGCATCCTCGATCCGGAGGCGCTCGATCGCGCCGCCGCATCCTGCGAGGTGATCTTCCATGAGGCCGCGATCCCCTCGGTTGCGCGCTCCGTCCGCGATCCTCAACGGTCGAACCGCGTCAACGTGACCGGGACGATCGAGGTCATGCTCGCCGCCGCCCGGCACGGCGTCCGGAGGGTCGTGTACGCCGGGTCGTCCTCGGTCTACGGCATCCCCGAGTCGCTGCCGTGCCGGGAGTCGTTCCGGCCCGCGCCCGAATCCCCATATGGCGTGAGCAAGCTCGCCGCGGAGCACTACCTGCGCACCCTGGGGAACCTTCACGGCGTGGAGACGGTCGCGCTCCGGTACTTCAACGTGTTCGGGCCCGGACAGGACCCCGCCTCGGAGTACGCAGCCGTGGTGCCGCGCTTCGTCACCGCGGTGCTCGAGGGCCGGCGGCCGATCGTTCACGGAACCGGCGAGGTCTCCCGTGACTTCACCTACGTGGACAACGTCGTCAACGCCAACCTGCTGGCGGCCCAGGCGCCGGGCGTCAGCGGCATCACCTGCAACATCGCCTGCGGCGACCGTCACTCGCTGCTCGGGCTCCTGGATGCAATCTGCACCGCCGCGGGTCTCCCCGCGGATCCCATGTTCGGGCCGTCGCGACCCGGGGACATCCTGCACTCCCTCGCCGACATCTCGGTCGCAGAGCGGCAGCTTGGCTACACGCCGACCGTGCCCTTCGAGGAGGGGATCGAGCGCACGGTCGCGTGGTTCCGCGACCAAGCCACCGGTCGGTGACTGACGAGCTCCCGGCCGGGAAGCCCGATGCGCCCGCAGGCCCGGGCCAGGGGATCTCGCTGGCGTCGGTCGGTCGGTCGGCCGCCATCCTGGCGGGAGCCACGGCGGCGGTCCAGGTCCTGGGCATCGTCCAGTGGCTCTTCCTGGCGGCTCGAGTCGGGATCTCCGCAGACTTCGATGCCCTGCTCATCGGCCTCGTCCTCCCGGCCACCCTGGGGAGCGTGCTCACCGCGGGGGTTTCCACCGCGCTGGTCCCCGCCTACCTCGAGGCGCGTGCCACCCGCAGCATCGGGGACGCGCGTCGCCTGGCAGGCACGGTGCTGACATGGATGACGATGGCCGGAATCCTTGTCTTCGTCCTGCTCGAGGTCCTGGCGCCCATCGCCGTCGTGGTCACGGGCCCGGGTCTCAGCGAGGCGGGCCGCGACCAGGCAGCGGCATATCTCCGCTTCCTCGCGCCATCGACCATCATTGCCGCCATTTCCGGGATCCTCTACGCCGTGTGCCAGGCGGAGGAGCAGTTCCCGACCATCGCGTGGTCGATCTTCGCCGGAGCGGCAGTGGCCCTGGCGATGATGCTCGTCCTCTGGGATGCCCTGAACCTGTGGGCCTACGCCGTCGGGACGCTGGTCGGGCCGATCGTGAGCATGGTTCTCCTGCTCGTGGCAGCGATCCGGCGCGGCGTGGCGCCGCGCCCACATCTCATCTCCCGGGGACTTGGACTTGGCGCGTTCGCCAGGCACGCTTTCCCCCTCACGGTCAGCTCCGCAATCCTCCAGGTCAACGCGATCTTCGACCGCGCGGTGGCGTCAATGCTCGCGCCCGGGGCAGTGAGCGCCCTCCGCTACGGCGACACGCTCGTGCGGGTTCCCACGGGCGCGATCAGTCCCGCCTGGGGAGCGGCGATCTACCCCGCGCTCGTGCGATCGACGCACGAAGACGGCAGGTCCCGCCTCGCATCGGCCACCGAGCAGGCGCTCCGCTACGTCACCGCCGTCTTCGTGCCCATCTCGGCGCTGACCTTGGCCGTGGCACCGCTCGCGGTCGCGGTGGCGTATGGCCGTGGCGAGTTCACGTCTGCAGACCTCCAGCTGACCGCCCTGGTCGTAGCCGGGTTCGCGCCGCTGGTGTTCACGCTCATGCTGTCCCAGACGCTGACGGGTGCTCTCAACGCCCGCAGGAGCGGCGGCGTGCTGCTCACGGCCGGCGTGATCAACGTCATCCTGAACTGCACCCTGGACATCGTCCTGGGGCTGCCGCTGGGCGTCGCGGGCGTCGCCCTGTCGTCGTCGGTCACCGCGGTGGTCGTCGCGATCTTCAAGGCCCGCCGGCTCGCCCGACAGGAGGAGAGCTTCCACCTGCGGCCGCTTGCCCGGCACATCACGATCGCGATTGCGGCCTCCCTGCCCTGTGCCCTCGCGTTCGGCGCGCTGTCGTGGACGGGGCACTACCCGGATGGCGCCATCGCGGGCCTCGTGACATTGGCCGCGTACGGGGTGGTGGGCATGCTCGTGTACGCGGTCATTGCCTCGCGCCTGGGGCTGAAGGAGCCCATGATCCTCGCGCGGCTTGCCTTGAGGCGACTCAGCCCCGGCATCCGGACCGCGCCGCCAGCCGCATGAGACCGCTCAGGATCGCCCACGTGATCGCCAGCCTGATGCCGGGCGGAGCGGAGCTCCAGGAGCTTGCCCTGGCAGAGCGACTGCCGCGCGACCGCTTCCGGATCGACTTCCTCGCCGTCGCGGGTCATGGCGAGTACGACGATCGCGCAAGAGCCGCTGGTCTCAGGGTCCACCACGTCGGGGTACGCGCCGCGCGGGAGGAATCCATGCTGGAGGCGCAGCAGCGACGCACCCGGATGGCCCTCCAGTTCGCGCGCGCCACCCGCCGCGGCCGGTACGACATCATCGACGCGTGGCTCTACCCGGCGGATGTCCTCGCGGCTCTTGCCCGCCCCCTGACGCGGACGCCGGTCGTGATCTCCGGGCGAAGGAACATCCAGCTGCACGACCGGTTCCAGCCGTTCTCGGGTGTGGTGGACAGGATCGTGGACCGGCTCACCGACGCCGTGGTGGCCAATTCGACCGCCGCGGCAGAGAACGCCGTGCGCGCGCACCACACCACGCCGACGAAGCTGCGCATCATCCGGAATGGGGTCGAGCTGACCGATCCGCTCTCGCCGGAGGAGCACCTGGCCTGGCGCGCGAAGATGCAGGCGACGGACGACGACTTCGTCATCGGCTGTGTCGGCAACTACCGCGACCTCAAGCGCCATGAGCTGCTCATCGATGCGTTCGCGGTGCTCGCGGCCGAACGTGCGGACCTCCGCCTGGTGCTCGTCGGCGAAGGCGACATGCGGCCCAGTCTCGAGCGTCAGGTGCGGGCCCTCGGCCTGGAGCATCGGGTCCGCCTGCACGGCACGGAGCTCAAGCCGCGCCCGATGTACGGCGCCTTCGACGTCGTCGTGCAGTCGTCGATGAGCGAGGGTCTGCCGAACGTGCTCCTGGAGGCTGCAGCCGCGGGACGCCCGATCGTCGCGACGGCTGCGGGCGGGTCCGGGGAGATCATCGTGGACGGCGAGACGGGGCTGCTCATCCCGGTCGAGGATCTCCAGGCGCTCATCCGGGCGCTCCGTCGGATGGTCGAGGACGCCGAGCTCCGCCGGAGAACAGGTGCCGCCGCGCGGAAGCACGTGGACGAGAGGTTCGGGATGGGCCGGTACGTCAGGGAATGGGGCGACCTGTACGAGGAGCTCGCGGCATCGAAGGGGCTCGTGGGGCGATGAGCGCCGACTGATCGCGTTGCCGGGCGGTGCGGGGGCTACCCGGGCTGGCGCCCCGCACCACGCCCGGGGGCGGTCCTCGGCCTGACGACCGATCCTTCATCGGCGGAGGCGGCGGCGTATCCCGCGTACCGTTCCCGCAGTGCTCCATACCCATCGCTTGCCATCCACCAGCGTCACGTCGCCCATAGCGGTGAGCGTATGCAGGCCCCATCGATAGGGGCCATCACGCTCCGGCTCAAGGAAGCACTCGATCGCCTCCTCGAAGCGCTCCGTCGTGAGCGTGACGACACGCTTGACCGCCAGCCGATCGCCGTAGCCGGTCGAGCAGTCCTGCGCCGGCCTGTAGAGCTGGCCGTCCACGATGAAGCAGGGCCCTGCGGGACGAGCGGACCGCACGTCCACGACGACGGGATTGAGGGGATGCTCCGTCCAGGGACCTTCGGGCCGGTCGGCGAACCAGAGGAGGAGCTCGGTGGCCGGGTTGAGGCGGTCTGAGCGGGCGCCAAACAACCACCATCGGCCAGCGTGCTGGAGCAGGGTCGCGTCGGCGATTCCCCCGCCGAGCCCGGTATCCGCCACTGGTCGCCAGGGGCCCTCGCAGCGATCGGCCTCGTAGAGGATCAGGTGCCCGGAAGCCTGCGACTCCGGGAGCATGAGCAGGCGGCCGTCGCGCTCCTGGAGGAATGGGTAGGACAGGTGGCTGCCGATCGCGAGTGCCGGCTCCGGGGCGGCCCAGCCCGCGGCTTTCGTCCACTTCCTGGTGGCGATCGACGCGTAGCCCAACGCGCGGGTGTAGTCCTCGTACAGGACGTCGAGAGTCTCCTCGCTCGTCCGGCCGAGTGGGTCGGCCGCGTAGTGGCCCCGGC
>Ga0302323_100001768_pt1 | contig 17533 bp, 14 predicted proteins | sample Fen_T0_3_FD_201950 | JGI IMG/M metagenome (GOLD analysis project Ga0302323, IMG submission 201950) | Peat permafrost microbial communities from Stordalen Mire near Abisko, Sweden - Fen_T0_3 | ecosystem: Environmental > Terrestrial > Soil > Wetlands > Permafrost | place: Sweden: Abisko... | reverse complement strand
TCGTCATGCGGCCGGGGCGCATCGCAGGCTACACGGACGACATCGCAACCTCGTCGGCGCAGCTCGCGAAGGCCGTGCGCGGCGGCCTGGTGAGCGCCGGCGTCCCGGTCGCCAACTACTACGCCCCGGCTGGAATCAAGGTCCGCACGGACCTCGGCACGCTCAACATGTCGAACGTGCCGGTCGTGATGGTGGAGCTGGGCAACATGAAGAACGCCGCCGACGCCCACCGGATGACGAGCTCCGCCGGCCGCGGCACGTACGCGGCGGGCCTCGTCGCCGGAGTCCGGGCCTACCTCGGGCGGTAGATCGGCGCGGGTCAGGCGGCCCGGACACCGGCCTCGGCGGCGTCGGCGCCGGCGTCGAGGTTGCGCAGCCGGAGACACTGGTCGACCCGCATCCACCGGAACAGGCCCTGGTCGGACGTGGAGAACCGGCCCGCGACCCCCGCCATCGGGATCAGCTCGGGCGCATCCACGCGGTAGGTCCGACCCTCGTGGACGACGGTCGCGGTCCCCGCGGCGAGGACGTTGCGCAGCCACTGGGCGCGCGTGCCGTACGGCAGCGCCACGAGGAGCGAGGCCCCGTCCACGACGATCCCGACCGGGGTCTCGTACGCCGTCCCGGAGACGCGGCCACGGTGGCGGATGATCCCGGCATAGGCGCCGGGCGTGCCCGCGGAGCGCATCTGCATCGGGTTCATGAACCGCTTGCTGAGCGCGATGATGGGCCCGAGGACCAGCGGAGACTTGGCGCGCCAGCCAAGCAGGAACGCGGTGACGAGGGCGGCGAGCCCGAGGACGATGGCCCCGATGATGGTCAGGATCTGCGGCACGGTGACGACTCCGATCGGTGCTGCTACACTGTAAGCCTACGGCGTAAGCCACTGTACGACTACACCGTAAGCCTGTCAAGCCGGAGATGGACGAGCCCATGCCGCGACCGCCCGCCAAGCCGATGGCGCCCGTTCCGCCGCGGATCCCGCTGAGCCGCGAGCGGGTCCTGACTGCCGCGCTGGTCCTTGCCGACGAGCACGGCCTCGAGGCGGTCTCCATGCGCCGGGTCGGCCAGGCGCTGAACGTCGAGGCGATGTCACTCTACAAGCACGTGGCGGACAAGGAGGCGATCCTCGACGGGATCGTGGACCTGGTCATGGACGAGGTGGATGTGCCCGACGCGGCCCTGCCGTGGCGGGAGGCCATCCGGCGCAGCGCGATCTCCATCCACCGGGCCCTGCGGAGGCATCCCTGGGCCGGCCTGCTCATGGAGTCGCGCGTCAACCCGGGGCCGGCGCGGCTGCGCTATCTCGACGCGGTCGTCGGTGTCCTGCGCGGGGCGGGGTTCGGGACCCCCACCATCGCCCGGGCGTTCATGGCGCTCGACAGCCACACCTACGGGTTCACCATGCAGGAGCTCGCCCTGCCGTTCGAGGCCGTGGGAGCACCCGAGCTCGCGGCGATGATGGCGGGCGCGTTCGAGCCGTACCCCAACCTCCAGGCGATGGCCGAGCTCGCGATGACGGGCGCGCCGATGCTCGACTTCGAGTTCGGGCTGGACCTGCTGCTCGACGGACTGGAGCGCCTCCTCCCGGCGAGCTGAGGGCCGGCGAGCTGCTCAGAAGTCGGCGCTGCCCGGCGTGCGCGGGAACGGGATGACGTCTCGGATGTTGGCCATGCCGGTCGCGTAGGCGACGGACCGGTCGAACCCGAGCCCGAACCCGGCGTGCGGCACCGTCCCGTACCGGCGCAGGTCGCGATACCAGCCGTAGACGGCAGGGTCGAGGCCGGTCTCACGGATCCGCGCGTCCAGCACGTCCAGCCGCTCCTCGCGCTGGCTGCCGCCCACGATCTCGCCGATGCCCGGGGCCAGGACGTCCATCGCCGCCACCGTGCGCCCGTCGTCGTTGAGGCGCATGTAGAACGCCTTGATCTCCTTGGGGTAGTTGATGACGACCACGGGCCGCTTCGCGTACTCCTCGCACAGGTAGCGCTCGTGCTCGGCCTGGAGGGCGACGCCCCAGTGGACCGGGAACTCCCAGTCGCGGCCGGCCTTCTCCAGGACCGCGATCGCCTCGGTGTACTCCATGCGCACGAAGTCGGAGTTGACGAGGCCCTCGAGGCGCGTCACCGCGTCCTTGTCGATGCGCTCCGCGAAGAACGCCATGTCGTCCGGCCGCTGGTCCAGGATCGCGCGGAAGCTGTGCTTGAGCAGTGCCTCGGCGAGGTCCGCATTGTCACCGATGTCCGCGAAGGCGATCTCGGGCTCCACCATCCAGAACTCGGACAGGTGGCGGCTGGTGTTCGAGTTCTCGGCACGGAACGTCGGCCCGAAGGTGTAGACGTTGGTGAGCGCGAGGCAGTAGGTCTCGACGTTGAGCTGGCCCGACACGGTGAGGAACGCCGGCTTGCCGAAGAAGTCCTGGGCGAAGTCGATCGCGCCGTCCAGGGTGCGCGGCAGGTTGGCGAGGTCCAGCGTGGAGACGCGGAACAGCTCGCCGGCGCCCTCGGCGTCGCTCGCGGTGATGATCGGCGTGTGGATCCAGGCGAAGCCGTTCTGGTCGAAGTACTGGTGGATCGCCATCGCCAGCGTGTGCCGGACGCGCGCCACGGCCCCGAACGTGTTCGTTCGCGGGCGCAGGTGCGCGACCTCGCGCAGGTACTCGAACGTGTGGCGCTTGGGCGAGATCGGGTAGGTGTCCGGGTCCTCGACCCAGCCCACGACCTCGATCGCGTCGGCGAGGATCTCGACGGTCTGGCCCTTGCCCTGGGACTCGGCGACGGTGCCGGTGACGCGGACCGCGCAGCCCGCGGTGAGGTGCAGGATCTCGTCGGCATAGTTCGTCAGCGCGGCGGGGGCGACGACCTGGATCGCGTCGAAGCAGGAGCCGTCGTGGACGGCGATGAACGAGAGGCCGGCCTTGGAATCGCGGCGCGTCCGGACCCAGCCCTGGACCGTGGCGGTGGCCCCCACGGGCGGCGCGCCGGCAAGGATGCTGGCGACTCGGTCTGCCTTGGCCATCGGTTCTCCTTGCGCGCGTGCGACGCGGTGCGGCGGGTCGTTGACCCGGCGCACAGGTGGGTCCGCGGCGGGGCGGACGTGTTGCCCACAGGATGCGGCATGCGGGGCCGATGGTGCCGGTCCGGCGTCCTGCCGATCAGCGGACCCAGAGCTGGTCCAGCATGATCAGGTGGATGGGATGGTGCGCGAAGCCGCCGACCCGTTCGGACACGAACACGACGTCGGTGGGGTTGAAGGCCATGACCGCCGGGGCGGCATCGACGATCGCGGCATCGATCTTCGCCCACAGCGCGTTCGCCGCCACCGGATCGGTCGCCTCGAGCCCCAGCGCCGTGGCGATCCGGGTGTCGAGCGCGGGGTCGCACCAGCCGGCCGGTTGCCCGTCGTAGGCGTACCCCGGGAAGCCCCGGCACGTGAAGATCCCGGCGATCTCGTCTGATCCGGATCGCCCCACGGACCGCATCCACCAGCCCGCCATCGACACCTCCTCCGGGTGATCGGCCAGGAACGCGAAGTACGCGCCGGTCTCGAGCAGGTGTGTCGTGGCCCGGAAGCCGAGCCCGTTGAGCAGGTCCGTGAAGTACCGGGCCACGCCGGCGTGCGGGCCCCCATCGTCAATTCCCCACACATTGACAGGCCGACCCCTGGCCCCGGCCTCACCGAGGAGCACCCGCGCCGCGGCGATGTCGGGGGCAAGCCACTCGCCGCCCGATCCCGGAGCCACGGTGTAGGGGCAGTACCGCTCGAACCCGGCGTACTCCGGGGGGATGACCTGACAGGTGATCCGCGCCGCGAGCGGGCCGCCCCAAGCGTCGACCAGCGCCTTGCGATCGACGGCCAGGTTCACCGCCCGCCGCACCCGGACGTCGTCGAACGGCGGTATCCGCGTGTTCATCATCTCGAACCAGGTCCGCTGTGATGGCGCCACGTGCAGCTGGGCCGGCGCGCGGGTTCGCAGCCGGGCGAGCCGTGCCGTCGACTGGGTGTCCGCGACGGCGACGTCGGCGCCGCCGGACTCGACAACCGCCGTCGGGTCCGCGATCTCCGAGACCGTCGTGACGATCTCATCGGGATAGCCCGCCGGCTGCGCGTCCTTCGACCACTCACGGAAGCGCGCGTTGCGCACGAGGCGCGCTTCGTGTCCAGCCTCGAACCGCGAGAACATGTACGGCCCGGTGGCGGGCAGCGGCAGGTCGCTCACCCCTAGTGGCGTCCCTGCGGGCACGATCGCCGCACCGGTGATCGCTGCCGGGAACTCGAGGTCGGCCTGCCGCAGGTGGAAGGTCACCGTGCCAGCCCCGTCGTCAGGCTCGATCCCGAGCGAGAGGTCGCACGGCGGCTTCGCGCCGCACGAGCCGGACCCGATGATCCCCGAGTAGTCGAACAACCCCGCGCCGACCGCCGACGCGTTCCCCGCGATGACGGCCCGCTCGAAGGACCCCGGCACGTCGCTCGGCCGCACCGGAGTGCCGTCCGAGTAGGTGATCCCCGACCTGAGCTGAAAGGTCCACGTTCGGCCGCCGTCGGACGGCTTGGGGATCGAGGTGGCGAGGTTGGGGACGAGGGTCATGCCGTCGGGACCGCCGACCCGCTTGTACGCCACCAGGGCGTCGTTCGTCAGGAGGGCGAGCTGGGCGTTGTACCACTCGACGTAGCTCGGGTCGGGCGTCGACGGGAAGCCAGGTGCGTCCGTCGCGACGGAAAGGGTCCCGCCCTCGTGGCTGCCCTCGACCCTGCGGGCGGTGACCAGCGGCCCCCGGGCATCGACCACGATCGACCGGGGGCTGGCGCCGACCGGGAAGCGCCCGACGACCCGAGCCGAGGCCGGATCCAGCTTGACGATCTCCGACGTCGCGGGCACGGTGACCCATACGGCATCCTCCGTCACCGCGATCCCGGCCGGATCCGTGCCGACTGCCTGCGCGGCCGTCACGGTGGCGGACCTCGTGTCGATGCGGAAGACGGTGCCACTGTTCCCGTTGACCACCCAGACGGCATCGCCCGCAGGCGTTGCCACGATGGCCGACGGCCCCTCACCGACGGGCACCCGATCGCGCACCGCACCAGTCTCGGCATCGATCCTCACAACGGCGCTCGAATCGACGTCCGCGATCCAGATCGAGCGCGCGGCGGCGACGATCCCGACGGGCGTCGACCCGGCCGCGAACGGGGTCGGCGTCCCGTCGTCCGGGTCGATCCGCGTGACCGTATGGTCGAGGCGGTTCGTCACCCAGACCCACCGGTCATCCGTCGCGATCCCGGTCGGCGCCGTCCCGACAGGGATGACGGAGACGACCTCGTTGACCGTGGGGTCGATCCGCGAGACGGTCCGGTCCCCGCTGTTCGCGACCCAGACCGCGCCGAACCCGAAAGCGATCCCGGCCGGGTTCACGCCGACGGGGATCTGCTCGATCGCGCGGCCGCCCGCGATGTCGAGGCGGGTCACCGAGCCGTCCGCGGCATTGGTCACCCATGCCGAGCCGGCCCCGAGGGCGATACCGTCGGGCTCCGCACCGACTGGCACGCTTGCGATGACGGCCCCCCGGCCGTCCAGGATCCCCACGCTGTCGTTGCCGACGACAACCACCCCGGGAGCTCCAGGCCCCGACGGGCCGGCGGCCAGCGGCGTCATGTCGGCGGGAGCGGACGCCGGCAGCCACCGCGCGACGGTGACCACGGCGACGAGCGAGAGGCTTGCGACAGCGAGGGCCGCCGCCGGATGGCGCAGGGGGCCCAACGTGGATGCCCGCCCCCGAGCAGAACCACGGCGAGGAACACGTGGCCACCGCCTCGACCACGCGGGAACGACGACCGCGGCGTTCTCGCCGGTCGTCGCCTCCCGCGCGGGTGACGCCGACCAGCGCGGCGAGGCAACGCCCGGGTCGCCGGGCGCGCTCCGCGGCAGCAGCGTGGCGTCCTCGTCTCGGATCCGGGCCTCCAGGTCCCGCAGCGCACGGCCCGGCTCCACGTCGAGCTCGCGGCGGAGGGCGGCCTCTGCGTCGCGGTACGCCAGCAGCGCCTCTGCTCGACGGCCCGAGCACACGAGCGCCACCATGAGGTCCGCCCACAGCTGTTCGCGGAATGGTGCCTCGCTGACGGCACGCCGAAGCTCAGGCACAAGCGCCTCGTGGTCGTCGAGCGCCAGCCGGAGACGGACGGCCTCGTCAAACGTGCGAGCTCGCAGCTCGACGAGACGCTCGACGTCCGCGGCCGCGGCCGGCTCCTCCCCCACGTCGGCGCAGGTAGTGCCACGCCACAGGGACATCGCCGTGGTCAGGCGCTCGAGGGCCAGCATCGGGTTCTCGGGAGCCGTGAGCCGCCCCTCATCCACCAGTCGCTCGAATGTCTGCGCATCGACCACGGCCGGGTCCACGACCAGACGATAGCCGCGGCCGTCGGTAAGGATCGTCGGGCCCTCTTCGGCCGCACCGGCGTCGGGCACGAGGAGACGGCGAAGCTGGAAGATGTGCGACTGGAGGGTCCTGAGGGCGGTCGGCGGAGCGTCCTCGCCCCACAGCGCGACGATCAGGCGGTCAGCCCCAACGGTCTGGTTGGGATACAGGGCGAGGATCGCGAGCAAGGTCCCCTGCTTGGCCGGCAGGGGCACAGGCCTACCCGCGATGACGACGCGAAGGGGACCGAGGACGCGGATCTCCATGCAGTCGCCTTTATATACCCGCCTCGTCCTCCGACAAACCCCTGTCCTTCCCCCGACTGCCCGATTCCACCGTTCCTTGACTGCGATTCCACCGCGCGTTGAACGGCAGGTGGTTGCCTTACAGCCTGCCAGCTGCTCCCCACTCGGTGGAGCCCAGGCACGTCGAAAGGGAGACCGATGCGCAATCGAATCGCCATCGCGTTGGCCGGGGCCCTGCTGGGCGTCGCCGCACTCGGCGGGGTCGTGCAGGCAACGCCCAGCGCCGGCCTGACCAGCACCACGATCGCCACGGGCCGGCTCGACGAGGTCCACCTTGCGGTCAAGACCGGCCGCTGGAAGGTGGAGCTTGAGACCAAGGGCCAGTCCGACGTCACCGTCGTCGAGAACCGTGTGGCGCCGGGCGGGACGTTCGGCTGGCACAGCCACCCAGGCCCCAGCATCATCGTCGTCAAGTCCGGGACGATCACCTTCTACGACGGCGATGATCCGCAGTGCGCGCCAGAGGTCGTGACCGCCGGCAAGGCGGTGATCGACAACGGGAACCATGTGCACATCGGGCGCAACGAGGGCACGGTGGACGTCGTGGTGATCGTCACCCGGTTGCTCCCCGCTGGAGCCGCACCGCGGGTCGACCAGCCCGATCCCGGCAACTGCGGCTTCTAGCGGCCTCCGGCGGGCACCCCCGGTCGCCCGTCCGCTCCGACCCTGACCCCCGGAAGGCTCGCTGCATCCGGGGGTCTTCCTCGTCTGCGCGGCGGAGCGGCGGGGGTCGCAGCCGGTCTGCAGGCCACTCCAGCCACCCCTTCCACCACCTGGAGGCGTCGCTGATGGCTGGGCGCCGCCCTCAGCTCCCAGGGAACTGGTCGAGCAGGTCCCCGAACCTGGCGACCACCGTCACGCCCTCGTCGGCCGGGTCGAGGTCCACCACCTCCAGGCGCCAGGTCGTCGCATGCGTGACCAGCACCGCCCGAAGCCCCGCGGCCCGTGCGGGGAGGATGTCACTGCGCGGCGAGTTGCCGATCATCCACGTGCGCGCCGGGTCCAGGCCCCAGTCCGCGACGAGGCCCCGGTATGTCGCCTCCACCTTGCTCGGCACCACCGCGATGTGCGCGAACCGGTCGCGCAGCCCGGACCCGTCGATCTTCGCCCACTGGTCGGCCGGGTCGCCGCGGGTCACGAGGCCCAGGCGATGGCGCCGGCCGAGCACCTCGAGGGTCTCGGGCACGCCGTCGAGCAGCGCCACCTCCGCCGTCGGCATGGCGCGGACGATCCCATCGATGCGCTCGACGACCGCCGAGAGTCGCTCCGATGTGACGATGGTCTCGGCAGCGATCCGCATGTGCCGCCCGAACGCCGCGATGCCCACAGCATGGTCGAAGTTGGACGCCTCCACCCGGTCCAGCTCATCGCGGACGGCGTCCCGGTCCCACGGCCCCCAGGCCACGACGTCGACGAAGGCGTCGATCGCCCGCTCGAAGTGGACGTTGTTGTCCCAGAGCGTGTCGTCACCATCGAACAGGAGCGTGAGGCCGGCGGCGGGATCCATGCGCCCTGAGTCTAGGCGGCCGCGCGAGCCGGGGTGGGGATAGCCCCACCCCCGAGATGCCCGCTACCCGGCTGGGAGCGCGCGGACCCGCGGCGTAGCGTGGACGACATCAACCGCACATCGGCGGCACTGCCCAACCCGTACCGCCCAGCCCTGGAAGGAACCTCGATGCGACGCCTGTTCGCGATCACGACCTCGGTCCTGATCCTCCTCGCCCTCTTCGCCCCGGCGGCGTTCGCGGCCGGCCCGGACCTCCGCCACGACGGCGTCCTCCTCGCCGTCAACAACGACCTCAGCGTGGCCGCCGGCCAGCAGGTCGACACCGTCGTCGTCGTCTCGGGCGATGCGACCATCGCCGGCAACGTCGGCACCGTCGTCGTCGTGAACGGCACGGCGACCTTCAGCGGCGCCACGATCGGGACGCTCGTCGTCGCCGACGGGACCGCGGATCTCGGCGCGGGCACGACGGTGAACGGGGTGGTCCGCACGGTCCGTGGAACAGTGACCCAGCAGCCGGGCGCGGTCGTGAACGGCACGATCCAGGCCCTCGACACCGACCTTGCCGCCGCGACGGCGACCTTCGCGCTCCTCATGATCCCGGTGCTGATCGTGCTCATGGTGGGCTTCGCGCTGGTCTCGATCATCGCCGCGCTCGGCGTCGCCGCCTTCGGCGCCCGCCAGGTGCGCGATGTCGAGGCGCTCATCGAGACCCGCCCCGGTCACGTCCTGATCGCCGGCATCGCCGGGACGATCCTGCTGCCGGTCCTCTCGTTCCTGCTCATGGTCACCGTGATCGGCGCGCCGATCGGCTTCGCCCTCGCGTTCGTGGTCCTGCCCGCGCTTGCCTTCCTCGGCTGGCTCGTGGCCGCGATCTGGGTCGGCGACTGGATGATCGCCAGGTCCCGCGGCAGCCGCGAGCCGGGCCGCCCGTACCGCGCCGCGATCCTGGGCGTGATCGTCCTGGGCGTCGCCGGGATCCTCCCCTTCGTCAGCGGGATCGCAACCCTGTTCGGGTTCGGCGCCCTGCTCCTCGCGGCGTGGCGGATGCTCCGCCCGGAGACCACGCCCGCGGCGGGCGTCGCCTGGACGCCGGCCCCCTTCGCGGGCTGACGTCGCGCCGGGAACGCACGAACCGGCCCTCACCCGATCGAAGCCCGCGGCGGCCAACCGGCCCCGCGGGCCTCGGGCTGCCCGCCCGCCGACAATCCGGCGGGAGGCGAGTAACGTACCCCTCCCATCGGGCTCTCTCGAGTCCCAGCGGGCGCTCCCGAACCGTCGCCCCACGGAGGATCCACCCCATGCGCCATCCGGCCCTCAACGCCCGCCGCTGGCCGGTGACCCTGCTGGCCGTCGCCGCTATCACGCTCGGCGCCTGCTCCGCCACCGCGACCGGCACGCCCCAGTCCTCGGCCCAGGCCCCGACGCCCGCAGGATCGGCCGCGGCGGCAGCTCCCGGCGCCGTCACGATCGCCGACTTCGCGTTCGCCCCGGACACGATCACCGTCGCCGCCGGCACGACGGTCACGTGGACCAACAACGGCCCCGCGGGCCACACCGTCACGGCGGACGACGGCTCGTTCGACAGCAAGACGATCGCCAGCGGCGCGACGTTCAGCCAGGCCTTCGCGAAGGCCGGCACGTACGCCTACCACTGCAGCATCCACTCGAGCATGACCGCCAAGGTCGTGGTGCAGTAGCCGGCAGGGCCGGGTCGCGCCTCCGCGGGGCCGCGTCGCGCCGCCGCGGGTCCCGGTCGCGGTGGCAGGTCCTGGTCGCGCCCCCGCGGGTCCCGAACGCGCCGCCCGAGACCGGGGCGGCCCGCGCCCCCGTTGCCTTCAGCCCCCGAGCTCCTCACCCAGCTGGCCGATCGCCCACTCCAGGTCCGCGCGCTCGATGACGATCGGCGGGGCGAGGCGGATCGTGGAGCCGTGCGTGTCCTTGGCCAGGATGCCGCGGCGCATGAGCCCCTCGCAGACGTCGCGGCCCGTCCGGCCCACGATGTCGATGCCGGCCCACAGCCCGCGCGACCGGAACGCCGACACGCGGTCCCGCGGCAGCTCCGCGAGCAGGTCCGCGAGGACGGCGCCGAGCTCCCGGGCACGTGCCTGCGGCTCGCCGGTGGCGAGCATCCGCACGACCTCGATCCCCACGGCGCACGCGAGCGGGTTGCCGCCGAACGTGCTGCCGTGCACGCCGGCGGTGAAGACGCCCATGACGTCGGCGCGCGAGACGACCGCGGACACGGGCAGGATCCCGCCACCCAGCGCCTTGCCCAGGATGTACGCGTCCGGGACCACGCCCTCGTGGTCGCAGGCGAAGGTCTCCCCCGTCCGCCCGAGGCCCGACTGGATCTCGTCCGCGAGCATCAGGACGTTGTGCTGCGTGCACAGGCGGCGGACGTCGCGCAGGTACCCGTCGGGCGGGATCAGCACGCCGGCCTCGCCCTGGATGGGCTCGAGCAGGACGGCCACGGTGTCGTCATCGATGGCGTCGGCCAGGGCGGCCGCGTCCCCGTAGGGCACGGTCACGAACCCGGGCGTGTAGGGGCCGAACCCGGCACGCGCCGACGGGTCGTCGCTGAAGCTGATGATCGTGGTGGTCCGGCCGTGGAAGTTGCCGCTCATGACGACGATCCTGGCCCTGCCCTCGGGCACGCCCTTGCGCTCGACGCCCCACTTGCGGGCCATCTTGAGCGCGGTCTCGACCGCCTCGGCGCCGGTGTTCATCGGCAGGATCGCGTCCATGCCGCACAGGTCCGCCAGCTCCCGCCCGAACACGCCCAGCAGGTCGTTGTGGAACGCGCGGCTGGTGAGGGTCAGGCGCCCCAGCTGCCGCTCCACGGCGGCGGTGAGGACGGGGTTGCGGTGCCCGAAGTTGAGGGCGCTGTACCCGGCGAGCATGTCCAGGTAGCGGACGCCGTCGACGTCGGTGACCCAGGCACCCTCGCCGGTCGCGAGGACCACGGGGAGCGGGTGGTAGTTGTGGGCCGTGTGCGCCTCGACCTCGGCGATCGCGGCCGCCGCGCGGTCCGTCTGCGCCGCGTCACCGGCGGCCGGTGCCTCGTGGATCGTCATGCCGATCATCCTTCGTGGGGGCCCCGCAGCAGGGGTCCCGGAATGCCGGCCACGATGGTCGCACGGGTTGCGCCGGGTCGCGAACGTCCGTCCGGCCCGTACGGGCTAGGACCGGGGCGGCGGCACTTTCTCGAGGATGAGCGCCTTCATGGGGCAGCAGTCGACGGCGCGGAGGGCGTCGCCGACGAGCTCGCCCGGCACGGTCCCGGGCGCGATGATCGGGTAGCGCCACTCGTCGAGGTCGATCAGCTCGGGCAGCATGTCCCCGCAGGTCCCGTAGCCGTCGCACTTGACCCAGTCGACGCGCAGCCGCTTCTCAGCCCTGGCCATTGCCCAGCCTCGCCCTCGTCACCGAGCAACGCCCGGTCCGCACGTGGTACCCGATGTCGTCGCCGAAGGTGTGCATGGCGCTCGCCATCAGCTGCACGGCGCCGTCGGGGTGGTGGCACGCACCGCGCCCGGGCACCTGCGACACCCAGCGGTAGAGGCCGTCGAGGTCATCGTCCGTGCCGGTGCCGTGGGCGATCCGGCGCATCGCCTCCGCGATCGCCCCGAGGCCGTACACGCAGGGACCGCACTGGCCGGCGCTCTCGCGGGCCATGAACCCCATGATCTCCGCGGTGGCGGACACGCCGCAGGTCCCGGTGCCGAGGGTGCCGATGATCCCGCAGCCGAACGTGAGCCCTTCCGCGTACATCGAGTCCGGGTCGAGCGGCAGGTCCCACGACTCGTCGAGGCGGGTCCACGTCCCGAAGTAGCCGCCGAGGACCACAGCCGAGATGTCGTCGCGCCGTCCGCCGGAGGTCTCGATCACCTCGCCCAGCGGTGTCCCGAGCTCGATCTCGCGGACGCCCTGCTCCCGGACGGGGCCCGTGACGGTGACCAGCGCCGTGCCTTTCCTGGCCAGGCGGCCCGCGGAGCGGTACCAGTCCTCGCCGAAGCGCGCGATCAGCGCCGCGGCCGCCAGGCTCTCCACGTTCTGGACGAGCGTGGGGTTGCCGCCGACGCCGACCTGCGACATGCGCGGCGGCGTGGTGGTGGGCCGGGCATCGCCGACGTTGATGTAGTGCACCGCCGCCGAGGCCTCGCCGGCAACGTAGCCGATGGGGGCCTCCACCAGGCGCACCGGCCGCCGGAGGTCGGAGTGGCGCTCGCGCACGGCGCGCCGCATGGCCGCGACCGCGTCCTCGTGCTCCTCACCGATGTACAGGACGATCTCGTCTGCGTCCACGGCCTCGGCGGCGAGCGCCGCGCCATCGAGCACGAGGTGGGGCCGGTACGTCATCAGCGTCCGGTCCTTATAGCTCGGCGGCTCGCCCTCGGCGCCGTTGGCGACGACCACGGCCCGGCCCGTCTTCCGGCCCGCCATCGCGCGCCACTTCTTGCCCACGGGAAACCCGGCGCCGCCGCGGCCGAGCAGGCCGCTGGTCTCGAGCGTGGTGATGAGGTCGCCGTTGCCGTAGGCGGGTGGCAGAGGGCCGAGCCGCGCTCGATGGGCGTCGTACGACTCGGGGTCGCCGCTGAGCGGCGGCCCCGCGAGGAGGCGGTTCGCGGTCAGGGATGAGATCACGGGCGCTCCGGAACGGGGATCGGGTACCTGCCTAGTTGAGTCCCCGAACGCCCCAAAGGTTTCTTGACGGACATGAGGAACTTCTCACGGCCAGCGTCGCGCGGTCGTCAAGGACCGCCACGGCCGGGACGGTAGCACCACGCCGGCGCCCCAGGGCCATGCCGGCCGCCATCCACGAGCGCGCCGGAGACGAACAGGTCGTCGTACGATCGGCGACAGCCAGCGAGGAGCACCCGGCATGCCCGAGCACCCGAGCACGGACGGACGCGGGGAGGAGCCCATCGAGGAGCTCCGGCCCGATGCGCCCGTGTTCGCCGTGGGGCCCGTACGGAGGCGGACCCGCGTGCCGCGGGTCGCGCTCGTCGGCATCGTCGTGGGCGTCCTGGCCTTCGTTGCCGGGATCGGCGTTGCCTCCGCGGGACCCACCGTGCGCCCCGTCCCCGCCGGGCCGCCGCCCCGGGCGTCCGCGAACCTGGCCGCGTCTCCGGCCGCGCCCCCGACGGAGTCCGCCGCAGGCCTCGACGCCACCCCGAACCCCGTCGCGACCGCGGCCGGCCCCGACGCCGCGGTCGCCTCGCCGCCGTCCTCCCTCGCCATCGCGGGGACGAGCGCGTTCGCCACCGCCTTCCGGCCCGACGCGATCATCGCCGCGACCAAGGGCGGCGCCGCCTGCGTGAGCGGAGAGCCGCGCGAGAAGGAGGTGCCCCGGACACGCCGCGACGGGCCCCGCCTCACGTTCCAGCGCTCGTGGCTCATCTGGTGCCCGGTGCCCCAGAAGCGCCGCCAGGCGTTCCTGCTCGCGGCCCTGCAGGCGTTCGTGAACGACATCCCGGCCGCGACGTACGGGTACAGCGCGACGCTCGACGGGGCCGGCGATGCCCTGTACCCGTACGCCGAGCCGCCGCTCTCGGGGACCGTTGCCGTGACCGCGGACGCGGCCGGCAACGGGTTCTCGATCGCGGTGGTGCTGGAGGAGTGGCTCGCGGACCAGGCGCGGTAGGGCGCGGTGCGGGACCCGGACGGCGGCGGCCCGCCCCCGGATCCCGGTGCGGGTCTCCCCGATCGCCTGGCGCGGCGCCTCAGACGCTGACCCGCTCCAGGATCGTCACCAGGTAGCGCGACCGCATCTGCTCGGTGGCGAGGAGCTGCTTGGTGGGCGGCAGCTTCATGACGACGCCCAGGATCGCGGCCATCGCGCGATGGCTGAGCAGCGCCTGGTTCTCGAAGATGAGGCCCGCCAGGTTGCCGCGCTCGATCGCCATCAGGACCGTGCGGTGGAGCGTGTCGACGGGCGTGATCACGCGCTTCGGCCGCGGCTCCAGCCACAGGCCGCTCGTGGGGCAGACCCGGGTGCAGACGCCACAGCCCAGGCAGATGTCCGCGTCGAGCTCGGCGCGGCGCCTGCGCGGCCTGGCCGGGTCGTTGGCTGAGACCAGCGTCATCGCCTCGACCGGGCAGGTGTCCACGCACTTGCCGCAGCCGTTGCAGGTCGCGTCGTCCACGTGGGGCAGGTAGTTGGTGGTGTGGACGGGGTTCACGGCGCCGAACCGCCGCTGGGCGATCATCGCCTCGCAGCAGCAGCCGCAGCAGTTGCAGATGAACGCGACGTCGCGCTGGACGTTCTCGCCGAACTGGACGAGGTTGCTCCCATACGCCTGCGCGAGGAGGTCCCGGCCCTCGCTCCTGTCGACGCGACGCGCGTACCCGTGGCGGATCAGCGAGTCCGCCGTCCCACCGAAGGTCATGCAGATGTTCATCGGCGCCTTGCAGGCCCTGCCCACGTGCTCCGCCTTGTGGCGGCAGTAGCAGACACCCACGCCCATGTGCTGCGACGTGTCGATGACCTCGCTGGCACGCTCGTAGTCCAGGACCTGCACCCGGTTGTCGGGCGCCGCGGCGAGGGCCGGCTCGTTGACGAAGACGCGGCCCAGCTGCGTCTCGCCGTTCGTGAACAGGGCGACGATGAAGTCGTCCTCCACGGTGATGTACTGGTAGAAGAGCTCGGCGAGGAGGTGCTGGTCGATGTCGTCCCGCACCCGCATCATGCTGAACTCGAAGAAGCCGGCCATGGGCGGCGGGAGGATGTAGAGGGTCCCGTCGGGGCCCTCCATGTCCAGCAGGATCGCCCGCGATGCGAGGCCGTCCAGGACGGCCCGGGCCTCGGACTCGCGCATGCCCCACAGGCGGGCGGCGCGGCGCGCGGTCACCGGCCGGATGGGGAGCCGCGCCACGAGCCCCGCCTCCTTCTCGGTGAACAGCAGGGCGAGGATCCGGTACAGCAGGTCCGAAGGCGGCGCGCCCTGCGGCATCTTGTTGAGGCGCTCGGTCAGCGCCCCGTAGGCGCCGCGTGCGGTCGCGTGTGCCATTCCGTGTCCTTCTCGCTCCTGGCCGACGCTCCATGCTGGGCGGGCGGTCTCGCTCCCGGATAGGGCGATTCCGCCATGCTGGGCCGTCCGTCGGTCACGCCACGGCAGGGTCGCGACGCGGTCGGGCTCGCGGGGCTATGCTCGCCGCGTCCGGACCGTCACCCGGGTACAACCTGGCCGTCCCCCCTGCACACACCGGCAACGGCCCCGGCACCGCACGAGAGGCCCAGCGCCGTGTCCCTCACCCCGCCCGCCGCGACCGTCCTGCCGGGTACCCTCTCCGCGCTGCTGGACGAGGCGGTCGCCTCGTCCGGGAACGCCCCGTTCCTGGGCGTGCGCACGTCGAGCACCCGCGAGCTCTCGATGTCGATGGCCGAGTTCGGCGCGGCCGTGTCAAATGCCGCCGCACGCCTGGCGGCGGCCGCGGCGCCGCAGGCCCGCATCCTGGTCCAGGGGGCGCCCGGTCCCGGCTTCGCGGCGGCGCTGTTCGCGGCCGGCCGGGCCAACGTCGTCCTCGTCCCGCTCGACACGCGGATGACCGCGGACACCATCGACCGCATCGCGGGCCTGACGAAGCCCTCGGCCATCCTCCTGGGCACCGGTAGCACCGTGGAGCCCGTGACGATCCCGCGGCTGGCGGCACTGCCCGTCGTCGACCTCGACGACCTGGCCGACCCGCCGCCGCCGGAGGCTCTCGCCGCGCTCGAGGCGCGCACCCCCGCCGATCCGGCCGAGCCGGTCGAGATCCTGTGCACCTCGGGGTCCACCGGCAATCCCAAGGGCGTGACCGTGACCCAGTCGATGCTGCTCGCGTCGACCATCCGGTGCCTCCAGACGATCCCGGCCGGAGGCAACCGCTTCGTGTCGATCCTGCCCCTCTCGCACATCATGGAGCAGGTCGCCGGGCTGGTGTACGCGGTGGCCGCCCGCGCCGAGACCGAGTACATCACCACCCTCCGGCCGGACGTCATCGCCGCCGCCATCCGCGGCCACCGGGCAACGGCGCTCGTGGTCGTGCCCCAGGTCCTGGAGCTCCTGTTCTCCGCGATCCGCCGCGAGGCGGACAAGTCCGGCAAGGGGACCACGTTCCGCCGCGCGCTCAGGGTCGCGCCCCTGCTCCCCGTGTCGCTGCGCCGGAAGCTGTTCAAGAAGGTGCACGCGGCGATGGGCGGCGAGCTGCGCCTGATCATGTGCTCGGCCGCGCACCTGTCGCCCACGCTCCAGCGCAACTGGGAGGCGCTGGGCGTCGAGGTGATCCAGGGCTACGGGTCCACCGAGGCGGGCCTGGTGGCCTCCAACTTCCTGGGGCGCGCGCCGGTCGATCGCGTGGGCTGGTGGCTGCCTCCGATCGAGCTGCGCGTGGAGGCCGACGGTGAGGTCGTCGTGCGCGGGCCGTCCGTGTTCTCCGGCTACTGGGAGGATCCCGAGTCCACCGCCGCCGCGTTCACCGCGGACGGCTGGTACCGGACCGGCGACTACGGCGAGATCGACGCGAAGGGCGCGCTGCGGCTCGTGGGGCGGACGCGGTCTCTCATCGCGCTGCCCAACGGGATGAACGTCCACCCCGAGGACGTCGAGGCGGCGCTTGAGGACGAGGGGCTTGTTGAGCCGTGCGTCTACGACGCGGGCGATGGGCGGATCGCGGTGGCCTACCGGGCGGGGGCGGCGTTCGGGGACGCGATCGAGGGCGAGGCGGCCGCCGTGGCCAGGGCCGTCAAGGCCGCGAACCTGAGGCTGGCACCGCACCAGCGTGTCGTGGAGCACGCGCCGTTCCCCGAGCCCGACTTCCCGCGCACGCACACCCGAAAGGTGCAGCGGAGCGTCGTGGCCGCGCGGATGCTGGAGCGCAAGGCGGCGGCATAGGGTCGCGCGGTCAGGGCGCTGCCTCGGGTCCGCGGCGGGGCCTCCGCGTCCTCGGTGCAGGGTCCATGCCGAGGCGGGGCCAACCTGGTCCGCGGCGGGGCCTCGGGTCCGCGGCGGGGCCCACCTGGTCCGCGGGGCCTCGGGTCCGCGGCGGGGCCCACCTGGTCCGCGGCGGGACCTCTCGCCCGCGGCGGGGCCCACCTGGTCCGCGGCGCCTTGCTCGGCCGCGGCGGGGCCCACCTGGTCCGCGGCGCCTTGCTCGGCCGCGGCGGGGCCTCCGCGTCCTCGGCGCCTTGCTCGGCCGCGGCGGGGCCTCCGCGTCCTCGGCGCAGGGTCCACGGCCGCCCGGCGGGGCCTCCGCGTCCTCGGCGCAGGGTCCACGGCCGCCCGGCGGCCCATTCCCCGGTGGTCTCCGACGTCCTGCTCGCTATCAGCGAG
>Ga0302323_100001766_pt1 | contig 17552 bp, 13 predicted proteins | sample Fen_T0_3_FD_201950 | JGI IMG/M metagenome (GOLD analysis project Ga0302323, IMG submission 201950) | Peat permafrost microbial communities from Stordalen Mire near Abisko, Sweden - Fen_T0_3 | ecosystem: Environmental > Terrestrial > Soil > Wetlands > Permafrost | place: Sweden: Abisko... | reverse complement strand
CCCTGCCAACGAACCCACCGGCGAACACGCTGATGCGGCGACAGGCTCGCGTTTGCCTGCTTTACGGCTGCTTCCAGAACGTCGTCGTCGGCCGCGCCGGCCGGGATGAGAATTGCTGCAAGGCGGCCGTGTTCGGACTCGATCACCACTGCAGCCGAGATGGCGCCTGCCTCTGCAAGGACGATCTCTATGTCCTCGGGGTAGACCTTGAGACCGTTCGGGAGCGCGATGCGGTCACGTGTCCGACCACGGATCACGATCTCGCCGTGGCGGTCTATCTCGGCTGCGTCCCCAGAGTGCGCCCAGCCATCCGCCAGGACCTGCGCGGTCAGCTCGGGCTTGCCCCAGTAGCCGGACATCATGTTCGGGCCACGCGCCAGCAACTCCCCATCCGGAGCGACGCGCACCTCTATGCCGGCCAGTGGCGGTCCAACCGTTCCGGGCCGTCGCGACTTGCGGGTATGGCCGGCGATGCTGGCGCATTCGGTGGCTCCGTAACCCTGGACGACCGCGATGCCGATTGCCTCCCAGGCGCTCTGGAGCTCCGGTGGAAGCATCGCCCCGCCGCAGGTGATCGTGGCCAACTCGCCGCCAAAGCGGGAGAGGATCGATCGGCATAGAAGCCGTCGGGCTCGCATCGGAAGATGGCGTGATACGCCGCGCACTCGGTGGAGCTGGGTGGACTTCCCGGTTCTGAGCGCTTCCGCCTCGACGCCGTCCATGAGGAGTCGCAGCAAGGCGGGCACGGCGGTTAGCACGGTGATCCGGTCTCGCTTCATGGCGGTCAGCAAGGCCGAGGGAGTCAGGCTGGGCAGGAATGTCAGCTGACAGCCGCACATCAAACCGTAGAACAGAGGCACGATCTGGCCATACATGTGTGAGAGAGGCAGCAGGGCCAGCGCCCTCTCGCGGCGCACGCCGGCGGTCATCGCGATCGTGCGGGCGCTATGGATCAGCTGGCCATGGGTGAGCGTGACGCCTTTGGGGTCGCTGGTTGTGCCGCTCGTGAACAGCACTTCGGCGAGATCCGAGGAAGTGGGCGATGGCGGCAGCATTCCCAATGGCTCCGCGGTGAGCGTCGCGGCATCGATCCCCATCACCGGTACGCCCAGAGCGGCGGCCGAGGAAGCGGCGACGTCCGGGCCCACCAGCGTCAGGACCGGGTCGGCAGCTCGCCCTATGCGAACCGCCACGTCCGGAGCCATGCGCAGATCCAGGGGCACGATCACCGCCCCCAGGCGCCACACGGCAAAGTAGGCGGCAACGAGCCATGGATCATTCGCCGCCCACGTGACTACCCGATCACCCGCCGTCACTTCGTGTGCCGACAGCGTGGCGGCAACCTGAAGGCTCGCCTTGCTCAGGTCACTGTAGGTCCAGCGCTCGAGTCCCGATCCACGTGGCATGACGAAGACCGGGTCCGCGGGGTTGCGGGCCGCCGCCAGATCCAGCAGCTCGACAAGGGTCTCGCCACTCCGTGTGGCGATGTCGGCGGCGACCGGCGGTCCTGTGAGAATCCCCTCGCGCATGACCGTCCGACCTCGTGCGGAGTCTGGGCCCGTCCCCAACCGGCCGTCCGGCAATCCCCACCAGCCGGACCGGTTGTCTGGCGGACATCATTGTCAGTGACCCGCGGTCGATCGGTGCGTCGTGGATGCGACAGAGATTGGGCAAGTCGGACCTCATGCGCCTGGCCGCCTGGCGAAGCCGGACGATGCTCATCCGCTACGGCGTCTCAGCCGCAGACGAGCGGGCGCGGGAGGCACATACGCGGCTGGGGCCGGGAGCCCGGTACCGATCGGGGCACGTCGTGGGGGATTGCTAGGAGCCGGTCTCGATCCTATCGATTGCCCAGCGGGCGGCGTCTGCAACGCTCTTGCCTCCGAGGCCGGAGATGATATGGCCATTCACGCTGACTGGTCCCCCGTCGTTGACGACGGCCCGTGTCAGGATGGGGAGCGCGCCCTGGTCACCGAGCCTCCCCAGGGCTCGAGCCACGTAGTACCTGACAAGGGCGTCGTCGTCCTCCATCGCCTCGATCAGCGGGGCGAGCGCTCGGCGGTCGCCCCATTTGCCCAGGATCGTTGCCAGGAACGGAAGGTGGTCGCGCTCGAAACAGGCAATCAGTGGCTCAACAGCCCGTCTGTCATGAATAGTGTCGAGTGCCTTGATCGCGGTTCCGCAAAGAAGTGCGACGTCGAGGCAATCCACTAGCGGCCGTACAGCCCTGCGATCGCCGATTTTTCCCAGAGCCGTGACCGCGTGGTCAGCGTCCGTCCATAGCCGGTAGACGGCTTCGTCGAGCGGGCTTGTGCCAATCCCCTCCAGCTCGAGGAGCGACATCCGCCTCTGTCGTACAAACTTGACCAGCATGGCGACGGCGGGGCGATAGCGAAGTCTCCCGAGATCGGCCAGCGCCCGCCATCGAGTCGCGTCATCTGGATCGAAGACGAGGGCCATCGCCTTGGGGCCAGCCATCGGCTGCTGGTCGCTCCATCCATCCTGGCGAGTCGAGTCAGGGGCCAGAACATCGGGCGTCGCAAGCTCCAGTTTGTGGCCTTGTCGAATCAACCGGAGAACATTCGGATCGTCAGGCGGAAGTGCCCCGATGACGGCCCTTGCGGCTCGAGCTGACAGCCGTGCGTCGCTTGAGTGCCGCGCCAGGTTCATGAGTCTATACAGTGGGAGTGTTCTGGCACGCAACGCCAGTTCAAGGCCTGCCCGGCTCGTGGCGGAGTCGAGGGAGCCGAGCAGCCCTATCTGCCGCGTGACGTCAGATGCAGCGATGCCGTAGAACTCGGCCGCGAATCCGGCCATGCGCTTCCGGCCGTGGAGGGCGCTCACTGCTCGGGCGGCCAGCTCGAAGGCGGCTGGGTCGCGACGCGCCAGGTCAAGTGCAGATGTCTCTGCCAGAGCCGCCGTTGCCGGCACGATGTCGAGGACGCGCAGCACCAAGAACGGAGCCGCCAGCGGGTCAGCCAGCTGCGCGAGTCGACGAACGGCCCTTTCTCGCACGTAGCCGTCCAGAGATGTGCTGGCGAGGCCCACCGCGAGGGCATCATCCTCCTGGGCCACGTTGGCTACCGCGCGAGTTGGATATTCGAGAGTCGCGACAAGATCGGGACGGTACTTGGGTAGGTCGTGCCAGCGGCTGACGTTCGCGGCGAAATACATGAGGTAACTGCTCGCCCCTGCGAGACGCAGCCACTCATTTGGCGTCGCCGTGTGCATGAACTGCGTGAGTCGAGCGCGGCCGGCCGACGATGCAAGCACCTGCGCCAAGGCGACGTGCAAGTGGGGAGTCTCGGTCCGTGTAACTCTCAAAGAGAGGACTCGCTCGAACTGCTCCCAATCCGGCTCGTCAATCTCCATGTGCGGCCAACCGCTATGTGGCTCTCCGTAGCGCGCGACGAGCGGATCCACAGGTTCGCTCTGCGATAGGGCTCTTCGCCGGCCAAGGCGCGACACAACTCGTCGCATCCAGGCTTGCATGACGAGAGTCTAGTGATCGCCGGAGGCCCAGGTCTGCCGCGAAGGCGCGAATGCGTTCGAAATCACGCTAAGGCCTCTGCGAAACGGTCTCCTCAGGCCGAGGTCACCAAAGCACCACGCGACGCTCGCGGGGGGTGCGAAAAGGGATGGCGGTGCCCGATGCCCACGGCCCAAGGCGGCCCACCGGCGGCCACCGGCGCCCGATGACCTTCCGTGCTCGCCGCCCCATCCAGACGTAATCGCCGATTCATCCGCCGGCGCGCGGTGCGCGTACTCCCTGTAACGCCGCCAGTCGGCGTCTTGAGGAGGGGGAGATGCGCGAACCGGGGCAGACCCCAGGCCAGGATTGGGTCGGCGGGCACGGCCGCCTGGTGCCCTGGATAGCCGGCTGGCCGATCGCCCTCGCGATCGCCGCGTATGTAGCCACGTGGCCCGAGGCGGGTGGCTATCCCAACTGGATGACCGAGCGCTCCGCTCCGGAATTGCTGCTCGCGGCCGCCGTCTCCGGCGTATGCGTCGTGGCCTGGCGCCTGGCCGGCTGGCGCGCCGGGCTGCTGGTAGCAATGCCGGTGACCCTCGACGCCCTATTCCTGCCAGTCCTCATCTCATGCATGGACTGGCCGGGCTTGTGGTTCCTCGTGCCGTCGGGCGTGGTTCTGGTCGGCCTGACGGCGGCATTGGCCGTTGGCCTGGATGGGCTCCACGGCAGGTCGCGCGATACGGCTCTGCTCTTTGCCGCGCTGCTGGTCGAGGTGGTCGTCGCCGTGGCAGCCGGGAGCTGGGTCGCGATCATCGTCTGCTGCCTGGCGGCCTTCGCCGCCGCCGCCGCGCTGGCCGGTGGGGCGGAACGGTCGGAGTCGCCGACCGCGCCGACTCCACCGACTCCACCGACTCCACCGACTCCACCGACTCCACCGACTCCACCGACTCCACCGACCACGTCAATCTTCCGAGACAGTGCGCCGGCCGCCTTGGAATGGCCGGCCAGAACGTCCGAGCCTCCCAGGGCTTCCGAGCCTCAACGGTCATCCGGCGGGGCATGGTCGTGCCTCACCCTGACTCTCGGTGCGTTCCTGCTACTGCTGACACTGGTCATCTGCGGAACGGTGATCGGTGTGAACACGCCGTACTACGGCTCCGTCGGCCCTCCGCCCGTGGTCCTGCTGATCGTCGCGATCCCGCCGCTCGTCATCGTCTCGGTCGTTCTGGCGCTGATCGTTGGACGGCGAGTGAGGACGGTGTGGCCGATCGCCCTCTTGATGGTGGTGGCCATCGTCGGGACGTGGGGCGCTACCTGGATCTCGAACGCATCCAAGACGTACGCCACGCCGGAAGTCGTAGGAGTCGTAACGGCCGTGCAGCGGGATCCAGACGGCATGATGACCGTGAGCATGTCAAACGGTCGAGCCCTGACACTCAACGGCAAGAACCCAAATACCCAGGTGATGAGCACCTCGGGCCACTACGGCCCGCTGGATTACGATGGCGCGGATGTCGGCGCTCTCCTCCTCGCCGGCGAAAAGCCGACGCCGTGGTACATCACCGTCTACAAGTCCGCGTATATATACGGCTCACACCAGGACGGTTCCCAGGTCTGCTACAGAATCGAGTCCAACGGCTGGATCTCACACGGACGCGTGCGTCTGGTAATCGGGCTGGAGCTCGCGGATCGCTCAGATGATCCCTTCGACGATGATTCGATCTTCGGCAGTGGCGTGTGTCTGGACGAATCCGGCGCGGTCGTCGACTTCCTGCCCGGCGGCTACTGACATCGCCGGCGTAACCTGCAGTCATGCATGAAGAGCGGCCGAAAGAGGTCGTCGTCGACGATCGGATGCAGCGCGGCTACACGTACTGGCTGACCGAACCGGAGGGCGAGCACTTCGAGCCCGAGTTCCGCCCGGACCTGACGCCGGCTGAGATGCTCCGGCTGGGGGTCTTCGGCGGCCGGTACATGACCGATTGCCGCGGCGAGTTCCCCGCCGTGTGGTTCGAGGGCGCCCGACTCAGCGCCGGCGGCCACGATCCCGCGTTCAACTGCTTCGGCGTGAACGCCTCGAAACCGCTCTCGTACTGGCAGCAGAGGGGCTGGATCAACCCCGAGGATCCCCGCGGCTGGTTCCAGTGGTATTGCCGCTACTTCATGGGCCGCCGCGGGCCGGACGATGCGCGCCAGGTACGCCGCTGGAAGGCGATGGCCAGGCACGTGAGTCAGCTGCAGAAGCATTGCGTGTCGGGAGATGTGCGTTGCCGGCCACGGCAGCGGCAGGCTTTGCTCCACTGGGCCTACGACAGCAGGAAGCTGTAACGGCCCACGCTAGCCGGCGGCTGCCTGTCCTTCGCCTGCCGCCAGACGGCCTGCCGCCATGTACGCCACCGACAGCCCCGCCACGAGGAGGCTCTGCAGCATGAATGTGGGCACCGTCCCGGCAAGCGCGGCGTGGCCCAGGTGGATATCCAGGAATTCCACTGCCATGAAGCCGCCCACAACCGGCACCGTCAGCGGAAGAAGCATCCTGCGTTCGATCGGTCGCCGGGCCCCCCATGCCAGCAACAGCGTCCACCCGAGCATCAGCGGAAAGGCCGATCGGGTCCCATCCGCGTAGTCGACATTCGAGCCAAGCACGCCCGGATAGGCCAGGCCGCGAATCGGCGAATCGGCCGGCGCGAGCAGGGCGGCGGCTGCCACGCCATCGATCACGACGCCAACCCAGAACATGAACCTCACGAACCACCCGAGCCTGGCCATTTCATCTCCGCTTTGGCCGTAACGTTCGACGGGCCCGACCCGGCGGACGGCGGCACGTCGATCCTAAGCGATAAGTTGCAGTACTGTCAATCTGCAGTACTGCAAGCCTGCGCGAGTGCGCGAATGCTTCGCCCGGTGCGATAATCCCGGCGTGAGTGCAACAGGCGGGCTGAGAGAGCGAAAGAAGCTTCAGACGCGTCGGGCGATCGCGGAGGCGGCGCTGCGCCTCTTCGCCGAGCGCGGTTACCGAGCGGTTACGGTCGCGGATATCGCCGAGGCTGCCAACGTCTCGCCTCGAACCTTCTTCGGCTACTTCCCGAGCAAGGAAGACCTGCTGCTTGTCGACGCCGACGCCCGGATGGACCGAGCCCTCGATGCGTTCCGCGAAGGTTGCGGTGGCGGGCCGATCCTACCTTTCGCGCTGCAGCTTGCCCGCGACGCCGTGGAGGCCGCTCGCGAATTCCTGAATTCACCGGAAAACACGGCCTCGGACATGGAGCAGGCGCACGCGGCAATGGCTAACAGGCTGGCCGGCCGGTGGCTGAAATGGGAGGATGAACTGGCTGCGGCGATCGTTTCGGCCACCAACGCGGACGAAGCTGATCCTAGACCCCGCACCGCCGCGGGCGCGATTCTGGCCGCAGTCAGAGCGTTGCTGGAAGTGGGCGCCAGACCCGGCATGGGCGCAGAACCAGCCACCATCCTGGGTCGCGCATTCGACCTGATCGGGGCCGGACTGGACGGATACGGCGGCCCCGAAGGGCCGCCGCTTGACTGACTGGCTGAGTTCTTTCGCGCCGGACCGCTACTCCACGGGCGTGATGATCAGCAGGGCGGGCTTGCCGGATGCCAGTTTCGCGTAGGTGTACACGAGCGAGCCGCCAACCGGCGTGAGGCCAAAGTCCACCTCCCACCCGGACGGGCCGGACGACGACTGGAGCTTCCAGGACACACCGTCGCCCGACGTCAGGACCGATCCGTCCGGTCTTGCCGCCATGAGATCGGACCCCAACGGCGCGATGGTATCGACACCTGAGGTGAAGCCCGTCGACGGTGTCACGCTCACCCGGTGCCAGTCCGTCAGGTTGGTGGAGCTCAGCGGGACCTTGCTCAGGCCAAGGATGGGTTTGCCGTTGGAGGTGGGGTCATGCATGGCCTCGTAGGCGACTGTGACATCGCCCAGCGACACGAAGCAGGGAAGGTAGAAGCCGGTGAATACCGACCTGGCTTCCCAGGAGGCGCCGTCGGACGACAGCCAGATCCTGGTCGGGATGACCGGCACCTTGCCCGGGAAGAGCTGCGTGCCCTCCGGACCCGACCAGATGGCGTCGATTGCGAACTTGCCATTCCAGACGAAGACCTGAACCGGGTGCCAGTCGGTAGAGTCGGGCAGTTCACGTCGAGTCCAGCTCGTGCCGTCGGCGGACGTGAATACGACTGCCGCCTGTCCACTGGGCTGCCCCACGGCCAGGTATCCGCTCGGCGCGGCGGCCAGGAATCGGAGGTCGTATTCATCCGGAACCGTGGTCAGCGCCTTCTGCCAGGTGCGACCATCCGCGGATCGGAAGATGCCTTCGGTCCCGACCGCCATCAAGCCACCGTGCCCGTCTTCGATGAGGCTGTCCAAAGGAACGTCTCCACCGAACGCCTCCGGACCTGCGAGCTTGGTCCACTTGTGGGTCGTCATGTCCAGGGAGTGAACCCCGGCCATCGTGAGCATGACGAGATTGCCGCCGAGCCCGGCAACCATTGGCATGACCGTGGCGGTGATATTGCCCGTCGTGGTGTCCACGGTGACGTCGGCAGGAAGCGGCACCGTCGTCCAGTCGATCTTCGAGACCGAACTGCGGCGGATGGGTGCCATGGGGCTGCCCAGCACGAGGGACGGCGACGGATTCGGCGTAACGGGGTTGGTAGCTGCGACCGAGGAAGAAGCCCCGGGTGAGGCAATGCCGGGAGCGGACGGCAACGCCCCCACGCCCGCCGGCGCGAACCGCGGCGCGAGGGCCACGACGACGGCAACCACCAGGCCGGCCGCCACGAGCGACCCGACCGGCAGTGCGGATCGAATCCTGATCCCCCGGTGGATCGTCCGGCCGGCCGGAGCCGCTTCACTCGAAACCGGGACCGCCCTTTCGAGGGCTCCCATCCGCGCCCGTAGTCGAGATTCGTAGTTGTCAGTCATCAGGGTTCTCCTCGAGGATCGGCTGCAGCCGGCCGCGCGCTCGCGAGAGCCAGCTGGCCACGGTGCCGCGGGCCACACCGAGTGCGCCCGCGACCTCCTCCTGCGTGTAACCGTCCAGGATCGTCAGAACTAGTGCGGCACGAGTCCGCCGGTCCAGGGTGTTGAGAGCGCGCCAGAGGTCGGGGTCCACCTCCATAGCCCACGTCGCGTCCGTCTCCCTGACGGCGGCAAAGCCCAGACCTTGCGTCGGCGGCGTTCGTTCAGAGCCAACCGCAGCCCCACGACGGAGAGCCAGCTGCCCACGTCCTGGTCCGGCGGCAGAGGCCACCGTTCGGCCGCGCGTACGAATGTCCTTTGTGCGAGGTCCTTGGCCTCCTCCGCGTCTCCCACGACGAGCGCGAGCCGCCGGACCAATCGAGGCTGGTGAAGCCGAAAGGCCTCATCGAGCGACGCGGTACCGGCGCGGAAGGCCTCCACCCCTACCATGTGGTTGCGGTCATGTAGTTACCTCGTGTAGCGGTAGCGTCCTACACACTGTTAACCCGGCAGGCGCCGCCGCTGTTGCAAGGGCTCCACGGCCCGGCGATCGGGCGTCACTCGATCCTAGATCGGCACCGCCAGCTGCGGGACATACACGCGAATGGCGGCGTCGCCACTGACGGGGCACCTGTACTCGCAGAGTCCGCACCCGATGCACATGTCCCTGACCACGTGGGGCATCTGCAGGCTGACCGTGCCTCCATCCGGGCTCCAGACCTCCTGCAGTTCGAGCTTGATCGCCTTGTCCGGCAGCGGGCACATCTCCTCGCACACGATGCATGGCGTGTGATCCGACCAGGCCAGACAGCGATTCTGGTCTATGTAGGCCTTGCCGATGACCTGCCGCTGCTTGTCCGCAAGGCTGAGCAGCGGGATCGCCTGGGTGGGGCAGACCTGGCCGCAGGAGTTGCAGGCGTAGTCGCAGTAACCAAGGCGCGGAACCAGCACCGGGGTCCCAAGACCTTCCAATCCCGCCTGGACCACCGCGGGCTGAATGGCCCCGGTCGGGCACACGCGAACACACTCGCCGCAGCGCGTGCAGCTCGTCAGCGCCACGGCATCGGGGTTGCTTTCTCGCGATCCGGGTGGACGAACCAGGAATGGCGACTGGCGCTTGGCAAACAGGTCGACGCGGAAGAGAGCGATCGCGGCCGCGGTCGCCCCGAGCGCCAACAGGACCTGGCGCCGGCCGGGGTCGTAGGGTCGGCCTTCGGCCGCGGATAGGCTCGGCGTGAACGTGACGGTTGCCAGCGGACACTCCTGGACGCATGTCATGCACACGGTGCATTCGGCCGGGTCGCTGGCGTAGTTCCTGGCCGGATCTATGGTTCCGGTCGGGCACTCTTCCGCGCACATGCCGCAGCCGCCGCACGACGCCGATACCTCGCGGCGGAAGAGAGCCACCCTGCTGATCAGGCCCAGGAACCCTCCCAGAGGGCAGAGATAGCGGCACCAGAACCGCGGTGCCAGAGCGTTGAGTGCCACGAGCGCGACGAAGAAGGACGCGAACAGCAGCGCGTCCTGGTAGGAGACGGGCTCGGCCGGCAGGATGAGCGGACGAATGGCCGTGTCCACCGAGGAGACCGGTCCATCGAGACCCGGGACCTGCGACAGCAAATCCCCAAGCGATCTGGCGATCTGGTCGAGCGCGGGCAATACGCTCGCGGTGAGCGTGCGGAAGAGGATCGTCAGGGGGTCGAGGAATAGGAGGGTCTGGTTGCCCAAAAGCGCCGCGAACAGGATCAGAACGACCAGGATGTACTTGACCTTGCGCAAACCCTCCGGGACGGCAGGGCGCTGCCCGTGACCAACCTTCACGGGGAACATGTCCAGCACCGTGCCGAGCGGACAAAGCCAGCCGCACCAGGCACGGCCGAAGACGAGGGTCAGCAGCAGTGTGGCCAGCGCCAGCACCGAACCGATCATGAACGCCCGGGCCGCCAGGGTGCCGGCAATCGTCAGGAGCGGATCGAGGCGCATGGGGACGTTGACAAGGTCACCGGGTAACCCGTCGCGTCGCGCCAGAAGGAATAGGCCGGCGAAGGCGATCAGGGCGACGGCTTGGACGGCCTTTCGGCTCCGGACCCAGCCCGGTCTGGACGGCATCAGGCGGTGAGGTCCGCGACCTTCAGCTTGGATAGGTCGCTCACGCCCAGGCCCATTGCCGCGCCGAAGCCGACGTAGTGCAGGTCGTCCGGCTTGAGTCCGAAGAGCGTTGCGACGAAGCTGTCGGTCGCCACGATGTCGGTGCTGGCAACAACGGTGTCCAGCTTCTGGACGTCGTCCAGATTGCCGCCCGAGGGGCCATGCGCCGTGAGGATGCGAACGCAGTCCACAACTGTGAGATCCGGCCTGATCACGGTGTTCAGGTCGGCGATGGCCTGCCCCAGGTTGCCGTGCATGGACGACCGATCTCGCACGACCCCCATCAGGTTCTTCATTCCCAGGGTAAGGGTGGCCAACGAGTGCACCTTGCCGATGGGCACGTTGATGAGCACGTCCGCCTTCAGGACTTCGTCGTATACGTCGGTTTGCTTCAGCCACTTCCCGGCGGGGATCTGCGTGCTGACGTACTTGCGGTCCGACATGACGACCATCTCACCGCCGGCGGCTTGCACCTGTTCCGCGATGCCGCTCGTGGCGTAGGCATCCGCCGCGCTGCCCCCGTATGGGTAGTCCATGACCTTGACGCTGCTCGCCCCAGCCTCGAAGGCCATCTTGACGAGCGTCCCCACGACCCAGGGGTTCGTGGTGGCCGCGTACTCGTAGGTGCGATAGGACACGCAAACGTTTGGCTTCACGATGACGCTCGCGCCCGACGGCACGAATCGCTCCATACCGCCGAGCGCCGCTATTGCGCGGCGCACCAGTGCGTCGGGCTCACCCTTGCGCACGACCACCAGATCCGGATAGCCGGCCGACGCGGCCGCGGTCGGCGACGCGATCAGAGTCGCCGGCGGCAGGGACGCAGGCGTCGGCGGCGGCGCGGCGGCCGTGGCCGGCGCGGCAGTGCCGGGCCGCGATGACGTCGGCCGCGCCAGAGGGGTCGTCACCGACTTGCAGGCCTCGAGGACGCCCCCGATCGTCGCCGCACCAAGCCCCAGGGCGGCCAGCCGCAGGAAATCGCGACGCGACAGCTGAGGCACGGCACTCTCCCAGTGGCGGGGCGGACGCGGCTATCCGCCGTCCGGGACAGAATGGACGACCATCCCGCCGTTTGTCGCCGTGCCATTCGTACCGAAGCCTGGTGGGCCTCAGGCGTAGGCCCTTCGGGGCTCAGGCCAGGTCGAAGCGGTCCAGGGTCATCACCTTGTTCCAGGCCGCCACGAAGTCACGCACGAACGATTCCTGCGAGTCGTCGGACGCGTAGACCTCGGCGTAGGCCCGGAGTTGGGAGTTGGACCCGAAGACCAGATCCGCGCGCGTGCCGGTCCACTTCAGACTGCCGGACAAGCGATCGCGACCCTCGAACAGGTCGCCGGCCTCCGAAGTCGGCTTCCACTCCGTGCCCATGTCCAGCAGGTTGACGAAGAAGTCGTTGCTGAGCGTCCCGGGACGGTCCGTGAACACGCCGTGCTTGGCTCCGCCCGCGTTCGCGCCCAGTACGCGCATGCCGCCGACGAGGACGGTCATCTCCGGTGCGGTCAGCGTCAGGAGGTTGGCCCGATCCACGAGCAGCACCTCGCCCGGCGCCGTCTGGCCGGCCGCCACGTCGTTGCGGAACCCATCGGCGCGGGGCTCGAGCACGGCGCACGACTCTACGTCGGTCTCCTCCGGCGATGCGTCCGTGCGCCCGGGCGCGAACGGCACCTTGACGTTCTGCCCGGCGTTCTTCGCGGCCTGCTCGACTGCCGCGCATCCGCCCAGGACGATCAGGTCGGCGAGCGAGACTCGCTTCCCGCCGGCCTGCGCGCGGTTGAAGTCCGACTGGATCTGCTCCAACGTCTTGAGCACGTTCGCGAGCTCGGACGGGTTGTTCACCGCCCAGTCCTTCTCCGGTGCGAGGCGGATACGTGCTCCGTTGGCCCCGCCGCGCCGGTCGGTGCCGCGGAACGATGCCGCGGATGCCCAGGCGGTCGAGACGAGCTGGGAGACGGACAGCCCGGACCCGAGGATCTTCACCTTCAGGGCGGCGATGTCCTGGTCGCCGATCAGTTCGTGGTCCACGGCCGGGACCGGGTCCTGCCAGATCATCCGCTCCGCCGGAACCAGCGGACCCAGATACCGGGATATCGGCCCCATGTCGCGGTGCGTCAGCTTGTACCAGGCCCTGGCGAACGCGTCGGCGAGCTCGTCGGGGTGCTCGAAGAAGCGCCGCGAGATCTTCTCGTACGCCGGGTCCAGCCGCAGCGAGAGGTCCGTGGTAAGCATAGTGGGGGCATGGCGCCTTGAGGGGTCGTGGGCATCCGGAACCGTTTCGGCGCCACCTTCCGCGGTCCACTGAAAGGCACCGGCCGGGCTCTTGGTCAGCTTCCACTCGTAGCCGAACAGGTTCTCGAAGAAGTTGTTGCTCCACCTCGTCGGCGTGGTGCTCCAGGTGACTTCGATGCCGCTGGTGATCGCGTCGCCGCCCTTGCCGCTGCCGTAGCTGCTCTTCCAGCCCAGGCCCTGCGCCTCGATGGGCGCGGCTTCGGGCTCCGGGCCCACGTTGGTCGCCGGGCCTGCTCCGTGGGTCTTGCCGAACGAGTGCCCGCCGGCGATCAGCGCGACCGTCTCCTCGTCGTTCATCGCCATGCGGCGGAACGTTTCGCGAATGTCCTTGGCGGCCGCGATGGGATCAGGGTTGCCGTTGGGGCCTTCCGGGTTGACGTAGATGAGGCCCATCTGCACGGCCGCGAGAGGGTTGGCAAGCTGGCGGTCGCCCGTGTAGCGATTGTCCGCGAGCCAGGTATGCTCGGGACCCCAGTCGGTGTCGTCGGCCTCCCAGGCGTCCTCGCGGCCACCCCCGAACCCGAATGTCTTGAAGCCCATCGACTCGAGGGCGCAGTTGCCGGCGAAGACCATCAGGTCCGCCCACGAGATCTTCCGGCCGTACTTCTGCTTGATCGGCCAGAGGAGCCGGCGTGCCTTGTCGAGGTTCGCGTTGTCCGGCCAGCTGTTGAGCGGCGCAAGCCGCTGCGTGCCGCGGGACCCACCGCCTCGGCCGTCGCTGATGCGGTACGTGCCGGCGCTGTGCCAGGCCATTCGGATGAAGAGCGGCCCGTAGTGGCCGAAGTCGGCCGGCCACCACTCCTGCGAGGTCGTCATGACCTCGATCAGGTCCTTCTTGAGGGCCTCGAGATCGAGCTTCTTGAACTCGTCCGAATACTTGAAGGCCGTCCCCATGGGATCGGACCGCGCGGAATTCCGGCGCAGCACGGAGAGGTTGAGCTGGTTGGGCCACCATTCCCGGTTCGACGTGACAGCGGTCTTGTCCATGGCTTCTCTCCGATCGTGGCTGATTCCGAGATGTCGTGCGCCGAGGGTAACGCCCACCTCGATCGGGTAGCCATCGAGGAGGCCGTTCGCCCGCGTAGTGAGCCGGCGAGCCGTGGCCGGGGCTGCGGGGTGCGCTCTGCCGGACAAGAGCCGCCGCTCGCTTCGCCCGATCCTACAATCACCAAATCCCACCGGCCAGGGCAAAGGAATCAAAGAACGAGTTCGGAGATCTCTCAGATGGCAACCCTCCAGGATCTCCAATTCCCCATCGATCAGGCTATCTCCGCGGAACTGCTGCGCTGCCTCCCAAGGACTTGGGTGCGGGCGACGCTCATCGCGTCCCGGGCGGCAGTGCAGATCGAGGGCTCGGGGCAGGCCGGCGAAGCTACCGCAAGCCACGAACTCGAGACCCGGGTTCGGGAGCTGTTTGTACTCAACGAGCAGTTCAAGACCGACCTGGCCGGCATCGAGTACACCTACACCTGCGACGCCGACGGCCGGTGGTCATTCGTGGGGGACTACAAGTACCCCGACTGAGTCGCGGATCGCCGCCGCGACGCGCCTCTAGGCGCCCGGCGCCACCGCGCGACCCGTCTTGGGATCGACCATGCCGGGGCTCAAGCCGCGACGCGCCAGATTCGCCACGATCTGCGGTATCGCTGCGATCGTGGTGGCCCATTGATCGTGCATGAGCATGACGTCGCCGTTCCGCAGTCCCTCGGCCGCCGCCACGATCGCCTCCGTGGTGGCTCCATTCCAGTCCTCGGAGTCCACGTCCCACATCACCACGATCATCCCGAGTTCCGCCGCCAGCGACTCGAGCGTCTCGTCCTTCTCGCCGAACGGCGGGCGGAACAGCGTCGGCCGGCCCCCACCGGCGGCCTGGATGGCGCTTTGAGTTCGGAACAGTTCGTCGCGCATCTCGCCCTTGCGAAGAGTGAGCATGTGCGGGTGGGTGTAGCTGTGGTTGCCGATCCACATTCCTTCGCGCACCTCGGCCGCCACGAGCCTCCTGTCCGATGTCGCATGCTGGCCGGTATTGAACAGCGTTGCCCGCGCTCCGCACGCGCGAAGAGTCGCGAGCAGCGTGCCGGTGTTCGAGCCCGGCCCGTCGTCGAACGTGAGGGCCACGTAACCGGTGGGGTTGGCCTGGTCACCTGCCATGATTGGCTCCAGCTGCATGTTGTCGCCGCGAGAGTCGTGAGGCGCGACCCTTGATTCGTCGGTCGTCGCAGCATAGTCGTTGATATGACCTGGGGCCCGTGGGTTGAAGTCCGCGGGCCCCAGGTCGACTACGGTCGCGTGGTGATCAGCCCACGCGGCAGCTGACAGTCGGCCAGGTCCACTGGCCGTTGGTCAAGATCGTGACGCCCCAGTTGTTACCGCTGCCGTTGGGCTTGGCGGTCATGACCTGACCGCTGCCGTCCCATGTGGCGGAGATGTTCCAGGTCGCATTGATCTTCTCGGGCGACGGGACGTTCATGGTCACGGTCCAGGTGTTACCACCCGTTACCGAGACGTTGAGGTTGTAGCGATCGCTCCACTGCTGCCCGGCTGAGAGAGTCGCGGTGCAGCTGCCGCCGGCCGGGGTGGGCGTTGGGGTCGCACCGGGGGGAGGAGTCGGCGTTGGGGTGGGATTGCTGCCGGTCCATACCACGGCCTTGCCTGTGTTGGGATCGATCGCGCCGGCGCAGAGTCCGCGTGCCTTCAGGTTGGACACGATCGTCGGGATCGCGGCGTTCGTCGTGGAGTAGCCGTCGTGCATCAGGAAGACGCCGCCGTTTTGGATGTTGCTGGCAGACGACACGATCGAAGCCGTGCTCGCGCCATTCCAGTCACCGGTGTCGACGTCCCACGTGATCGGCCGAAGGCCGAGTGCGCTCGCCGCCGCAGTGATGGCGGCGCTGCTCTCGCCGTATGGGAGTCTGAACAGCTTCGGCGTGCCACCACCGCGCGATGAGATGGCGGTCTGGGCTTGCTGCAGGTCGCTCTGTACCTGGCTTTGACTCCAGCTTGTCATGTGCTGGTGGGTCATGCTGTGGTTCTGGATGGACATGCCGGCCGAGATCATGGCCTGAAAGGCCGACGTGTTGTTGGCGATGTTGTTGCCGATGGGGAAGAAGGTGGCCTTGACGCCCGCGTTGTTGAGGATGCCGAGGAGCGTTGTTGTGTTGCTGCCGGGCCCGTCATCGAAGGCCAGGGCGTAATAGCCGGTGCAGCCCGTCTGCGGGGTGGGCGTCGCGGTCCTGACCGGCGTGGGGGTAGGGTTTCCCGGCGTGGGAGTCACCGTGGGGGCGCCGTTGAGGGCGTTCAGGACCGCCGTGTACGCGGACTTCTTGTTCCCGCTGTTGTCGAAGAGGAGAGGGTTCGCGCTGGCGCGCCAGGAGTCGCTGTCGCGGACTCCCCAAACCGTGATGCCGACGCACCGGGAGACGGCCAGACACGCGTTGGTAACGTTCTGGTAGCTCGTCGACGACGCGCCCTCGATGTCCAGCTCGGTGATCGCCACGTCCACGCCAAGGTTGGCGAAGTTCTGCAGCGTCGTCTGGTAGTTGCTCGGAACCGGCGAATTGGCGTTGAAGTGGCCCTGGAAGCCCACACAGTCGATCGGGACGCCGCGCGACTTGAAGTCCTTGACCATGTTGTAGACGCCCTGAGTCTTGGCGTCGCTCCAGTTGTCGATGTTGTAGTCGTTGTAGCAGAGCTTGACGCTGGGATCGGCGGCGCGTGCCGTGTTGAAGGCGACCTCGATCCAGTCGTTGCCCGTTCGCTGGAGGTTCGAGTCGCGTCGGGAACTGCTGCCGTCGGCGAAGGCCTCGTTGACCACATCCCAGTAGGCCAGCTTGCCCTTGTAGTGGGCCATCACGTTGTTGATGTGGTTGATCATGGCGTTCCGCAACGCGGTGCCGCTCATGTTCTGCATCCAGGTCGGCTGCTGCGAGTGCCAGGCCAGGGTATGGCCCCTTACCTTCATGCCGTGGCTGACGGCCCAGTTGTATACCTGATCGCCTGTGGTGAAGTTGAACTGACCCTGGCTGGGCTCAGTCGCGTCGATCTTCATCTCGTTCTCGGGCGTCACCATGTTGAACTCGCGCGCGGCGATCGTGGTGTACGTCGAGTCATTGAGCTTGCCGGAGCTGATCGCCGTGCCGAAGTAGCGTCCCGATTGGGCTGCCGACGCTCCTAGCGTGGTACCGGCGCTGACCACCGAAGTGGCGAGGACGGTGATGAGAAGGCCGGCAGAACCCGCGGCAAGGAACCCGCCTGCTCGGCTCCTCCGCCTCTGACTGGTACCTCCGAGACCGGTTGCGAACATGCGACTACCTCTCTCTGGATGTCCTGACCTTTTCCAGGACGTGACGGCGCTTCTGTTGGTCGCCGGAACGCGACGCAACGCGGCCTGCCACCGGGCGCCTGCCTTGGACAAAGACGGAGCCGGGTGGGGCCGTCACTCAATTTGAGTGACTTTCGTTTCGGGCGCAATACGGAAACTTTCGGGGTCACTCGGGATCTCGCCCTGAGCCGCGTCTCTCCTCCATCCGGCAGCGCCGGCGGCGCGCGACCGTGAGCTGGCCGCAACAGAGGCGCCATGACCAAGCTCGGATGCCACAATGCCGGCAGACCTGCACAGGGCAGCTACCAGGAGTCGGCAATGTCAAACCGGCGGCA
>Ga0302323_100001765_pt1 | contig 17553 bp, 11 predicted proteins | sample Fen_T0_3_FD_201950 | JGI IMG/M metagenome (GOLD analysis project Ga0302323, IMG submission 201950) | Peat permafrost microbial communities from Stordalen Mire near Abisko, Sweden - Fen_T0_3 | ecosystem: Environmental > Terrestrial > Soil > Wetlands > Permafrost | place: Sweden: Abisko... | reverse complement strand
ACTCGGGTCAATTGGCGCGCTGGTTTTCATGGGTGCTGGGATCTATGTTCTGATTGCCAAAGCATACGGATTCGCTGTTCCCGGATGGTCATCGACTTTGCTAAGTATTTATTTTCTAGGGTCAATTCAGTTAGTATTTCTTGGCATAACAGGTGAATATGTGTACAGGAACTATAAGGAATCGCAAAACCGGCCACTCTATTTTGTGAAAAAATTCTATGATGCCGGCCTCAAAACCGATGAATGAGATAAGATTAAAATACATCTTTTATACTTCCGCAGTATTTCTTCTGATACTAATGCTCTTTCTGAGCAAAAATGCAGGAATATCATGTGATGAAGTTCTTCATTACAATCATTCCGTATCAGTTTATAACTATTTTGCCTCTCATGGCACTGATCAGTCTGCACTAAATACCCCGGAAACAAATCTCAAATATTATGGACAGTCATATGATGACATTGTAACAATACTTATCAAGTGGTTTAAAATAGGGGATGTTTATAGTTTTCGTCATCTGATGAGCTCACTTGCCGGGTGGCTTGTAATATTTATTACCGGGATGTTTGCTATCTGGCTCTCGGACTATAAGGCAGGCATTCTTGTCCTGTTTCTGTTTACGGTTTCTCCGACTTTTATGGGGCATACACAGAACAACCTAAAGGATATTCCTTTTGCCTTAACCTATATTACTGGAATTTATTTTACTCTGAGATTCCTTATTTCTGGAAAAAACAATTCATTCAGGGATTTGATACTGTTGACCCTGAGTATCGCTTTTTCTGTGAGTATCAGAGCAGGAGGATTACTATTGGTCTGTTACCTTTTCTTTTTTCTTCTTGTTGTTTATACATTTAAGTATTTCGATGAAAAAAGAATTTATCCTGATGAGATAGGGAAAAAGTTTCTCTGGCTATGCTGCGTTTCGGTTTTAGCCTGGGCTATGAGTATTTTACTCTGGCCATTTGCGCTTCAAAGCCCGGTTAAAAATGTACTTGAGTCGTATAATGTTATGGCTCATTTCCCAAGCACATTCAGACAGATATTTGAAGGCAGGGTTGAATGGTCCGATTTAATGCCATGGTATTTTATTCCGAAGTCCATAATTATCACAATTCCTTTGATAGTTATAGCAGGGTTAGTTCTCTTCAGCATTTTTTCATTCAGGAAATTGTCACGAGAAAAAAAGCTCCTTTTGCTCTGCCTGATATTTACAATTTTATTCCCCATTATATTCGTTGCATACCAAAAGTCTAATGTCTATTCCTCATGGAGGCAATTTCTTTTTCTTTATCCCGGAATAGTCTTGCTTTCATCTATTGGCTTTATCAGCTTTTATGCAACGATAAAATCGTCATATTTAAAATGGGGAATGATTGCAGTGGTAATTATTCTCGCTTACCATCCTTTAAAATTCATGTCCCTGAATCCAAAATATTACTATTTATATTACAACCAACTGGTTGGCGGACTAAAGGGCGCTTATTCGAATTATGAAACCGATTATTATTATCAGGGACAGACAGAAGCATCGGAGTGGCTTATTAATTATCTGAATGAAAAGCACATAGCGGGTAATATTAAGGTAATGGCAACATATACAGTCGACTGGCAGTTCCGTAAACATCCCGAGATAAAAACATTCTATTCACGATATGAGGAAAGAAGTATGTCAGACTGGGATTATGCAATAGTAACCAACAGGTATATTTCCCCGGCCCGATTGAGGAATAACAAATGGCCTCCGGACAATTCAATTCACACAATATATGCTGATAATATTCCTATTTGTACAATACTTGAAAGAAAAACTAAAGAAGATCTGGCTGGTTATAATGCGCTTGCCAGCGGAAAAACCGAAGAGGCGATTGATCATTTTGAAAATGCATTAAAGATTGATAGCTCTGATGAAATGAATTTTTTTAATTTTGCAGTTGCATTAAATAACTCAGGAGAGAATCAAAAAGCTGATTCAGTATTGAAAAGAGGACTTGAGGTGAATCCTGAGTTCGAGTCAATTCTGATGTATCTTGGAAATATATCGAGATCCCGGAATAAAAATGATGAAGCAGCTGGTTATTATAAAAGGGTTATTAAGGCGAACATAAAATATTTTGATGCTTACGTGGGATTGGCAGAAGTACTGGAGGACAAAGATGTTATAGAAGCACGCAAGTTGTTGATTAAGTGTCTTGAGATGAATCCGGAGTTTAAGCCGGCAATAGTCGCCCTCGGAGATACCTACAGTAAATCAAATCCTGATGTAGCTAAAAAATATTATAATCTGGCTGATACAATTTAATAATTATAAAATTTGTTTAAGATGAAAAAATCTATTTTAGTGTTTTCGATTTCATTACTTCTGATTATGAGTGGTTTGAGTATGGTAAAAGCGCAGGAAGCGCCAAAACCAAAGAAAGATACTGTAAACATGGACACCAGCGCCAAGCCACAGGTATACTATCCAGTTGAAGATGAAAAATCAAAAGGCATAAGTGGCGCTACTATCGGTATAATTATTGGAGCAGTTATTGTTGTTGGTGCAGCCGGATTTTTCCTTCTGAAGAAGAAAAAATAATTGGTGTTTCGATCCATAAGTTTAACAAATAACGAAAATGGACAAACTCAGGATCTCTTCTGCCCAGTTTGAGCACAGAAGCGGGGACAAGACATTCAATCTTTCAAGGATTGAATGTCTTGCAAAACAGGCTGCAAGTGCCGGATCACAGGTAATAGCATTCCACGAGTGCTCTGTTACAGGTTATACTTTTGCTCTAAAGCTCTCAGAGACTGAGATGCTTGATCTGGCTGAATATATTCCAGAAGGGGAGAGTGTCAGACGTTTGACTGAGATTGCCGCCAAATACAATATTGCCATTCTTGCCGGTTTATTCGAGAAGGACAAGCAGAATAACCTGTACAAGGCTCAGGTTTGCGTTGACAAATCTGGTTTAGTGGCAAAATTCAGGAAGCTTCATCCATTCATAAATCCTTTTCTTAAGCAGGGCAATGAGTATTGTATATTTGATCTTTACGGATGGAAATGTGGCATCCTGATCTGTTATGATAATAATATAACAGAAAATGTGAGGGCAACTACTTTCTTGGGTGCAGATATAATATTTATGCCGCATGTCACAATGTGTACGCCCTCTACCCGGCCCGGAGCAGGGTTTGTTGATCCTGTTTTATGGAAAAACAGGGAAAAGGATCCCACTTCGCTCAGGCTTGAGTTTGACGGGATGAAAGGACGCGGATGGTTAATGAAATGGTTGCCATCAAGGGCTTATGATAATGGAGTATACGTGGTCTTTTCAAATCCGATAGGGATGGATGACGACCAGCTTAAAAACGGATTATCGATGATCATAGATCCGTTTGGTGACATAATTGCCGAGTGCCGGACACTCGGAGATGATTTTGTTTCGGCAACACTTATTCCTGAAAACCTTGCACTGTCAGGGGGCCGAAGATATATTAAGGCAAGAAGGCCCGACTTGTACAGAAATATCATAGGTAAGCATCATACACCTGAACAGAAAGTGGTATGGCTCAATCCCGAGAAGGAAGATGAGCTTTAAATTGTTTCCTGATGAATGAAGTAAAAACAGATTGCCTGATCAATCAGGAATCGCTTCATGAAGAAATTCTGCGGCCGGACATCCTCAACGCCTTCAAGGAAGTTGTAGCGTTTTACAGCCCGAACCATCACATTCTCTGGCTTAATGAGGCAGGGAAAAAGCAGCTGGGGATAAATGACGAATCTTATATAGGAAAATTATGTTACAAGGTTTGGTTCAATGCTGACAAGCCTTGTTCATCATGCCCGGTTGTGAGTCATAAAATGGAGACTACCGAACGACTTGTAACCCTGACAGATGAGAGGATATGGATGGTAAGGCATACTCCGCTGTTCGGAAGTGATGGGAGTTTAGACGGTTTTATTGAGTTCAGGGCGGATACGACTCACCTGATAAACCTGGAAAAACAGATACTTGATGAAAGGGAGAAATATAAAATGCTTGCCGAGAATGCTCCGTTCGGACTCATATTAACCCAAAACAAGAAACCGGTCTATGTGAATAAAACTTTTTTGAGCTGGCTTGGACTTCAATCAGTTCCTGATTTTGAGAAGAAAGACCTCCTGCAGTTTTTCCATTCTAATGACAAAAAGATAGCAGAAAAACTCTTCCAGAAAATTGAAGATAATAATATCCCGGCCCCACTGGTCGAAAAATTGAGAATTGTAAACAAGGAGGGGAATCTAAGTTACATAAGATTTGCACTGAATAACAGCACCATCAACTCACAGAAATATGTCCAGATTGTAATTACAGACATAACTGCCGATGTATTGAAGGATAAGAAACAGAAGCAGGTGGCAGCAGATGCTTTATATCTGAATCAGAAGAATACAATTCTTACAGAAATTGAAAGTGTACTTACAAAAACACTGGAAGACAAAAAGTTTTCAAAATCAGGGAGCGATTTTAAGAAAATATATGATATTATCAACAGTTTTAAGCAGTTGGATAAAGACTGGAAGATGCTTATTGCAAATTTCGAGGAAGTACATCCTGGCTTTTTTAGCAGACTTAAAGTAAGACACCCTGTATTATCTTCGAACGATATTAAACACTGTGCCTGTATAAAAATGAATTTTGGCACCAAGGAAATTGCACGATTCTTCAATATAAAAGACTCCTCAGTCCAGATCAGCCGTGTCAGGCTGAAGAAAAAAATGAACCTGGGTGACTCAGAGGACCTTAGAAGTTACATCATTAATTTCTAACCGGTCCTGAATAGTTTTTCTCTGCGAGATAGTTTTTGTAAGTTACCATACTTCATAAAATTTCTTAGTAATAGGTTTGTAATAGAAATTTGCAAACCAGTCTGAAACCTAATGTATAATTTAGGAGTTCTGACTTACTAACTAACATGGTTAACTTATGACACAACTTTACGACGCTTCTTTGGTTGACTGGTCGAGGGCCCAATTCGCTCTGACGGCCATTTATCATTGGTGTTTTGTACCTCTTACCCTCGGACTTTCCTTTATTGTTGCTTTCATGGAATCGCTCTATGTGAAGACCGGCAATGAGGAATGGAAACGTATTACCAAATTCTGGATGACATTATTTGGGATAAACTTCGCAATCGGTGTTGCGACCGGCATAATACTTGAATTTGAGTTTGGCACTAACTGGTCAAATTATTCCTGGTTTGTCGGTGATATCTTTGGGGCACCTCTTGCAGTGGAAGGTTTAATGGCATTTTTCATTGAAAGCACCTTTGTTGCAGTTATGTTTTTCGGATGGAATAAGGTCAGTAAAAAATTCCATCTGTTGTCCACATGGCTTACTGCTATCGGAGCAAACCTTTCTGCCTTGTGGATACTGGTTGCAAATTCATGGATGCAGTATCCGGTAGGCATGCACTTTAATCCTGACACTGCCCGCAATGAGATGACAAATTTCTGGGAAGTATTATTCTCCCCTGTTGCCATCAACAAATTCCTGCATACTGTGGGTTCTGGTTATGTTGTAGCTTCAGTATTTGTCCTGGGTATCAGTGCCTGGTTCATACTTAAAAACCGTGAAGTTCGTTTCGCTAAACTGAGCATCCTGGTTGCTGCAGTATTTGGGACGATTGTTTCACTGTTTATTATAATAACCGGAGACCAGTCAGCCAGGTTGATGGCAAATCATCAGCCGATGAAATTTGCTGCGATGGAGAACCTCTATGATGGCCAGCGTAAAGCACCCCTTGTTGTCTTCGGGATCTTAAGAAACAACAATAAGGATGACAATTCAAAGACTGAATTTGCTGCCAGGATAGCGATACCCAACTTCCTTTCTTCAATGGCGTTTCTTGATCCTAATGCATATGTCCCGGGTATTAGAGATCTTACTGAAGGCAATAGTGAACTGGGTATTATATCGGTGAATGAAAAGATTGAAAAAGGGAAGACTGCGATAATAGCATTAAAAGACTATAACATTGCAAAAAAGGCAAAAGATGATAATGCCTCAAACGCAGCGCTTGCTTCACTGCTAACAAATTATAACTATTTTGGATATGGTTTCCTTACCGCGGCCAAGCAAGCAATACCTCCGGTTAAACTGACTTTTTATTCCTTCCGCATTATGGTTTTTCTTGGCTTCTGGTTCATCCTGCTCTTCATACTTGCACTGATATTCACCCTGCGTAACCGACTTGAGAATAAACGATGGTTTTTTGTAGCGGCTATAGTAAGTATTCCATTGGCGTACCTGGCTTCACAATTCGGATGGATAGTTACAGAAGTTGGCAGACAACCATGGGTTATTCAGGATTTAATGCCAGCTATCAGAGCTGTCTCAAACATTAATGTAGGTTCGGTGAAAGTGACTTTTGTACTTTTTGCGATCATTTTTACGGTCTTGTTAATCGCTGAGATAAAAATTATGCTAAAACAAATTAAAATTGGTCCTAAAGAAGGAGGAAACGAATAATGTTTGAAAACTTATCACAACTCGCATTGCAGCAATACTGGTGGATATTGGTATCATTGCTGGGCTCTATTCTGGTTTTTCTGTTATTTGTTCAGGGTGGACAGACTCTCATTTACCAGCTTGGTAAAACCGCTGAAAGCAGAAATCTTATAATAAATACAATTGGAAGTAAATGGGAATTCACCTTTACGACGCTGGTAACCTTCGGGGGAGCTTTTTTCGCTTCATTTCCATTGTTTTACAGCACCAGTTTCGGCGGTGCCTACTGGGTATGGATAATAATCCTGTTCGCTTTTATCATACAGGCAGTTGCATACGAATTTCGTTCAAAACCTGATAATTTTCTTGGGAAGAGAACATTCGACGGATTTCTGTTTGTAAATGGATTATTAAGTACAGTTCTTCTAGGTGCCGCAGTCAGTACTTTCTTTACAGGTTCACATTTCATCATAGACAGTGACCGTCACTCACAATGGACTATGGCGTCACGAGGACTTGAAGCTGCGTTGAATATTCAGAATCTTTCATTGGGACTAACAGTCTTCTTCCTTTCCCGGGTTCTGGCTTCACTCTATTTTTTCAGAACCATTAATGATGAAAAAATAATTGAAAAAGTCAGGAAGCAGATGCTCTATGACGCAGTTCCCTTTGTAGTATTCTTCCTTCTTTTTGCTGGTATGCTAATGCTTAAAGATGGATTTGCTGTTAATCCTTCAACCTCTGAAATATATATGCAGCCCTTCAAATATTTTCATAATCTGATTGAAATGCCTGTTGTCGCTGTTTTATTTCTGTGTGGTGTGGTTTTAGTCTTATCAGGTATTATTTTACCACTTGTATCTTATAATAAGTATGGTGAGAAAGCAATCTGGTTTTCGGGATTGGGAACTGTGCTTACCGTATTCTCCTTATTCCTTCTGGCAGGTTTTAATAATACTTCATATTATCCTTCAGTTGCTGACTTACAAAGTTCACTGACAATACAGAACAGCTCTTCAAGTCATTATACACTAACTGCGATGAGCTATGTCTCACTGATCATCCCATTTGTTTTGATTTATATTATATATGTATGGAGGATTATCAACAGGAAGAAAATTGAAGTGAAAGACCTTGAAGGAGAACACGTTTATTAACTAATAAAATAAGATTATGATTACTCAGATTATTTGGCTGGCATGTTTGCCCGCAATACTATTTATATCATATAAAGTTATTGCTTTGGCATATAAATTCCTTGATAAGAAATAAAATTATATAAATCTTAAAAAAAAATGAGCGACCCAAAGTACATGGATCGCTCATTTTATTATTAATAGACGACAACTTCGAAGAAAGCCTGATCAGACCTTAACCCATTTGTTGCCTTCGGTATTCGATTTGACAACAGAATGAATGAATTTCATTCCTCTTACACCGTCATGAACTGTGGGGAATTCTCCTGGAGTGAATTCTTCACCTCGGATGGATTTAGCAGCCCCTTTGTAGATATTCGCAAGCGCCTCATAGATACCTTCAGGATGACCAGATGGCATTGTATGGCTCTGTTCTGCTAATTGATAATTGTAGCCATGGGCAGGTTTAAATATTTTGGTAGGTTCAGAATCGCTCAGCATATATAGATAATTTGGATTCTCCTGCCCCCATTTTAAGCTTGCCTTTGAACCGTAAACTGCTATAGTAAGACCATTCTCTTCTCCCCCGCAGACCTGACTCGCCCTGATAACCCCTTTCAGGTATTTACTAAACCGTAGTAATACAGTACCATCCAGATCAAGAGCAACGTCCTCCTTAACCTGGCTGAGATCAGAAAGCACCTCTTTTATTTCGAGCCCCGTAGTATATTCTATGAGGTTAAAGGCATGTACCCCGATATCTCCCATGCAGCTGCTTGCTCCGGCATGTTTTGGATCGAGCCTCCATACACCGGTAATCCTGCTTTCCGTGCCATGAATTATTGAATTGATCCAGCCCTGATAATATTGAGCATCAATTCTTTGGATTGTCCCCAGAAGGCCTTTGGAGATGATATCCCTCATTTGTCGGATCATTGGATACCCGGTATAGGTGTGGGTAAGCGCAAATGTCAATTTTTTATCCGCAACAATTTTTTCCAATTCTTCAGCTTCAATTACAGTCATTGTCATGGGTTTCTCACATACCAGATGAAAACCAGCATTCAGAAGACTTTTGGCAAAAGGAAAATGAAGCGCATTTGGGGTGACTATCGATACCACTTCCATCCTGGTGTCAGATGGCAGTTTTGATTCAGCCTTAATAAGGTCTTCAACACTCTTGTAACATCTGCCGTCTGCAATGCCCTCTTTTTTTGCAAACTCCCTGCTTCGCTCATAATCTGCATCAAATACACCACCTACAAGTTCAAAGTCATTACATATCCTCGAAGCACGTCGGTGGGCATCTCCGATAAAGGCTCCAAATCCGCCTCCTATCATACCCATTTTGATCTTTTTCATAATATTTTCAAATTACATTTGTTAAGAGAATGTTTTTTAACGATTATATTCTTTTTTCTGCACAGGTTACCATCCACTAACCACACATTTGAGGGGGCTTTAAATTCTGTATAATTCTTAACCACCCATATGGTGGAAAGGAGGGTAAAAAGGATTACACATGTTTCCTCTTCCACAAGTGCAGGAAGATAAACGAGATTATCAGCACAGCCGGTACGAAGGCAACAAACCTTAAAGTATGCTCTCCTCCGGTAAGCTGGGCAGTTGCCCATATTGCAGCCTCTTTAGTCCCGGATGCTGCAGATTTCAATGATTCAGCAGCTAATCCTGCCGGAATTGCTTTTAATGTCTGTGAATCAAAAATAGCCCCCAGAACAGGTTGGGCAATTGCTCCGCCAAGAAATCCGATTCCACCCATAATTGCAAGACCTAACGCTCCGCTCTTTGGAATATTCTCTGAAACAAATCCCAGCATTGAAGGCCAGAAAAAAGCTACTCCGAGTGCAAAAATTCCTGCAGAGGCAAATACCATTGCCCCACTGGTATAACCCATAAGTATACAGCCGATAAATGCCAGGATGGATGAAGTCAGAAGAACAACTGTCGATTTCATATTGTGTATCAATGATCCTCCGAACTGACGGGATAGAGCCATAATACCAGATATCCATACTAACAGCAATATGGGATTACTGGATACATTTGCGAGTAAAGCTGCAATCCATTGATTTGTACCTAATTCTGTGCCTGCAGTGAGTATCATACTAATCGCCATGAAAATGAATAATGGACTGACACATGCTTTAAGCATATCTTTATAGCTGAAACCGGCAACAACACGTTCAGTCTTTGGAAATTCTTTCCTGAGAAACAAGTATCCGTAAACTAAGGTAGGCAGAAGCATAATAGCCATTGCATAACGCCAGTTAGTGAGACCTATTTTATTGAAGAGATAAACTATCAGTCCGCCGATAACTATCCCTGTCGGGAACCAGGCATGAAAACGATTTAGTCTTCTGGTCTTTTGATCAGTATACATGCTAGTTATCAGAGGATTACACGCAGCTTCAACACTGCCGTTGGCAACGCCGATAAGTAATGTGGAAATGAACAGTGACCAGAATCCGGTTGCAATTATTGTAAGTATTATTCCCACAACATGGCAGAAGAAAGCGATAGAAATAATCCTTCCGATCCCAATAATATCAACTAGTGGTCCTCCAAAAACCATTGCCAGTGTAAATCCCCAGAATGCAGTACCTACGATCCATCCCACCTCTGTATGAGTAAGGTTGAATTCAGTCGCCCATGCCTGAACGAAAGAACCACGGGTGGCAAATGCTAAAGCAGTTACAACCAATGCAACACAACTTGCATTGAACAATTCAGTTTTCTTGATAGTTTCCATTTTTTGATTGATAAGGTTAGTTTAGTATTTGTTGTTTCTCAGATTTTTTAACATTACTTTTTTTCAAATGCGGCATCAAACGCAATATTTGATGACGGGAAATCAACTTTACGCACGAATTCACATGCCTCTTTTGCTCCGAATTCCCTGTCCATGCCACTGTCTTCCCATTCAACTGATAATGGTCCTTTATAATTGATCTTGTTAAGCGATCTTATTATCTCCTCAAAATTAATATTACCATGCCCAAGGCTCCTGAAATCCCAATAACGGCCGGGTGTTCCGAAGTCAGTGTGACCGCCGAAAACACCTGCATCGGTTGGCACATTAGACCATCCCGCATCTTTCATGTGAACATGAAATATCTTTTCTGCGAAAACGGAGATAAACTTTACATAATCAACACCCTGGTATCCAAAATGAGAGGGATCGAAATTAAACCCGAAGCATGGATGGTTTTTAACTGCCTTAAGTGTCCTGTGAGCGGAAGCAATGTCAAAGGCAATTTCTGTCGGATGAGCTTCAAGTGCAAAGCGTATTCCAAGTTTCTGGTATTTGTCAAGTATTGGTATCCATCTGGCAGCAAAATCATCATAACCTTTATCAATCATAGCCTGGGTAACAGGTGGAAAAGAGTAGAGAAGAGGCCATACCGAGCTTCCGGTGAATCCTGTTACAGTATCGACTCCAAGCCTCTTCGCCGCTTCAGCCGTTTTGATCATTTCATTAGCAGCTCTCTGACGGACACCCTCAGGGTCCCCATCGCCCCATATATAACCTGGTACTATACTCATGTGCCTTTCATCAATCCGGTCACATACAGCCTGGCCGACAAGATGATTGGCTATTGCGAAGACTTTTAGTCCATACCTGGCAAGTATTTCTTTCTTTTTAGTGCAATAAGCTTCATCAGCCTTATTAACCTCGAAATGATCGCCCCAGCATGCTAGTTCCAATCCGTCATATCCGAAGGATTTGGCTTTTTGACACAAAGTTTCAAATGGCATGTCTGCCCATTGGCCTGTAAATAGTGTAACTGGTCTGCTCATAGTTTTACTGTTTTATGTTCGTTTTTATTAGGTTTAAGAAAAAGGTCCTAAGTACAGGCTACTGCTCAATGCCTCACAAAACCGGTACTCTTCCTGGGGTCCATGGTGCCTTCACAGTATCAAGTTTTTTATCCAGAATCGAAAGATCTTCTCCCGCTTTCCTGATTCTTGCCAGAACAGGAGGGAATTCCGATTTCAGGATATCAAGTTGTTCCTTTCCGATATTTGATATTTCGCCACTGGTACCATAACTGGCTGATGTCATTTCATTTAATCTCTGCGACAATGGCATATCCATCGGAGGAAGTTCTTCCTGGCTGGCTTTTGGTTCCGGGCCACTAAAGGTGAATAGAATATTTGTGAGCTCGGTATCAATTCTGGCGGCTTCCTTCATTAGATCGGCTGATGCTCCAGGTGTCTGATTTATTGCCTGCATTACTGCATTTACTTTACTGACAAGTTCCCTGGTATAACTCAAGGCTCCATACATTTTCCTTGAAAAATCAGAAGCATCATTAATCCATGCATACTTACCTTTCAGATCGGTGGCTGAAAAAGTGGCTAGTCCAATTGGTTTACAAGTGAATGAAACCTGATCAGCCAGTTTCCTGACATCCCCCTTAGAATAAAGTTCCATGGACACTTTGTATGTTCCTGGCATTGCCTGAATTCCTCCGTCACCTCTTCTGCCCCCTGATGTACCGACAGGATCATATTTTGTTACGTTTACAGGAGAGATACTTTCATAGGTAAAATTCCATGTAATTCTATTTACCCCTTTTGCTGCAGCTTTATACAATCGCTTGACAATATTATTGCTTTCATCTGTAATAGTAAAGATAAGATACGGCTTTATCTCCCTTGACTCTGCATCAAGATCAGTAATGGAAGGCTGGGGTATGGGTTCTCCTTTATCGAATAGTGCCTTTTCTTTTTCCTGACGCATAGCCTTATCAGTTTTAGGAACATCTTTTACATAATAAGTAATTGTGGCACCAAAGTCGGGATTCGGTGATTTAAAATACATAGAACCCTGATTATCGAACCCGTTTGATTGAACATACATTTTTGAATCTTTAACAGGAAAAATAAAAGCTTCTTTATCGAGCATTTCTTTTTTAAAGTTTCGCAATGGGGTATAGTCATCAAGGATATAGATCCCTCTTCCAAAAGTTCCGATAACCAGATCAGTTTCACGTTCCTGAATTGCAATATCACGGACAGCTATAGTTGGTAGTCCGGATTTTAATTCTATCCACTCATTTCCTCCGTCAATGGAGAAATAGAATCCAAATTCGGAACCTGCAAACAGGAGATTCGGGTTGATATTATCCTGCTGAATTGTATGAATCGTTCCGTTTACAGGCAATTTATTTGTCAGAGCAGTCCATGATTTACCTTTGTCACTGCTTTTCAGAATGTAGGGTTTAAAGTCATCCCTCAGCATATTGTTAAATGTAGCGTAAACTACATTCTCATCGAATTTATCAGGCAGGATATCACTTACATATGTATACTCAGGGATGCCCGGGAAGGTTGTAATGCGTGTCCAGTTTTTTCCGCCATCTTCAGTTACAGCAATTACACCATCATCGGTTCCTGCATAAATCAAATCCTTTTTTACCTTCGATTCAGCAAGAGAAACTATAAGACCCCATAACGAAGTTGAGACATCCTTAGCTACCGCGTCTACGCTCCAGTATTTACCCATCACCTTAAACTGGTTCCTGTCTTCATTCCTTGTAAGATCTTCAGATATAGTACTCCATGTACGGCCACGATCATCGCTTCTGAAAACCTTATTGGCTGCCATGTATATTCTTCCTGTCTGATGACGACTTACAATAACCGGGGTATCCCAATACCACCTATATGTTTTTTCCCCCTTCCCTGGTGCGGGTCTGATGCTGAAAGATTCCTCACTCTTCTTATCCCAAAGAGCAGCGTTTCCGTATTGAGATTCGGTAAAGACTAAGTTATCATTCTCAGGGTCATTGGCAACCCAGAATCCATCTCCGCCAACTGTTATTTTCCAGTCAGCATTTACCACTCCATCCCTGTTTATATTTCGTGAAGGTCCACCCATTGAATTATTATCCTGTGTGCCACCGTAAACGTTATAAAATGGCAGGGCATTATCGACACTTACTCTGTAGAATTGCGATACGGGCAGGTTAGATTTAAAAATGTAATTTTTCCCCTCATCGAATGATTCATAAATTCCACCATCACCCCCTATATACAAATGTTTTGTATCATTTGGATCGACCCACAGCGCATGATCGTCAACATGTCTCTGGTTATTGCCTATTGAATTCCATGTTTTTCCGGCATCGGTAGTTACCTTAGAAATTGTTTCCGTACTGTACACCTTATCCACATTTTTCGGATCACAATAAATCTCGTTATAATACTGTCCGCTTGAGGCGTACGAACTCATTTTTTCCCAGGAAGCACCTCTGTTAACTGTTCTGTAAAAGCCACTTGATTCTCCAGCAGCTTCCATAATAATATACAATACATCAGGGTTAACAGGTGAAATTGCAATACCCATACCTCCGATGTCGCCCGAGGGTAATCCGTTCATTATCTTATCCCATGTTTTTCCTGCATCCTTCGATTTATACACTGCTGATTCCGGGCCACCTCCGATTTTAGTAAAAACATGTCTTCTTCTTTGTTCCGAAGTTGCATAGATTATATCCGGATTTCGCGGATCGAGTACAACATTATTGCAGCCGGTATTTTCACTTATTTCCAGCACTTTATTCCAGATTTTTCCACCGTCTGTTGTCTTATAAAGTCCCCTGTCGCCACCTGGTCCCCAGATAGATCCTTCGGCCGCTACGTAAACAACATCGGAATTGCGTGAATCAATGGCAATCATACCGATCTGTCTTGATTCCTTTAATCCCATGTTCTTCCATGATGCTCCGCCATCTTCAGTTTTATAAACCCCATCACCATAACCAAGCTGTCTCTGATGAGTGTTTTCTCCTGTGCCTGCCCAGACAACAGATGGATTGTCCGGATCCATTGTCAGACATCCTATAGCATATGCTCCATACTTGTCAAATACAGGTTTCCAAGTAGTTCCGTTATTATCAGTTTTCCAGATATTACCTGCCCCGACCCCCACATAAATCTCAGAGTGATTTTTTGGATTTACAGCAAAGTCCGAGATTCTGCCCGATGCCCATGCTGGTCCGATACTCCTGAACGATAATCCGCTGAATGTACCTGAAAGTCCTGTGTCTTTTTTTTCAGGTTCTTTTACTACATCCTTTTTCAAAGGTTGTTTTGCTGTATCTTTTTTAGTTTGCGAACTTGCTGGATTTGTGGAAAAAATGAATCCAAAAATAAAGATAATTACCAGGCTCCTCTTCATAAGGGTATATTTTTACTGATTAGTTAATTAAGATTCACGCTAAGATAGGAAAATCATTTTCTTCAACCGGCAGATTTTACCGGAAATTGTTTACTTTGTATGATATTCTACAACATAAAAGAAATGACAAACCTGACTGATATTTTGATGGTTCGCAGAACCATTCGAAAGTATTCACCCGAACCCGTTGACGATAAGCTTCTTCATGAACTACTCAACATGGGATGCCGCACTTCAACAACAGGAAATATGCAGGTTTATAGTATTATTATAAGCCGCGAATCACAGCTTAAAAAGGATCTTGCTCCATTTCATTTTAATCAGACTATGATTACTGAAGCCCCTGTCGTTCTGACTTTCTGTGCTGATTTCAACCGCTTCAATAAGTGGTGTGTTCTGAGGAAGGCTGAACCGGGATACAATAATTTTTTATCTTTTATGACAGCTGCAATTGACGCACTCCTGGCAGCACAAACAATATGCATTGCTGCTGAGGCGAAGGGATTAGGCATATGCTACATGGGTACAACCACCTATAATGCACATAAAATCATCGAACTGCTTAATATTCCAAAAGGAGTAGTTCCAATAACAACGGTGACACTTGGCTGGCCATCTGAGAAGCCAGAACAAGTTGACAGACTGCCACTGGAAGCTGTTATTCATAATGAAAAATATCTTGATTACTCAGAAGCGGATATTGAGAAGTATTATAAGGAAAAAGAGTCGAGAACCGATTCGAAGCAATTTGTGTTAGAAAATCATAAAGAATCTCTTGCCCAGGTTTTTACTGATGTCAGGTATAAAAAGTCGGATAATGAGTATTTCTCAGGAATATTGTTAAAAGTATTGAAGGACCAAGGGTTTATGGAATAATTAATGTACACACGATGCAAGTTGCAAGGTGCTTTTATTTGTTTGGCCCTGTAAGCTGCAACCTGTTTCGTGGATCTATCTGTTATTTTTCATTTTTTCCGGATATGGAGGGCGGGCAGGTGCTTCCTGAGGGTTTTTGGCCAGTTCCTGCAATGAAACCTCAATAGCCTTTTCAAGCTGCGGATCCCTTCCATTTAGTATATCTGCCGGCCATTGTTCCACTTCGATATCCGGAGCAACGCCTGTATTTTCAACCACAAACCCGTCTTTAGTCCAGATAGCCACATTAGGTGCTGTAACTTCACCTCCGTCAATAAATTCCGGAAATCCAAGTATTCCAACAAGCCCGCCCCATGTACGTTTCCCGACGAGAGTCCCTACTTTGAACTTGCGAAACATCCAAGGCAGCATATCACCGCCAGAACCTGCTGTTTCATCGGTGATCATAACTTTTGGTCCCTGAATTGATGCACTTGGAGATTTCAGATCCAATCCATATCTCATATTCCAGTAAGCCTGAAGTGGTCGCTGCAGGATATCGATATAATAATCAGCCAGGGAACCTCCTCCATTGAATCTCTCATCGACAATAATTGCCTTCCTGTCAGCCTGCGGGAAAAAGTACCTCTTAAAATATTCATGACCAGCCCCTGCAGTGTTGGGAACATAAACATAAGCAACCTGACCCTTTGTAGCTTCAGTCACCCTCCTGAGATTGCCTTCCACCCAGTCGCGGTTTCGTAATGAATATTCATTCTCAATGGGAACCACTTTTACTATTCTGGATCCGGTATAATCAGGTTTGTTATTGATTGTTAGTTCAACTATTTTCCCATTTGTGTTTTCAAAGAAGCTGAATAAATCCTTTTCAGCAGTAACGTCATTTCCGTTAACAGCCAGGATAATATCACCGGTTTTAATATTGAGCCCAGGTTCCGTCAATGGTGATCTGAGATCGGGATTCCAGTTCAGTCCGCCATAAATTTTTGCAATCTTATATCTGTTGTCAGAAATTTTGTAATCAGCTCCAAGAAGTCCGCCACCAACGGTCTTGAGTGAATAAAACCTGTCTCCAGGGGATGCAATGCGATGATGTCCTACGCCGAGTTCGCTGCACATCCATTGTATTATCCGGTTAAGATCACTCCTGCATGCGAGATCAGGAATAAACTTAGAGTATTTTATTTTCATGGCATTCCAGTCTGTCCCATGCATCCCAGGATCATAAAAATAATCACGGTTAACCCGCCATGCCTCGTTGAATATCTCGGGCCACTCAGCAGCCGGGTCAATTTTTACAGAAATTGAAGACGTGTTAAGAATGCCTTTCCCTTGCTCCGGTTTTTTGCCCGTGGCTGAAATGCCAAATAAACTTCCTTTTGAATACAGCATTTTGCTTCTGTCGAATGAGACAATATAATTGTCCAATTCCATAACTTCATTGTCTTTCCTTTCCTTCAGATCATAGTTATGAAGTGTCGATTGTTCAGAATTTACAGAAGGCCGTTTAATATATAAGATCTGACCTGATGAACCAACCCCGAGATCTGAATAATTACCTGAACTTACCGGAATATTTACAATTCTATCCCCGATTCCCAATGGTTCAATTTTGAGAATTTTATCCTTTTCTACTACCGGAGCAGGTGTTTTAGAGTCTTTTTTGTCTTTTTCGGCAGGTTTTTCAGGTTCCTTCTTTTCCTGCTTAATACTTTCTTCATCACTCTCTTTTGCAAAAGGTGAGGTGATATCATTCCTCAGAGTGGCCAGGTATATCGAATTGGTCATCCGCATGTCCTCATTTGACAAATCGAACCAGTTAACCACAGGTCCGGCATCAGTGGAAGCGAAGAAATAGAG
>Ga0302323_100001763_pt1 | contig 17557 bp, 14 predicted proteins | sample Fen_T0_3_FD_201950 | JGI IMG/M metagenome (GOLD analysis project Ga0302323, IMG submission 201950) | Peat permafrost microbial communities from Stordalen Mire near Abisko, Sweden - Fen_T0_3 | ecosystem: Environmental > Terrestrial > Soil > Wetlands > Permafrost | place: Sweden: Abisko... | reverse complement strand
GCGACAGCTCTTGCGCGTCCCGCAGCGCCGGGGAGGCGCAGGCGGCGAGCAGCATGCAGGTCGCGGCCAGCAGCGAAGCCGGGCGCGCGTGTCGGCGCCGCGACAGTGTCTGAGCGAAGGGAGTCATCAGGAAGGGAACGCCAATGTTCGTGAGATGCCGCCGGGTAGCCAGGTCAGCGACACGCCGTCGGCGTTCACGGCGTCCACGCGCCAGGTGCCGTCGATCACATCGGCCGCCTTCGCGCCGAAGCTGCGTGTGCGGTTGGTCAGGAGCGCGCGCGCCTGCCCGTCGTCGAGGCGGCCGATCAGCGTGTACGGGAAGTCCGGCGGGAGCACTGCCTGGCTTGGCGCCGGGGTGGGCGGGGCCGCCGCGGGGGCGGGCGGTGGTGGTGGCGGCCCCCAGGCAAGCAGGCCCTGGGCAAGCGGGTCGTGCCAGGGGACTCGAGATTCGACGCGCGCCAGTTCGGGCCAGACCAGCTCGGCGCTCGCGGCGAGCGTGGCCACCGGCGCGGCGGACGCCCCAGGACGCCGCGGCCGCGACGCCACCGGGGCCAGCGGCGCGTCGTCGTCCTGCACGGCCGCCCAGACCGTCGCCGCCAGCGTCGCGGCGGCGGCCAGGGCGAGGCGGCGTCCGCGTGCGCGGTTGCGCGGGCGGGTGTCGACAGCCGTCATCGTGGGGACCCCGGTACAGCCATGCTGCCGGGCCGCATGTAGAACGACCACGTCAGATCCGCCTCCACCGCGGGGCTGCCCGCGCTCGCGCGGCGAAGCCGCAGCTTGTCCAGGCTCAGCGCGGCGTCGCTGCCCAAGGCGTCGGCCAGGAACCCGCGCAACTGGGCATAGCTTCCCGTGAGGGGCATGCGCAGGCTGTAGCGCAGCAGGCCCGATTCCTTGTCCTGGGCCAGCTCGAAGTCGCTGCGCTGCACCTCCAGCGCATGGTGGCCCGCCAATTCCAGCAGCGTGGCAAGTCGGGCCTGGCGCGCGTCTTCCCCCGGGAAGGATTCGAGGAACCGGCGCGGCGCCGATTCGACGGGGCGATCGGTCGGCCCGGTCCGGGTGCCTTGGGTGGTGGCCCGCTTCAATGCCCGGTCCGCCGCTGCGCCGAGCTCTTGCGCATCGCGCCGCACCTGCGGCGCCAGCGCCACGGCGAAGGCCCCGGCCACGGCGAGTGCCGCAACGCCGAGCGCGAACGGCCAGCCCCATGAACGTGCCTGCCGGATGGCGTGGCGTGATGCACGTTGCGCGATGGCGATCATGTCAATGCTCCCCGGCCGGGCGCGCGCGGGCGATGGCTCGGGCGTCGATGGCGGCAATCACCTCGAAGCGCCACGGCAGCGACGCGGCGGCGCTCCCGCGTGCCTCGGACGATCGCAGGCGGGCCAGCGCAACTTGCGACCAACCGGGACGAGCCGAGAGACTGTCGACGAGGCGCAGCACGGCGGCCACGTCCGCCGCGTTGCCTTCCAGGTGCACGGCTGCCGCGTCGGCGTCGTGGTCCATTTCCAGCCATTGCAGGCCTTGCGGCGTCTCGGATTCGACGTTCGCAAGGATGCGATCCCAGGGATGCTCGATGCGATCGACGATGTGCCGCGCCGCGCGAATTGCATCTGCCTGGGCAATCGGCGCTACCGAGGCCGTTGCGTGCGGCGGTGCCGATGCGGCCACAGGCGCATGGCGCTCGACCCGCGACAGCCGATCGCGCTGGCTTTCCAGCTCGCGCGTCGCCGCCCGCCAGTCGCCCACGGACAGTGCCGCGGCCAGCAAGCTGGCGCCGCTGAACCACCACACGATGGCCGGCCGGCGCGGCGGACGAGCCAGGAAGTCCGGCCGCGGCCAGGCGGTCGTCATGCAGGGCGTCCTGGCTCTGCCAACATCACCGCGTTCAGCGAACCCGAGCCTGTCAGGCCGGCGTAGCCGGGGGCGACATCCCCGGGGGATTCGCCTGGCACCTCGATCCACCAGCCCAGCACGCTGGCAGGCCGGGCGAGCGGCTGGTGTTGCGCCGCCAGGGCGTCGACCAGGCTGGCGACCGCGTCGGGATGCGGAGCGTCCATGAAGCGTTGCCGCACGCTGCGGATGACACCGTCTTCGGCAAGCAGCCAGGTCGCCGCGGCGCCTTCGACCAGCAGCAGCGCGTTGCGCCCCGGACCCGCGAAGTCGGGGCTGGCGGCGGCCATCTTCGCGAGCGCGGCGCACCATACCGGCGTCATTTCGAGCAGCCGGACGTCGTGGCGGGACGCCTCGGCCACCATGGCGTCGAGGTCCACCCCGTGCAGGCCGCACGCGCCGGACTCCCCGCGACCGTGCCAGACCGCCAGCGGCCAGCCGGCGGCCTGCGCGCCGTGGTAGTGGGTGAATTGCTGGCGTGCGTAGCGGCGCACGGCGTCGGCGCCGGGCAGTTGCAGGCCGGCGTCGACGGCGATGCTGTGCAGCAGTCGGCCCGACACCCGCACCCGTACATCGGCACCGGGGTGCGCCGCGCACCAGTGCCCGAACGATGCGAAGGGCGTGGCCTGTGCGGGCCTAGCGTCCGCCGCAGGCCCCGCGGCGAGGCGCCAGGAAAGAACGCCGTGTGGATGGAGGTAGAGGACATGGCGCGGCAACCGGCCGCGTGCGCCGGACCACGCGCGCGCCACGCGCTGGCGCAGCAGACGCAACCGACCGGATGCGACCGCCCGTGCAACGAGGGGCTCAGTCGGCAAGGGTGACACGCTCGAGCTCTTCGAAAGTGGTGACGCCGCGACAGACCGCCGCGATCGCCGCGTCCCGCAGCGCTGTCATTCCGCGCTCGCGTGCCACCTGCTTGAGACGTCCCATGGGCGCTCGACTCACGACGAGATCGCGCAGGTCGTCGTCGAAGGCGAGCATCTCCATCATCGCGGTCCGACCCTTGTAGCCCGTGCGGTGGCAACTGGCGCAGCCCGTGCCGCGGGCATAGGCGTGCCGCAGTTGCGGGTCGATTCCCAGCCGCAACAGCAGGTCGGTTGGCGGCATGCAGGGGCGTGCGCAGTGCGGGCAGATCGTTCGCATGAGCCGCTGCGCCATCACCGCGTTGAGGGCGGAGGCGACGTTGTAGAGGTCCAGGCCCATGTGCATGAATCGACCGATCACGTCGAACGCGCTGTTGGCATGGACGGTGCTGAAGACGAGATGGCCGGTGAGGGCGGCCTGGACGGCGATCTGCGCGGTCTCGGGGTCGCGGATCTCGCCCACCATCACGCGGTCCGGATCGTGGCGCAGCACCGAGCGCAGGCCGCGGGCGAAGGTCAGCCCCTTCTTCTCGTTGACCGGGATCTGCACCGTGCCCGCCAGCTGGTATTCGACCGGGTCCTCGATCGTGATGATCTTGTCGCTGCCGTCATTGGTCTCGCTGATGGCGGCGTAGAGCGTGGTCGTCTTGCCGCTCCCCGTGGGGCCGCAAACAAGGAACATGCCGTAAGGCTGGCGCGCCAGCCTGTGGATGGCGCGGCGCGAATGGTCGTCGAAACCGAGGGACTCGAGCGTGAGCTGGCCGTCCTCCGCGATGCGACCGCGATCGAGCACCCGAATCACGGCGTCTTCGCCGAAGGCCGTGGGCATGATGGAGAGGCGGAAATCGATCTCGCGGCCGTGCATGCGCAGCCTGAAGCGACCGTCCTGCGGCAAGCGCCGTTCGCCGATGTCGAGTTCGGCCATGACCTTGAGACGCGAGACGATCTGTTCGGCCACGACCGTGCCTTCGACGTCGCGTATGTCCAGCATCACGCCGTCGACGCGGTAGCGCAGGCGCAGGCCGTGCAGCGTCGATTCGAGGTGAACGTCGCTCGCGCCGTCGTGCAGCGCATCGTAGAGCGTCGAATCGAGCAATCGAACGAGCGGGCTCGCCTGCTCGCTGAGCTGCAGGGCCGACAGTTCGACGGCGTCGCTGGACGCGCTTGCGGCCGAGAAGCTGGGGCCGATCTCGTCGAGGGCCCGGAAATTCGCGGCGCTGGACTTCAGCCAATTGGCGACCGCCGCGCCGTCGCAAACCACCCAGCGCACGCTGCGCTGAACCTTGGATTCCACGCGCTCGACGAGCATGGGATCGAGCGGTCGATCGCACATCAGCGCATACAGACCGCTCGACGAGACGGCCAGCAGCGCGCGCCAGCGCTGCGCCTCTGCGTGGGGCCAGATGGTGAAGGTCAATGACCAGGGCGCCCCCTCCGCCGGCAACCAGTGACCCGGCTCGTTGGAGGACGTGACCCGATCGACGGCTTGGATGTCGCTCGGCACCGCGCTCATGAAGCAGCCTCCGTCCTGCGGACTGCGGCGCGAGCACCTGCTGGCGGCCGGGCGGCGCTCATTGGACTTGTTCCACCAACTGGAAGATCGGCATGTACATGAGTACGACGATGCCTCCGATGAGGACGCCCATGACCAGCATCAACAGCGGATTGACCAGGTGCGTGATGAGATCGGTCAGGCGCGACAACTCGTCGTCGTGGAACTCCGCCGCCTGTCGCATCATCGGGCCCAGTGCTCCGCTGCGTTCGCCGACGCGGACCATGCGCAACGAGACCGGCGTCGTCAAGCCGGTCTGTTGGAGCGCCGCCGAGAGGCGCTCCCCGCGGCCGATGCTTTCTATCGCCTGGTCCAATGCGGGCCGGAGTCTGAGCGAGATCACGTCGCGCGCAGTCCGCAAGGCCGCGACCGCCGGAACGCCGGCGCCGAGCAGCATGCTGGAGGTGCGGTAGAACTGGGCCAGCGCCAGGACGTGCAGCCTGGGACCCAGCATCGGCAACTGCCAAAAGCGGGCAATGCACCAGGCGCGAACCGCGGCGCTGCGCAGTGCGAACACCGGCGCGACCAGCAGCAGCAGGGCGCCGAGTACCGTCGCCCACGGGTGGCCACCGCCGATATGACCGATGGCGATCAGCAAGCGCGAGCTTGGCGGCAGGTCTCCGCCGACTCCTTCGAGAATTCCGGCAAAGCGCGGTACGACGAACAGCAGCAGGAAGACGATCACCGCGACGCCCGCCGCGATCAGCGTCAAGGGATAGATGCTCGCGCTGACCAGCTTGCTGCGCAGCGTGTCCATCCAGGACAGGTAGGCCGCATGTTCGCGCAGGGCCTGTTCGAGCTGACCCGTCCGCTCGCTCGATTGCACGACGGCGACGTAGAGGGTATCGAAGCATGCCGGCTGTTCGCGCAGCGCGGCGGACAGCGGCTGGCCGCGGCGCAGTGCCGCGATGACGCCATCGAGCGCGCGCGCCACCATGGCGGACGACTCCTTCTCGCGCAGAGTTTCGAGGCCCTCGAGCAAGGGGATGCCCGCGGCCAGGAGAACGGCGAGTTCCTGGCTGAACAGACGCAGCGGGAAGCGCTTGCGAGTTGCGCGGGAATCGTCGATGGCGTGCGCGGCATCCTGCCTCTCGACGCCCGTGACGTGTCGGGGGTCCGCGTGCGCCGCTTCGACCGCGGCCTGGGCGTCGAAGGCCTGCACCTGTGCCCTGGTCGCCCCGCGTTGCGGGTCGATGATGTGGACGATGAAGTCGGGCATGAGCCTGGATTCGAGGAGGGCTACCAGTTGGTGATGTCGGCGTCTTCGCCGGCGCCGCCGGGTCTGCCGTCGCGGCCATAGGACAGCAGGTCGTATTCGCCGTGCTCGCCAGGCGATGCGTAGCGGTAGTCGTTGCCCCACGGATCCACCGGAACGCCTTTGGCGAGGTAGGGGCCGGCCCACTTCGGCTCGCCCGCGGGTTGGGTCATCAATGCCGCCAGTCCTTGCTCGGTGCCCGGGTAGTGGCCGGTATCGACGCGGTATTGATCCAGCGCCTTGCCGAAGCCGTCGATCTGGGTCCGCGTCACCTTCACCTCGGACTTGCCGATCTGTCCGAACAGCTTGGGCCCGACGTAGCCTGCCAACAGGCCGATGATGACCATGACCACCAGTAGTTCGAGCAAGGTGAATCCCGCCGGTCGCGTCTTCGGCTGCTTGCGCCGCCTTGCATGATTCGATGCCATGAACGCGTTCCACGAAGAGTCCAGATCGGCCCAGCCTAGGGACGCGTTGTGACCCGGTGGTGAATGGCGGGATGGTGACGCCCGATGAGCCGAAAGGACCATGAACCCGGGATCGCTGCCGTGGTCGCACGTCACTGCGAGCGACGACCATCGATCCGGCCTGTGCGGTCCGCCGCATCCAGCCCAGTGCGTGACGAATACTCATTCCGGATCGGTCGCTCCAGTCATGAAGAACCATTACTTCGCATTCCTGCGCGCGGCGCTCTGTTCGACCGCGGCGGCGACGATGATCGCGGGTTGTGGCGGAGACGGCGGGGGGGTGGGCACGGATCCCCTGCACTCTGGCGGATCCACGCCGACCGTATCGTCGGCGGTTGCGGGAACGGCGATGTACGGCAAATCCCTTGTGCTGACCCTGGTCGGCACGAACCTGGACCAGGGCATCAGCGTGGCGGCCACGGGCTGCGACGGCGTGGCGATGTACGTGTCGTCGTCGGGGGCGACGGCGGCGCAATATGCCTGCACCGTCTCGGCCGTGGGTTCCGGCCAGTTCGTGGTCACGGGCACCGGTGGTGGCGCGACCTTGGCCACGACGACGTTCAACGTGCCCGCACCGCAGGTCACGCTGGATTTCAGCAACGGCGCCGGTGTGGCGGGCGAGATCGTCCTGACCCTGGCGCCCGACAAGGCCCCGATCACCGTCAGGAACTTCCTCTCTTACGTGAACAGCGGCTTCTATGTCGGGACCGTGTTTCACCGCGTCTCGCCCGGATTCGTGGTGCAGGGCGGTGGCTACAGCGCGCCGCTCGACGCGAATACGCAGAACCTGAAATCGACGAACGCGCCGATCGCGCTCGAAGTTGGAACGGGATTGAGCAACACGCAGTGGACCATCGCCATGGCAAGAACGAACGACTCTGCGTCGGCCACTTCGCAGTTCTTCATCAACCTGGCCGACAACAGCGGATCGCTCGACCCGAATCCACTCACGGCGGGTTATGCGGTCTTCGGCAGCGTGACCAGCGGCAGCACGAACGTCACCGCGATCGCGGGTTCGCCGTGTACGGCGATCCCCTTGTTCCTGCCGACCGGCGAGTGCACGCCTACGCCCAACATGGTGATCTTGTCGGCGATGCAGACCCGGTGACGCGAGGGTGTCGAGGAATGGCGACTTCGCCAGCACCCCTGAGCAGCGATCGGCGTCTGGCGGGTACGCGTCCGGTAGCGGGCGAATTCGACCGTGATGATCGGGCACTGCGTTGACGCCGCCCAGTGCAGTTCTGCACGTCCTGACGTCGACCGAGCGAGATGGGCGCGACGACGGCGACGCTGAATCCCTCCTGGGTCCGCCAGCGAGACGGCCGCCGGGCTACGGCGTCACTGCGGGGGGCAGCTATCGCCCCAAGACGCGCGAGGAACAAGGGGAGCCCTGGTGGGCCGGATCCCACTGACCTTGGCGCGTACGAAGACCCGCTCGTCAGCCGAGAAGTCCCACTGCTCAATCTGGCAGCAGCCCATCGCTGAATCCTTGCCCCAACGCAGCAGGTTCACCGAGTTGGGCACGCCCCCGCGCACCCGTGACGAGACTGCAGTTCCCGCCTGCACCGCCCACATGGGGCGTGCCAGGCCTTGAAGCGCCATCACGTAGGGCCGGTGGAAATGTCCGCCCATGACCACGTCGGCGCCGACTGCAGCCCAGCGCTGCAACGCGGCGACATGCCCGCGTAGACGGTTGGGCAAGTCTTGCGCGCGGGTCGCCGCCACGGGTTGGTGCACCACCACCACGCGCAGCTGCGCAGCCTCGGCGCCTTCCAGGAGCCGCGCCACGCGGTCGACCTGCAACGCGGAGATCTCGCCATGCCGGTGGCGCCAGGCCCGCGTGGTGTTGACGCCCGCCACTATCAGATCGGACGAGCGGTGCATGGGCTCGAGATCCGCGCCGAAAGCAGCGATGTAGCGTGCGTAGGGGCGGCGCAGGCGCGTCCACAGGTCCAACAGCGGGATGTCGTGGTTGCCTGGAACCGCCAGCAGCGGCGCGCCCAGGCGGTCCGCGAACGCGCGTGCCGCCCGGAACTGCGCTGGCCGTGCGCGCTGCGTGATGTCTCCCGACAGCACGAGCAAGTCGGGCCGCTGCTGGCGGGCCAGCAGGGCCAGCGCTTCGACGACCGGCGCCTGCTCGGTGCCGAAGTGCGTGTCCGAGATCTGCAGCAGCACGCTCACTTGGCTACCCTTTCGGTGGCGGACCCGCATCCATGACCCGTCCGGGACGGCCTTCGTCGAGGCGATCTGGATTGAACAGGGGACGGTGCAGCACATTCCGGCGCCATGGCAAGGCTCGATGTCATCACGAGCGGCGCAGCTTCGAACGGATGCTCAGCGCAACCAGCGGCAGCGTCGCGGCGAGCAGCGCGATGCCGGCCACGGCGAGCTGCGGCTGCGGCGCGAGCTGGGCGGCAATCAACGCAGCGGTCGCGATCACCTGCAGCCCGACCTTCAGCTTGCCCAGCGGCATGGGCGGGTAGGAGCGCGTTCCACCACGGAAGTCCGCGAGCCGCTTGCCGAGCAGGTAAGCTTCGCCGGCGATCGTTGCAAGCAGCACCGCGGTGTACCAGCTGCCCCCTGGGGCGCCGCGCGCGCAGCTTGCGAGCGCGATCAGCGTCGTGAGCAGCAGCACCTTGTCGGCAACCGTGTCGATCAGCTCGCCGCGGTCGGCATTGCCCGGGAAGCCGAGCCGGCGGCGATCGCGCGCAACTGAGCCGTCCAGGAGATCGGTGAGCCATGCCACGCCGTAGATGGCCAGCGCGGCGCCGGCCGGCCAGCCGCGCGCCAGCGCAAGCACCAAGGGGGCGGCGAGCGCGGCGCGCGCCACGCTGAGCGTGTCGGGGTGGCAGTGCGGAGCGACGCGGTGCACGATGGGCGCCACGGTCGACGCCAGTCCTCTTGCAAGTGCTTCCGCGAAAACGTCGTGCGGCTTCATGTCACTGCCCCGGGTCGAGCCAGCGCGCGAACGCGGCGGGGCCGGCGGGCTGGACGACGGCCAACGGGAGCGCGCGGAACGTGGCCCAGTGTCGATCGATGTGCGTGGGCGCCGGGACGGTCGCAGCCCGCGTGAACGAACGCACCAGCGCGCCCGCGCCGGGATCGAGTGGCTCGGTGGCGCAGCGCTCGGTCAGCTCGGCCAACCCGGTCGCCTTGCTCTCGCGCACGAACGCGGTGAGCGCTTCCGGCACGTACAGGCCGAGCAGCGGCGCGTGCCCCAGCGTCGCGAAGCGGTCGCCGGTGGCGACGAGGGGCCGGGCGGCGAGGAGCACTCCTTCGCCGGACAGCACCCAGCGGCCGTCGGCGGGGCCCTCGAGCTGGTATGCCGCGGCAAGCAACTGCAGCAGGGGGACTTCATCGCGTGGCGCGGCTGCGACGAGAGGCTCGCCGGCACGCTCGAACAGCGGATCGGTGGAACGGCCCGGCAACAGCGTCAAGATGCGGAGCTTGCCAGTGGCGGCGGGCCGGCCATGCAGCCCGAGCACCGCAGGGGTGCGCATCGTCGCGAGAGCAAGCGCTGCGACGGGGCCGATGTCATCGGCAACGCCGTGGAGAATGATGCAGGGGCCCGTGGTGCGTGCAGCCGGCGTTGCCGGGCCGGGATGATGGGCGACGATGATGGCAGCGTCGCGCGGAACGTACACGCCGCGGGCGCTCTCGAGGATCCGGCGCGCCAGCGGGACCGCCGAGCGCCGGACAAGCACCTCGACGACGTCCCAGCGCGGCCGGCTGTCCTGCGCCGCCAGTCCGGCCCGGATCGCCGCCAGGCCGACCCCAGGGCCGGTGGGAGATGCAATGGCCGCCGGTGCGGCAGGGGAGGGGCGGCCGGTGCGCGGCGGTCGCTCGAACCGCGCGGCGACGGCGTTCAACTTCGCCAGGCCGGTCAGGAAGAGCGGCATGACTTCGTGCGCGCAGTCGCGGCCCAGCGCGCAGGCCGCATCGGCGACGAAGTCCGCAGCCTCGGCCAGCGCGATGCGCGCCGCAGTCGTCTCGTCGGAGTCGCCGCTTTCCGCGCGCAGCGCAGCCAGTGCCGGATGGCGGATGCAGCGTTCCACGAACTGCGCGCAACAGTCGGCGAGGCCAGACAGGCCGAGCTGGTTGTCCGCGACGGCGATCCGGGCGGCATCGGACTGCAGGCGGTGCACGTCGACCAGGCCGGCGCGGATCGCGACGAACCCGCTGAGGGAGAACGCGATCTTGCCGAGGTCGTAGCTGTAGTCGCCGCGCTCCGGGCCGGCGATGCGGCCGGCGTGATCCCAGAGTTGCGTGCCGCGCGGGTCGATCAGCCGGGTCCGGTAGCTGTGCCCGGGTTCGCGCGGGCACAGGACGTTGTACAGGTTCAGGTCGCCATGGAGCAGGCCCAGCCGGCGGGGCTCGAGGCGTCCCCACACGTCGCTGTTCGTGAGGCGCTCGCACACGCGCGCGAAGCCCAGCAGCGAGGCGCCGTCCAGCACGATCTCGTCGAGCGCGAGTGCCGCCCGCAGCTCGGGGTGGCGTAGGGCGGCGAGATCCAGGCGCCGTCGCATACGTTCCAGGTGCGCGCGGCGCAGGTATGAGCCGTCGCTCGCGACGAGGCCGGTGTTCCAAACCCGGCGTGCCAGCTGATCGACGAGCTCGTCGAGCGCCTCGAGCGCGAAATCCGGGTCGCCGCCCGCAAGCAGGTGCTCCGCAAGGGATACCGAGTGCACGTAGGGCAATTCGATCGCGACCTCGTCGGCGCGCCTGCGCAGCGCGGTCGGCCGAACGAACAGGTCGGCGACGGGTTCGAACTCCGCGGCGGTGAGGTACTCGTACTGCCTTTCCAGCCACGGGCGGCCGTTGCCATCAATACCTTCGTGCGCACAGCGCTTCTCGATCACCAGCGCGCCATCGGCACCCAGGCAGACGCTGACCTGCGCGGGCGAGCCCGCCTCTGCGCACAGGGCGACCGGGCCGTCGACGCGGTCGTCCAGCACGATGGAGCCGTCGGCGCAGATCGCGCGGACGACGAGCGGTGGCGCGACGACGGCACCGGGCACCAGCGGTCCGCTCCCGCCCAACGCGGCGAGCACGGCGGAGCACGAGACCCCGGCGCCGCTCATCACGTCTGGGGGCGCGAGCACCCGCGGCGCGACGCGGACCTCGCCAGCGGCGCCGTGATACGTCACCGGCTGGTCCTCGATGCTCCAGTAGCGCGCGGCGCCCAGGCCCTGGGCGAGGACGCCGGCGGTCGGCGCGCGGACGTCGGGGACGGCCCATAGGCGCCCCGCGCAGTGGGCGACCAGTGCCGCGCCGAGCGCAGTGGCCGCCTCGAGGGTCAGCCCGCGTGGCATCGGCAGCGTCAGCGAGCCGGCCGCGAGCGCGCGGCTGACCGGCAGCGGTACCGGTGTCGCGACGCAGCCTGCGAGCAGCGGATGCTGGTCGAGGCATGGCATGCGCTCGGTGCTTGCCTCGGCCCCGAGCGCGGCCGCCCGGGCAGCCAGTTCAGCCGGTGCGTGACCGGTGATGCGCACGCTGAGCTGGTAGCGGTTGGTGTGATGCCTGTCGGCGATCTGCTGCGCCACGATGCCGCGCGCCGGCTCGAGTGCACGCACGTAGCACTCCCCCAGCAGCCGGCGGTGCGCGAGCTGGGCGTCCAAGTGCGGCAGCGCCAGCAGGCCGGCCAGGCAGTGCAACTCCGGCAGCGGCTCGTTGCGCAGCGCCCCCCCCGGGTCGCACATCAGCGCGTCGGCGCCGGCTGCGCCGATCACGAGCAAGCCGCCGCGCCCACCGGTGTGGAACACCTTCGGATAGCCGGTGCTGAAGATCGTCGCATCCGCGTGGAGCACGGGCGACACGCCATCGCGTTCGACGCCGAAGCTCTGTGCGCTGTCGGAGATCCAGCGCAGGCCGTGCTGGTCGCAGAACGCGCGCAGTGGTGCCGGCGTGATCGAGGTCCCGAGCCAGTCGACGGAGACCAGGCCGACCGTGTGCGGGGACAGCGCGTGCCTGGCCGATTCGATGTCCAGCATCCACGTCTGCGGATCGACGTCGACGAGCACGGGAACGTAGCCTTCAGCGATCAGCGCCTCCGCGGTGTTGGACACCGTGACGGCCGGCATCAGTACCTCGCGCCGCCCGCCGTCCCGGCCGGGCAGCAGCGCCCGCGCGGCCAGGCGCAGTGCCGCTGTCCCGCTTGTCACGGTGAGCAGGTGCCATGCCTGCTGGCCGGCGAGGCCGAGCCGTTCGCGCAGCCGCTGTTCGAGCAGCGCGCGATAGCCACCGTCGGCGCGCCAGGGCTCCTTGACGAGATAGCGCTGCGGCCCGAGGCGCGGAGCCTGGATGCCACGCTCTCCGGTAAGGATGGCGCGAGCGGCTTCCAGGAACAGATCGACGTCGGCCAGCGGCTCAGGATCGATGAGACGGTAGGTGAGCGATGGCGTCACGATCCCTCCGGATGGCCGGCGCAGGCCCAGCCTTCAAAGTCGATGAATCCGCGGTCCAGGTCGGTCGAACTGGCGATCTCGGTGTGCGAACACGCGCATGCATAGGCGCGGAACTGCTCGCCGCCGCCGCCGCGCGTGAGGTAGCGCGACGTGTCCGGCGACTGCGTGGCATACAGCTCGGCATGTTCGGCACGCGTCACGGGCGACACCGCGAAGCGGAATCCCGGCCAGTGATGCACGACGGTCCCGCACGTGCTGCACCGCAGGTGGTTGCAGCCGACCAGAGGGCCACCCGGCCTGGCGTATTCCCGGGGATCGGCGGGGATCGGAAGCCGCGCTCCGACCAGGTAGCCGCATGCGTCGCAGTAGTTCATGGGGAGGGAGACTCCTTGGCAGAGATGGCAAAAAGCTGGCGCTCCGAGACGGCCAGCAGATGGTCGCCCGTCGCGGCGGCAGCAGTGATCGGACCGGGGGCCTGCCAGGTCCACTGTGCGGTGCCGCTGGCAGCGTCCAGGCAGGTAGCGAAGCAGACCGGCTCCGCGTAGACGTCGCGGTACAGGGGCCACACCGATGGCCGCGGGCTGTGGATGGCGTACACCGTGCCGGGGCCACCGGGCACCAGGGCGACCAGAGGGCAGCCGGCTTCGCGTCGCCAGCACAGGCGGCCGGCAAGATCGACCGCGGCGATGGAGCGGTCCACGCCGGTGGCGATGAGGCGGGGGCCGGCTTCGGTGTGGGCGATCGTTGCCGCCGCGCTGACGTGCAGCACCAGTTCGCCCGGCATGAGCGGGTGAACGCTGCGCCCGGCCAGGTCGACGCAGAAGAATCCGTACCCGGTGGCCCAGGCGAAGCCGGCGACGAATGCCGGCATCGTGCCGACGTCGAGCGGCGGCGTCGTGAGGAGGGCGCCGGTGTCACGCGGGCCGGTGCTGAAGCCGCTGCGGTCGGCATGCCAGAGATCCGTGCCATCGGCTGCCAGGCCGTGCAGCGCCCCTGCGACGCCCAGGACGATGTCGCCGCGGCAGAGCCGCAGGACAGGCGGCTCCGCGCCCCGGCCCGCCGGCAGCCGCGCCGCGCAGTCGAGCGGCGCGATGGCCTGGCCCCCGGCGGCCAGGCGCAGCAGTTGTGTCGATGCGCCGACGAGTGCCGCGACCACGGCGCCGCCATCGGCCGTGGCAACGATGTCCGCGGGGATGCCGTCGAGCGCGAAGCTTGCGACGACGGCGCCCGTGTCCGCCGCGCGCACCGCGAGCGTGCGGCCCGCGAGTGTCGCGATCCGCCCGCCGGCGAGCAGGACGGCGCGCGTGAGCCGCTCGCGGGACTGCGTGCGCCATGCAACTCCTGCGGCGTCGAGCGTCGTCAGCTGGTGCGCGCCGACGACGACGACGCAGCCGCCGCCGGCAAGCGCAAGAATGGTCTGCGCCGCAGGCTCCGCGAGCTCGGCAAGGCGAGTGGCAGTCGATGGGGTCATCGCAGCGTCCCGATCTCTTCGACGACGCGCAGGATGTCCGGGTGCTTGGCGTCGGCGATCGCGGTCTTCAGTTCGGACAGCAGGGTGCGCAGCGCGAAGAACTTCTCGGCCGCCGGCATCGACCCCACCTTGCGGCGCTCGGACCTGTCGTCATATGCCCGGATGAAGTGCTGCTGCAATTGCGTCACTTCCTGCGGCGTGAGCTGGAAGCTGCGGCCGACGGTTGCGAGCTTGATCCTGAAATTCACGTAGTCGCGTGCGGGCGAGCCGATCGGCTGCTCGCGGCCTATGGACGTGTCCATCGTCGGCGTGTCGATCGCGGTCACCGACTTGTCGTCGTAGAAGAAGTTTCCGGGATGGGCGTCGCCATGGCTGAGCGATGCCGTGCCGGGCGTCGCCGTGAACTTCTCGCTGAGCCGTCTCGCCAGGACGACGAGGCCGGTATCGCCGAAGACACGCCGCACCCGCTCGTCGTTTTGGACGTCCGCTGCATAGTTGAGGACCTTGTCGACATGGAGCTTGATGAACGAGGCGCCGACCTTGCCGCCGCTGTCCGGCTGGTTGTGCAGCAGGGCAAGCTCCCTGCCCACGGCGGCAACCGCGTCAAGCAGCTCGCTCAACGCCGTCGCGCGCGGGCCGTCTGTCGCCTTGCCCACGGCCTGCATCAAGTCGTCCAGCGGTTTGCCCGCGGCGATCGTGCTGAACACGTAGCCGAGTTCGGTGTCCTTGACCAGCGATCCTTGCGAACTGCCCTTCACCAGCTTTCCCAGCCCCAGCACATGGGGCGCGGCCAGGCCCGGCTGGCGCAGGTCGTTCACCATCGCCATTGCCGACAGCTCCTGGGCCATCTCCGCAAACTTCTGGAACACCTTCACGACCCCGACCCGCTGTCCTTTGCAGGTGACCATGAACACCGGCGAGCCGGAGACGCCCTTCGTGTCGCTTCCATCGGCGACGGCCTTGATATGGATGTCCTCCGGACTGACGCCCAGGCGCGCGGCGATCGTGCGTGCCATCGAAATCATGCCGTCGTCGACGATCGGCGGCAGGCCGAACTGGAGCTGCTGCGCGGTCTCGTCGGACGGCGCGCTGTCGTCGCTGCGCGTACGCGTGGAGAAGTCCTTGGCGGGCTCGAAGAACTGGTGCACCAGCTCGTTGAACTGCCCGTCCCGCCAGAAGGCCGCCGGGATCGCGCTCAGGTAGTTCCCGCGGACGTATGGCACGCCCACCTGGGCCGCCACCGTCATGATCTCGTGGAACGTGTGGTGCCCGCCGCCGACGATCGAGCCGACCAGGGCCAGGGTGTACGTGGGCAGCTGTGCCGGAGGCAGACCCAGCACCATGGCGGTGTTCAGCATGTACGCGGCCGAGCCGGATGGGCCGGCCATCACCGGCATGTCGTACAGGAGGCGCGCTTCCTGCGTCCAGCGCTTGGTCTCGTTGAGGAACGACTGGTCGCCGCCGCGGAGGTGGGTCTGCCCGGAGTTGGTGGGGCGGCCTTTGATCGTCTCTGGAATGCGCAAAGGACGCGGATTCTCCTGGACTTCGCTGGCGGGTGCGAGCCCGTAGATATGCTGCACCCGGGTCTGCTTGTCTCGGCTGTTGGCGACGCGCGGTCGCCCCAGCTCGGGATTGCCGTCGTGCTCGGAATCGCTGCTGCCGAGCTGCGGCGGCATGAGCTGGTCGAAGTGGTTCACGGCCTTACCGAGGATCTTCGCGGCTGTGCCGTCGTCGAAATCCTTGTCCTTGCCGGCATAGATGACATAGGAGAACTTGCCGTGGACATTCAGGTGCGCAGGCAGTGAGGACTGGACCTGGTCAAGCAGGATCTGCGTGCCTTCCTCCTCGCTCTGGGGTGCGAAGCCCGGATGGCCGAGCGTGTGCGGCTGCTCGGTGATCGCCTGCATCGACTGCAGAACCGTGTTTTTCGTCACGTTTGCTCGTCTCGTGAAGTACTTCAGTACGCGCTTCGAGACGTCGAGCACGACCGGACCGACGAGATCCCAGCGGTGGAACACGAATGTCGCGAGCGCCTCCTCGAAGCCGCGCTTCACGAGGTTGTTCTTGTTCGCGTCGCGCGCGACACCCCCCATCTGTTCGTCGCGGCGGTCGATCAGTTCCTCAACCGTTCGGGTCCCTTCCGACTCGAACTGGAACTCCGGGAGCGCCGGGGTTGTCCTGAGTGCCTCAGGATCCGTCGCGCGCTGCACGATGCCGCGTTGCTGCCGAACCAGGGGCGACAGGTGTTGCGTCGTCGCCCGCACTCGCCCTTGCGCCTGCTGCACGACATGCCAGGCTTCATGCGGCAAGTGCCGTTCGTTGCCCGGTCCCAGGTGAATATCCGCGCCCTGTGCATAGGCCAGCGCATTCAGCTGCGCCGGCTTGGCCGAGTTGTAGTGGACCTTCACGCCGTCCATCGACAGGCCGGACAGCATTTCCACACCGGTCTTCAGCCGGTCCGGCAGGCCGGTGCGCTTGGGCTCCGGCGCCGCGGGTCGGCCCATGCGCTGCGCGGGAGCGACGGCCGGTGCTCGCAGGGCATCCAGCGCCGACTTCTGCTGAAGCATCCGTGGACTGCCCCAGATGTGCGCCAGTATCCGGCGTTGCGCAACGATGCGTGGGCTGTCGTGAAGGCTGGTGGATGGCTCGCCGGCAATCATGCCCGCCAGGGCAAGTGCGGCATTCGAATTGGATGCCGACATCTCCGCCTGCGCCGCCGGCGAATGCCGGCTTGCCTGGTTCACGCCATTTCGAGCCGTCTGCATTTCTGCCTGCCTGGTCGCACCTGCGGTGCTGTTCCGGATAAGCAATGAAAATAGCAGGTGCCGGCGTGCATTCGATCGGCAATTTGCTGAGACTGGGCGTCCGAACATCCGATCTTTGACGGCTGCTCCGGCCGTTGGGCGCCAGGGGGCCGGCACCTGGGCGACGCGCGGCAGATCTTTCCGATCAAGGGCCGGGCCCCGCCGGACTACTGCGAGTCCTGATCGAGCCGCACCCGCGCGTTCGACGATCTGCTGCGAGCCCCGACGGTTCGCAGCAACGCGCCGGCGGAGCGAAATCCCGATCCCCGGCCGGCCGAGGGCGTGGCGTCGACCTTGCCTCGAGCCACTACGCCGGCGAGCCCGCGAATGCGCCGCGTACCGTCAAGTCGCCGGCTGCAGCGATGCCGCGTCGATGCGAAAGCCCCTCACCATCTGCGCCAGCCGGACGGTCTGGTCTTTCAGCGACTGCGCCGCCGCGGCGCCCTGTTCGACCAGCGCCGCGTTCTGTTGCGTCATCTGGTCCAGGTGGGCCACGGCCGATGTCACCTGGTCGACGCCGACGCTCTGTTCGGAGGTGGCCGCGCTGATCTCGCCGACGATGGCGGAGACCTGCCGCACGGAGCCGACGATCTCCGTCATCGACTCGCCGGCGGACTGGACCAGCCGGCTGCCGGACTCCACGCGTGCCACGGAGACGTCGATCAGCGTCTTGATCTCCTTGGCCGCCGCCGCACTGCGCTGCGCGAGGCTGCGCACCTCCGCGGCCACGACGGCGAAGCCGCGCCCCTGTTCGCCGGCGCGGGCGGCTTCCACCGCGGCGTTCAGCGCGAGGATGTTGGTCTGGAAAGCGATGCCGTCGATGACCCCGATGATGTCGACGATCTTGTGGCTGG
>Ga0302323_100001762_pt1 | contig 17564 bp, 21 predicted proteins | sample Fen_T0_3_FD_201950 | JGI IMG/M metagenome (GOLD analysis project Ga0302323, IMG submission 201950) | Peat permafrost microbial communities from Stordalen Mire near Abisko, Sweden - Fen_T0_3 | ecosystem: Environmental > Terrestrial > Soil > Wetlands > Permafrost | place: Sweden: Abisko... | reverse complement strand
GGGCGTGAGCGCCGCAAGGACGCGCAAATAGTCGACCTGGCCTTCGCCGGTCAGGGCCAGACTCTCGCTGGCGACGAGGATGCGGGCCAGCTCGTCGGCTCGAGAACGCTCGCCCGCCTCCGCCGCCACGGCCCGGCCAAGCGCGGCATGGGTCCGGGATTCGGCGGTGTGTTGGACCCGGACCCCGACCAGGAGCATGGCTATGGTCGCGGCCAGCAGACCCAGGACGGCGACGACGGCGATGCCGTCCGCCAGTTCGCCGGCCTCCTCGACGCCCAGCCCGACCAGTCCGAGAGCGACCAGAACGGCGGCAATGGCCGCGGTTCTCGGGCCGGTTCTGCGGCTCGGGTGCCACGCGTCCGGTCGGCCCGCACGGTTCGCGGGCATGATGCGCTCAGGGGTTGTCGCCGACATGTGCAAACCCTAAGGGACAAGCCCCCCATCCGGCATCACTCACATGGGCGATTATTCGCTGCGCTGGACGGCGTAGGAAGGTTGCCTTAGGCCGGGCTGTGTGGACCGGCTACCGACGCTCGGTGTCGGACCCAACCTCGGCAACGGCACGTTCCACGGCCGTGCCGACAACGTCGGCGATCGTCGCCATCTCCGTATCCGTGACCACGAACGGCGGCCCCAGCAGAATGGTGTCGCCGTTCGTGCCGTCTTCGTTGCCCGTGCCGTGATAGAGCAGCAGGCCGTCGGTGCGGGCGTGGGCCATGACCTTCTCGATGAGGCGCGCCGAGCGCGGGAACGACCGTCGCGTGTCCCGGTCGGCGACGAGCTCGAGGCCGACGAGCAAGCCACGGCCGCGGATATCGCCGACGTTGGGATGGCTCTCGAGGCGGCCCCGGAGCAGCCCCAGCAGCCGCTCGCCCTTGACGGCGCTCGCCTCGACGAGCTTCTCCGACTCGAGGATGCGCAGGACTTCCCCGGCCACCGCAGCGCCCACCGGTGAGTGGCTGTAAGTGAACCCGTGGACGAAGCCGCCGCCCGAGCCCCCCGTTATCGTCTCGTAGACGTTGCCGCTCGCGACCGCCAGCCCAATCGGGAAATACCCGCCGCCCGCGCCCTTGGCCGCAGCCAGCACGTCGGCCCGGATACCCCAGTGGTCCATCCCGAACCAGCGCCCGGTCCGCCCGAAACCCGTCATCACCTCGTCCGCGACGAGCAGGATGCCGTGGCGCCGGCAAACGTCCGCGACCGCGGCCCAGTAGCCGTCGGGCGGCGCGACGGCACCGAGCGTGGCCCCCACGATCGGCTCGGCCACGAACGCGGCCACTCTCCCCGGCCCGGCCGTGGCGATGGCCGCCTCGAGTTCTGCGACCAGCAGGTCCACGTCGCCCAGGGCATGGGCGGCGGCTTCTCCGGCGCGGTACGGATACGCGGCGCTGACGTGGTCGAAACGGCCCAGCCAGGGCTCGTACGGGGCGCGCAGCGGCTTGCGGCCCGAGAGATCGAGGGCGCCCATCGAGTTGCCGTGGTAGCTGCCGTGGCGGGCGATGACGACCGTCCGGTCGGGCTCCTTGCGCGCCAGGTGGTAGGAGCGCACCAGCTTGAGGCAACTCTCGATCGCCTCCGATCCGCCGCTCACCGGATAAATCGCCGGGTCGTCCACTGGCAGATGCGGCCCGACTGCGCGGGCATAGCTCTCGAGCGGCTCGGTGGTGAACGTCGTCCCATGGACATAGGTGAACGCGCGGGCCTGCCGCTCCATCGCATCCACCACGGACTGCCGGCCGTGTCCCACGTTCACGACGATCGCCCCGCCGGCGCCGTCGAGGTACGACCGCCCGTCGGCGTCCCAGATCGTGCTGCCCTCGGCCCGAACCGCGACCGGCAGCTCCCGCCCGAGTACCCGCTGGAAGACGCGACCTTCATTCATGGGGAGATTGTAGGCGGAGCGCCGTCGGACGCCCGGCCGGCCGAATACCTAAGTAAGTCACTTAGGGCCGAAGGTCGATCGCGCCGTGACTTGCGGCAGATAGCCACATGCATACAAGCGATCTATTCATATACCACGCATAGATCGCAGCGGAGTTGACCCCAATGGCGAACCGCACCACCGACTCGGAGCACTGAAGATGCTGCGCCCGGCCGACGGCATCTACGGCCTCCAGGCCTCGCTCCTCAAGACGCTGGCCAGCCCGCGCCGGCTCGAGCTCGTCCACTACCTGGGCGAGAACGGCCCGACAGAAGTACGCGTGCTCGCGGACCACTTCGGCTCTCCCCAGCCGGCGATCTCGCAGCACCTCGCGGCACTGCGCGGCGTGGGCATCGTCGATGCCGTCAGAGACGGCCGCGAAGTCCGCTACCAGCTGGCCGATCCGGAGATCGTCGCGGCCTGCGGCGCGATGCGGCAAATCCTGATTCGGCGCATCGCCAAGCTCGGCGACCTGGCGGCCTCATTCGAGGGCCGCGTCCAGGTAACCACCGAACCAGTCGAAGCCGGCCGCTGAACGCCGGCCGCCCCCAGCCCCAACCGCTCAACGCCGCATCAACAAGCACAGATCGGAGCACACCATGAGCCCCCTCTCGACCGCCGAACTCGGAACCCTCGCCTCCGCAGAGGTCATCGACGCCCGTGGCGCCGCCTGCCCCGGCCCGCTCCTCGAAGCCAAGAAGGGCATGGGCAAGGTCTCGATCGGCGACGTCGTCGAAGTCTGGTCGAGCGATCCGGTAACCAAGAGCGACATGGGCGCCTGGGCCGGCAAGGTGGGGCACGAGTTCCTGGGCGTCATCGAAGACGAAGGCTACGACCGCGTATTCCTCCGCCGCGGCAAGTAGCGGGACCTCCGCCGGCGGCCCTTCGCCGGACCAGGCTAGACGCAGGAGCATTCTCGAAGATGACCGCTCTCGCCGCCGCTCCGGTCGATGAGAGGGTCCCGGCACCGGCGCCGAGGATCCTCGTCTTCTCCACCAACAACATCTCGGATCCCGGCATCGACCTAGCCGGAAGCGCCCATTTCCACTACTCGCCGGGCGTGAGAGTCATCAGCCTGCCCTGCACCAGTGGCATCAGACCATCGTGGATCCTCCACGCCATCAAGCAGGGATTCGAGGGCGTGTTCATTGCCTCGGACGGCGACGAGTGCGCCTACCTGCCCGACTGCGCCAAGAGAGCGTCACGCATCGTGGCGGAGGCCCAGGTCGCCCTCAAGGCCGAGGGACTCGCTCCTCAGCGGGTGAAGATGGCCGCGATCTGCTCCGTCTGTGCCGAGAATTTCGCCAAACACATGAACGGGTTCACGGAGGCGCTGATCGCCCTCCGGACGACGGGAGCGAAGTGATGACTGACTACGACGCGCTCGTCGTCGGCAGCGGCATCGCCGGCATGGAGTCGGCCATCAAGCTCGGCGACATGGGCTACAAGGTGCTCATGGTCGAGAAGGAAGCCAGTGTCGGCGGGCGGATGATCCTTCTCTCCAAGGTCTTCCCCACCCTCGACTGCGCCAGCTGCATCTCGACGCCGAAGATGGCGGCATCGATCCACCATCCGAACGTCACCGCTCTCACCTACACGGAAGTGGATGGCATCGAAAAGCTCGATGACGGGCGCTTCAAGGCGACGATCCGCCGCAAGCCCAAGTTCGTCGACGGCGACACCTGCACCGGCTGCCAGCTGTGCGAGCAGGCCTGCACAGTTGCCGTTCCCGACCAGTTCAACTACGACCTCGTGGCCCGTCGCGCCGCCTACATCGCATTCCCGCAAGCAGTGCCGAAGAAGGCGGTCATCGACCGTGAGGGCTCTTCGCCCTGCACCTTCGCCTGCCCCGCCGGGATCGAAGCGCACGGCTACGTTTCTCTCGTCCGGAGTGGTGAATACGAGAAGGCCCACCGGCTCGTCCTCGACGCCACGCCGCTCGTCGGCACGCTCGGCCGCGCCTGCTACGCGCCGTGCGAGGGCGAGTGCACTCGAGGCTCGCTCGAAGGCACGCTCCCCATCCGCCGCATCAAGCGCTTCATCTCGGACGTGCACAACGCGTCGGACAACGACCTCGGGATCGAGGTCGCCCCGGCGAACGGGAAGAGGGTCGCCATCGTCGGCAGCGGCCCGACCGGCCTGACCGCCGCGTGGCAGCTGGCCCGGCTCGGTTACGGCGTGAAGATCTTCGAGGCCGCGCCCGAGGCGGGCGGGTTCCTGCGCCTGGCCATTCCCTCATACCGGCTCCCCGTCGAGACGGTGGAACGCGACATCCAGAACGTTCGCGACTTGGGCGTCGAGATCGCCGTCAACACGCCCGTTCGCGACCTGCCGGAGCTCAAGGCTAGCGGCTACGACGCCGTACTAGTGGCAACCGGCACGCCACGGTCTTCGCAGCTGGGAGTCCCCGGCGAAGACCGCCTCGGGGTCATCGGCGCCACCGAATTCCTACGTCAGGTGAAGCTCGGCGAAGCCCTCGACTTCAGCGGCAAGCGTGTCGTGATCGTCGGTGGCGGCAACGTCGCGATGGATGCCGCGCGCGTCGCTCGCCGGCTCGGTGCCGCTGCCGTCACGGTCGCGTACCGCCGAACCCGCGCCGAGATGCCCGCTCACCATGTCGAAGCCGACGACGCCGAGAAGGAGGGAGTGGCCTTCGAATTCCTGGTCGCCCCGAGCGACGTCACCGGCAATGCGAAAGGCGAGGTCACGGGCCTCAAATGCACCAGGATGCGGCTCGGCGATCCCGACGCGTCCGGCCGCCGCCGCCCGGAACCCATCCCCGGCAGCGAGTACGTGGTCCAGGCCGACATCGTGATCTCGGCGGTTGGACTCGCCGGCGATCCGACCGCATTCGGCGGAGCGCTCGAGACGGTCCGCAACGGCACGTTCTCGGCGCGACCGGAAACGCTCGAGACGCAGATCGACGGCGTGTTTGCCGCCGGCGACGCGGTCAACGGCGCCACGGACATCACCCGAGCGGTCGGCGAGGGCCGTCGAGCCGCTCATATGATCGACCGCCGGCTGCGGGGCCTGCCGCTCGAGGGTTTCGACCTCCGGCTGCCGGTCGTTGACAAGGCCGCCGTGCTCGCCCGCCAGACGGCCTACATGGCGCGCCCGGCCACAGAGGATGGGACGGCCCTCGAAGCCGCCCCGACCGACTTCCGCCAGGTCGAGACGGCGCTGACCGAAGAAGAGGCTACCGGGGGAGCCGCCCGCTGCCTCGACTGCGGCGTCTGCTCAGGCTGCAACGAGTGCGTGAAGGCCTGCCCGGTCGATGGCTGCATCGACCTCCACGCGCGGGAAGTGGTCGAGGAGGTCGAGGTCGGAGCGGTCGTAGTGGCCACCGGCTACAAGCTCTTCACCGCCGACGCCAAGCCGCAATACGGTTTCGGGCGCTACAAGAACGTCATCACCGGGACGCAGATGGACCGGCTTCTGGCGCCCACCCGGCCCTACAACACGATCCTGCGCCCCGGCGACGGCAAGGTCCCGGAACGGATCGCCTACATCCTGTGCACCGGGTCGCGCGATGAGACGGTGGACAACCCGCTCTGCTCGCGGTTCTGTTGCATGTACTCGATCAAGCAGAACCAGCTCGTGATGGGCGCGCTCCCGCTGGCTGAAGTGACCGTCCACTACATGGACATCCGGGCGCCCGGCAAGCGTTACGACGAGTTCTACGAGAGCGCGAAGTCGATGGGCGCGACCTACGTCAAGGGCCGCGTCGCGAAGATCACCGAGACCGACGACGGCAACCTGATCCTTCGCTACGAGGACATCGAGCACGGCGGCGCGATCGTCGAGGCCGAATACGACATGGTCGTGCTGGCCGTGGGCGTCCAGCCAAACCGCGATGTCGAGCGCCTATTCGCCGGAAACCCGCTCGAGTTCGACCCGTATCACTACGTGGCCGAACCGCAGGAAGACGTGGACCCGGGCCGGACGAGCGTCCCCGGTGTCTTCGTCGCCGGCACGGCATCCGGCGCCAAGGACATTGCCGACTCGATCGTTCACGCCGGCGCCGCGGTGGCCCAGGTGGCGGCCCATCTCGAAAGTCGCAAGCAGGCCGAGGTCGTGGCATGAGCGCCCAGCAGCAGCCCCAGGCCCGCCGCATCGGCGTCTACGTCTGCCACTGCGGCGGCAACATTTCGGACTACGTGGACGTGCAAGCGGTGGTCGACGCCGTCAAGGACGAACCCGGCGTCGTCGTCGCCAGGCACACCATGTTCGCCTGCTCGGACGCGGGCCAGCAGGAGATGGAGCACGACATCGAGGCCAACGACCTCGACGGCCTGGTCGTGGCCTCGTGCTCGCCAAAGCTCCACGTCGTGACGTTCCGCGGCGTGGCCAAGCGATCCGGCATGAACCCGTACGAATACAGCCAGGCCAATATCCGCGAGCAGGTCTCGTGGACGCACACGGACGATCACGACGGGGCCACGCGCAAGGCCATCGGTGTAGTGCGCGGCGTCATCGCCCGGACCCGGCTGACCGAAGCCCTGGAGCCTCTCGTCGTCGAGACCACCCAGAAAGCCCTCGTCATCGGCGGCGGCATCGCCGGTCTGCGGGCCGCGATCGGGCTTGCGGACGTGGGCCTGGGCGTCTTCCTAGTGGAGCGCGAGCCCGAGCTGGGCGGCTGGATCGGCCGTTTCGGCCCGATCTTCCCGCACGAGCGCGACGGCCGCGAACTGATCGCCCAGCTCGTCGCCGAGGTCAAGAAGCGGCCGGCGATCAAGGTCTTCACAGGCGCCGAGGTCGCGAGCAAGGCCGGCTCGTTCGGCAACTACCAGGTCGGTGTCCGCGTGGCGGCAGATCCGCCCCAGACCATCACGATCGAAGTCGGCTCGATCATCGTTGCCACCGGTTTCGACGCCTACTCCCCAGCCGACGGCGAGTTCGGCGCCGGCATCGACGGCGTGGTGACCCTCGCCGAATTCAAGGAACTCATCGACGCCGCGGGGCCCGCCACCGCCGGTGGCCACGGCTCGAAAGGCGGCCTTCGCTACCACGACCGGCCGGTGCGCAGCCTGGCCTACATCTACTGCGTGGGCAGCCGCCAGCCCGGCGGCAACGAGCAGTGCTCGCGGTATTGCTGCGCCGCCACCGCGCACGCCTCGATCCGCGTTTCGGCACTCGACCCGAAGGTCCGCCAGTACCACCTCTATCGCGACATCCGCACCTACGGCACCTTCGAGCTGCTCTACACCGAAGCCCGCAAAGACGGCGCGGTGTACGTCAAGTTCCCCGACGACGCACCGCCTGCGGTCGGTCGCGATTCGGCCGGCCGGCTGGCGGTAACGGTCCGCGACCTGCTCACCGGCGGCGAGGAACTCGAGATCCCCGTGGATCTGGTCGTGCTCGTGACCGGCATGGTTCCCCGCAAGAACGAGGAGCTCGTCGGCATCCTCAAACTCCCGATCGGCCGAGACGGCTTCTTCAATGAGATCCACCCCAAGCTCCGGCCCGTGGAAACGATGGTCGACGGCGTGCTGATTGCCGGCACGTGCCAGGGACCCAAGACCTCGGCCGAGAGCGTGGCCATGGGCCTGGCCGCCGTGACGCAGAGTGCGTCGGTCCTCAAGAAGGGCTTCGCCGAGCTGGATCCGCTCGTCGCCACCGTGGACCCCGACAAGTGCACGTGGTGCGGAAAGTGCGAGAACGCCTGCCCGTACGGGGCGATCGAGAAGCTCTCGCTCAACGGCCGCGAAGTGGCAACGATCAGCGAGGCCGGCTGCAAGGGCTGCGGAGGCTGCGTGCCGATGTGCCCCGAAAATGCCATCGACCTGCGCGGGTACACCGACGCCCAGATCACGGCCCAGATCGACGGCATGCTCGAGGAGGCGCTCGCATGAGTACCGACAACCGCGACATGCGGGAGGTCATTCGCGAGGAGCCGCTGATGCACGGCCGAATCCTGGCCCTGCTCGTAGACGGACCGCGCACGATCCCCGAGATCGCCGCGTCCCTCGGCCGGCCGACCCACGAGGTCGTCTTCTGGGTCATGGGTATGCGCCGCTACGGCCACGTCCGCGACGTGAAGGAAGCCGCCGTGGACGGCTACTTCCGCTACGAGTCACTGGCGAAGGAGCCACGGTCATGACGGCTCGCGTCGATCACAACCTGTACCCCGAGCTGCGGCGTTTCGGCGCCACGGACATCTCCGCTTGCTACAACTGCGGCGTATGCAGCGCGATCTGCCCGCTCTCGGTGGACGGCGCCTCGTTCCCGCGACGGATGTCCCGCTATGCCCAGCTGGGGCTGCGCGACAAGCTGCTCGCCAGCCCGGAGCTGTGGGCCTGCTACGGCTGCGCCGAATGCACCGAGGCGTGCCCCACCGGAGCGGACCCTGCCTCCTTCATGGCCGCCGCCCGCCGCTACGCCGTCGCCGGCTACGACAGGACTCGCCTGGCCTACGCGCTGTCGACTTCGCGGGTGTTCGCGGTCGTCTTCATCGCCGCCCTCGTGACCCTCCTGGCCGGGTTCATGTACTCGGTCCACCGCCCCGCGGACGGTGCCACGGTGGCATTCTTCGAGTTCATTCCGTCGGACGTCATCCACAACATGGGCATCGCCGTGATGGCGGTCATGGGCGTGGCGACGGTCGTTGGCGTATTCGAGATGGTTCGCCATGTCCGTCGCGGTCCGGCGCAGACCGGCACGAAGATCACCGCCCGTAAGGCCGCCGACGCCGCGTTCTACGCGGTGGCCACGGAGTCCCTGGCGCAGACCCGTTTCCGCGCTGACTGCGCCGACACCGCCGCCGGCGAATCGGGCGACGCCCGCCCGTGGTACCTGCAGCGCTGGCTGATCCATTTCGCCACGATGTGGGGCTTCCTTGGACTTCTCGGCGCCACGATGCTCGACTACGGGCTGGAGCTGGCGGGCATCAAGGCGACCGGCACTCCGGTGCCGATCTGGTATCCGGTTAGGCTGCTCGGCACGCTGGCCGGCGCGGCGCTGATCTACGGCACGACCGTCATGATCGTCCGGCGGCTGCGCAAGAGCGATCGCTCGAGCGCGCACTCGACCACGTCGGACTGGTCGTTCCTCGCGCTGCTGTGGATCGCCGGAGCCACCGGCTTCATCCTCGAGCTGGCGTTGTATCTGCCGCAGGCGCCGGCCTGGAGCTACCCGACGTTCCTCGTGCACGTCGGAGTGGCCATGGCCCTTGTTCTGCTGGTACCGTTCGGCAAGTTCGCCCACGTTATCTACCGGCCGCTGGCACTCCTGACCATCAGGCTTCGCGGCTAGGAAGCGGCGGCGAGGAAAGGCCAAACCTTGGGTTCCAGGCAGGGCAAGCGGGCCAGTTCACGCGGAGACCGAGGCGGAGACCGCGCCAGCCGAAACATGCCGCCCTCCTCGCTGGCCACCACCGTCATGGGTCAAGGCTGGCCTCGGGACCGCGGCGCTCAGATCGGGCTGCTGATTGTCCTGCTCGTCATGGCCGTCGTTGCTGTGGTCGGGACCGATCTCGCCTTCAGCCTCTTCGACAAGCCCAAGGCCTCCCCCGTCGCAACCTCAACCGCGGCGTCTCCGCCGAGCGTCGGGGTGACTCTCCACTGGACCGATGTGACCGCGGATCGGCTCGCCGAAATGCTGCCGAACAAGGATTTCACGCTGGTCGACGTCAAGACGCCGTACATCGGCGAGATCGACAAGACCGACCTGTACATCCCCTACGACCAGCTCAAGGCTCGCGCCGCCGAACTGCCGGCCGACAAGAGGGCCCGGATCCTGGTCTACTGCCGCAGCGGCGTCCAGAGCGCCGTGGCCGCTCAAACGCTGCTCGACCTCGGCTACACGAACGTCTGGAACCTGCAGGGCGGAATGAACGCCTGGACCGCGTCAGGGCGGACCCTGGTGAACAAGGGCCGTTCGTAGCGTCGTGCCCGCCTCCGCCGGACTCGGCACCTACCGCGAGGGGTCGCTCCACGCCGCGCTCAAGGAGATCTACGCGCGGCCTGGTGACACCGTCGAGGGCCCGGTCGGCGGCTACGTCATCGACATCGTCCGCGACGGCGAGCTCGTCGAGATCCAGACGGCGAGCTTCGCCTCGGCCGCGCGCAAGTTGCGGCGGCTTGTGGCAGAACACCGCATAGTCGTGGTTCACCCGATCGCGGCCGAACGGTGGCTCGTCCGGGTCGACACCGACGGCGTAGTGACCGACCGTAGACGCTCGCCCAAACGAGGATTGCCGCTGGATCTGTTCCACGAACTGGTGGCGTTCCCCGAGCTGATCGCGGACCCCAACTTCGCCGTCGAACTCGCGCTGATTCGCGAGGAGGAGATCCGCGGCCCGATTCCCGACGGCGTCCGCTATCGATATCCGCGCGAATGGTGGCGTCTCGACCGGCGGCTGATCGAAGTCGTCGAGACGATCCGCATCGACACGCCTGGGGATCTCCTGGGCCTGCTGCCGGCCGGCGTTCCGGAGCCGTTCACCTCAGCCGACATCGCCGCGGCTTCGCGGCGGCCGAAGCACCTCGCCATGCGCACGACCTACTGTCTGGAACGCGCCGGGGCGACGCGATGCACCGGCCGCCTGGGCCGGCACCGGCTGTACGAGCGGATCGGGTCGGCGGCTCAGTAGACCCAGGGAATAAGCCGGCGGGTGCGGCTCCGGTAGGCGGGATAGCCGGCGAACTGATCAGCCAGCCAGATTTCCTCGCGCCGCGACTTGAGGTCGAAGAAGACCGCGAGAACGCCAGCTCCGACGATGGCCGCAGGTGATGCCGTCATCAATCCCCAACCCAGCGCACCGACGATCAGCCCGCCGTAGATGGGATGTCGGGAGCGCCGGTACGCACCGGTGTCAACGAGTCTCGCGCCCGGAAGCGGCCGCGGAAATGGGGTCAGGTTCTCGCGGAGGTCGATGAGCCCGCGCATTGCCAAGAGGCCGCCCGCTCCGAGCAACACCGCGCCCAGGGCGCCGGTGGCGGAACGAGCCGTCCCGCTCCAGGCCGGGCCGAGGGAGCCGGCCACGCCGATGAGGCCGAATAGCCCGACCTGCGCCGCGAACCAGCCCTCACCGCGGCCCCCGAGATCCGGGAGCCGACGCTGCTTCAATCCGCGCCGGCAGGGGCGGCGGGGCGCCCGGCCGCGTCCGGGTCGGCGTGCGGGCCGATGACCATGACTTCGCCCTCGATCGGCGCGGCGCCGTCGGGGCCGACGATGCGGTAGCGGTGGTGGATCTCGACGGTGCCGGCCGACAGCATGGCCGCGACCGAGCAGTACTTGGTGGCGGAGAGCTCGATGGCACGGCGGACCGAGGCTTCGTCGATGGCGGGCCCGGCGACAGTGTGGACGACATCGGCCCGGGTATAGATCGCGGGCTGACCCTCACGCTGGTCGGCGCTGACGGCCACTTCGTAGCTCGTGACGACCTGGCGCTTCTTCTGCAGGATCGACATGACGTCCATGCCCGTGCACCCCGCCTGGCCTACCAGCAGCATCTCGACCGGGCGCGGACCGGCGTTGCCCTCGCCGTCGTCGAGGACGATCTCGTGGCCGGAACCGGTCCGGGCGGTGAATCGCATACCTGGGCCGCTGAAGCGGGCGGTCGATGTCTTGAGGGGCATTGCGGGTGACTCCTTGGAGGGGCGGGGCCCCGGGCGGGGCGATGGTGGTCGTGTACGTCTGGGCCGCTACGTGCGGCGGACGACGATCAGGGCATCGATGGGGCCGCGATCCGGCAGCGGCACGCGGCGCACTACTTCCGCCCGCTCGACGACGAGGTCGGGGTCGGCGGCGACGAGGGCTGCGGCGATCTCGTCGGCGCCGAACAAGCGGTCCGGATCTGGTCCGCCTTGGCCCTCCGCGCCGTGGAGGCGGTCGTGGCCCACGACGACGAATCGGCCACCGGGCGCCACCGCCGCGGCGGCGGCTGCGTATATCGGCCCTCGCTCGACTGGTGGAACGTGGAGGTAGACGATCGCCACGAGGTCGTAGGTGCCGACCGGCGGCGACCAGGCGAACAGGTCGCGCTCGAGCCATTCGACGGACACGCCGGCCGCGTCGGCCTTGGCCTTGCCGTTGGCGAGCCCGACCGGCGACCAGTCAACCGCCGTCGTATGCCAGCCCTGTTGGGCCAGCCAGACGGCGTTTGTGCCGCTGCCCGCGGCGAGCTCGAGCGCCCTACCGGGCTCGAGCCCCGACACTGCAGACGTGAGCGTCGGATTCGGACCAACTCCCTCGAAGTCGCCGGCGCCGTGGCGTTCGTCCCAGCCCAAACGTCGTGGATCCCCGGCCATGCTCAGCTTCTCTCGACCGGACGACCCGTGATCGTCCACTGGCCTGTGCCGCCCTTGACCGAGACGGTGCCCTCGAACCCGCAGCCCAGGAGGTATTCCGTGGCCGAGAGACTGCGCTGGCCGCTCTGGCAGATCACGGCGTACGGCTTGTCGCGCAGCAAGTTGGGCGTCTGCGACACCAGCTGACCGAGGGGGATGTTGACGGCGCCGGGGACGCGAACGCGCTGGAATTCCCACGGCTCACGGACATCCAGCAGACGCACCTCGCCGCTCGCCATCAGCCGCTCGAGTTCCGCGACATCGATTTCAGGGCTAGCGTCCCGATGCAAGATACTCATCGCCACTCCGTCTACTCCCGGCCGGCGGCACGCCCGCCGGGTAGGCGATATGATAACGCGAGCTTGCGTACTTGCGCAACTACTAGAGGCCCCGAACGATTGGCTGCGCCGCGATGACACCCCAGGCCGATCTCGGGATCTTCGCCGTCTGCGTCGTGGCCGGGCTGATCGGGGCGCTGGCCGGCGTCGGCGGCGGGATCCTGGTCATCCCCGCCCTCACGATCGGGTTCGGCGTGGACATCCACCTTGCCGTCGGCGCCAGCATCGTGTCGGTCATCGCCACGAGTTCCGGCGCCGCGTCCGCGTACGTGCGCGACCGCATGACCAACATGCGAATCGGCATGTTCCTGGAGCTGGCCACTACCACCGGTGCGGTCTGCGGCGCGTTACTGGCGGCAATCGTCGCGCCTGCCTTCCTGTACCTCCTGCTCGGGTTGGTGCTGCTCGGCTCGGCGGCGATGCAGATCTCGCGGCTGGGCGAGGAAACGCCGCCGGCCGGTCCACCCTCGGCCCTGGCGATCCGGCTACGGCTGACGGACTCCTACCCGGACCGCAAACTCGGCCGCGAGGTCCCCTACTCTGCCCGGCGCATCCCGCTCGGATTCGTGCTGATGTGGCTTGCCGGCGTGGTGTCGGGGCTGCTCGGCATCGGCTCGGGCGTGCTCAAGGTGCTGGCGATGGACGGCGCGATGCGGTTGCCGATGAAGGTCGGCTCGGCGACGAGCAACTTCATGATCGGGGTCACGGCCGCGGCGTCGGCCGGGATCTACCTTGCCCGCGGCGACGTAGACCCGCTGATCGCCGGTCCCGTTGCGCTCGGCGTTCTGACCGGGGCCGTAGTAGGCGCACGGCTCATCCAGCACATCTCGAACCGATCGGTCCGGCTCGTGTTCCTGCCCGTTCTCGTGGTCGTGGGCCTCGAGACGATGGCACGCGGCCTGGGGTTTGGCATATGAGCCCGGAGCGCTTCCGCACCGTCGTCAGCGCGGTCCTGATCGTGGGCGTGTCTATCAGCGCGGCGTTTATCGCGGCCGGCTTCGCCGCGGCTCTGGCGGTCGGCTGGCAGGGCTCGCTGGCGGGTTCCGTGGTGGGCTCCGCGACGCCGGGCCACGTCGCGGCGACGACGGACTTCTCGAATCTGGCGGCTCGTCTTGCCGCGCTCCAGCCGCTGGCCCTGGCGCAGCTCGGCCTGCTGACCCTGCTCGCAACGCCGGTGGCTCGAGTGGCGGCGTCGGTGATCGGCTTCGCCTCCGAGCGCGACCGGCTGTACACAGCGATCACCGCAGCCGTGCTGGTGATCCTGCTGGGGAGCATCTTCCTGCTGCGGTAAACCGGCACGCCGGACAGACAAACGCGCCGCAGGGAAACCGCGGCGCGTTCATATGTTACGCGTCGTCCCGGAGGGGCGGCGCCGGGCGATCAGATGAAGAGCGTCGAGTCCGCCTCGGTCATCAGCTGAAGAGCAGTCGCGGCACCGACCGGCTCGCCCATGCCGTCGATCAGGTCTTCGCGCTTGAGCCCGAACATGTCCATCGTCATCTGGCACGGCAGGAACGTCACCCCGACGGCCTGCGCCATCTCGAGCAGGTCCTTGGGCTTGGCGACGTTGTACTTCTTGGCCAGCTGGAACATCATCCACGGCCCCATGCCCATGAAGTTCATCTTGCTGAGCTTGCGATGGCTCGCGCCCGGGCGCTGCATGAAGGACATCATCTTCTGCATCCAGTTCTCACCGGTGATGCGCTTCTTGTCCTTCACAAAGGTCTGTAGTCCCCAGAACGTTACGAAGACGGTCGTCTCCATGTCCATCGCCCCGGCGGTCGAGGCCAGGATCATGGTCGCCCACGTCTTCTCGAGCTCGCCGCTGTAGCAGATGATCACGAGCTTCTTGGGCTTGTCGGCAGCAGCTGCTGCGGTCATGTGTCGATCCTTTCGCGCGGCTGCCCGCGGCGTCTACTACTTGCGGCGAAGGACGAAGCGGAACTTGCCATCGGCGGCGTCCTGCTCGACGAGGGCGTTGCCGGTCGCCTTCGACCACGCGTCGAAGTCCTTGACCGAGCCCGGATCCGTCGCCAGAACCTCGATCAGCTGACCGGATTCGACGGTCTTGATGCCCTGGGTCGCCTTGAGAATCGGCAGGGGGCACGAGAGGCCGCTTGCATCGACTTTGAGCTTGATATCGAGATTCGCCACTTCTTGCTCCTTGTTGTTGCCAGGTCCGCCGCCGGGTCAGATGAACAGGATTTGCCCCTCGCCCGCGTTGATGTAGAAGGCCGCGACGCCCTCGACGCCGTCCACCAAGGAGTCGAGATCCGACGGCTTGAGCTTTAGGACATCCATCGACAGCGAGCAGGCCTGGATATCGACTTCGCCCAATTCCTTGGACATTCGCAGAGTGTCGGACCAGTGGGAGCCGCCGGCCTTTGCCGCGGATTCGATGGCGGCGCGCCCCGCTTCTCCCGCTTCAGGAACGAGGCCGTGGTCGGCCTTGATCCGATCGGCGCGGAAGGCCTCCAGGGCCCAATACTGCAGGAGGATTCTGACCGGCTTGCCGAGCGCGGCAGCTCCTCCGACCAGCACGGACGCGGCCTGCAGCTTGTCGTCGGTGCCGGAGAAGAGAACGATCGAGATTGTTTCGTCCATGGTTTCCTCAGCTGGGCGTCTGGCTCGATGCGGCCGCTGCGGCGCGACCGGCAATCACTTCTGCGGGAGTTCTGGTGGCTGCCTGCGCAATGCGGGCGAGCCGGCGCACGAGAACGCCGCGCATCGTTTCGCAGGCGCAGATGATCTCCGGGTCGGCCAGCCGGTAGCGGACTTCGCGGCCTTCGCGCTCCGCTTCGACGACGCCCGCGGAACGCATGACCGCGAGGTGCTGCGACACGTTGGGCTGGCTGATGCCCATTTCCTCGGCCAGACGCCCGACTTCGCGCGGGCCGTCGGCAAGGAGGTGGATGATCTCGAGCCGCCTCGGGTTCGAGAGCGTCTTGAGCACCTCGGCCTGTAGCTTGTAGACCTCGTCCATGGCTGCAGTCTTGGTCATATGCGCAGGTGCGCATAGGTGCGCGTGGCACCGACTGGAAGGGCCGAGTGGCCCTGCGGCGCGGCGGCCGCGCGGCAACGCCGGTCCCGCGACGTCCGAATCTGCCGGCGTGGCCGGGGCCGGGGTCGGGGCCGGGGTCGGGGCCGGGGTCGGGGCCGGGGTCGGGGGCGGGGGGGCCGGGGCTGGGCCGGGCCGGGGCCGGGGCTGGGCCGGGGTCGGGGCCGGGGGCCGGGGCCGATTTCCGTCACCTACTACTGGTGGGAGTGCCAGACTCGGGAGCGGCCCCTCCGGCACCCCCAAACCTGGGTTCAGCCACCGACCCGGCACCACGACGAGCGTGGCCCACGCCCCGCCGCGCGCTGGATACTCGCCCGCCGCTACCCGCATTGCGCGCGGCACGCCTGGTGGGCGTATCTGCGAGAAACCAGATGCCACGAATGGCGGCGCCGGGCGCCTCCAGCCATCGTCGAACTGCGACCGTTCGCGCCGGCAGAGCAACATCAAGCACAGGCCCAAGCCGCGCCACGGCCCGCCGGTTGGTGGCCTCGTCTGGCAGAACCAGCACCAGCCCCACCGACTCGGCCTTCCAGTTCCGTTCTCGAGCGACTACGAGTGGGACCACGCGAGCCTTCACGTCCAGCGGCCGAAGCACCGACTCCAACCCGACAAGCTCGCTCTTGACCTCAAAGATCGCCAGAGCGCGAGTAGAAGCCTGCCACGCCAGGACGTCGACCGATCCGCGATCGCCATAGTGGTTGAAGCTGTACTCGACGACCACTGCCCACTCCGGCCCGAGCCGGGCAATCAGCGCCGTGACCACTTGCGCGTGACGGGAATCAATCAGCCGGTCGAGTTCGGGCCCGTTCCACCTGAAGACGAGATCGACCGTGATCCCAAGCGGAGCCGCGACTTGCTTGATTAGCCTCAACGTCGCGTCGTCGGCGTTGCCGCGCTCGATCAGCGAGACCGCCTGCTGCGAGACTCCGGCGCGCGCCGCTACTTCCGACTGAGTCAGACCCCGCCGACGGCGGACCAACCTGAGGACTCTGCCGGCTCGGAGTTCCCGCATGGGCGGAGGATGGCACCCGTCGATTGCGCGCGGCTAAACCTCGGAACCCATGTCGGCCAGCGCGCCCAACCCACCGAACCGACCCGACGCCCTCACGGGCATGCCGAGGGAGTGGGAAGTCCTTGCCAGGGCTCGCCTTTGCTTTCGTGATCGGTCATCGTCGCCGGCGTAGAGACATTGCCCGACTGGTCGATCAAGATCCAGTACTGCGGTACAAGCTTCACGGTGACGATCTTGTGCGAACAGTCTTGTTCGTACACCACTGCCTGAACCGGCTGCAAATCCTGGTAGGAGTCGTCCGTTCGCGACCTGGGTGCCACCGCGATGTCGGACACGCCCCCGTCTTCCCAAGTCGTTTGCACGATGTAGGCGTTGGGCGAGTAGTTCACAACATCGAGGTAATAGCGGGGCGCCTCCTCTGGGAATTTGCAGCCGGCAACTAGGAGCGCCACCACCGGCAGCAGCTTGATCAGGCGATCCAATCCCATCTCACCCCCCGGAGGGTCGCGCTTATCCGTCGAAGCGTTGGGGGCCTAGCTGCAGACGTCGCCCGTGCAGGCGAGATCGAACGTGCCGCTGACGGTCGCGTTGGCCACCGTGGACTGCGGATCGGCGCCGGACTTCCCGATCTTCATGCTGAAAGTGCCGGTCAGGTGGCTCGGGGTGAAGCTCGTAATCGTGAAGGTCCCGGGCTCGGTGATCGTCCAGACACTGCTGTCCTTGAGGCTCAGGATTGCGTGGATCTCGCCGGGCTTATTGCTACCGACTATTCCACCGGTCTCGATCACATACTCGCCGGGCGCTTTCGGCAACTGGGCCGCCGTCGTGCCCGTGGTCGAAGACAGAGAGATGGCCGGCCCCTCGTCGGACTGGCAATTGATGAGCAACTCCTCCATACCGTCTGCGACCCCAAGCAGAGACCGATTGCTCGGCGAAAGCCAATAGC
>Ga0302323_100001761_pt1 | contig 17565 bp, 17 predicted proteins | sample Fen_T0_3_FD_201950 | JGI IMG/M metagenome (GOLD analysis project Ga0302323, IMG submission 201950) | Peat permafrost microbial communities from Stordalen Mire near Abisko, Sweden - Fen_T0_3 | ecosystem: Environmental > Terrestrial > Soil > Wetlands > Permafrost | place: Sweden: Abisko... | reverse complement strand
CGCGTAACGCAGCGCCGCCATGTTCACCCCGTACGACAGAGTCTTAGCGCCGGCCAGCAGCCAGGGCGCGGCGACCGCCGCCTTGGTGGTGAACCCTCTGTCCAGCAACAACACTCGGACACCATCGGTTCGCTGCCGAACACTCGCGGCCGACAACGGCCCGCCCAGCAGGTAACAGACCGGCTCGACCGCCGACTCCGGTCCGCGGGAGGCAATCATTCGGAGCACCATCTGCCGGTCGCCGGTCCACGCCTGGATAAGCGCGTCGACGCCCGGGCGCCACCGATCGGACGCCGGTACGACCAAACCGGTCATCTCGGCCGACATCGCCAGCCGGGACAAATGATCATCCAGATCGCGGGCGACACCGTCGACCACGAGGGTGGTCTCGAAAACTCCCTCGCCGCGGAGCACGCCCAAGTCGTCGGGTCGTAGCAACGGTTCGTTCGCGGCGAGCAGGGTTCCGTCCAGGAGCGCAGCCAAGGGCGCCGGATGGTCCGTCACGGCCACCACCCTAGGCCCGCCGTTGACCGGCAGAGAAGTTGATCTAATCTTGCCCTGACCGAAAGCGACCGCCCGTAACGGGGAGGCACGATGTCCGGCCGGACCGACCGCTATGCCGCCGCCGTCATTCCACTGATGGCCGTCACCGCCCTCGCGATCATCGCCGCGGTCGTCACCGAAGGGGCCGTCCGCGTCGTGGCCCTCGTTGTCCTTGTCGCCTCCGTGGCGGTGCTCGGCGCGGTGGTGGGAGCCCAGGTGGGAAGGCGATGCCGAGACATCTCCGGGTGAACGAGGCCGAGACGACGGCAGCAGAGCAGACCGCGGGCGGCCACTCATCGCACCGGATTCTGCAGTTCCGCACGGTGCGCCGGAGCGTCCGCCCCGGCGACGTGAGCCCGGCACGATGCATTGCCTCGGTCAGCCAGGCGCCGACTCCTCGCGGTATCCGCCTGGTCCCACACGTGCCCGGTGCGAGCGGCCTGATCTCCCCTGCGGCGGGCCGACAATCGTGCGACGAGCAAGGAAGCCCACTACAGCTTGCGCAGCCGGATCCTGGTCACCGCGTGATCCGGCCCCTTGGTCATCACGAGGGTGGCCCGGCCCCGCGTCGGAAGGATGTTCTCGACCAGGTTCGGTTCGTTGATCGAGGTCCAGATGTCCTGCGCCATGGCCGCCGCCTGCTCGTCGGTGAGTGCCGCGTACCGGTGGAAGTACGAGTGCGGATCGCTGAACGCGGTCGCCCGCAGGCGGAGAAACCGCTCCACGTACCAGCGCCGCACATCACGCGGATGGGCGTCGACATACACCGAGAAGTCGAAGAAGTCGCTCAGCGCCAGCGCGCTCCGACCCTCGTCGTCCAGATGGGCGGGCTGCAAGACGTTCAGGCCCTCCACGATCAGTACGTCGGGCCGCCGGACCACCACCTGGTCGTCCGACAGGATGTCGTAGGACAGGTGGTCGTAGCGCGGGGCGCGCACCTCGTCGGCGCCGGACTTGACCTCGGCCACGAACCGGAGCAGCGCCCGCCGATCGTAGGACTCGGGAAAACCCTTCCTGGACATCAGGTGTCGCTGTTCCAGGACCGCGTTCGGGTAGAGGAAGCCATCGGTGGTGACCAACTCGACCCGAGGCGTGTTCGGCCAGCGGGCCAGCAGTTCGCGCAGCACCCGCGCGGTGGTGGACTTGCCGACGGCCACCGAGCCGCCCACGCCGATCACGAACGGCGTGCGCTCGGACCGCTCACCGAGGAACGTGCTGGTCACCTGGTGCAACGCTCCGGTACCGCTGACGTACATGTTGAGCAGGCGGGACAGCGGGAGATAGATGGTCTCGACCTCGGCCAGGCCGATGGGGTCACCGAGGCCTCGCAACCGCGCCACCTCGTCGGCCGACAGCGGCAGCGGAGTGGACGCGGCCAGCGCCGCCCAGGTGGCTCGATCGAGTTCGACGAAGGGCGTGATTCCGTTGCCGTTGAACAGGGCCGGCCGGTGCCGATCCAGCCGATCCACCAGTCCGGCCACCGAAGATCCCGGGACATCCCAGTCACCAGCCATGAGGCGCCATTCTGCCCGTCAGGCCCGTCGCGGACGACGGCGCAGGATGTGAGCTGCGACTCACCTGCCCGGATCGGGTCGCCAACGGGTCGATCCGGCCCGGCAAAGGCGCGCCCCGGCCACGGCCGGACGTCACGATCCAGCCTGGCATCCCGACGAAGGCCGAGCGCGCGGCCCGCCGCACCTGGGTCGCGAAGGTGACGCCCGCCACTGCTCGCGCTCGCCCGGCGAGCCGGAGCGCCCGAGCCAGACGAGAATCGCACCAAACGAGCGGACGAGGGGGGCGACGTGAACGAATCGGGCTTCCAGATCTCCGTGGGCGGTGTGTGGGCCTACGAGCATTCCGTCTCGGCCTTCATGGGCCCCTTCGCCGACCTCGCGGTTTCCGCTGTGCACGCGAAACCGGGCGAGAACCTGCTCGACCTGGCCTGCGGCACCGGGTTCGTGGCGCGTCGCGCGATGTTCACGATCGGCCCGACCGGCACCGTGGTGGGGCTGGACATCAACCCGGCGATGCTGGAAATCGCCGCGGACGAGGGTCCGGACGGTGCCGAATGGGTCTGTGCCTCCGCTGACGACATGCCGTTTCGCGACGGCTCGTTCGACGCCATTGTCTGCCAGCAGGGCATCCAGTTCTTTCCCGATCCGGTGGCGGCGCTCGTCGAGGCGCGCCGGGTCTTGCGGTCGGCGGGACGGATCTGCGCGACGGTGTGGGACGCCCCGGCGGTCGCGCCGTACTTTCACGCACTGGAGACGGGATTGGTCGCGGCCCACAGTGACGCCGGAGTCGCGCTGTTGCACGCGGCGATGCCGGAGGACGGGGATCAGCGCCTGCGCGAGTGGACGACCGCCGCATCCCTGGCGGACTTCGCGGTGCGACAGATCGAGGTGGTGGTCAACCTGCCGCCGTTGCGCGAGTTCGTTCGAGGTCAGCTGGACGCGACGCCCTGGGGTGCCCTGCTGCGCGAAGCGGGACAGCATGCCTGGGACACTGCTCTGCGCGTCATGCTCGACGAACTGGCGAAGCACACCCGGGGCGACGGTTCCGCGGCCCTGCCGTTCCGCTCGTGGTTGATGACCGCTTCCCGGCCCTGATCTGCCGCCCGGCGAGTTGGGCACCACCGTCGCAGATCGCCCGGTCCGGGTGCCGCATCAACCCGACCGGCCGGCGGCGTTGGGGTGGCTGCCTACGATGGCAGCCATGGGAGTCCTGCACGGCCAGTCCACCGAGCCCAGCTCCGACCAGCCCCGCCCCGACCAGCCCGGCCCCCACCAGCCCCGCTCCGACCAGCCCCGCTCCGACGACGCGTTCACCGAGGGCGGCCCGTCACCGCTGCTGGGGCTGCCCGGCGCCGTGCTTGCCACCGGGGTCGACGCCGGAACCGCCTGGCACTACGGCGATCCGATCGGCGAACAGCGGGCCGCGCTGACGGGGGCGATCCTGCTCGACCGTTCGCACCGGGCAATCCTGGCGGTGTCCGGACCCGACCGGCTGGCCTGGCTGCACACGCTGACCAGCCAGTACCTGTCCACTCTCGCCGACGGCGATGCCACCCAGGCGCTGGTCCTGTCGCCGCAAGGTCACGTCGAACATCACGCCGGTGTCACCGAGATCGGCATCGTCACGTACCTGGACACCGAGCCGGGCGCCGGCGCGGCCCTGCTGGCCTACCTGGACTCCATGCGCTTCTGGTCCAAGGTCCAGCTCGCGGATGCATCGACCGAGCTGGCGCAGCTCACCCTGATCGGTCCGATGTCCGGCGCGGTCGCCCAGCAGGTCTTCGGTGCCTCGGACCCGGCAGCGGGACACGCGGTCGCGCTGCAGCCCGCCGGGTTCCTGCGTCGCACTACCGAGGGCCTTGACGTCGTGGTGTCTCGCGCCGGGCTGCCTGCCGCGGCCGCCGCGCTGATCGCCGCGGGGGCGGTGCCGGCCGGCAGTTGGGCGGCGGATGCGCTGCGGATCCCCACCCGCCGCCCACGGTGGGGCGTGGACACCGACGAGCGGACCATTCCGAACGAGGTGGCCTGGCTGGTGACGGCGGTGCACCTGGAGAAGGGCTGCTATCGCGGTCAAGAGACCGTCGCCCGGGTGCACAACCTGGGCCGGCCGCCGCGCCGGTTGGTGATGCTCAACCTGGATGGGTCGGCGGACCGGCTGCCGGTGCCGGGCGACCCGGTGACGACCGGGCAGGGCCGCGTGGTCGGCCGGGTGGGGACGGTCGCTCAGCATTACGAGGACGGCCCGATCGCGCTGGCGCTGGTGAAGCGGGGGCTGGCCGCCGGGACGCCGCTGCTGGCCGGCGGAGTCGACGCCGCGATCGACCCAGCCGATGTCGCCGACGCCGAAGAATCCGACCGGTCGACGCCGGTGTCGGCCATCGATCGGCGTGCGTTGCGCGACATCCGACGCGGATGAGCCTGGGGACGAGCACCACCGCCGAACGCCGGCTGGTGGATCTGGAGCTGATCCGCGACGCCGCCCGGCTCATCGAGTCCCACGCCGTCCGGACCCCGCTGCTGGCCTCACCCTGGCCGGGTCTGTGGCTCAAACCCGAGAACCTGCAACCGATCGGGGCGTTCAAGATCCGCGGCGCGCTCACCGCGATCTCCCGGCTGGACCCCGACGTGCGGGCTCACGGGGTGATCGCGCATTCGTCGGGCAATCACGCGCAGGCCGTCGCCTACACCGCAAGGGCCTTCGGCATCGACGCGCACATCGTCATTCCGGACAATGCGTCCCCGCGCAAGGTGCAGGCCACCCGGGACCTCGACGCAACCGTTGAACTGGTCCCGGTGGAGGAACGATTCAGCCGGCCGGCGCAGCTCGCCGAGGAATCCGGAAAGGCCCTGATCCCACCGTTCGACCACCCGGACGTGATCTCCGGCCAGGGCACGGTCGGGCTGGAGATCGCCCAGGACGCACCCGACGTCGACGTCGTGCTGGTACCGGTGTCCGGGGGCGGGCTGATCTCCGGGATCGCCGCCGCGATCACCGCCCTGCTGCCCACCGCGAAGGTCATCGGCGTCGAACCCGAACTGGCGGGCGACGCCGCCGAGTCCTTCCGGACGGGCCACCGGGTCGCCTGGTCGCCCGTCGACACAGCGCGGACCATGGCCGACGGGCTGCGCAGTTTCAGCGTCGGCGAGCTGCCATGGCAGCACATCAGCCGCCAGGTCCACGACATCATCACCGTCACCGAGGACGAGATAGCTGACGCGACCAGGCGGCTGATCCTGCAGGCCGGGCTGGTTGCGGAGCCCAGCGGAGCGGTCGCGACGGCCGCCTACCTGCATCACCGTGACCAGCTGCCGAGCGGCCGCACCGTCGCGGTCGTGTCCGGCGGCAACATCGACCCCGCCGCTCTCCGGGAGCTGATGTTCGATGGCTGAACTGCATTCCGACGATCACGATCGTCCCCGGCCGCAGGAACGCCGGACCGGCACTCTCATCACCCTCGCCCCGGCCGCAGGCACCGTAAGTCATCTGCTGCGCGCGGCCATCGACGCCGAGCAGGTCGGCGCGACCCGGATCCAACTGGCCGCCGACCAACGGGACCTGGTCGCGGTGATTGCGGGCCTGCGCCGCAGCACCGCGCTGGTGATCACGACCGAACCGGACCATCCCGCCGCCGATCTGGTCGACCGGATGCCAACGGATTTCACCGAGATCGTGCTCGACGAGGGCCCGGACGATCTCGACCTCGTGCAGGACGTGCTGCGCATCAGCCGCGAGCACCCCGGCCACGTCAGCCTCGCCGGTCGCGGCGCCGCCGCGCTGCCGGTGTTGTTCGCCGCCCTGGCCGTCGGCGCTCACCTGCGGGTCGGAACGGCGGACACCCCGGCCGGGCCGGCCCCGCGGGATCTGCGCGCCGATCCCGGGACCGTCGGGCGCGACGATGCGGCCCTGGTCGCCCGAGCCAGCGGGTTGGCGCGGCTGGCCGGGCGTCCCCCGCTCGACGGACGGGCCGCCCGGGCCTGGTGGCGGGTCGGCTGATACTGGGCGGGAGACGCCGGCCTCGACCGTGGCAGACCAACCCGCCCGCGACGCCGACTGCGCGTTGCCGGGGCCAGCGCGTCTTTGAGCCTGCCGTTCGTTGCGCGCCGGAACCGGCGCGGAGAGGAGTGCGCCGTGCCGGCCAGACCCACCGAAATGGTCCGGGTGTACCGGTCCGGGTTCCACGAGGGGTCACATTTCGGGTCGGTGGTGATCACCGGGCCGGATGGTCGCGTCCTGCATCAACGCGGTGACATCTACACCCCGATGTTCCCCCGTTCGTCGAACAAACCGTTTCAGGCGGTCGCCATGCTGGCCTGCGGCGCCGACCTGGCCGGGCCCCACCTGGCGGTCGCCGCCGCCTCCCACTCGGGCGAACCGATGCACGTCGAGCGGGCGCTGGCAATCCTGCACCGGGCCGGATTGACCGAGGAGGACCTGCGCTGTCCCGAGGCGCTCCCGATGGACGAGTCGGCCCGCCGCGTGGTCGTGGCGGGCGGGGGCCGGCCCCGCCGGATCTACACGAACTGCTCGGGCAAACACGCCGGCATGTTGGCCGCGTGCGTCGCCCAGGGCTGGGACCTGAAGAGCTACCTGGACCCCGACCATCCGCTGCAGCGGCGGGTCGCCGAGGTCGTTTCCCGGCTGTCGGACGAGAGCCCGACCGCGGTCGGCGTGGACGGATGCGGCGCGCCCCTGTTCGCGATCCCGCTGGAGAGCCTGGCCCGGGCGTTCGGACGGGTCAACGCCGCCGAGCGCGGAACGCCCGAGCATCAGGTCGCCCTCGCCATGCGCAGCTACCCCGAGATGGTCGGGGGCACCGGACGAGACGACACCCGGCTGATGCAGGCCTTCGCAGGTCTGCTGGTCAAAGGGGGCGCGGAGGGCGTGCATTGCGCCGCGCTGGTCGATGGCAGCTGTGTCGCGGTCAAGATCGCCGATGGCGGTGACCGGGCGCGGATGCCGGTGCTCATCGGAGGTTTGGTCCGGCTCGGCGTCGGCATCGGCTCCGGCCCGCGGCCCGGAGCAACGGGGAGGACCGGGCCGGCCCATGATCTGCTCGACGAGATGGGCACCGGCGCGGTGCTCGGCGGCGGCGTGGCGGTCGGCACCGTCGAGCTCGCACCGGACGTCTTCTGAGCCGGCACGGTTCTCCGGGCGCGAGCCCGAACGCCCGGCGGGTGGGAGTGGGACCTCGGCGCCCGAACCTGTACTGTTGACCGCACGACACACACCTGATTCCGGGGCCGCCGACATCGGCCGCCCCGCTTCTTACTGCAAGGGGGTCGGCCATGGGGCGCGGCCGTCAGAAGGCTAAGCAGACGAAGGTCGCTCGGGAGCTCAAGTACCACTCCTCATCGATTGATGTCACGGCCTTGCAGCGCGAGTTGGCCGGAGGGGCGGTCCACCGTCCGCCACCCCCGGTCGTCGATGACGACGAGGACGACGAGGACCCATACGCCTCATACGCGGCATACGCCGACGAGGAGGACGACGAGTCGGCTGCCGGCTATCTCTCTCCGTCCCGTCGCCGTTAGTCAGCGGCTCGGTCGGTGCGGTTGCCGACCTGATACTTGCTGACATGACACCGAACGATGAGACGACCGCGGGCGCGGCAGGCCCGGGTGCACAGCCGCAGGTGGATCCACAGCTGCTGGACACGCTGTGGGACTTCGACGATCCGGCGGCCTCGGAGCAACGATTCCGCGCAGCGCTGGGCCCTCCGGCCACCGCGGAGGCCGAGTTGCGGACCCAGCTCGCCCGAGCCATCGGGCTACAGGGCAGGTACGACGAGGCCACCGCTGAGCTCGACGCGGTCGATTCGGACAGTGCCGACGGGGGTCTGCCGAACCGGATAGTCGGTATCAGACTGGCTCTCGAACGCGGTCGGGTGCTGAACTCGTCGGGCGACCCCGCCGCGTCGATCCGGCTGTTCGCCGAAGCCCTGGCAGCCGCCGAATCGGCCGGCGAGGACTTCCTGGCGGTCGACGCTGCGCACATGCTGGCGATCGCCGACCGCGATCGCGCCGAACACTGGACGAACCTCGCGTTGCGGATGGTGGCACACTCCCAGGATCCGCGCACCCAGCGCTGGGCCGGGTCGCTGCACAACAACGCCGGCTGGGCCCGGTTGGACGCGGGCGACTTCGCGACTGCGCTGGCGGAGTTCCAGGCCGCGCAGGCCTCCTACGCGGTCACCGGAACGGTCGAGCAGGTGCGGGTGGCGCAGTGGGCCGTGGCGCGTGCGCTGCGCTCGCTGGCCCGCTTCGAGGAGGCACTGGCGATCCAACACCGACTTGCCGAGCACGGCCAGCCGGACGGCTACGTCCAGGAGGAACTGGCCGAGCTGCTGCTGGCTACCGGTCAGCCGGACGAGGCGCGCCGACACGCGCAACGAGCGGTCGAACTGCTCGGCGGCGACAGTCGGTTCGCCGAGTACGAGTCCGGTCGGTTGGAACGGCTCCGGCGCATCGCCGAGCACGGCTGACCGACGATCCTTCCGGCGTCACCACCAGCCCTGGCGCTTGGCCCAGATCAGCAGCGCGATCGACATCACGATCATGATCAGCAGCGAGACGGCCAGGGGTTCGTACTGGGTGCTGTCGTTGACGATGAAGTTGACCCCCAAGATCGACGACAGGGCGGTGATCGGCAGCGTCACCGCGGCGATCACCGCAAGCCGCTCGGCGGCGATGGTCATCTTGGTGTTGGTCCTGGCCTGGTAGAACTCGATGGTGCCCTGCAGGTAGTCCTTCTGCCCGTCGGCCATCGACCGCAACCGGTCGAACTGGTCGACGATGTCCTCGACCAGTTCCTGGGCGGCCGACGAGCCCAATGCCCGGATCTTTCCCATCCGGGCGTACACCTCCCTGCTCAGCGCCGCCATCGTGCGGATGGTCAGCAGGCCGTGCCGCGCGCGGAACAACTCGTCCAGGAATTTCTCGGGGTTCCCCAGATGTCCTGCCGTCACCCGCTGCTCCAGCTTCCACACCTCCTGCGTCAGCCGGGCGGTGTAGGTCCGCAGCCGGCCGGTCAGCGCCGAGACCAAGGCGTACGACAGCTCGTACGACTCGGTGGGACGCATCCGACCGGCCTGCAGGCGGTGCAGCACCGCCTGCACCTCGACCGCGGCCGCCGCCGGTTCCACCGCCGGGTTCATCGGGCCGTGCACCGTCACCAGATACCGCGGACCGATGAACTGGTCGAGCTCGATGTAGTGCACGTGCCCGGCCTTACCGCCTTCCGGGGCGTGCAGCACCAGGAACACGTGACCCGGGTACACATGCACCTTCGGCACCTGGTTGCGCTCGATGCAGTCCCGGATGGCCATCGGGTGGAAGCAGAAGACGTCGGTCAGCACCCGCTTGGCGGCGTCGTCCCACGTGCGCACGTCCACCCAGACGATGCCGTCATCCCGGGCCAACAGAGCCGGCAGCTCGTCGACGGTGTGGTCGCTGACGAGCTGGCCCGTTGAAACCTCGCCGGGCGGGGTGGCCGTCGAGACGAACCTGACGTCCACTTCGACCTCCGTTCCCCGGTCCGGCGTCGTCGGGCCGGCCGGCACGCCAGTGTGCCACCAGCATCCAGCGTCCGCCGCTCAGCCCGGCGGGGAGCCGACCGCTCGGCAGCTATCGCACCCCGCCGTTCGGTGATCAACATCCCTGGCCCTCCGGTGTTGCTCAGCGGCGCCGAACGGCCAGAAGTCTTGATCTTGCTGGGATGCCCGCCGCTTCAGGCGCTCGTCGAGTGCGAGGCCAGGGTCGTCGGCACTCCCAGGTAGGCGCCGTAGCGGTGCACCGCGTTGTGCAGAGCGGCCGTCGCGCGACGATTCAGCGGGCGGCGCAGGGACGTCTCGATGAGCGCGCCGTCCCGCCCGACCTGGTGGCGCCAGCGACCGGCGAAGATCCCGTCGAGCAGGATGGTGTGCAGGTAGTTGGCGCGGTCCGGCACCGGCAGGACCGCGGGCCCGGCGGTCAGCTGGCCCCGGCTCTCGCTGTAGGACATCACGATCTCGTCGTAGCCCTGGACGAGATCGACCCTGGGTGAACCGACCCCGACGTTCGTCGGGTCGCCCTGGACGTCGGCGAAGTAGAACTGCATCCCATCGATGATGGCGCCGGACAGTTCAGGTCTCACCGCCGCCAGGCCCCGGCGCGCCTGGGTCAGCGTCAGGCTGGCCCAGGTGGCCAAGTCCTTGACGGTCGCCGGTCCGCGGGTGGTGAAGAAGCGCCTGGCCAGTTCCGCCAGCCCGGCGTCCTGGTCAAATTCCCGGGCGTACCGGGCGTCGGGTGGCACTCGCTCGTCGAACGCGGCATAGGTCTGCTGCCTGCCACGCGGCGCGCCGCTGATCACCACCTCGTCGAATTCGGCGTGCATCATGATGTGACCCATCCGCTGCCCGGTGGCCGCAATGCCGGCCTGCTGCAGGATGGCGGACAACTCGCCGCGGGTGCGGTGCGATCCTCCGCTGAGGGCCTGCGCCAGCAGCTCGTTCGCGCGGGCGAACATCCCGTCGTCCAATTGCTGCTGACGGTCGTAGTAGGCCGTCAGGGTCCTGAGCCGGGGCACCGTCAGCCGCAGCATCCACCGGATGTCCTGCGGTGCCGCGAAGTGCCAGGTGGTCCGCAGGACGTGGGTCCGCAACAGCAGCCCGTCGGCGAACGCCCGGTCCATCGCGGCCTTGTCCACCGCCCCGTCCGCGTCCGCGTCGCGGTGCACACCACGGCCGGCCGCCTCGCCGACTCCCCCGCCGGCCGCCGGGTGTCCGCCAGCACGGCCGATTCGCTGCGCGACCGACCACAGGGCGTAGTGGAACTCCTGCGCCTGCATGCCCGCCATCGCACCCAGCACGTCGGACACCGAGAGGAGAGCGGATCCCCACAGGCGCTGGTTCACCATCCGCCGCGGCACGAGGAGGCCGTCGAGCCCCGAACCGGTCATCGCCGGATCAGAACCTCGGGTGGTCACCGCACAACGTCACCCGATCGATCCGGTCACCGGAGGCCTCGACGGTGCCAAGTACGACCGACCAGACATGCCGGGCCGTCAGCATCGCCATGGCCCGATCCACGTCCTGTTGCGGCAGCACCGCCACCATTCCGATGCCCATGTTGAAGGCCTTCTCCATCTCCTCGCGGGCCACCCGGCCGTGGCTGGAGATGTAGCCGAACACCGGGAGCGGGTTCCAGCTCCGCCGGTCCAGCGCCGCGGTCAGGCCCTCCGGGATCACCCGCGCCACGTTTCCGGCGAGCCCGCCGCCGGTGATGTGCGCATAGGCGTGGATGTCCGTCTCCCGGGCCAGCGCCAGGCAGTCGAGGGCGTAGATCCGGCAGGGCTCGAGCAGTTCCTCGCCCAACGTGTGGCCGAACTCCTCGACGTGACCGTCCAGCGGCAGCCGAGCGATGTCCAGCAGCACATGCCGGACCAGCGAGTACCCGTTCGAGTGGATCCCGGACGAGCCAACGCCGAGCACCACGTCGCCGGGCCGGACCCGGTCCGGGCCCAGGATCGCATCGGCGTCCACGATCCCCACGGCGGTGGCGGCCAGGTCGTAGTCCTCGGTTGCCATCAGGCCGGGATGCTCGGCGGTCTCGCCGCCGACCAGCGCGCAGCCGGCCCGCACGCACCCCTCGGCGATCCCGGAGACGATCGAGGCGATCCGCAGTGGATCGAGCTTGCCGCAGGCGATGTAGTCCTGCAGGAACAGGGGCTCGGCACCGCAGGCGACCAGGTCATCGGCCACCATGGCGACCAGGTCGATCCCGATGGTGTCGTGCACGTCCATCGCCTGCGCGATCGCCGACTTGGTGCCGACGCCGTCCGTCGATGACGCGAGCACCGGATCGCGGAACCGGTGATCGGGCAATCGGAACAGCGATGCGAACCCGCCGATCCCGCCGATCACCTCGGACCGCCGGGTCTTCTGGGTGTGCGGCCGCATCAGATCGACGGCGGCTTCGCCGGCCGCGATCGACACCCCTGAACCGGCGTACGTCGCTCCGGATCCGATGGGATGGTGGGCAGTGTTCATCGACGGGTCCGTCTCATGGTCTGGTCAACGCATCGTGGGCGCCGTAGGTCGCCGCGATCACCGGCTCGGCGTCGCCGGCGATGCCGCGGGCATGACCGTCGATCGCACCCCGCAGCCTCGGATCGGTCGCCGCGCGCGCCGGGACTGTCGCCGGATCGATGCCGCGCGCGATGCCCTCGAGCACGTGCTTCCCGACCTGATCGGGGATCGGGATGGGGTAGTCGCCGGTGAAGCAGGCGGTGCAGAGCCGGTTGCGGGGTTGCTCGGTGGAGCTCACCAACGCCTCCAGCGAGACGTACCCGAGCGTGTCGGCGCCGATGGATCGGCGGATCGCCTCGACATCGCCGGCGTTGGCAACCAACTCGGCCCGGGACGCGAAGTCGATGCCGTAGAAGCACGGCCACCGCACGGGGGGCGACGCGATCCGGATGTGTACCTCCAGTGCCCCGGACTCCCGCAGCATCCTGACCAGGGCGCGCTGGGTGTTGCCGCGGACGATCGAGTCGTCCACCACCACGAGCCGTTTGCCGCGGATGACGTCACGCAGCGGGTTCAGCTTGAGCCGGATACCGAGTTGGCGGATGGTTTGCGACGGCTGGATGAAGGTCCGGCCGACGTAGGCGTTCTTCACCAGACCCTGCCCGTACGGGATGCCCGACGCCTGGGCGAACCCGATCGCGGCGGGCGTTCCCGATTCGGGGGTCGGGATCACCAGGTCGGCCTCGACCGGCCATTCCGCCGCCAGCCGCCGGCCGATCTCCACCCGAGTGGCCTGCACGCCGCGGCCTGAGATCGTGGTATCCGGGCGGGCCAGGTACACGTACTCGAAGACGCAGCCCTTGGGCGTCGGCGGCGCGAAGTGTTCGCTGCGCAACCCGTCGGCGTCGATGGCCAGCAGTTCACCGGGTTCGACCTCGCGGACGAAGGAAGCGCCGATGATATCCAACGCGGCGGTCTCGGAGGCGACCACCCAGCCGCGATCCAGCCGGCCCAACACCAGCGGGCGCACCCCGTGCGGGTCCCGGGCGGCGTACAGGGTGTGTTCGTCGCAGAAGACCAGGCAGAAGGCGCCGCGCAGGGTGGGCAACAGCGCCATGGCCGCTGCTTCCAGCCCGGAGTCGGCCGAGGTGACCGCCAGCAGGCGGGTGATCACGTCGGAGTCGGTCGAACACTTGCTGCGTCCGGACTTGCCGGGCAATTCGGCCACGCGTGCCGCCAGCTCGACGGTGTTGACCAGATTCCCGTTGTGGCCCAGCGCGATGCCGGTCCCCACGTCGGTGATCGCGAACGTCGGCTGGGCGTTTTCCCAGGTCGAGGATCCGGTGGTGGAGTACCGGCAGTGCCCGACGGCGATGTGGCCGTGCAGCGATGACAGGGTCTGTTCGTCGAAGACCTGCGAGACCAGCCCCAGGTCCTTGAACACCACGATCTGCGATCCATCGGCGACGGCGATACCGGCGGCCTCCTGGCCGCGGTGCTGCAGCGCGTACAAGCCGTAATAGGTCAGCTTCGACACTTCCTCGCCGGGCGCCCACACCCCGAAGACGCCGCACTCCTCGCGGGGATCCGATTCCTCAGTGTCTGTGGCCGGGATGTCTGTGACCGCGATACCTGTGACCGGGATGCCTGTGATCGGGGCGCCATGGACCGCTGATTCGACCATCGGGACGGCCCGGGGAGCGGGCATCGGCCGCGGCTGCGGGTAGGAGTATGTCGGGGTCGGCGTCGGACCAGTACCCACGTAACCGTGCTCCTCTGCGGGCGAATCATGCCAGGGGATCAGCGGTACCCCACTGTACCTGCTCGCCGGTCCGGGCCGGGCGGTTCGACCCGCCGGGCGCTTCGCCGAGCTCGGCTGACGCGTTAGATTCACGCTTTCGAGCGCGGGTCCCGCTGTGGATGGGTGGCCGATCAGCGACGGCCCGGTGCGCGTTCGGCGGACGATCGGTCCGCGAATTCAGCCGGACGTGGGATCGGTCAGCGGCAGCAGGGTGGACAGGTCGGCGCGGGTCCCGCTGGCCACCACCCGGCCGTCGGCGACGGCATCGGCCCAGCTCAGCCGCCCGGCGACCAGCGCCAACCAGGTCGGTCCGTCGGTTTCCACCACGTTCGGCGGCGTGCCCCTGGTGTGCGTCGGTCCGCCCAGCGCCTGCACCGCGGAGTGCGGCGGCACCCGGATCTCGACCGACCGACCGGGGTGCGTCTGCGCCAGGTAGGTCAGGGTGACGCGGACGACCGTGCCGATCTCGGCCGTGGCGAGCGCGCCGGCCGCGGCGGCGATGGCCTCCGAGGCCTGCTGGGGTGTGACGGCTCGCCGGACCATGACTGTGGAGCGTAGATCGAAGCCCGGACATGCCCACACCAATCCGCCGGTGCTCCAGTTCCGGATACTCGAAGTGTGACCACCTCAACCAGCGCGGCCAGCCCACGAGGCGCTCGCGTCTTCACCACCTCGGCCCCGAAGGACCCGACGGCGGCCGTCCTCGTCCTGCACGGGGGCGCCGCGGACTCGACCATGCAGGTGATGCCGCTGAGCCTGGCGGTGCTCCGGCTGGTCCCGGTCGCTCGGGCGGTCGCGGCGCAGGTGCCCGACGCGGCGGTCCACCGGCTGCGATTCTCGGTGCGCGGCTGGAACGGCGACGGCGCCGGTGTGCTCGGCGACGCCCGACGGGCGGTCCGGGCACTCGCGGACCGGTATCCCGGCCTGCCGATCGTGCTGGTCGGTCATTCACTCGGCGGGCGGGTGGCGCTGCGACTGGCGGCGGAGCCCGGCGTGGTCGGCGCGGTGGGGTTGGCCCCCTGGGCCGAACCCACCGACCCGGTCGACCACCTCGCCGCAGTGCCGTTGACCATCATCCAGGGCGACCGTGACCGTATCGTCCCCGAGCGCAGCACCCGGGCGTGGCTGGCCCGTGCCGAACTGGCCGGCGCGGTCATCGATTCGAGCATCATCACCGGCGGTGGGCACGCCATGCTGCGGCATTGGCGGCGCTGGCACGACCTGACCGCCGACGGCGTGCGCTCGGTGGTCGGCGCGGCCGACCGCTCGGCGGACGGCTCGGCCGAGAGATCCGTACGCCGGAGCTGATCGGCGCGGCGACCGCCGGCGCCGGCAACGCTCTCGAACGGGTGTCATCCGGGCCACCGTGATGCGGACCACCCGTGGTGGTGATATTTCTGGGGTCCGTCCGCGTGCCCCGTGAAACGGCCTGCGCGCGTCGCCACAGGAGGCGAACATCACTGCGCTCAGGAGAAACATCTGGCACCTGGGAACCCTGGAGGACCCCTGGCATCCGATCACGCTCGGCTACGCGCGCGCGGTGCGGGCGATGCAGCAGCTGCCCGCCAGTGATCCGCGCAGGTGGGACTACCAGCCGGCGATCCACCGGGCCTACCTGACCAAACGGCCCAGCGGCGCGCCGTGGGGCACCGGTCAGAACGCGAGCTGGTTCTTCCTGCCCTGGCATCGGATGTACCTGTTCGCCTTCGAGAACATCGTGCGCTCGCTGCTGCCCGAGGCCGAGCGGGCGGATTGGGCGCTGCCGTTCTGGGACTACAGCAGCGGAGCGCCGGCCAACGCCCTGCCGCCGGCCTTCCGGGTGCCGACCCTGCCGGACGCGATGCGCAATCCGTTGTTCGTCCCCGCCCGGCGCGCCTCGGTCAACAGCGGCGCCGCGTTGCCGTCCACGGTCACCGACGTAGCCACCGCGCTGGCGGAAACCCACTTCACTACAACGGATCTCGGCGCGTCCGTGGGGTTCGGCGGACCGCGCACGGGATTTGCCCGGCACCCTGCGGCGTTCGGTGGGATCCAGGCGCGGCCGGACGGGCCGGTGCACGTCCAGGTGGGCGGGGCAGCCGGCCTGATGAGCGATCCGAACACCGCCGCCCTGGACCCCATCTGCTGGCTGCACCGCGCCAACATCGACCGCCTGTGGGAGGTCTGGAACATCGGCGGTGGTGCCAACCCCACCGAGCGGGCGTGGTTGGATCGTCCGTTCCGGGTGCGCATCGCCGATGGGTCGTCGACGCGGATGACCGCCCGGGGCGTGCTCGACACGGTGACCCAGTTGGACTACACCTATGAGTCATTGCCGGTGAACACGGGCGTGCGGAAGCGGCCGCCCCGCGCGCCAAAGCTGGGGCGGCCCCTGCTGATCGGCATCAACCACGATCCGGTGCAGATCGGTCGCCGCGGCGCGACGGCGCACCTCGCGGTCACCCCGGTTCCCGAGCAGACGACCGGGGCCGGACCGGGCCGGCTCCACCTGCACCTCACCGACATCGACGGGTCGACGAACCCCGGCGTGGTGTTCGGGGTCTACCTCGATCTGCCCGACGACCTCCTGATCACGGCCCTGTCCGACAACCACTCCGGCTGCCTGTCCGACAGCTCGTTCGACCCGGCCAGGGTTGACCGCCGCGCCGACCACCTGGCCGGGGTGACCGCGTTCTTCGGCATCCAGGACACCGACCCCGCAATCGCCGCGGCGAGCCGACGCGAACCGGAGGGGATGCGGTACAGCTTCGACATCACCGACCTGGCGGACCGGTTGCGGGCGCGCGACGAGTGGCGGACCGATGCGCTGACCGTCACGTTGCTCCCTGTCGCGCCGGACGACGAGCCGGAGTCGCTCGCCACCGATGGGACCGCACCGATCAGGGTGGGCACGTTCAGTTTGTACCAGGGTTGAGGGGGCACATGACGCAGCTGAGCCGGGCCGGCCCCGCGGCATCGAACCCACGGCCGGCGCCGAGCGGGCGGCGGGCGCCGAGTCGGTTGGCCCGGCGCCCGGAACTCGTGCCGGTGCTGGCTTCGGCGCTGGCGTGGGTCGTCCTGGTGATCGCCAACGGGCCGATCGGGCACGGGCACGGCGCGGAAGGCTCGCACGGCCTCTTCACTCCGAATGGGATCGGGCTGACGGCGGCGATGACGATCGCCATGATGGGCCCGCTGGCCGTGGCCGGGGTCCGCACCACCGCCTTCACCAGCCCGTGGTGGCGGGCGGGGCGGGCCGCTGCGGAGTTCTTCGCCGCGTTCGGCCTGACCTGGATCGTCATCGCGCTGTGCCTGGCGGCCTTCGCGGAGGCGTGGACGGGGTGGCTGGCATCGGCGACCGCCGGAACTGCCGTGCTGGTCGCGGTGTGCGCGCTGGCCCAGCTCGACCCCGGTCGGCCCGACCGAATGACGCGATGCGACCGGCCGATGCGACTGCGCGCCCGGGGCACCGAAGCGGACGTCGACTGCGTCCGCTTCGGTGCCCTGACGGCCGGCCGGGATGTCCGGTTCTGTGCGCTGCCGATGCTGGCCATGCTCGCATTGCCCGGGAATCTGCTGGTGATGGCGTTCCTGACGGCTCTCGTACTGGCCGACCGCGTCACCGAAGGTCGCCGGCGCCTGCCGATCGCGGCCGCGTACGCCGTGATCGCGGTCGTGCTGGCGCTCTGAACGATCACGTTTCCGCGATATCGACAATTCGGAC
>Ga0302323_100001760_pt1 | contig 17566 bp, 13 predicted proteins | sample Fen_T0_3_FD_201950 | JGI IMG/M metagenome (GOLD analysis project Ga0302323, IMG submission 201950) | Peat permafrost microbial communities from Stordalen Mire near Abisko, Sweden - Fen_T0_3 | ecosystem: Environmental > Terrestrial > Soil > Wetlands > Permafrost | place: Sweden: Abisko... | reverse complement strand
TTGCCACCTGCTGGCCTTCCACCAGGACGCACACGCCTGAATTGGGTTGCAAATCATCGGCACTACAAACATCTTTCCATGATGGATCTTTCTTTGATGTGTCCCCGCTTGGCTTCATCAAGCAACCTCCATCATTTTGAAATGCTTGCGTTCTTCTTCGTCCGCAGGTCGGATTTGCCCGCGCTCCTCAACGAATACCACGTTATCGTCGGGCTGGTCGCTGTTAATAAAGTGCCGAAAGCGTTTCAGTTTATTTTCATCCTCGATAGTCGTTTTCCATTCGCATTGATAGGTGTTGATGACGTGTTCCATTTGTTGCTCCAGTTGTTCGCACAGCCCCAGCTTGTCGTCAATAACCACCGATTTCAGATAATCCAAGCCACCTTCCATGTTTTCCATCCATACCGAAGTCCGTTGCAGACGGTTCGCTGTACGCACATAAAAAATCAATAAACGGTCGATGTATTTGATCAAGGTCTCTTTATCCAGGCTGGTGGCAAACAAATCCGCATGGCGTGGTTTCATGCCGCCATTGCCGCAGACGTACATATTCCAGCCTGATTCAGTCGCTATGACACCGATATCTTTACTCTGTGCTTCGGCGCATTCTCGCGTACAACCGGATACGGCAAATTTGAGTTTATGAGGCGAGCGCAACCCTTTGTAACGGTTTTCCAACTCTATCGCCAAACCCACGCTATCGTCAATGCCATAACGGCACCACGAACTGCCGACACACGATTTCACGGTACGTAAGGATTTGCCGTAAGCGTGACCCGATTCAAATCCGGCAGCTATGAGTTCTTTCCAGATGTGCGGTAACTGATCGACTCGTGCGCCAAATAAATCCACGCGCTGTCCACCGGTAATCTTGGTGTAGAGCTTGTATTTCTTGCCGACTTGACCGAGGGCAATCAACATGTCCGGGCTGATTTCCCCACCCGTAATTCTGGGCACGACGGAGTAAGTCCCGTCTTTTTGCATATTCGCGAGAAACGTATCGTTGGTGTCCTGCAAGCCCAGATGTTCCTTAGCCAGTACGTATTCGTTCCAGTACGACGCCAGAATAGAACCAATGGCAGGTTTGCAGATGTCACAGCCTTTGCCCTTACCGTGCGTTTCCAACAGGTCATCAAAAGTTTTGATTTGCTCGACGACCACGAGGTTATACAAATCCTGACGGGTATAAGGGAAGTGCTCACAAATATCGGTATTAACTTCAATACCGTGCTTGACCAACTCACAGTCCATCACCGATTTGAGCAGAGGTGCGCAGCCACCGCATCCAGTAGAAGCCTTGGTCTCTGCCTTTAACTCACCGATTGACGTACAACCTGCCGCTATCGCCTGACAAACGTCACCTTTAGTGACATCGTAACAAGAACAGATTTGCGCCGAGAGCGGCAGGGCATCCGGCCCCAAACCGACAGATTCATCGGAACGCGGTGGCAAAATTAGCGCATCGGGATTTTCTGGCAGTTCGATACCATTCAAACAGTACTGCAACAAAGTTCCGTAACCGGACACTTCACCGACCAGCACCGCACCCAGCAACTGCTTTTTGTCCTGGCTAACCACCAAACGTTTATAGACTTCGCTGGCACCATTTTGGTAGGTGTAAACCAGTGCGCCTTGCGATTTGGCATGGGCATCGCCAATACTGGCGACATCAACGCCCATCAATTTGAGCTTGGTGCTCATATCAGCGCCAGTAAAATTGGCTGCTTCTCCGGCAAGATTGGCAACAACGGTACGCGCCATACTATAGCCAGGGGCAACTAACCCATAAATCATGCCGTTCCACAGCGCACATTCGCCGATGGCATAAATATCAGGATCGGATGTCTTACACTGGTTATCAATCACTATGCCGCCACGCTGGCCTACCTCCAGGCTGCAAGCACGGGCAATATCATCACGCGGGCGAATGCCTGCTGAAAATAACACAATATCGGTTTCAAGTTCTTCGCCATCGGCAAAGCACATCTTGTTGACGCACTGCTTGCCATCGGTAATCAGGGTGGTGTTTTTACCGGTGTGTACTTGCAAGCCCAAAGCTTCAACTTTGCATCTTAGCATCGCTCCACCGGATTCATCGAGCTGAACAGCCATCAAACGGGGTGCGAATTCGACGACATGGGTTTCCAGCCCCAAGTCGGTCAATGCCTTAGCGGCCTCCAAACCCAGCAAACCACCACCTACAACAACGCCGACCTTACTTGATTTTGCTGCATTCGCTATCGCCTCAAGGTCTTCAATCGTACGATAAACCAGGCAGTTCGGCCTGTCGTGTCCTGGCACGGGCGGCACAAAAGGATAAGACCCGGTTGCCAAAACCAGCGTGTCATAGGCAATAGTTACGCCTTTTGCAGAAGTGACGGTCTTGCTGCTGCGGTCTATGTGATCGGCCTTGTCACCTAGATGGAGAGTGATCCCATTAGCTGCAAAAAAATCCTCATCTGCCAAAGCAAGGTCTGCTGCCGTCTTTCCCGAAAAAAAGGCGGACAAGTGAACCCGATCATAAGCTGCCCGTGGTTCTTCGCAGAATGTTGTAATGTGATAGCTGTCTTTTACAGGGCTTGCCGCCAGGCTAGCCAGAAAATGCTGCCCGACCATGCCATTACCGATGACAACTAATGATTGTTTTGTAGTCATAACTTACCTCGATAACCCGACTGCTTCTTACTGAAATGTTGAAACAAGTACAGTAGCTGAGAACACTCGAGCCAATTTAGTCAGGGTGAATTTTCTAAAATGGCTCATTAAGTAACTTGTCCTGTATTTAAAATTTTGAACAAAAAAAAACGTCTATAAACTTAAGGTTGTTAGTAACAACACCTAATTGTTTAATCGACGCCTTTGTCAGATTGCTCGGCTACAAGCTTAATAGTAGGCTCTATCAGCAGATGCCTATAAAAATATTAAGCACAAGTTATGCCAATGGTTTTAAAACTCATCTGGATTTTTATTTTTAATAATTATTATAATAAGTTACAAACAAACAACGAATGATATTCATATAATTACATGAATAAATGTAGTTAACGAGACCCAATTTATGCACAATAAATGTGCGATAGCACTGGCTTTCGCACCAAAAAAGCGCTCATCTTGCTGTGTTAATGGTATTTCGCACCAATATGGACACAACAACTCTTACTTAGTACAGCCACAGTACGCCCTGCTGTGTGGCATGACTATTGCTACAACATAAAATTAACACCTCTTTTATTAGGCTGGAGCTAGTCGCATGCCATCACAAAAACTCAAACTGTTCTCGTTTTCGGGAAACATTAAAATCCTCCACATGACCTGGATGGCTTTCTTTATCAGCTTTGTCGTGTGGTTTAACCATGCGCCGTTAATGCTGGCGATTGCCAAAACCTTGCACTTAAGCCAACCAGAAATAAAAACCATCCTGATCTTAAACGTTGCCCTTACCATCCCCGCCCGCATTGTTATCGGCATCCTGGTCGATAAGTTCGGCCCCAAGCGGACGTATTCGACTTTACTGGCGCTGGGCAGCATCCCCTGTTTTATGTTTGCTACGGCAGATAGCTTTCAACAATTGGCACTGGCGCGGTTTTTAATGGGCTTTATTGGTGCAGGTTTTGTCATCGGCATTCGCATGGTCGGCGAGTGGTTTCCCGCCAGGCAAGTGGGCATTGCCGAAGGCATTTACGGCGGCTGGGGAAATTTCGGTTCAGCGGCAGCGGCTATCGCATTGCCGTCTCTTGCCCTGCTCTTCGGTGGCGACGAGGGTTGGCGCTATTCCATCGGCTGCACTGGCGTGATCGCCCTGCTCTATTCGGCTATTTATTTCTTCAGCGTGTCTGACACACCCAAAGGCTCAACCTACTTCAAACCCAAAAAAGCGGGGGCTATGGAAGTCAGCAGTATATGGGATTTGTTCTTTTATGTAGCGATGAACATCCCTTTGTACGCAACCTTAAGTTTGCTGACCTGGAAACTGTCATCATCCGGTGGCGCCAACTACACCAACCTTTTATCAGACACGGCTGCCATCTTTATCCACATCGGCATCTGGTGTTTATTCGTGTACAACGTGTACAAAATTATCCATGTCAATGAAGAACACCTGCAAAAACCGGTAGCAGACATACACAAATATAAATTCAAGCAAGTTGCGGTTCTGGACTTGGCTTATATGATCGCCTTCGGTTCAGAACTCGCCGTAGTGTCGATGTTGCCGATGTTCTTTTATGAAACCTTTCATGAATCGCAAAATATTACTATGGTCGAGGCAGGCTTACTGGGCGGAAGTTTTGCTTTTATTAACCTTATCGCCCGTCCGGCTGGCGGCTGGCTTAGCGATAAATTTGGGCGCAAATTATCACTGACCGTTTTTATGGCAGGCATGTCAGCAGGTTATTTCATCATGTCATTCATTAATCCAGAATGGCCTATTGCCCTAGTTGTATTGCTCACAATGTCCTGCTCCTGCTTTGTATCCGGCGGCTGCGGCGCGGTATATGCCATCGTGCCGTTAATCAAACGCCGCATGACCGGGCAGATAGCGGGTATGGTCGGCGCTTATGGTAATGTCGGCGGGGTATTGTTTCTGACCATATTATCTTTCGTTACGCCCTCGTTGTTTTTTTTAGTGATGTGCGGGGTTGCATTGGTAGTCTTGGTAGCCGTCCAATTTATTGACGAACCGAAAGGCCACATGGCAGAAGTTCAAGAAGATGGTACGATTGAGATGATTGAGTTGAATTAGTTTTTTAGTCTCGTATTAAAGAAATACAATTATCTGAAAACTACGTTCTATTGACCTTTTCTAAAGCCAATGCCGCCTGATAAAGCAGTTTTTTTCTGGCTCCGGTGATTTGTACTGCCATTTCAACAGCGGTTTTGGTGGAGCATTCGCGCATCAGTATGGCGAGAATGTTCTGTTGCTCTGGGCTAAGGCCTTCATCTTGCTTGATAACTTTGGCACCCTCAACGATTACCACAAACTCACCTTTACGCATATTGGCATCTTGTTCGACCAATTCCAGCGCATGAGCCAGGCTGGTTTTGACGATAGTTTCATGCAACTTGGTCAATTCCCTGGCGATAACGATTTGCCGATCTGGTGGCAGAATGGTGGACATATCCTGTAATGCCGTTAATATGCGGTGGCATGATTCGTAGAATACCCAGGTCGTTGGTGTAGTCAGTCTTTCGGTGAAAAATGCCTTACGAGCCGATGAGGTGCGCGGCAAAAACCCTTCAAAAGAGAATTGTGTAACCGGCAATCCCGCCGCAGATAAGGCGGCTATCAATGCACAGGCTCCGGGAATAGGCACAACGTCTAATCCGGCATCTTTAACCCGGCGTACCAACGGCATACCGGGATCACTCAACAACGGCGTACCCGCATCAGAAACTAGGGCTACTGAAAGTCCATCACGCAGCTTTTCCAATAGGCTGTCAGCTGCTTTTTCTTCATTATGTTGATGGAATGACACGACTTTATTGCTAATGCCATAATGGTTTAGCAAAAATTTGACATGACGGGTATCTTCGGCGGCAATCAGGTCAACCTGCTTTAAGGTTTCTATGGCCCTGAAGCTGACATCCGCTAAATTACCTATTGGCGTTGCAACAACGTATAATTTGCCGTAATGATTTGTCATGCAATCTCTGCTTTGAAATTATTTCTGTCTCAATAAAGGTAAGACCCGATGAGCCGTAACTTAGTTTGTGTTCCGCTGTTCTGTGTGCTGCTATTGTCGGGCTGTGCAAAACTCCCCGATAATTATGGATTGTACCAAGAACCGCCCTCTGCCTGGACAATCGAGCAAAATAATACGCGTTTACAAAGTATCGGCGCTTTAATTCAGACCGGTAAAGGCAATGCAGCCAAGCAACAGGCTGATTTGATCAATCCGAAAGAATTGACAGCACTGCAACAGGCGCAATTTAATCTGTTATATTCTCAAATTCTGCTTAGTTTTGGTGAAGCAGAACAAGCGATAAGCAAGTTGGCAATCACAGAAACCAGGCAACTGGGCATCAACGATAAAATCAAATACTACCAATCCCAGGCGTTTGCTTATTCGTTAACAGGTAATCTGCTGGAAAGCGCTAAGGCCAGAATCGCGCTGGATGCTTTTTTGACCAAACCGGATGAACGCAAAAAGAATCAAGGCGTGATTCTCGAAACATTGGGCTTATTTCCTGAAACCATCGTGCAAAAAACACCTGGGTTGCCTGAATGGATGTCCATCGCCAAGGTTTTGGCATCAAGAAACAAGAATCCAGCTAATTTTAATGCCTCGCTGGCAAGCTGGCGGTCGGCTAACCCAGGGCATCCCGCTAACAGTTACTTGGCAACGATAGCAAACATGCCAGAAGATACTGGTGATACTCCCAAATCTATAGCCGTGTTATTGCCAGAATCCGGCCCTTTTTTGGATGCAGCCAAAGCAGTTAAGGCAGGATTTTTGGCTGCACACAGCCGTCACAACGGAAGCGGAAGCAAACCTACGCTGCATTTTTACGATACCGAAAAAGGAAAGACTGATGAGTTGTACCAAAAAGCTGTACGCGAGGGTGCAAAACTGATTATCGGGCCATTGAATAAAGACAACATTCAAAGCCTTGCAAACTCGTCCACGCTGACTGTTCCGGTGTTGGCCTTGAACCATGTGCCTAACTTAAGCAAGCAAAACCTGTATCAATTTGCCCTCAGCCCGATGGATGATGTCGCCGAAATCACCCAGAAAGCCGCGTTGGATGGCCATAAAAAAGCCGTGTTGCTCGTCCCTAATAACGAACAAGGCAAACGTATTTCGTCTTATTTTATCGAGAACTGGCAAGCATTGAATGGCACTATTCTTAAAAAACAAACTTACGACCCTACAAAGACTGATTTTTCATTAGCTATCAAAAACCTGTTAGGCATTGATGAGGGTGAAAACCGTTACCCAAAAGTTCAACAAGCTTTTCCTGACACTAAATATGTGCCCAATAAAAGTCAGGATACCTATGCCCTATTCTTAAGCGCTTACGGTAAAGAGGGGCGTGTTATTAACTCACAACTGGTTCAGGCTGGTGGTCTTCCGGTTTACGCCCTACCCACTATTTACTCCGGTTTGCCTGATTCGGCGGGTGATACAGCCCTTAATGGGATCACTTTTTGCGATACGCCCTGGCTATTTAATGGCGCGTACAACGGCGAATTGAGCATGATGGCGCTTAGGGATATTTTGAACCAATTCCCCAGTTCCTATATACGACTAGTGGCAATGGGCATTGATGCTTACCATCTTGCGGGGAAATTATCGTCCCTAAACACCACCCCCTATTCCGGGGCAACAGGAAATCTCTCGCTAGCTAATGGCAACCGTATCAAACGCAATCTGGTTTGTGCCAAGTTTGCTATGGGACAGCCTGAGCTGATTGGCTTTACTCACAGCCCATCAGAAGGAGACTATAGCAGTGCTGGAAAACCGGGTGGCGTGATACCCGCTGCCAAGCAATAGCGTGTTAAGTTCGCTCAAAACGAAAGCAGCACACTTATTGCGCGGTAAAAGCGCGGAAGACCAAGCCCATGATTATTTGATTGGCAAAGGGCTACAGCCAGTCTGCCGGAATTATCGCTGCAAACAGGGCGAACTGGATCTGGTTATGCGCGACCAAAAATCATTGGTGATTATTGAAGTTCGCTACCGAAAGACTGACGTTTACGGCAGCGCACTTGAAAGCGTTACGCACAGCAAACAAACCCGGATCATAGCCGCGACGCAGCATTATTTATCGACACTGAGAATCGATTGCCCGCTGCGTTTTGATGTGGTTGCCATCTCCGGTAATGGCGATATCGAGTGGATAAAAAATGCTTTTTAACCTTCAGAATTCATGAACTTACAAAACCGTATCATCAATCAATTCACCGACAGCATCCAGACCAAGCAGGACGCTTTAGGGGAATTGTGTGAACTTATCGAATTAGCCTCACAACGTATGGTGACAGCGTTATTGAATGACCGGAAGATTTTATCTTGCGGCAATGGCCGCTCGGCTGCCTGTGCCCAGTTATTATCTTCCGCCCTGTTGAACCAGTTCGACCGCGACCGCCCATCATTGCCAGCTATTGCACTGACTGCTGATATGACAGCAATGACCGCAATCGCTAACGACTACAGTTATGAGGAAGTGTTCTCCAAACCTATCCGCTCATTAGGACAAAAGGGTGATGTGTTAGTGACGTATACTGACGGCAATCATTCCGCCAATATTGCCAAAGCAATTGCCATAGCACACGGCAAAGACATCTCCATCATTGCCTTGACAGGAGAAAAAAGCGAGGCAACTTCGGCTTTATTAAGTGAACGGGATCTGGAAATACGCGTTCCGTCCAGCTCGGCAATCCGTACGCATGAAGTCCATGTGCTGATTACGCATTGTTTATGCGATTTAATCGACCATCAATTGTTTGATGGTCTGGGTTGAGTTAGCAGGATTTAAGGAATCTGGAATCTCTGAAAAAGTCCTTCGACAGGGCTCTCCTGAGCTTAGACGAAGGACTCAGGACAAACGGTAACTCGTTGACCTTGTTCGCGGTGAGCTTGTCGAACCATGAATGAAACCAACTTGTCAGTGTTTCCTTAAGTTTTATACAGATCGCTACTCCCATCCATATTACCGGTTTGGCTGTACAACAACGGCCAGCCTGAATTAAGTTCAGCGGAATTAATCACCTCGCACACGGCAATTTTATGGTCGCCTGCGTCTGAAAAGTGACTGAGTTTGCAATCAAAGTACGCCAAAGAATCAGCCAATACCGGGGCTTCTGATTTACCTGCCTGCCAGCAGTACGTAGTCATTTTTTCTTTAACGCCTGATCGCCCGAAATGCGCCGCAATAGCCAGATGATCCTGACCCAAGACATTCACTGTACACACACCACTAGCCTGCAATAGTTTGTAGGAATAATGCTCAGGATTGATGCTGAATGCGATCATGGGTGGTTCAAAAGATACCTGCATCACCCAGGCAGCGGTAAACGCGTTTTGTTCTGAACCGTTGGCCACCCCGATTACATAAACACCGTGGGTGATCTTATTAAACAAAATGCTGGCATTTTCTATCATGTCAAAGCACCCGATTAATGTGCCACTACATTAATCCGCATGGACAAATCAATCGCCCTGATATTCTTGGTTAACGCGCCAATAGAAATGTAATCAACGCCCGTTTCGGCAACGGCACGAATGTTTTTCAGTGTGATATTGCCCGAAGCTTCCAATTCTATCTCACCATAGCTCAAGGCAACCGCCGAGCGCATATCGTCTAATGAAAAATTATCAAGCATAATCCGGTCAGGTTTCGCTTCGACTGCCTCTCGAAATTCCAGTAGCGATTCCACTTCCACCTCCACTGAAACCGATGACTGCTGCCGTGCTATTTGCACAGCTTTGGCGATAGAACCCGCAGCAATAATGTGATTTTCCTTGATTAACACGCCGTCGTACAAACCTATCCTGTGGTTATAACAACCGCCACAGACCACGGCATATTTTTGCGCTTTTCTTAAGCCTGGAATCGTTTTGCGGGTGTCCAATACCTTGCAACCTGTCCCTGCGACGGCATCGGCGTATAGTCTGGCTACCGTCGCAGTGGCGGATAAGGTTTGTAACAGGTTTAAAGCGGTGCGTTCCCCAGTCAATAAGGTACTGGCAGAACCGCTGAGGTCGCATAAGTTTGTACCTACGCCAACAGCCTCGCCTTCGGCTACCAGCCAATTGATAGTAACATCAGTATTGAGAGTCCTGAAAACCGCATCAAACCAGGCTTGGCCGCATAACACCATCGCTTCTCGCGTAATAACAATGGCTTCTGCCTGAACGGTTTCAGGGATGATAGCTGCGGTAATGTCGCCTGAGCCGATGTCTTCCTTAAGATAGGTACTTATGTCGGGTGTAAATTGGTCGGTCATGGAATACGGCGCGGTCACTTTTTAATATTCTTTTTTAAAAAGTTTTTGAGGAGTGTTAGGCCGACACTGAGGTATTTTTCCATGAGATTGATTAAGTATTTAGAAAACCACAATAGCTTCTTGAACTTCTCTTCGTGACTGCTTGCAGCAAACTCAGCTTTCAAGCGTTGGTAATGAAAGCCAATACCATCAACAAACACAGGTTTATACAACCACATCTCCAGGATTGAAGTGACCCACATAAACATGAAGGACACTCCCATGCCCATACCTGCAAAAATAACCAGCCAGGCAAACATAGGGAAAAACTTGGTTAGCCACCAGGACACAATATCCGCGATAAGAAAAGCATACGGCATTCCGATGGCAATACATTTATATTTAACACTGGTTGTTTCAGCAAAACTAAAAATAATACCGACAAACATGAAAATAAAGCTGATCCCAAACATGTGGATATGCGATCCACGCGTCAACGACGCAAGAGTGGCGCCTTCATCCTGGGCTGTCAACGCTTTCAACTGGGCAAAATCGTTGAAATTCGGGATGCCAGAAGCAGCTTTGTTGTGGCACATCACACAGCGTTCCTGGATAATTTTTTCGATGCCATTGGCTTTATAATCGTCGATATCCGCCCCGTCCCTATCCCACTGGATGATGTCAAAACGCTCCTGATCTGGGGCATTGTCTTTCATGGAACCGTTAAGTTTTTGCTCCAACACGGTTCCTGAACGATTTCCGTAATAGCTATAAACAATGTCGTCAACCGATAAGCCGAATTTGCCGTCCGCCATGCCGTGGGTCAGCAATATCTGGATCAGTGCAAACATGTAGCCGATACCGACGGTAATCAGGTATCCGGTAAACAACACCTTGATGGGTGTGTCGTGGTCTTTTAAGGCAGTATATTTTGATGACATGGAATCTTCCTAAAACGTTTGATCTTGGAGTTGGAGGCTACCACAAATCTCGATTTGCGCGAGAGCTATTGCAGTGTCCGCTCTGTACCCACTTGCGACAATTGATAACGTTGCTTGATAGCTTGCGCTAATTGATGGACTGCCATCGCATATTTGTTACTGTTGTTGTAGCGTTTGATTACTTTGAAATTATGATGGACGCGCCAATATTCATTGCCTTCATAGGTGCTTAATTCGATGACGGAAGCATCGTAGGAATTACTGGCCTGTTGCGCCACCGGGCCTCTATATTGCCAACCGCTGCGTGAGAAATAATTAGCCACACTGCCAATGGCATCTTCAGGATGCCATAGATCGCACCGCCCATTGTTATCGAAATCGACACCCAGACGGCGAAAACTGCTAGGCATGAATTGCCCCAAACCCATAGCACCAGCCCAAGAACCTACGGGTTCGCGGGGGTTGTAACCTTCGTCCCTAGCCATCAACAAGAAATGCTCCAGTTCTGACATAAAGTATTTAGAACGCCTGTAGGTATCAAAAGACAGTGTGGTTAAAGCATCGAAAACACAGGTTTTGCCTATATTTTTGCCGAAATAGGTTTCTACGCCAATGATGGCAACAATATACTCTGGATCAACACTATATGTGATACTGGCCTTGCGAATGGCATCCGCATTATTATTCCAGAATCCTACCCCATTATTGATGTGTGCATCAGTGAGGAATTTATTACGATAGCGTGTCCAACTGCCTAAGCGCGGTTTTGAAGGGCCGCTGCTGGGCGCAGGGCTTTCCAAACGGATGACAGAATCCAACCTGTTAGCTTGCGCGAACAATCCTTGCAGATAGGACTCTGAAAACCCATGTGTTTCGACCATGTGCCGAATAAAGTTTTTTACCGGATAGGAATTGGCATAATTACCTGACGTGCCGTAAGAATCACTGTATGAATGATTGTAAGAGTCGTAGGTATTAGAAAGCGCTTTGGACTGATAGGAATTGTAAGGCTGTATAGGTCGAGGTGGCGGTGTAATCGGCCTGATAGGGGCGGTGGCTTGTGGATTATTGATGGTTTCGGGAAACGCGCTGTAATCGGTGGCTGGATCGCTGGCGCAGCCAGATAATATCAACGCAAAAGCTAGCTTGAATAAGCGTTTATTGAATGAATTTTTCACGAAACCACCTGCCACTGCAAAATTATTAATAACTGTTGCTCCCTTTCTGGGAAACATGAACACTACTTAGCCTTCGCTGTCCAAATTACGCAGCTAACAACGGTTGGCTAGCCCTTGTGCTATCTCATCCTGCAATTTTTTAATAGTGCTGATCGGGTCTACCGACATACGTATTGGTCTGCCAATAACCACATGATCCGCGCCATTGATAACCGCCTTACGAGCCGTGGCTATCCGTTTTTGGTCGTCCTCACCGGGTATGCTGGATTCAGGGCGTATCCCAGGTGTCACAACAAGAAAGTTGTTGCCTAATTCATCACGCAGGGGCTTGGCTTCAAGTGCGGAAGAAACCACACCATCACAGCCCAAGCTGAGCGCCTTTCTGGAGCGGATTAGTACCAAATCCTCAATCGAACCCGTTAGCCCCATTTGCCGCATGTCGGACTCGTCAAAACTGGTCAGCACAGTAACCGCCAACACTTTAACATTACCACGTTCTAAAAGTGCGGCTTTGATTATCGAATCGTTACCGTGTATCGTGGCAAAGGTTACGCCACGGTCTTTGACTTGTTGGATGGCGAGGTGGACTGTTTCGGGAATATCAAAAAATTTCAGGTCTAGCATAACCTTATTGCCACGGTCGATTATGAAATCGACGATACCCCACCAACCTGCCAAAAACAGTTCCAGACCGACTTTAAAAAATTTGATGTCACCATCCAGCGCTCTAACCCATTGTTTTGCTTCATCAGGGTTAGGGACATCCAGTGCGAAGATGATGCGCTCGTTTAGATTTATATTTTTCACAAGGTCGCCATGTGCGAGAATTAATTAAAGTTAAAGAATGCTACCACACAACGTAAACTTAAGAAAACTGGCAAAAGGGAAGGATTTTCTATATTTTAGGGCGGTTGATAAGCCAAATTATCACAATCACGGTTAAAATAATTTAGGTACAAGGCGAAAGGCACAAGGCAAAAAGATGAACGCTGTTTGTGCCTTGTGCCTTGTGCCTTGTGCCTTTCGCCTTGAGCCTAAGAATCACATGCGCATAGACCAACATTGGCTTAGTGAAGCCAGCCACGTTCCATCACCAAATTTCGATAACCGCGTAGACTCGGACGATATCTCTTTACTCGTCATACATTGCATCAGCCTGCCACCGGGTGAATTCGGCAACGCTTGCATAGAGCAGTTATTTTGTAACCGTCTCAATCCTGACGGGCATCCTTATTTTAAGGAAGTTTTTCAGCTAACGGTGTCGTCGCATCTGGTCATCAAAAGATCTGGAGAGATCGTGCAATACGTTCCGTTTGACAAACGCGCTTGGCACGCTGGGCAGTCTAGTTATGAAGGTCGTGAGCGCTGCAATGATTTTTCTATCGGCATAGAACTTGAAGGCACTGAAACTATACCTTATACCGAAACGCAATACCGTGAACTTGCCGCTGTTGTTAAGACTCTACTGGACACTTACCCCGGATTATCCGCCCAACGGATTACCGGCCACAGCAACATCGCCCCTGGACGAAAGACCGATCCAGGCGAATCATTTGACTGGCAGAAATTTTATTGTTTATTGGGGAAATGATGCCAAATTGATAAGATAAGGAAAAATCCATTGAATTTTACTTTAAATAGCGACGAAACCCGTCCTTAATACGTCTATTATGTTACAGGTTAAAAAAATGCTACTCTGCCAAAAAACCTACCTGATACTGCTCGCCCTGTTTTTGCCATCTTTGGCAATCGCCGGGGAAGGGACAAATCCCGGGCAACCCTTAGATCTGACCCGGCATTGGGTTGGCTATTTAGCTTTGGTTTTATTTGCCGTTGCCTATATCCTGGCGATGACAGAGGAAGTGACCGACCTGCGGAAGTCGAAGCCTATGGTGTTTGCGGCGAGCATGATCTGGGTGTTTATTGCCGCCATTTATGCCTATGACGGTATGAGCAAACAGTCGGGGCTAGCTTTTCGTTCCGTTCTTGAAGGCTATGCCGAACTGTTCCTGTTCATCATGGTATCAATGACTTACTTGAATGCCATGGAAGACCGAAGTGTATTTGAAAGGCTGCGAGTATGGCTGTTGAGCAAAAACTTTAGTTACCGGCAATTATTCTGGATTACTGGTTTCCAGGCCTTTTTTATTTCGTCGGCTTGCAACAATCTGACTACTGCATTACTGATGGGTTCGGTTATTGTGGCGCTGGGCAAGGATAGCCCGCGTTTTGTCACGCTATCTTGTATCAACGTGGTCGTGGCGACTAATGCGGGTGGGTCGTTTAGTCCTTTTGGCGACATCACGACGCTGTTGGTCTGGCAAAAAGGTGTGGTGCCATTTGGCGATTTCTTTTCTCTGCTAATTCCGGCGCTAGTCAACATGATAGTACCGGCTGTTATTATGCATCACTATATTCCGAAGAAAAGGCCGGAAGCGGTACTCGAATCGCAGCCGATGAAACGGGGCGGCTGGATTATCATCGGTTTATTTGCATTGACCATTGTAACGTCAGCCTGTTTCGAGAATTTCCTGAGCCTGCCCCCTGCTGCCGGTATGATGCTGGGACTGACTTACCTGAAGTTTTTTAGCTATTATTTACAAAAAACTTCAGCTAACCAAGACGATTCTGAAGAGCTAGAAACGGAATCCGAAGCAATATCAGCTAAACAAAAAAACGGTTTAGGCACTTCTACAAACAAAAATGCGACCGGAGAAAAATCCAGTTACATCGACTATTTTGCCCCCATGAAAGCCATGAACACAGCGCGATACAGGGCGGAAATGATAGACCAACCTTTTGATGTGTTTCATAAAGTCGCCAACCTGGAATGGGATACCCTGCTGTTCTTCTACGGTGTCATGGTGGCCGTCGGCGGATTGAGTTTTATCGGTTATCTGGGCTTGGCATCCCAGGTTTTATATGTCGGACTTGATCCTTCGGTGGCCAATATCTTAGTCGGCTTTGCTTCTGCGTTTGTTGATAACGGCACCATCATGCTGGCGGTATTGACGATGGCACCGGATATTTCCCAAGGACAGTGGTTGCTGGTGACACTGACCGCCGGAGTAGGCGGCAGTTTGTTGGCGGTAGGTTCTGCGGCGGGAGTCGGTTTAATGGGCCAGGCAAAAGGGATTTATACCTTTACCAGCCATTTTAAATGGACTCCAGCAATCGGTTTAGGTTATCTGGCAAGCATTGCCACGCATTTTCTTTTGAATGGGCGTTACTTCTAAAAAAATAAATATTTTTGGTTCATCCGGGATTCAGCCCCTGGTTGTTATTCTGTGCCCAATATTTCTATCACGGGAGAAAACCATGAACACACTGACTAAAAAAATCGTTCTTTCGGGTTTGGTAGTATTGTTGTCTGCTTGCGCTCATTATCCAAACAATTACAGCAGCTATCCAAGTAATGGCTCTTATTATTCTGGTTCAAATTACCCTGGTTCTTATCCTTCCAGCTATGGTAATTACCAGAACAATAATTACCCTCGGTATCCAGCCCAATCAGGATATGGCGGTTATGGCAGGCCATATAGCGGTTATCCTTCTAATAATAATTACTATCAAAGCAATAATTATTACAACCGTCCTCAGCCCCAAAATTATCCATCGCCTGGTTACAGGCATCAAGGCGGCGGCTCGTTTGATCTCCATAGGGATCACGATAACCACCATCAAAACGGGGGCGGCTGGCAAAACGGCAACAACCAGCCGCAGCCTGGAAGCCGACCTATGATCGGTCATCATCAAGGTTGGCAAAATCCTCCGGCACATAGAGAGGGTCAACCTGACGGAGGCGGGTCAGGTCATCATGGGAATGGCTTCAATCAACAACCAAACGAGGGTAGCTGGCAAGGCCACAATAACCAACCGCAACAGCATGTCCAGGTTCACCATAACGACGGAGGTCGTTCGAATTTCGGAGTTATGAATGAGCCCATACACCAACAACCTGTGCAGTCGGGGCAAAGTGGAAATCGTAATGACAATGGCAATAACCATCAGCATAGACAACAGAAACAAGACGACAGGTAGGCAAATTTCTTTGATGACACGATAACGATTTCCCCGCTTGTTGTTGCAAACGGGGAAAACTTCTTTCAAACGTTTTTTCAATACGTTACCATCCAAGTTTGACGGCACTTAAGCCGCCAAACCGGTTAATCCTTAGTGTTCAAAACAGGTTATCCTGCCTTTTTTAAATTCATATTAGCTAAGGAAACCCTGAACTTGTGGTTCCACTCATGGTTCGACAAGCTCACCACGGACGGAATCACAAGCTCACCACGAACGGAATCAATCCGTTACCGTTCGTCCTGAGCCTGTCGAAGGAAGCCTGTCGAAGGACTTATTCAGAGATTCCTTAACTATTTGTTCTGCAATAGCTTTGAATAACATCGACAAGGTGTTTGCATTTGCCCGGTGTATCGCCTAAACTTCGGCTCTGGTTTAAAACCTCATTTCGAACTCGTTATGACACAACCGACTGATTTATAAGATCGCTTTGATAACAACTATAAAAAACACGCGATGGAAAATCGACTCCTTACACAGCTAAAAAGCGGCGGTATTGGCCGATTGATCAATATTACCCAGACTCTGTTTGTTAGTTTGCTGCGGATTTGGTCTATCCCCATCGTGCTGCTGCTCAGTCTGGCATCAGGATTTACCACATTTTATGGTATGTCCTATTTTATTACCCCCTGGATTGCACTGATTATTACTGTCGCCATTCAATCCATTATCGTCATTTGCTCATTTGAACTCGCTGGCATCCACCTCAAAGCCAACCGACTTCGCTATTCCAGCGTATTGGTTTCGCTGATTATTGCTTTCGTGGCTTCGATGGCGTTTTCTTATTTCAAATTCTACGAAATATCAGAACACGATACGATCCGTATCGAACGCATCAATGAAGTGGGAAATCAGGTCGATGCATATTTAGAAAAACTGGTCGTGGTAAAAAGCAGCCTTTTAGCGCAACAGAAGCAGGAATTGGAAAAGCTGGCAAAGGAAATGTCCCAAGCCTACTTCGGCATCCATCCTGATATTCCACCGCAATACAAAAATGAAGTCGGTGAAGGGCCGGTGTGGCGGCATGTCAACTCGATTTATCAGGACAAAAAAGCGCAGTTAGCGCAACTCGAACAACAATTCGTCCTGGTTGACCAGTCCATTGCCACGCTTCAAGTTGGCCTGAACAAGCTGGACAGTGACACTGCCCATAGTGAGGAAGCCTATCAGGAGGTTTCTCAGGGCTTACATAAGGTACAACTGGAATTTAACCAGTTAACCGCCAAGTACCGCAGCGATTTGCCCTCTGCGCCTATCCTGATGACCTATTCGCAGTTTACGGAAACGGTCAAACCCTCGGTCAATAACTTGCCCAAATTCACCTTGTTTCCCTTGATTATCGCCGGGATGGTGGATTTTTTTACCGTCTTGCTATCGTATCGCCTGGAATTTGCAGCACCCGGCCCATTGACCGAACGGGAGGAAGAGCTGGTCTTTGA
>Ga0302323_100001757_pt1 | contig 17578 bp, 14 predicted proteins | sample Fen_T0_3_FD_201950 | JGI IMG/M metagenome (GOLD analysis project Ga0302323, IMG submission 201950) | Peat permafrost microbial communities from Stordalen Mire near Abisko, Sweden - Fen_T0_3 | ecosystem: Environmental > Terrestrial > Soil > Wetlands > Permafrost | place: Sweden: Abisko... | reverse complement strand
TTGCTGCCCTTGTGTTGAAAATAATAAAGCGCAGCCAGAATCACGCTGGCGACTAGAATGATGACCCCGGGCGCTAAATCGGGCATGATCGCTTTGAAGCCTTCCGCGGCGCTCAACACCGAGATGGCCGGCGTGATAACGCCGTCGCCATAGAGTAGGGCGGCTCCGGTGAGAATGATGATGACCAGGAGCCCGAGCCGGCGTTTGGGGTTATCCCGTCCGGCATGGCTCAAAGCGAGGAGGGCAAAAATACCGCCTTCGCCGCGGTTGTCAGCTTTGGTGACAAAAAACAGGTACTTCAGGCTGACCACAATCAATAGTGACCAGACGATGAGTGAAAGGATGCCCAAGACGCCCTCTGTGTGATCGACCTCGACTGGCAGTCTTGCGATGCACTCGCGCATCGTGTAGAGCGGGCTCGTCCCGATGTCGCCGAAAACGACACCTAGTGCCGCGAGGGTCAGCGCTAGCTTCGCAGTCCTCTTTGTTTGATCAGGCGAACCGGATGACATGAATTTGGGAAGTTTTACGTTCCTGGAGCTTAGTCCAAGCCGATTGTCATGCTTGGGAAAAAATGGTTGCAATGCAGGCTTGCGTTGGCTCTGGGTGCATTTTCGGCTCCTTACATCATGAGTCTTCTTAATTGGAAAAGCACGGGCAACTATTCGGATATCCTTTATCACAAGGCCGATGGCGTCGCGAAGATCACCATTAATCGGCCGGAGAAACGCAATGCCTTCCGTCCCGAGACGGCGTTCGAACTCTATAGTGCTCTGGTAGATGCGCGCGAAGACCAGACGATCGGCGTGGTGCTGCTGACCGGCGCCGGCCCCCATACGGACGGCAAGTTTGCCTTCTGTGCCGGCGGTGACCAAAGCGTGCGCGGTCATGCCGGCTATATCGGCAAAGACGGCGTTCCGCGGCTCAATATCCTCGATGTTCAAAAGCTGATCCGCTCGATGCCGAAGGTCGTGATCGCTCTTGTCGCAGGCTACGCGATCGGCGGCGGGCATGTGCTACACCTGGTGTGTGACCTCACGATTGCAGCCGACAACGGCATCTTCGGCCAAGTGGGACCGAAGATGGGCAGCTTCGACGGCGGCTTTGGCTCCAGTTATCTGGCGCGCATCGTAGGCCAAAAAAAGGCGCGCGAAATCTGGTATTTGTGCCGCCAATACAATGCTCAGCAGGCGTTGGAAATGGGCCTGGTCAACGCGGTCGTTCCTGTGGCCGAACTCGAAGCCGAAGGCGTGAAGTGGGCGCAGGAGATCTTGGGCCACAGCCCGCTAGCGATCCGTTGCCTGAAGAGCGCGTTTAATGCTGACGTCGACGGCCAATCCGGCCTGCAGGAACTAGCGGGCAACGCCACCATGCTCTATTACATGACGGACGAGGCAAAAGAGTTTCACCGCGCCCAGCGTGAAAAACGCCGACCCGAGGCGCGGAAGTTCCCTTGGTTGCCGTGAGAGGTATGCTTAACCACCGGAGTTGGGTAACGTATGGGAATGTTTCCACGCTCTGAACGGGCGGCGTCCCGATAGCGAGCAAAGGCCACGGAGGTAAGTTGTCTGATGAATACAATGAACGAAGCCACGTCCGATCCGCTTGAGCACTGCCGCAATATTCAACGTCAGCTCGGCGAGTTAATTGACCACGCAAAGCAGGACATCGACCGAGTCTCAGAACCGCGGTTTCAAGCGCTTCTTGAGACGAGTGCAGAAGTCCTGGGTGGTTTGCGCACGGCCTTTGAGCATTATGAGCAGGGAAGCGAGAAAGCCTGGCAGCGATGACGGGTGGATCCTGGCAAAGGCAAATTTTTCCCTCCTGTATGTGGTTCGTTGAGCGATCACGTAGCTTCGCCAGTCTTGGTGCTCCGGTTAGCCTGCTCGGTTTCTCGTTTGGAATCGATTGATAGAGAGCCTGGTCCCGAAAGGAGAAGGAATAGGAGGCTAAACCACATCGCGAGATCGGTCCGAGCTTCGTGGATCATGCTAAGTAGGCCGTAGTTTTTCACTTTCATCAGCGAAAATCCCAAATAACCGTGTCCCAGCAAAACGGGAATTTTTGTCGTGAAGATCGCGACAGAAATATTGAGGAAAAGAGCGAGTGCGACGATGCGGGTGAACAGTCCTAGAATCAACGTGATGCCGCCAAGGACCTCGACTGAGGCAACGAAGGGTCCAAAAAACTCAGGCGCAGGAATGCCGATGTTCGCAAAGCGCCCCGCGCCATTCGTGGCGGGGTCAAGAAACTTGAGGATGCCTTCGTTGAGAAAAACGATTCCACAAACCAATCGTATGAGAATGTTGGCGGGAGAACCGGTGCTTTGAATGAAGGTGAGGCGCGATGGCATTTTATGGTTTTTCCACTGACGAATATAAGAAGAGACGTGGACGAACCAAATAACTGTGATAAATCTTCATCAGCTATTTGGAATTTCCAAAGGAATGATCGCATGTCGGCGCAGCTCAACTCCGCGCAGAAAAGTGACGATGGCGCGTTCGCCGATGCGATCACCGGTGAGTTGCTTGTGGAGCGTATCGATCGCAGGAGTAGGCGTTCCGTCGAAGGCGACAAGAATATCCCCTTCGAGCAAACCGGCACGGGCGGCGGGGCTTTCAGGTTCGAGGCCAGCCACGAGCACACCGGTTTCCTGCGAGAGACGATGATGACGCGCCACTTTACGGATCAGAGGAACGGTCTGTCCGGCGACTCCGATGAAGCTTCGACGGATACGTCCGTCCTTGATCAATAGGCCAACTACCCACCGCGCGGTGTTACTGGCGATAGCGAAGCAGATGCCTTGGGCGGGGCGGATGATCGCAGTGTTCACGCCGATGACCTCGCCATGAGTGTTGACGAGCGGTCCTCCGGAGTTGCCTGGGTTAAGCGCGGCGTCGGTCTGAATCACGTTGTCGATGAGGCGACCGGACGAACTGCGGAGCGAACGGCCGAGTCCGCTGACAATACCTGCAGTTACCGTCTGCTGAAATCCCATTGGCGAGCCAATAGCGATAGCGATTTGGCCGGGACGAAGTGCGTCGCTGTCGGCGAGCTTTAGATACGCGAGTTCGTCTGCGCTGACGCGGATGACCGCCAGATCAGTGCCCGGATCTTCTCCAATCAGGTCCGCTGAAAGTTTGCGACCATCGGCAAGGAACACTTTTAGCTCTTGGGCATGGTGAACCACATGGCTGTTGGTTAGTATATAGCCATCGGGTGAAATGAAGAAGCCGGAGCCAGAACCGCCCGGCGTATTGTTACCACGGACTTCGATGTGAACGACGGCCGGATGCGACGCTTCGACCGCGTTGGCCACGGCATCGGAGTAAGCATCGAGAAGCGCGCCATCGGCAGGCGCGTCGGCAACGGGCGTGAGATATGAATTCATGAATAGCACGAAATGAATGTGGTAAGCCGCATTTCGCAAACGGTGCCGACAAGGGCGTAGCCTGTGGCATACGGCCTGCTCGTACAGGCGGATGCTTCGAATCGAGACAAAAGAAGGTTGGACGCTGATCGAGCATCGCGAACACGCGCGGCTAGCGGGCGATTTTGCGCGGCATTGGGGCAACGAAACATTCGGCAGACCTGAACCGTTCGACGGGATTCACGTAGCCGTTTCTCGGCACGACGACGCCTGGGCTGAGCGCGACGCTGCACCATGTCTCACCCGCGAAGGACGGCCCAGTGCGTTTTCTGAAGCGCTTGTTGGACGGTATGCTTCGTTCGAGGAAATTGATCTGCTCGAGTATCTCACGGTTCGCGGTCGGGCGACGGAAGCTGTGGCGATGGATAATCCGTACGCGGCGATTATCGTGTCGATGCACACGGTGAATTTGCTCACGGAGCAGGCGGATCTTCGGGGTCTATCTGGTCGCGAGCGCGAGGCACACGCGCAATTTATCGAGGAGCAGCAAACCCGCCAGCGGCAACTCGCACGTGCCGTGGAAAACCTGCCGGGCGGTTCGGCAGCGGTGATGCCGGAGGCGCTCGCCCGTGCTTTTGAGTTTCTCCAGGCGTGCGATCATCTTTCCCTGCTCGCCTGTGTAGGGTTTGCGCGGCCCGCAGTGTTGCGACATCTTCATCCGTCGCACAATGGCGGGCGGGTGAAATTGGAATGCGTTCCGTTGGGAAATAATATTTTTCGGGTTAACCCGTATCCATTTGACTGTGACGAGTTGAGATGTGTCGTGCCGTGTCGCGACGTTCCTGGGCGGATCTTTCAAGATCAAGAGGCGTTTCGTGCCGCCGTTCGCACAGCGCCTAGTAGGGATCTGGCGATTTGTATCGTGCGCTGAACGGGTGCGTTCAGTTGAGATTGTTTTAAGGAGGAACAGGTTGGTCTCAAAATTGCTTAGCCTGCTTACCGCGCTCATCGCGTAGCATCAGATGACTTCCGGAGAACTCAATAACTGCATCGTTTTACTCGGCCCAAAATTGCAGCCGTGGCGGTGTCGGCGTTTTAGTTGGTCGGGGGATACGATTTCTGAGGTCGATCGCATCAGCCGAGTCGAAACTCTGGATATCGGTTCCTTGGTTGTGATTCCGGGATTATACAACGCGCACACTCACGTGGGCGACTCGTGTTGGCCTGACGGTGCGACTGGGCTCACGCTTGAGCAGGGATTCTTCCGGCCGGACGGATTTAAATATCGTGAGCTGGCGAAAATTTCACCCGAGCAACAGCTCGAGCATCTCGTTGCACACCTGCGATACATGGCTCGAACCGGGACCGTCGGGCATTTTGATTTCCGTGAGCAGGGTGTACTTGGGGCCGAGCTGTTGCGTAGAGCCGCGACGGCGACCGGCGTCGACTCGGTGATTCTTTCACAATTCGATCGCGTGCCTTTTTCCGAAGCGGAGCTTGGTGCCAACGTGGCGCCGTTGCCAGAAAGTGCGTTGTGTGAACTCGAGGCCATGCTCGGCGTTGCCGATGGATTTAGTGAGAGCACCATCAACGATCTTACAGATAGCGCTTGGGTGAAAATCCGGAAGATTACCGAAGAAAAGGGGAAATTCCGGGCGATTCATTGCCTGGAAAACGAAGGCTATCGCAACGTTTCGGCACGCCGAACAGGCCGCGGAGATCTCACGCGCGCTTTGGAGCTTTTTGCGCCGCATCTCGTGATTCATCTCACGGTGGCTGACGACGATGAAATCGCATTGCTTGCCCGCGCGGGCACCACTGGCGTGCTCAACCCACGCGCCAACGCCAATCTTGGGCTCCCGTTGCCCCCGGTCCAACGTTTGCTGGAGAGTGGCGTCAATCTGTTGCTTGGAACTGATAACGGCTTGCTCAACAGCCCTAACATGTTCGCCGAACTAGATTACACCTATAAAATAGCCAAAAGCCAATTTGGCGATGCGGTGCGTCCTGATCCGCTGTCTATACTGCGCATGGCTACCTCAAACCTGCCTTCCTGTTTTGGGACGGAGCGATGCGGGTTTATCGACAAAGATTTACCTGCGAACTTCGTGGTACTTAATTTTCACCAGCCGCACCTGCGTGCGACCCGCCACATTCCCGCGTCGATAGTCAGTCGGGTAACGCCCGATGACGTGCTTGCTACGTTTCGGTTAGGTCGACCTCTGTACCGTTCGCCGAATTTCGAGACCAGTGGTGGGACAACTGTGTCTTCCGGTCTTGTTCAGGTGGCGTCTCGTAGCTAAAAAATCTTTCGTCGCATGCATCACACGCTCGACCGAACAGACACCTGCAATCGTTGGAACCGGGCTTATCCGCCTCGGCTGAAAATTGCCCCCGGGGACACGCTGTCGCTGCGCATGAAAGATTCGAGCGATGGGCAGGTGTCGCCAGAAATGACGGCGGAAGAGTTTGCGACGCTCGATACGACTCGAATCCACGCACTCACCGGGCCAGTAGCTGTCGATGGAGCCGAACCAGGCGACGTGCTCGAAATCGAAATTCTAGATTTTCAACATGAGGGTTGGGCCTGGACGAGCATAGTTCCAGGGCTTGGATTATTTGGCGACGACTTCAAAAAACACTATCTCCACATTTGGAGGTTGGAAGAGAACTGCACTCACAGTATTCCGGGCGTCACTCTCGATCTCCATCCGTTCTGTGGAATCATCGGCGTACAACGAGCCGAAGCAGGAGAATTTCGAACGCGCGCACCAGGCGTTTTCGGCGGCAATATGGACGTCCGCCAGTTGGGAGTGGGCGCGACGCTGCTGCTGCCGGTATTTATACCTGGCGCAGGGTTGTGTGCAGGCGACGCACACGCCGCTCAGGGCGATGGCGAAGTGTCGATCAATGGTATGGAAGCACCTATGACGGCCACGTTTCGCGTAGGCCTGCGAAAACGTTATCCATTGAACGGGCCCTATGCCTTGGCCAATCCTGTGCTATTGCCGCCACGCTACATGACGAAACCCTTCCACGTATTTATCGAGTCACACGAAGACCCTCGTGAAGCCTGCCGCGCTGCGGTGGGCCGTGCCGTGAAATACTTGGAGCTGCGACTCGCGCTCTCGCCGGAGCTAGCCCTCATTCTGTGCAGTGTTGTTCTCGATCTGAAAATCAGCCAGCTCGTGAACGCGCCGCTTACGACGATCTCGGCATTTCTTCCTGAAGCGATTTTCGAACGTGAAGACCGCTGGGCAATTGCGACGTGAATCGGCAGGTTCGCGTGCGTATGCTCCAACGCAACTCGGGCTGCCGGATTAGCATTGCTCTTGCTCCGATTGAACGGGGTTACTCAGGATGCCGATTTGCTCGATCTCGACTTCGACGCGATCGCCCGATCGCAACCAACGTGGCGGTGTTCGTGCCATACCGACTCCGTGCGGCGTGCCAGTGAGGATAACGGTTCCTGGGAGCAGGGTGGTGCTTCCGCTGAGAAATTCGATCAACGTCTGCACATCGAAGATCATATCTGAGGTGGTCCAGTCTTGCAGGACCTCGCCGTTAATCCGCGTCGCGATTTTCAAATTGTTTGGGTCAAGCAACTCGTCGCGCGTAATGAGACGCGGTCCGAGTGGACAAAATGTATCGAAGAACTTTCCTCGACACCATTGCCCGCTGCCACGCCGCATCTGCCAATCGCGCGCGGAGACGTCGTTGGCACAGGTGAAACCGAGCACATAATCAAGAGCATGGGCGCGTGAGATGTTTTTGCAGGCGCGCCCGATAACCACTGCCAGTTCGCATTCATAATCGACTTCATTGCTTGCGAGGTGAGTGGGAATTAAGATCGGGTCGCCCGGATTTTGTACGGTGTTAAGACCTTTAGTGAACAGCACAGGATATTCGGGCACTTTAGCGTTCAATTCTTTCGCGTGGTGATGATAATTTAGACCGATGCCGAGGATTTGAGTAGGCGTTATAGGCGAAAGCAGCTTGGCGATAGCCGCACGTTCGGAGGTAACGTGAAAATCACTGAAGAGATGGCCCTCAATGCGCCTTGCGCTTCCATCCTCTTGCTCAGCGCCCTGATGAATGTCGCCTGCGGAATCCAAATACCGGATGATTTTCATGAGTGGGAATCGTTATATAAAATTGCGGAATCGGTAGGTGCTTTGTGTGAAGAGGTCCTAAACGGTACGGCCAAATTTGAACCAAATTAACTTAAGTATTCGAACTTTGCACGAGGAGTTCATATCTTCCTCACAAACTGGCGCGAAAAGGTGCCGATAGTGCTGCGAAGTAGGCGCAAATCGATCTCGTAGAGCAGCGCTTCGACGACTTTGCCGATGGGCAAACACTGGATATTCCCCATGGAAACTGCGATTTTTCCGCGTGCCATAAACAGTCAACGCAGACGCTCGTTATAGCGTTACTCAGCACAATCACATTCCCTGCGGATTGAAAACGTTTCAATAATCAATAAAAAGGGATAAAGTATATCGAATACAGAGCTATCGCTGGATGTAATGGAGGACTGTGACACGTTGTTGCTGGTTGGTACGTCATTCCCATACATCGAATTTTATCCAAAGCCAGGAAGCGCGCGGGCGGACCAAATCGATATTGATCCAGCACGGATCGGGTTGCGTTATCCAGTCGAGATCGGGTTGGAAGGGGACGCACGCCGCACACTCGCTATGCTGGAGTCTTTGTTGGAGGCGCACGAAAAAGAAGTTTCTCAAGAAAGCATGAGCGACTGGCGCAAGCTCATGGAGGAACGGGGCACCCGACGAGACAAACCGATGAAACCACAAGTCGTGGCGTGGGAAATCGGGAAGCAGAGCGGGTACACGCTTGCACGATCTCTGTATTGCTAATTCTAGTAGGCCTTGCGCCCTCACCACGGAACTCACTTACGTCGTGGGCGTGGCGACGGGTGTGGTTTCTACGATTGTTTTGAGTGAATCTCTAAGGGCATGTAAGCGGCCAGTGTCTTCGGTGAGCTCATGATTAACGCTCTCGATGTAGAAAGTGTCGATCGCGATGCCGCGTTCGGTGCCGATCCGAGCGAAGGTGATGTCAAAGCCGTGGTCGTAGATGGCCTTGGCGAGAAGATACAGAAGGCCGATCTGGTCTTTGGCCTGAATCTCGACGATGGTACGCTGCATCGAAAGCTCATGGTAGACGTCTACGATGGGCGGGAACGAACCATGCATGGCCTCGCTAGGCGAAACGGTTACGCTGTAACGACTGCTGTACTTACTAGCCTGTGCTGTGATGTCGGGATAGAGATCTTTGTTGGCTACGAGCGCTTGTTCGACGGTTTTTGCGAAAGTTTCCATCGCGACCTGATTCTGAACTACACCGCGGTTGGGCTCGACGACGTGGAAGGTGTCGATAGCGATGTGATCGGTGCGGGAGATGACCTTGGCGCCGAGAATATTCAGACCCGCCACGCTGAAGGCACCGGCGAGCTTGTAGAACAGGCCGGCGCGGTCCCACGTGACGACGTTGACGACGGTGAGGCTACGATTGAGGTCGTCCTTCCAGTCGATGATCGGCTTGAGCGAGCCGACGGAATCGGCGGCGGAAATCGAGTGGAGCAACTTATTCACCATTTGGATGTGCAGCGAAATCTCGCTGCTATCGGCGTGGATGAAGTAACGCTCCGGCAGCAGATTAAAATGCGCCGTGATTTCATCCGGGCTGATGCCGGGGATGGTTTTGGAGATCAGTTCCTGATGCTTCATTTGCGTACGTTGGGAGTTTCGGGATTCGGTCGCTTCACCGTGGATCAAACGCTCGAGCGTGGTGCGGAAGAGGGTGGTGTGAAGAGTGTCTTTATAGCTGTTCCAGAGCCCGGCCGACGTCCCGCGGGCATCGCAAAACGTGTGGACGTAGAGATAGCGTAGTTTGTCGGCCGAGTCCACCTGTTCGGCAAATGCAATCGCGGTATTTGGATCATCTACATCACGTCTCTGCCAAAAGCGTGCCATAATCAGATGATTTTTGATGATAAACGCTACAATTTCCGTGCTGGTCGGATCGATTTGCAGGCGTTTAAGCAATGGGATCGCGATTTCCACGCCAAATTCGGCATGTCCCTTGATACCCTTGGCCTTGCCGATATCGTGGAGCAGCAAAATCAGATACAGCAGAGTGGGGTCCGGCGTCTCATGCAGAACGACGCGGTATTTCGAGCACATCGGCTCGGCGACGGCGAAAATACGATCCAGTTCGCGAATGGCGTGGAGCGTGTGAATGTCGGCAGTGTAGCGATGATAAAACTCGTGCTGTACGAGACACGTGAGGGCATCGAATTCCGGGATGTAGCGACCGAGCACGCCTAACTCGTGCATCAGCTCAAGAATTGGGTACACCGCGCCAGCTTCGCTGAGGATCGCCTTGAAACTCGTGTTGGCGTCGGCGGAGTCGGTGACCTGCTGCGTGATGAGCGGGAGCGATTCGCGGATCAGCGCTTGCAGCGCGAAATCTGGTGTCGCGTCTAACTGCTGGCAGTGACGGAAAACGCGAATGAGCCGTGCCGGATCATCGGTGAAAACCTCGGGTTTTTCCGCGGCGAGTTCGCGTCCGCGCAATACGAAACCGTCGAGTCGTTTGCTGCGTTGAAACCGATACGCACGCAGCGCCTGTCGAAACGACCCACGTAGTCCATCGCGTTGCTCAAGCGAAAGCGCGAGGCGGCTCTCGAGGATTTTCGACACACGGTAGATTTTTTGCGCCGCGTGATAGTAGTCGCGCATGAACAGCTCGACGCGCTGCAAAAGGTTGCTTGCGGTGTAGCCAAGACCGAGCGCGATACGCGGCTGAGCTTCGAGATTGAGCGTGTCGGTCGCGTGTTTGCTGCTGAAATGCAGCTCATTACGAACACGCAATAAAAAATCGTACGCACGCTGGAAATCGCGGGCGTCATTCCGCGTCAGGTAATTTTGCGCCGCGAGGTCGTCGATCGATGTGATGCCGAGCTTCACGCGGGCCATCCAGAACGTGTTCTGATAATCGCGCAGACCGCCCACGCCGTTTTTGATGTCGGGCTCCTGCAGGAACACCGTGTTGCCATATTTGCCGCGGCGGGAGTCTTGATCCTCAAGGCGAGCGGAGATGTAGCCGCGAGGGTTTTCGTTACGATAAAAACTTTCGTACGCCTGAGCGAACGTGCCGTATAATTCCTGTGAGCCGGCAAGCATACGTGATTCGAGTAATGCCGTCTTCGACTGGATTTCTCGTCGCGCTTCCGTGAACACGTCGTCCACTGTGCGCGTGGAATGACCGACCTTAAGTCCGCAATCCCAGAGGATGTAGAGAATTTCGTTGGTGAGGTGCTCCTGTAGCGGTTTCACGACCGGCAGTTTCACTTTCGAGGGAAAAAGAAACATGATATCGATATCGCTCAGAGGGCTCAGTTCACCGCGGCCATAGCCACCGAGTGCGACTAGGCAGACGGGCGCCGGCAACGAACCATTTATCCTGTTCCAAGCTGCGACCGCGTAATCGAACAAGTGAACGAGCATCACGTCGACCATCGCTGCCCGCGCTTTCACTACTGCCAGTCCTGATTCGCCGGCTTCATGCTGAGCACGGATATTGGCACCCTCGAGCTGCAAAAACGTCTTGCAGGCGGCGAGACGCTGTGCGGCAGGGACCTCGCCTACGAAGTCAAGGCGTTCAAGGGCATGCTTTAGAAGACGGCTGCTCATGTAAGGGCTGTAGCAGAGACAGAAATACCGCTGTCGCAAAGCGCGAAATGAGAAAGTTGCGCGGACTGCCTGGTTCCTTGGCCATTTTTCTTCGCCGAATACGTCAGAGAGCTGACTTGGCCGGATGTAGGAGCCTGCTTGCAGGCGATTCCGAGTCCGCTTCGCCCGCAAGCAGGCTCCTATTGGCTTAATCGCGCCTGTGATCAGGTGGCGTCGGTTTAAATAATACTTCGGAGCTTGCGCTGGGGCATGCAAAACCAGCTGCGGACGGGTATTTGCAATTTTGATAACTCTGCTACCGGTTCTTGCCAATTAGGCAGATGGGAATTGTCTGGGGCGGTGCTGTATCGCTTTGCCTATCGACGCTACCAATTGCCGTTTCGCCAGCCCGTGCGGACGGCACATGGTGTGTGGGCTGACCGCGAGGGATTACTCCTTCGGCTGGAAAACGAGGCCGGCGTGGTGAGCTTCGGCGAAGTGTCTCCGATTGCGTGGTTCGGTACAGAAACGGTCGATGAAGCCGAAGAAGTGTGCAAAGGCCTCGGCGAGCATGTGAAAGACGAGGTGTTGGCTTCTGTGCCGGAGCATTGCGGATGTTTAAGGTTCGCGGTGGCATCGGCGCTGAGCGGCGAACACGGGCCGAAGATTGAAGGGGCGAAGGCACTGCAAGTCGCAGCGCTATTGCCAGCAGGTCGGGCGGCATTGAACGCCGTTGAACCGAAAGCCGAGGCGGGTTTTCGTATTTTTAAGTGGAAAGTCGGCGTCGCCGATATTGCTGACGAATTGGCGATGATTGACGATTTAATCGCGAGATTGCCTGCAGGCGCAAAATTGCGACTCGATGCGAACGGTGCCTGGGATCGGCGCAAAGCCGAACGTTGGTTGGCGCATTGTGCGGAGCGCCCGGTGGAATTTGTCGAACAACCCATAGCCGCCGACGCCAAGGGAGCTGAGGATTTGTTATTAGGTCTGGCGAATGATTACCCAACACCAATCGGACTCGATGAGTCGGTCGTGAGAGAAGGGGACGTAGTACGTTGGCTCGAACGCGGCTGGCCGGGCGTGTTTGTGATTAAATCGGCCTTACTGGGCGACGCGGCGGCGACGATTGCCCGGCTCGATAAAGCGAAAGCCTGCGTAGTGTTTTCGTCTGCTTTGGAGACAGCGGTGGGAGCGAAGGCGGCGTTGCGCATGGCTTTTGCCTTTGGCGGCGAGCCGCGGGCGCTGGGCTTTGGTGTATGGCCCTTGTTTCAAGATGAGCGATTTGACGGGCCTTATCAGGCGCCGTTCATCCGCGCGCAAGACGTGTTGGCAATTAACGAGGAGGCAGTATGGAACGCGTTGAGCTAAAAAAATTGGTACTTGCGACGGGTTGTGCGGTGGAGCGCGGCGATTTTGTTTTTTTGCGGGATCCGAAAGGCGGCGCGTCAGAGCAGGCGCAATTTGATGCGGTTACCGAAGCCGCAGACGGAGTTCACTGTGTTGACGCTGGCTGGCTGTGCGTGCCGACCGGAGGAACGAGCGGCGGTCAGCGTTTTGCGCGTCACGATGAACGGACGTTGGGGGCGGCGGTCCGGGGTTTTTGCGAGCATTTCGGAATCGGTCGGGTAAACGCACTGGATGTTTTGCCGGCTCACCACGTGAGCGGTCTGATGGCGCGTATCCGTTGTGCGGGGACGGGCGGCGGACACATCGGTTGGTCCTGGAAAAGACTGGAAGCAGGTGAGTGGCCGGAACTGCCAGAAAAAGATAATAGTTGGTTTCTTTCGCTTGTGCCAACGCAATTGCGGCGGTTACTCGCTAACGAAGAATCAGTGGCGCGGCTGAAACAGTTTCGCGCTGTTTTCATTGGCGGTGGTCCACTCTGGCCCGATCTTGCTGAAGCCGCTTCCGAAGCAGAAGTGCCGGTTTCGATTTGTTATGGAATGACTGAAACGGCGGCGATGGTAGCGGCTCAAAAACCGGGCGATTTCTTGTCTGGAGATCGAAGCTGTGGCAAGCCGATGCCGTACGCTCGGATCGAGATCGTGGACGAGACAGCGAACGATTTTTTGCCCTTGGGCGAAACCGGATTGGTGCGGATTACCGGAGAAAATATTTTTCGTGGGTACTGGCCGAATGAAAACGCAGGCCGATCATTGTTAACTGAAGACCTCGGCCGCTTAGATGCGGAAGGGCGACTCGCAATTTTAGGACGCCGCGATGCCGTGATTATTACCGGTGGCAAGAAACTGCACCCGGCCGAAGTTGAGGCGGCTTTACTCGCAAGCGGTGAATTTACCGATGTGGCCGTGGTAGGGATACCGGATGCGGAGTGGGGCAGCGCAGTCGTTGCGTGCTATCCGCCCGGCGCCGAAAGTTTTAATACAGTACCGATCGAAGCGACGCTGGCGGGCCTGGCCGCTTACAAGCGACCAAAGTGTTTTGTGCCAGTTTCGCCTTGGCCGCGTAATGCCCAAGGGAAGCTCAATCGCGCGGCGTTGGTGGCTATAGCGTCGGCAAAAGGACGCCGATAGAAAAAAAGCTACCCAGCATGAATCCAGGCGAGCAGATCGGCCGGAAGTGGCGAGCGTTCGCGCGTGGTTGTGCTGATGCAAACGTGTGCGGTGCGTACCGTGGCGGCTAGTTTTTCTTGGGTGCCGAGCCGCGTGAGATCGTAGTCGATCGCGTAGGAGTTTTCAGTGAGTGACGTAGGTTTAACTGTGACACGCACTCGGTCGCCGCAATAGAGCGGGCGCAGGTAATCAGCCGAACTTTTCGACACGGGAATCATCAGCTCCCGCTCCGAAAAGAATGATCGCGCTTTGATGCCCGCAGCGATCAGGGCTTCCTCGTAAGCCTCGTGGCAGATTGACAAATAGTTGGGAAAATAGACCACACCGGCTGCGTCGGTGTCGGCGAAATGGATGATGCGTTCGTAGGTATAGGGCACGGCGGGAAGGCGTTTGCTGACGAGGATGACTGAAATTTGGGCGTACGATAAGGAAAAAAACTTTCGCGTTTTGCCTGCTTACAGTATGTTTGCAGGCCGTGACGAAGAACGAAATTGCCGATGTGCTGAACGAAATCGCTGTGTTGCTCGATTTGAAGGGCGAAAATCCGTTCAAAATTCGTGCTTATCAGGCCGGAGCGCGTGTCCTCGAAAGCCTTGAGGAAGATCTTGGCAAAATCATCGCAGAAGACCGGCTAGCTTCCATTAAAGGAATCGGCGAGGCACTCGTTAAAAAAATTACGGAACTGCACGCAACCGGTAAACTGAAGTTTTACGATGAGCTCTGTGCTTCCGTTCCGAAGGGTTTAGTCGAAATGCTCGAAATCCCTGGGCTCGGCGCGAAGAAGATCAAAGTGCTAAACACTAAGCTTGGCATCGATACCATCGCCGCACTCACCAAGGCCTGCGAAGAGGGCAGCGTAGCGGTACTCGATGGTTTTGGTGAAAAAACTCAGGCAAAATTGTTAGCAGGCATCAAGAATCGTGAGGCTTACAGCAAGCGGCATCTTTGGTGGGATGCATTTGCAGTCGCTGGACCGATTCTGGAAGGACTACGCGCTTTGCCGCAGGTGCAACGCGCAGAACATGCCGGCAGCTTGCGTAGAAAAATGGAGACGGTGGGCGATCTCGATTTCATCGTGGCGGCAAAAGAGATCGAGCCAGTCGTGGATTGGTTTGTAAAACGCCCGGGTGTAAAAGAGGTGACTGCGCGTGGTGAGACCAAGGCGAGTGTACGGTATGAAAGCGGCCTGCAAGCGGATTTGAGGATTGTACCGGAGGAACAGTTCGTTTTTGCGCTTCACCATTTTACAGGATCTAAGGATCACAACGTGCAGATGCGCCAGCGTGCTTTGGCTCGTGGACTCAGCATGAGTGAGTGGGGTCTGGTGCCTTCCGAAGGCGAGGGCACGGCGAAGGACAAAGCGGAACGGCGGGCGAGCCAGTCTGCTGCTACAGAGGAACAACTCTTTGGACTGTTGGGATTGAAATATATCCCCCCCGAATTGCGTGAAGGACTCGGCGAAATCGAGGTAGCGGAGAAAGGGCCTCTCCCGCGTTTAGTTGAGGTGCAGGACTTGCACGGTGCGTTTCACAATCACACGACAGCTTCTGATGGCCGCAATACGCTCAATGAGATGGTCGCTGAGGCAGAGGGTTTGGGCTGGGAGTACCTCGGAATTGCAGACCATTCCAAAGGTAGCTACCAAGCGAACGGCTTGAACGAAGAGCGTCTTGCGAAGCAGATCGCAGATATCCGTGCGCTGAATACATCGAATCGCTTTCGCACATACGTTTTTGCCGGGACAGAATGCGATATTCTACCCGACGGAAGATTGGACTTTGACGATGTCACGCTCGCTCAGCTCGATTATGTGGTCGTGTCGGTTCATAACGTGCTCACGCAAGATGAGGCAACGATGACGGCGCGCATCATCCGAGCGATCGAGAATCCGCACACGACGATGCTGGGCCACATGACGGGCCGACTGCTGTTGCGGCGCGAAGGTTATCAGGTCAATACCGGCAAAATCATCGACGCGGCTTTAGCGAATGACGTAATTGTCGAACTCAACGCAAATCCATCACGGCTCGATATGGACTGGCGGTTTTGGCGTCGCGCGGCCGAGCGTGGCGCCCTTTGTGCGATCAATCCTGACGCGCACGAGATATCCGGATTGCGCTACGTGGTGGCCGGAGTGAACGCCGCGCGCAAAGGCTGGTTAGTTAAGGGCAATATTTTCAATACTCGCCCGCTGGCCGAAGTGAAAGCCCACTTTGCCAAAAAGCGGTGAATAGCTGAAAGCTATCGGACGAAATAATCGTGGAGTAGTGGCAGCAATTTACTTTAGCCACGGAATGTTTGCCGCGGATTAGTCTTTAGGAATTCGGCGATGAACGCCGTGAAGAGTGGGCCTAGGTCGGCCCGTTTCTTTTCGCCCATGCCGAAGATGCCTTCAAGTGCGGCGTCGGTTTCGGGATATTCGCGGGCCAGTTGGCGGAGCGTGGCGTCGCCAAAAATCACGTAAGCGGGCACCTTGCGTTCGTCGGCGAGGCGCTTGCGAAGCTCGCGCAGACGCGCAAAGAGGATTTCGTCGCACTCGATGTCGCCTTCGCGACGAACGATCTTGCGAGCTTTAGGAGTGGTGAGTTGTTTGGTAAGCGTAACAGGTTGGCGAGTACGCAGAATGGCCATGCCTTCAGGCGTGAGTTCGAGTGTGGGAAACTCGCCGTCGCTTTGCTTAAGATAACCGAGACGTAGAAGCTCGCGGCCAGTGCCGGCCCACTGGGGACGCGAAACGTCTTTGCCGATGCCGTAGGTGGAGAGTTTGTCGTGTTCCCAGCGCCGGATTTTGTCGGTGTCGGCGCCGGTGAGGACTTCGGTTACGTGGTTGACGCCGACGCCGAAGCGGCTGATCGCGTTGATGCGGTATACGCAGGAGAGAAATTTCTGTGCGACGATTGTGCCATCGTAGGTTTCGCGCGGTTCAAGGCAGTTGTCGCAGGCGCCGCAGTTCTCGTGAGGAAATTTTTCGCCGAAGTAGGCGAGCAACTCGGCGCGGCGGCAGTTAGCGCCCTCGGCATAACGCATAATCTGGCGGAGCTGGTTGCGCGCGATCTGTTGTTCCTGCGGATTAGTTATTTCGTCAATGAAGTGCGTTTGTTTAGCCGCATCGCCACCGCTGAAGAGCAGGAGACAGTCTCCTGGCAAGCCGTCGCGTCCAGCGCGGCCGGTTTCCTGATAATACCCCTCAATGTTTTTCGGCAGATCGTAGTGGACGACCCAACGGACATTGGGTTTGTTGATGCCCATGCCGAAGGCGATGGTTGCACAGATGATGCGCACTTCGTCACGTAGGAATAGCTCTTGGTTTCGGGATCGTTCATCAGCATCAAGACCTGCGTGATAGGGTCGGGCACTGAACCCGCGGCCGGCGAGGGCTTCGGCCACGCGTTCAGTGGCTGCGCGACTAGCGCAGTAGACAATGCCGCTCTCGTCGGCGCGACTTTTCACAAAGGCGATAATTTGTTTTGTAGGTTCGTCCTTGGGGGTAACTTTATAGGTGAGGTTGGGGCGGTTAAAGGACGCCGTGAACACGATCGGCTCGCGGAGCTTGAGATGCTTGACGATGTCGGTACGGACTCGTTCGGTCGCGGTTGCGGTCAACGCCATGACGGGCACGCTGGGCAGGAGCTCACGCAATTTGGCGAGCTGGCGGTATTCCGGGCGGAAGTCGTGGCCCCATTCGGAGACGCAGTGGGCCTCGTCAATCGCGATGGCCGAGACATTCCAGGCTTTAAGATTATCCTGCCAATGGTCCATCATGAGGCGTTCGGGCGCGACATAGAGGAGGCGCCATTCACCGCGATGCAGACCGGCGAGACGCGAGCGCGCTTCGGCGGCTCCGAGTGAAGAGTTGAGAAAGGTGGCCGAAATGCCCGCGGCCTGTAGCTGGTCAACCTGATCCTTCATTAAGGAGATGAGCGGAGAGACCA
>Ga0302323_100001756_pt1 | contig 17579 bp, 15 predicted proteins | sample Fen_T0_3_FD_201950 | JGI IMG/M metagenome (GOLD analysis project Ga0302323, IMG submission 201950) | Peat permafrost microbial communities from Stordalen Mire near Abisko, Sweden - Fen_T0_3 | ecosystem: Environmental > Terrestrial > Soil > Wetlands > Permafrost | place: Sweden: Abisko... | reverse complement strand
AGGTCGCGCGAATCGCGCACGGGCTTGTTCTTTTCCAGATAGTCCACGAACTCCCGCTCGATCGCGCCGCGGACCCGATCGCCGTCGTCGCCGATGGCGCGGAGCGCCTTGTCGATCTGCTCCGGCAACAGCGACTTTGGCAGTTCCGCGGCCGCTCCGAAGATCCTGCGACGGACGAGGTTGATCGACTTCTTGGGCCCACGGGCAACCATGAAAACCGCGCCGGCTGCGAGCAGGGCGGTCTTGGCCGGGGCCCTCCGGATCTTTGCGGGAATGTCGATTGCCGAGCGGCCGGCGGCCTCGAGCCTGACGACCTCGTCCAGCAGAAGCTGGCGGCGGGCTACGACTTCCTGCCGAGCGGCATCTGTTCGCGCACCCACTTGATCGTCTCCTTGGTTGTCTCGATGGTCTGTTCCGGAACAAAACGCCGGCGCAACTTGGCGGTGTCTATACCGTGTCGGAAGACGAGCACGGCCGCGACGCCCGGCCACAACAGAAGCAGTGTCGCTACGCCCATCGCCGAAGCGACGCGCAGGCCGGGACCCGCAGCGGCCAGCAATCCGAGCAGGATGCCGCACACCGCACCGGCGACGAACCCGGCACTCGCAGGGCCGCGGCCAAATGCCGACCCGAGGAATAGCCCGACCAGCCCGACCAGCGCGGCCCCGGCGACCGACGCCAGAACGAGGGCACCGGGCATGCCGGAACCCTGGCGGCTGACCCAGTTCCAGTCGACCGCCAGGAGGCCCGTAACGACGAGGGCCACGCCCAAGGCCACGAGGAAAGCCGACGCGGCGCGCCGCGGGCTCAGGTCGATGATGGCGAAGGCGAGCAGCGCGGCCGATCCGAGCAGAAGTTCCGAGCCGTCGAGCAGCCCCCAACCGATCGACCCGAAGATCAGCTCGCCCAGGAACAGCATCAGGCCGACCACTATCAGGATGCCCGCCATGAAGAGCAGCATCAGGGCCGCTCCGCCCAGAGCCGCCGCGCGCTTGATCTGCCCGCCGATCTCGCCAAACTCGGCCCGCGCGAGGTCGATGTGGGCGCGAACCAGGCCGAGGAACGCGGCGCGGGTGCGGCCGAACTGCTCGCCGAGGCCCGGCGCCTTGCCGGCTGCGTCGTCCGAGCTTCGGGCCGATCCCTTGCGATCCGAGTTCGAGGCGTCGCCGGAGGAGGACCGATCAGCCACTGGACCTCCTTCATTGCGTGCGGACAGCGAATGGATCATACCCCGGCGGCGACCGGATCGGCCCGCGGAGCACACATAAACACGGCGTTTGGGCCCCAACCCTCGCCTGACCTTACACTCCCGGTATGAAGAGCGCCAAGGAGACCGTGAGGCCGATCCGCACCGCCGTGATCCTGGCCGTGGGGAGTGAGCTCACCGTCGGCGAGACGCGCGACACCAACAGCGGCGAACTGGCGCGCATCCTGGCCGAAGCGGGCGTGGACGTGGCCTGGATCTCGGCCCTCCCCGACCGGATGGAGACCGTCACGGCGGCGATTGCCGGCGCGCTGGCGGCCGCCGACATCGTGATCACCACCGGCGGCCTGGGCCCCACGCCCGACGACCTGACCCGCGAGGCCATCGCCGCCGTCTGCGGCGAGACGCCGGCGGTCGACCCGGAGCTCGCCGTGTGGCTGCGTCATCTCTTCGAACGGCGGGATGTCCCGTTTCCGGAGACCAACCTCAAGCAGGCCTGGCTGATCGCCTCCTCCACGGCGATCCCCAACGACCGCGGCACCGCCCCCGGCTGGTGGGTCGACCGGCCCGACGGCCGCGTTGTCGCAGCGCTACCGGGGCCTCCGGCGGAGATGCGCCCGATGTGGCAGGACTGGGTTCTGCCGCGGCTTCTCGAGCGCGGCCTCGGCCAGGAGCGGCTCACGAGAACCTTCCGCCTTACCGGCATCGGCGAGTCGGCCGTGGCCGACCGGCTGGGCGAGAAACTGCTGCGAGCCCACAATCCAATCGTCGCCACATACGCCCGGGCAGATGCGGTTGACGTCCGTATCTCGGCCGTGGCCGAGCCTCGCCGGCCCGCGGCGTCGTTGATGGCCAGGGCCGAGTCCGCCGTCCTCGCGGCCGTGGGTGATCACGTCTGGGGCCACGACGGCGACACCTGGACCGATGTCCTGGGCCGTGAGCTGGCGGACAAGGGCTGGGACGCCGCGCTGGTCGAAATCGGAACCGGCGGCTCCACGGCCAGGCTTCTTGGTGAGGCCGCATGGCTCAAGGCCGCTCGCTCCATCGCCACCGGCGATCCGGGCGCCGAATTGCCGCTCGCCGGTCTGGCCAGGCAAGCGGGCCGCGCGGCCGGGGCATGGATAGGCCTGGCCGTGCGGGCCGTCGAGAACGGCGAAGACACGCGCGTCGAGCTTGCTGCGGTCGGGCCGTGGGGTGTTTCCGAGACGAATCAGACGGCGTTCCTTGGCGGCGCCGACGGGCGCCGACGGGCCGGGGTCGCGGCAGTTGCATATCTGCACGAGCTGCTGGGGTCGGGCTTGGCCGCCAGGTTGTCGAGCACGCAGGCTGCAACTGGACGACAATGACCATCGGCCGAAACGGCAGCGTGTAGGAGCGAAGGATGAGCACGACGGAGAAGGTCAGTGCAGCCGAGCTTGCCGAATTGCCGCTGTTCGATGGATTGGCCCCGGAAGATCTGGCCGATCTGGCGGCCGGCTCGGTACGGCACGTCCTGATCGACGGCGAGACTCTCGTCGAGGCCGGCTCCCCGATTTCCGAAGTCCACTGGCTCGAAAAGGGCCAGCTGGGGCTTCGCACTCGCCACGAGCATCGCTGGGTTCTAGTTTCGACACTTCACGCCGGAGACATGCTCGGCTGGTCGGCCCTGCGCGAGGATCCGACGGCGCTCTCGACAGCGCGGGCGATCGGCCCTGCCGTCCTGGTTTCGATGCCCGCGGCCGGGTTGCTGGCGTTACTGGCCGGTGGATCGCCGCAATCGCAGCTGCTGCTCAAGCGGCTCTTCGGCATCGCCACGCATCATCTGGACGAGAGCCGGGCCCAGCTGCTGCAACTCGGGCGTGAGGGCGTGATCTCCGCCGGTTGACGGCGTCGTTCGATCGGGCGATGAGCCCCGGGCCGTCGCGTCGGGCCTCCAACGGGCACGGGACTCAGCGGTGGGCGGTCCGAGTCAGCCGCTCCAGATTCGGCACGTAAATACTGTCGCGTTCGATCCTCAACAGCCCGTCGGCCTCGAACTCGCCGAGCAGCTTGTTCACGCTCTGGCGGGTGGCGCCGATCATCGCCGCAAGATCGCTCTGCGTCAGCGGGGCATCCAATCTGATCGACCCGTCCGGCAGTCGCTCGCCGTGCTCCTCTGCCAGACGTGCGACGCGCGAAGCAAGGCGGCCGGTCAGGTCCAGGAAGTGAAGCTCCGCCACGTGGGTCGTCAGGCGGCGTAGCTCGCGGGAAAGCGATGCCAGCAAGGCGTCGCGAATGGCCGGTTCCCTCGCTACCAGGGCCAGGAACTGATCGCGGGGCAAGGCCAGTGCCTCGGTGGCCTCGAGGGCGACCGCGCTTGCCGACCGCGGCGCCCCGTCGAGAAGTGCCAGCTCGCCGAGAAAATCGCCGCGGCGAAGAGTGGCAAGGATCGCCTCCTCGCCCTCGTCGGACGGAACGACGACCTTGACCGCTCCGGACGCCACAACGAACAGGGCATCACCTGGATCGCCCTCGTGAAACAGCACCTCACCCCGGCGGAAACGGCGAGCACGCAGAGTCCGGGCGATGGCGGCGAGGGACTCCCCGCTCATGCCCGCGAACAGGTGGCAGCGGCCAAGTGCTTCGGCGGCGAATTCGATCGGCAGCACGCCTACATCGTAGCGTCGCGGGACGTTGCGCAGTGGCGCATTGCTGCGAAGTGGCGCATTGCCGCGCAGAGGCGCGACCACACCGTGGCCGGCGCCCGGCCCGAGCGCTTCTCGCGCCTGCCGGTAGGATGGAGCCATGAATACGAGCCGAGCCGGGAGCGACGAGCCGGGGGCCGAAACTCGGGCCGGCAAGCCGGGCGCGCCGAACAAGCTGCACGGCCGAGCGGCAGCCTCGGCCGTGGCCATACTCGCGGTCATTTCGCTGATTGGCGGCTTTGCGGCGGTCGGCGGACGACTGCCCGGTTCGGCGGGTTCGGCGGGTTCGCCTCCAGCTCCGTCCGATAGACTCCCGCCCTCCCCATCGTCTGCGGCCAGTGACGCCGCGATCGTCACGACCGGGACGGACTCCCCTTCCGGTTCCGCCTCAGCGACTCCCGGCCGCCCATCCGCGTCACCGGTCGCAAGCGCCACGATGGCGCCGTTGCCCGCTTTGCTGGCCGCAATCGGCGACTCATACAGTCAGGCCTGGAGCGTCTCGCCGAAGTACCTGTACGACCACCCGCAGTTCTCCTGGGTCGTTGGGACTAACAGCAACGACGGCGTCTCCAGCATCCTCGAGCGCCTCAAGGTGCTCGGCGCTTCGCCGACCGTCGTAGACGCCGCGACATCCGGTCGGAAGATGTCCGACGCCGCCCGCCAGGCCGGTCTGGTCGCGGCCGCGGCCGAGATACTCCCGGCGGGCAAGACGGCCTACGTCACGTTCGAGCTCGGCACCAACGACCTGTGCGCTTCGCCTGCGTTCATGACCGACCCGGCTGTCTTCCGTGATCATCTGCAGGCCGCTATGACGATCCTCAAGACAGGGCTCCCGACCGGGAGCCGCATCTTGATGCTGTCGATCCCCGATTTCCCGCATTTCCGCGAAATCACACAGGCGGACGCAGCCGCGAAGGCGCTGCTTTCGGAGAGGAACAACCTCAACCGCTGCGCCCCATATCTGGGCACGTTCAGCGAGTCGGCCCTCACGCGCGCGAATGCATACCTGGGCGAGTACGACGCAGCCCTGAAGGCGGCCTGCGCCGATATCGACACGCACCCCGGCAAGGCCGGCCGGTTGCACTGCACCTACAACGTCGGGCTGCTGGCTGAGTCCGATTTCACCATCAAGGATCTCAGCACCGCCGACTACTTCCATCCGTCGCTGTCGGGTCAGGCCAGGATGGCCGTGAACGCCTGGCGGGCCGACATCTGGTCGACGCAGTCGAAGCCATGACCGGTCGCCGGAGACCTAGGAAGTGGCCGGCGCAGCCTCTGGTCTGATCTCGTCGGCGGCCCTGGCGAATCCCTCCGCCTCGGCCACAGCACCCACAGCCGAGGCTTCGCGTGCGGCCTGCTCGAGGAGGGGCAGCGCCTTCGACATGTCGCCGGCGGCCAGACGATGCCGGGCCAGCTCCGCCGCATCGGCCCGTGGCTCGGCCTTCTCCAGCAGGTCGGCCAGTGATCCGTGGAGGGCGCGACGCCGATCCGCCAGCAATCGCCCGTAGGCGGCGTCCAGGAATAGCTGGTGTCGGAATCTCCACCGGCCGGGGGTGCCTCCCTCTTCCGCCTCGGACAGGATCCCCGCCTCGGCCAGACCGCCGAGATCGACCCCGGCCGCGGTTTCGCCGCAGAGAGCAAGCAGAAGCGGCTCGGAGAACGTGACGCCGATGACGGACGCGGCCTCCAGGACACTCCGCTGCACGGGCAGCAGAGAGTCGATGCGGGCGCCCAGCAGAGCCCGCAGGCTGAGCGGCACTCCTCGACGAGCCTCGCCCTGATCGATGCGCACGAGGTCGCCGATCTGCTCCAGCCGACCGGTCTCGCGCAGCGTCCTCATGATCTCGCCCACGAACAGGGCGTTGCCGGCGGTCCGTTCGTACAGCCACCGCGCCGATTCGGCATCCAGCGCGGCGCCGGCGACCGACGTGCCCAGTTCTTCGGTTGAGGCGCGATCCAGGCCGCCGAGGTCTATGACCTGGACGTGGGGCAGGTCCAGCCAGTCCGAGATCGCCGGCGGTCTCGACCCCGTGAGCATCACCAGAGGCATGTCGGCGGACATTCGGATCATGATGTCCATCAGGAACCGGCTCGACGGGTCGATCCAGTGGAAGTCGTCGATGACCACGCAGCGCGGCTTGTCGGAGATCATCCGGCTGACCCACACGAGAGTCGCCACCTGGAGTCCCGTCTTGAGTTCCACCGGGTCGAGCTGGCTGAGCATGCTCGGCGCCCAGCCTTCCTCGGGCAGGAGCGGCATGGCCGATTCTCGGGCCAGGACGGTGACGGCGCCTTCCATCAGCCGCCTGATCTCGGGATCCAGGTCAGGGGCGACGTCGTCGCCGAATAGCAGGTGGCGGGCCACGACGCCTGCCTGAACGCCCTGCTCGTCGGCCAGCCAGTCGACCATGTTCCTCGCCGCGCGATACGGCAAGTCCATGCCGTAGGGCGTGTTGTCCAGCCACATCCAGGCGAAGCCAGCCTTGCGAGCCTCGCCCTCCATCTCGCACAGAAGCCGGGACTTGCCGATCCCCGGGTCGCCCCGGAGCAGCACAGTCCCGCCCCGGCCGGTCTCGGCCGCGCGTCGCAGTATGTCCACCATGCGGGCCTTTTCTTGCTGCCGCCCGATCAGAGTCGCCGGCTCACGGCAGGTGTGAGCCTGGATCTTTCTCTCGCCCCGTAATCGGTGGACCTGGATCGGCTTCTTCTGACCCCGAAGCAGCCTCTCGCCCAGGTGATCGACCCCGATCCGCGGCTCCGCCGCCGCCACAGTTGCGTCGTCCAGTAGGACTTCGCTCGGCTCGGCCATCTGCTCCAGCCGTGACGCGGTCGTCATCGGCTCGCCGGTCAAAGCGACCGAGCGCGTTCCTCCAACCTCGCGAAGAGCGGCCACGACCTCACCTGTCGCGACCCCGATCCGCAACTCCATCGGCTTGGCGTCGCCTGTGACGTAGCGCGACATCGCCACCTGCATCTCGAGTGCGCAGAGGCAGGCCCGCAGCGCGTCGTCGTCGTGGGCGACCGGCGTCCCGAAGACGGCCAGCAACGCATCGCCGATGAACTTCTCGAGGGTGCCGCCGAACCGCATCGCGGCCTCGGCCATCACGTTGAGAGCGCCGTCGACCCTGGCCCGGACTTCTTCGGGATCGAGTTCGTCAACGAGTTGCGTGTAGCCGACGAGGTCCGCGAAAAGAGCCGTGACGACCCGGCGATCACCGACCTTCAGGCCCGCCGCAAATGGGTCGAGGCGGCGGCCGCAGTGATGGCAGAACAGGGCGCCGGGCGCAGTCAGTGTCGCGCAATCGGGGCAGGGCATCGGGACCTCAACGGGACGCCCGAAATGGTACGCCTCGCGAGGCGCACCCGACAGGGATTCTACGAGACGGTCAACACCGGCTGCTCGCGGGCCGCCTGCACGCTGACCTTGCCTGCGATCGCGCGGGCAATGTGCTCGAGGGCGATCGAAGCCGGTCCCGGCTGGCTCTGGGCCACAGCCGGAACACCAACGTCGGCGCCCTGGCGGACGGTGATGTCGAGCGGCACGGCTCCGAGGAAGTCGATGCCGTTCTCGCCGGCGTAGCGCTCGCCGCCGCCCCGGCCGAACAGATCCGTCACTTCTCCGCAATGGGCGCAGACAAAGCCCGACATATTCTCGACAAGGCCGAGTATCGGCACGCTGACCCGCCTGAACATGGCCAGGGCCTTGGCGACATCGGAGAGCGCGACCTGCTGGGGCGTGGTGACCAGAACCGCGCCGGTCAGAGGCACGGACTGCGCCAGAGTGAGCTGGGCATCGGATGTTCCGGGCGGCAGGTCCACGACCAGGTAGTCCAGCTCGCCCCAATCAACGTCGCGCAGGAACTGCTGTATCGCGCCGCCCACGAGCGGACCGCGCCACACGACCGGCTGGCCCTCCGGCAGGAAGAACTGGATGGAGATGACCTTGACGCCGAGGGCTTCGATCGGCTTGATCTTGCCGTCCGGGCTCGCGGCCGGCTGGCCCTCCGCCCCGATCATCATCGGGATGTTGGGGCCGGTGATGTCCGCGTCGAGCAAACCGACGGAAGCTCCCGCCTTGGCAAGAGCCACGGCCAGGTTGACGCTCACCGTCGTCTTGCCCACGCCGCCCTTGCCGGAACCTACCGCAATGATGTTCTTCACGCCGGGCAGCAGCTGTGGGCCGGCGGGCGTCGTGGCTCGGCGAACGGCCGAGGTCCACGTCAGATCGATCTCTTCGGCGCCTATCGGCCGCAGCGCGGCTTCGATGCGGGACTGGATCTCATCCTTCAGCGGACACGCCGGCGTCGTAAGCTCGACCGTGAACGACACGCTGGTGCCGTCGATCGCAAGGTCCTTGACCATGTTCCGCGAAATCAGGTTGCCGCCCAGTTCGGGCTCCTGAACCGTGGATAGGGCCTTGATGACGGCGGCTTCGGTGAGTGTCGACATAGCGGGCGCAATCCTCGATCAAATCCGGTTTCGTGCGCGCGGACGGGTACGCGCTATCCATATCCTACGGCTTTGGTCGGGTTTGCGCCGCGACCGGCACCGTCCGGACTGCAGCCGGACAGTCCGCAGAGTGGCTCAGGCGCCGCGCCGGTCTGCCACGACCAAACCGCCCTGCATCACAAACACGATCCGCGCTGGATCCCGCCACATCTCCGGTTCGGCGAGCGGATCGCCGGTCACCGCGATCAGGTCGGCCTGCTTCCCGACTTCGAGAGTGCCCACCTGGTTCGCGAGCCCCAGCAGCGCGGCCGCGTCGATCGTGGCGGCCTGGATCGCCCGGAACGGCCCCAACCCGAACTCCGACATGTACGCCAGCTCGGCCGGCGGATACATGCCGCTGAAGCTGTCCGTTCCCATCACTACACGAACACCGCGGGAGACCGCGTGGCGGAAGTTGACCTGCTGCTTCTCGAACAGGTACCGCATCTTCTCGATGGCCCATGGCGGCACGTCGCCGCGAGCCACGCGGTCTTCGTCCATAAGGGCGAAGTTGATGTTGAACGTCGGCACGAGCGGCACGTCGCGTTCAAGCATGAGATCGATGCCCTCGTCATCGATGAGATCGCCATGTTCGATGCTCGTGATGCCTGCCCGAAGCGCGTTCTTGATCCCGGCCGTGCCCTCCGCGTGGGCCAGCGTGCCCCTGATACCGGCCGCCTTGGCCTCTTCGACGATGGCCCGGATTTCGTCCACCGTGAATTGACTGGCGTCGGGTGAGTCCGCGGCCGATAGGACCCCACCGGTGGCCATCACCTTGATCCAATCGGCGCCCGCCCGGATCTGCAGCCTCGCGGCCCTGCGGACGGCGTCCACGCCGTCGGCGATTCCCGGCGGGAGATCGCTCACCACCGTCTCCAGCGTGGTCCCGGACGGGGTCCAGCCATCGCCGTGTCCGCCCGTCTGCGACAGCGGCGTGCAGCTGACCTGCGTCCGCGGCCCCGGAAACGCACCCGATGCGAAGGCCCGCTTGATCCCGGCAGGCGTGTATCCCGCGTCGCGGATCGTCGTCACTCCCGCCTCGAGGAAATCGCGGCCTGCGCCGAGCGCCCGAACCACCAGATCCGTGGCGGACCGCTGGGCCTGCTCCGCGACCGGCTCGAGGCGCAGACTCAGATGGACGTGGCAATCGATGATCCCGGGCAGGATCGTCAGCCCCGAGGCGTCGATGCGCCTGGCATCACGGGGCGCTGTGACGGCCGATGCGGGGCCCGCCGCGACGATGCGGCCTTTGTCATCGGTGACGAGCACACCGTCGGGGATGGCGTCGGGCGATCGTCCATCGAGCAGCCGCGCACCGACGAAGACCACGGGACCAACGGGCGCGCGCATTTGACCTCCGATTGCTTGGGCGAACTGCCGTGTCGCGACAACCTCGAACGCGGCGGCGAGAGTCTACTCCGTCGGCCTGGGTGCGGGCGCGCGGCGCCCCTGCGGCAGGGTCGTCTCCGCTTGCGGCCGCAGGCCGAACCTGATCGCGTGGCCGGCCCACTCGGGCTCGCTCGGTGCCCACTTGCCGACCGTCGCGCCGGCAGAGTCGAACTGAGCTATCGAGCCATCGACGCGCAGGACCAGCTTGCCCCCATCGGCAATCGCGATCTCGTGATGCCTGAAACGGCGCGCCGCGTCGGCGGGCAGCCGATCCTTCCTGTCCGATGCCACCTATGAGCTCTTGGAAGGCGGCTGAGTGGCCGGCTTCGGCTTCTTGACTTTCGGCGGGTGCTTAGGTGTCTTGTCGCCCATGATCGGCCTCCGGCAGTGCGAGGCACGCTAGATCGATGATGCGTGCAGGTTCGAGTCTAGCGGCAGGGCCGGATCTCGAACAGCCGGCCAGGCACACCGCACCACGGAATGCTGCCGGACCTAACGCCGCGACGCCAGCCGCCGCAACAGCTCGTCGTGGATCACGCCGTTGCTGGCCACCGCCGACGGGCCGTCGAATGCCCGCTCCCCGGACGCGGTCGTGAAGCGTCCGCCCGCCTCCTCGACGATCAGCGACGGCGCCGCCCAATCCCACGGATACGCTCCCGTCTCGATCATCGCCTCCGCCGCGCCCTCGGCGACGAGCATGTGGCCCCAGTAATCGCCGAAACCGCGTTCACGCCACGCTTCGGCGAGGGTCGCGTCCAGGCCCGGTACGGCGCCGGAGCGCATGTCCTCGGTCCGGCTGCCGTACAGCAGCTGCGATTCCTCGATCGTGGCAACGGCACTCACGCTGATCCGATCCTTCCCGCGCCACGCTCCCCCGCCCCGCCACGCGACCCAACGCTCGCGCATAGCCGGCGCGCTGACCACGGCAATCTGCAGCTCGCCCTCGACCGCGACAGCCAGCAGCGTCGCGAATACGGGCACACCGCGAACGAAGTTGCTCGTGCCGTCGATGGGGTCTACATACCAGCACATGCTCGCGCCCTCGGCCTCGGTCCCCTCTTCCTCGCCCACGATCCCCGCTCCCGGGAACTCCGCGTTGATCCGGCTTCGAACCATCCGCTCGATGTGACGGTCAACCTCGGTCACCAGGGAGTTGTCGGGCTTGGTCTCAACCCGGACGCTACGGCGAAAGCCGGCCATCGCCAACTTGTCGGCCTGGTCACACAGTGACATTGCGGTGTCCCGCCAGCGACCGAGCTCGGCGGGTGTAGTCGTGGATTCGGTCATGCCCTGATCGTAGCCGGAAACGCACCATCGCCGAGTGCTCGCCGCGTTCGCGGATCAGGCGGTCAGTCGTGCGTGGACTGAGTCCCCGAATCGAGCGCCAGACGCCCGACGACCGGAATGAACCGCCAGCTGTAGCTGTGGGGGTTGAGAGTCAGGAACAGGACGCCGAACTTCCCTTCGATGCGCTTCTCGGAGTTGGGTTTCAGCACATGAAAGCTGCGCGGAGTTGCCCCGCCGGTCCCGACGACGAACTCGCGGATGCCATCGGGACTGGCCAGCCCATAGGGCGACTGTTCGGAAAAGCGCTCGTAGTCGTGGTCGTGTCCGTTGAGGACGATTTCTGCGTGGGCGGCGTAGAGGTCATTCCACCACGCCACGAAGTCGGCGTTGTCGCCCGCCAGACCCGAGCTGAAGAACGGACGGTGCCACATGGCGATGACGTGCCGGCCCGGGTTTGCGGCCAGGTCCCGGCGCAGGAATGTCTCTTCCGGCGACCCGACGCCGCAACCGCCGATCGTGAGGCACTCGCTGTTGAGCACGATGACGTGCCAGTTGTCCGCGAGGTCGTAGCTGTAGTAGCCGAGCCCAGCCGGTCCCGCCGCGGCCCCGAAGAAATCGTAGTAAGCGGCGCCGGAAGCGGTCGCGAGGTCGTGGTTCCCGACAACGGCGCGGGTCCTGTAGAGGAGGCGGCCCCAGGTATCTGCGTAGCATCGTGAGTACTGCAACTCGGTCCCCTCCTCGTTCGAGTCGTCACCGAGAGTGAACACCTGGGCGTTGGGCTTGGTGTCGATGAGATTCGCGGTGCTTCTGGCGTTCTTGATCGCGTAGCCGACGCAGATATCGCCCGCGCCGATCAGGAAGTGGCCGTCCACCGGAAACTGCGTAACGGCCGGCGACGGCGTCCGATCGATCGTGACGAGCGGACTCGCGGCAGGAGCCGAATGCCCGTCCCCGAGCGAGCTCACCCCCGGCAGGGGCCGCGAATCGCCGGCGAACAGCAGACCGCCGGACAGAGCTATTGCGCTGATGCCACCCACGAAGGTGACGGCAAACCGCGCCGGCTTCCGCATTGTCGAGTCCGCACCTTGATAGGGTCGCTGGGCCGGGGAATCGAAAGGGGCGCCCCTTTCGGAGCGCCCCAATGCTACTTCGCGGGTTCCTACCGAGCGGCCTTGAGGGCCTCCGGCATCGGCTTGTGGTACTCGACCGGCTTGACGAACTTCTCGACGATGGCACGGCTGCCGGGTGTTCCGAGCTGCTTGAAGAGGAAATCGACCTTGGCGGCCTGGCTGGCCAGGATCGCGTCCTTGGTAGCCAGATCCCACAGCTGGCGCTTGAACGGGCCGATCGCCTTCTTGCGGCCGGAATAGACGAACTGGATGTCCGTCTGGCCTTCCTTGCGCTCGTCCTGGCAGTTGGCGAAGACCCACTCCTCGATCGCCTTGTGGAGCTCCGCCGGGAAGGCGGGATGCTCGAACAGGGCGTTCTGGAAGCCCGTGGCCAGGTGGATCTCGGCGCAACCGGTGGCCGGGAACTTGTGGAACATTTCGTCGGGCAGGGTGCTGGCACCGTGCTGGACGACGCCCGAGAGGCCGTACGTGCGGGCGACTTCCGACAGCTCGGTGATGACGCCGAAGTCGAGGGCCACATCAGCGACGCCGCCGCCGGGAAGCGGCACGCCGCCGTGGCTCGTGCCGGTCGCGACGGAGACCTTCGAGAGGCCGACGGCACCCTTCGCATCGGCGTCGAGCGCCTTGCGATAGCCGTCGAGGTAGGCCTTGAGCTCGTCCGGAGTCGAGTTCTTCTTGCCGACCTCGCCGATCTCGCCGCCGACGCTGATCGTCACGCCGTCGACTTCGAGCGTGCGGATGAGAGCGGTCAGTTCGGCTGCGCGGGCGTAGTTCTCGTGCTGCTGAGCGTCGATCGTGGGCAGCGCCAGGTCTACGAGGGTCGAGCTGTCGATGTCGATGTTCCGGTAGCCGGCGGCGATGGCGTCGCGGCAGGCCTTGCGGATCTCCTCGGTCATCTTCTCGGCGTCGGCCTGGTACTTCTTCATGTTGAACTGGTAGTGGTCGCCCTGGATGAAGACCGGGCCCTTCCACCCTGCGGCCACGGCACCGGCGAGGATGCTCGTCGCGAACTCGAAGACGCGCTGGAAGGTGTAGGTCTGCTCCGAGCGGGCCAGCTCGAAGATGACCGCCGCGGAGTCGTTCTTCTTGGCCGTCTCGAGGATGATGCGGGCCATGTCGAAGGTCTGGGCCCGAAGGTTGATGGCCGGGACGGTCATGCCTTCGTAGTCGCCGCGGGCGCGGGCGTTGTAAAGCTCCTGGATGCTCGCCGAGCGAGCACCGACGGCCTGGCTGGCTTCCCAGACGAGCCAGCGCGCGGCTTCTACGGTGGCGTCGTCCTCGCTGAAAGTGGCCGTCCAGGCCAGGTCGTAAATGCCGCGCGTCCGAAGGCCGTCCTCGTCTACCACGACGAGGCGGTCTCCCTCGATCTTCGCGATACCGTCTAGGGCGGCGAGGAGCTCCTTGATGGAGCCGGCAACCTTGGGCATTGGGTTCAATCTCCTGAGATGCCCGGCCTGGCGCACGCCGATCGGGCGCGCCGAAAAGCCGGGAATTTGTCCACTGATGGCTCGTGAATGGTACACGGACGGGGTTGCCCCCAACCGTGCCGCAAGTAACTTCCGGGGCCGCCGAGCGGACGGCCCAGATGGGGACCGGCGGCCCCGCGGGAGCCGGGGTTCGAATGCCTAGCTGAGGGTCTTGACGGCCTCGCGCTCGATCGCAAGGCCCTTGGTGTGGCGCTCGAAGAACTCGGCAAAGCCCTTCACGTCGCGCGGATCGGGAGTCACGGGCTTGCCGATGCTCCCGCTGATCCGTTCGTCGAGGTAGTCCGGGAGCGACTGACCGGCATCGGCGCGAAGCATGTAGGCGGCCAGAACGGCCATGCCCCAGGCCCCGCCTTCGCCGGCGGTGGCGGGAATGCTGACCGGGACGTTGAGTGCGGCCGCCATCATGCGCTGCCCGGTATCGCCGCCCTTGAAGAAGCCGCCGTGGCCGCGGATCTCCTCGATGATCACCCCTTCCTGTTCGGTCAGGATGTTCATGCCGGTCCGCATCGCGCACAACGAGGCGAAGTACATCGCCCGCATGAAGTTCTCCAGGGTGAACTTGCTGTCCTCGTTCCGCGCGAACAACGGCCGGCCTTCGGTGAAGCCTGTCATGTGCTCGCCCGACACGTAGTTGATCGAAAGGAGACCACCGGCGTCCGGATCTCCCTGAACCGCCAGCGGCAAAAGCTTGCCGTAGAGGTCGTCCGTCGTCGGCTCGGCCCCGAGCGCTCTGGCGACCTGGCCGAAGAGGGCCATCCAGTCGTCGAGGTCGGATGAACCGTTGTTCGAGTGGGCCATGGCCACCGGGCTTCCCGCGGGGGTCACGACGATGTCGATTTCCTCGTGCACGCGCGCCAGGCTCTTCTCCAGCACGATCATCGCGAACACCGAGGTACCGGCCGAGACGTTGCCCGACCGCGGTCGCACGGCGTTGGTGGCGACCATGCCCGTTCCGGCGTCCCCCTCGGGCGGACATAGCGGGATCCCGGCGGGGAGCTTGCCGGACTGGTCGAGTAGCTTCGCTCCAGCCGCGGTGAGCTTCCCGGCCGTGACACCGGCGGGCAGGACCGCCGGGACGATGTCCCGAAGCTGCCAACCCAGCTTGTGAGGCGCAATCAGGGCGTCGAACTTGGCCATCCGGCCGGCATCCCAATCGCCACTGACAGGGTCGATCGGAAATACGCCGGACGCCTCGCCGATGCCCAACTTGTGCTCACCGGTGAGCTTCCAGTGGACATATCCGGCCAGCGTCGTCAGGTGGGCGATCTGCGGGACGTGCGCCTGCTTGTCCAGGATCGACTGGTAGAGGTGGGCGATGGTCCAGCGCTGCGGCACGGCGAAGTCGAGCAGCGGGGTCAGCTCCGCGCAAGCCTGCCCGGTGAAGTTGTTGCGCCAGGTTCGGAACGGCACCAGCAAGTTCCCCTGCGCGTCGAGCGCGACGTAGCCGTGCATCATCCCGCTGAAGCCGATGGCCGCGACGGTCGTCAGGTCAACCGAGTGCCTGGCCCGCACATCCTTGACGAGAGACGCGTAGCAATCCGCCAGACCCTTCCACACGTCCGCAATGTCGTAGGTCCAGACGCCGTCCTTGAGCTGATTCTCCCAGGCGTGCGACCCCGAGGCCAGCGGTGTCGTGTCGGGGGCGATTAGCGACGCCTTGATGCGCGTCGAGCCGAACTCGATTCCGAGCATTGCGCCGCCGGACTGGATCAGCTCCGCCTGTTGCTGGTTCACCGCATTCTCCTCGGCATGTGCCGGTCGCTTGGGGTCAGTCTGGACTGGGCTTGACGATGATCTTCACGCCGCGGCGCTCGGCCAGCACCTCGAACGCCTCCGGGGCCTCCGAGAGTGGGAACCGGTGCGTGATGACAGAACCAAGGTCGACGGAACCGGCGGCCGCCAGTTCCGCTGCTCGCGGCAGGTCCGAAGCTTGCATCCGCCGGCACTGAAGCAATGACAGCTCCTTGCGCCGGGCCGCGGCGGCATCAAATGTAGTCCTGTCGCCCCGAGGGATGCCGACGAGCACCACTCGACCGACAGCGTTGACCGAGGCGATGGCGTCGGAAAGTGCGGCGTCCGAGCCGGAGACCTCGAATGCAACATCAACAGGCCACTCACGAGCCGCTCGGCGCTCGGCGGTGTAGTCGCGTCCGGGATCGTCGTCGACGACGAAGACGTCAGTGGCGCCCATCGACTTCGCCGCCGCCGCTCGATGCGCCAGCGTGTCGGTCGCGACGATCGACGTGATCCCTTGCGCTCGCAGAGCCTGTATCAGCAGCAAGCCGATCGGCCCGCAGCCGTACACCCCGGCGCGCCCGCCGATGGCCACCCGCCCGAGATCGGCAGCGTGAAGAGCCACGCCCAACGGCTCGAGGACGGCGATCTCATCGTCGCCGATGCCATCCGGCACCGGGGTGAGAAGCCGCTCGGGCCAGCTCATGTACGTGCGAAGGCCACCGTCCGTGGTCCCGTGACCGGCAAATGGCATCGCCAAACACGTGTTGGCGTGCCCCGTCCGGCACGATTCGCACTTCTGGCAGTTGATCGCCGGATCCACCGCCACGCGCTGGCCCGCCCGTGGCCCGTCGGCGATAACCCCGCCGATCTCATGTCCGAGAATCAGCGGCCGCGACAGCACCGCGTCGCCTATGCCCGCTTCCTCGAACCAGTGCAGATCCGAGCCGCACAAACCGACCGCAGTCACCCTGACCATGACCTCGTTCGGACCGGGATGGGCCGTTGGCTCGGTTGCGACACGCACGTCGCCGCGCCCGTGGATCCGGGCCGACTCGACCGTGGACGGCGTAGTCAACTTGCCGCCGAGTCGGTTTGGCCATTCATTTGTGTTCCGGCTCCACCGCGTGGGCATTTGCCTGGCCGTAGTAGGCATTCGGACCGTGCTTGCGCAGGTAGTGCCGATCGGCCAGATACCTGGGAATGGCCACCGCCTCGGGATTGAGGAAGTACGTCTGCCTGGCCATGTTCGCCACGGCCTCGAGGGCCGTCGCATTCGCGACAGCGTCGGCCGCGTCGTGGCCCCACGTGAACGGGCCGTGCGAAGCGACGAGGGCCGCGGGCATCTCGGTGGCGCTCAGTCCCAACCGGTTCAGCGTTTCGACGATTACGGCGCCCGTCTCGTGTTCGTAGGCGCCGGCGACCTCACCTTCCTCGAGCGGCCGCGTGACCGGAACCGCGCCGTGAAAGTGATCCGCGTGGGTTGTTCCCAGAGCCGGAATGGACCGGCCCGCCTGTGCCCAGGCCGTGGCCGCGGTTGAGTGCGTGTGAACCACGCCCCCGATCTCCGGATACCGCTGGTACAGGAGAAGGTGCGTCGGCGTGTCGGACGAGGGCCGAAGATCTCCCTCGACAACTCGACCGTCCTCGAGAGAAACGACAACCAATTGCTCGGGCCGAAGCTCGTCGTACGGCACGCCGCTTGGCTTGATAACGAGGACGCCTGCCTCGCGGTCGACGCCGCTTGCGTTTCCAAACGACAGAGTCACAAGGCCGGCGCGAACGAGACCGAGATTGGCGCGCCAGACTTGCTCACGCAGATCGGGAAGCGAAAGGGGCACCGATACTCCTTGGCTAGAACCGCGAGGCTTGCGTTTCGGATCTCAGCGAAGGCCGCGGGCCAGGTGGTAGTAGGCCTCGTTCCAGCGGAGTTCCTTCTTGAAGCCGCCGACCGTGGTGCCGCCATCGATCAGGAGGAACTCGCAGCCAGCCATTTCGGCGAAATCGGCGATCGCCTCGGCGCCCACGGCACGGCTCAGGACGGTGTGATGCGACCCGCCCGCCATCAGCCAACTCTCCGTCGCCGTGGCGAAATCGGGTCGCGGCTTCCACACCGCACGCCCGACCGGCAGCTTGACCATCGGCGCATCGGGCTTCACGAGATCGATCTCGTCGGCGAGGATCCGGAAACGGTCTC
>Ga0302323_100001755_pt1 | contig 17596 bp, 18 predicted proteins | sample Fen_T0_3_FD_201950 | JGI IMG/M metagenome (GOLD analysis project Ga0302323, IMG submission 201950) | Peat permafrost microbial communities from Stordalen Mire near Abisko, Sweden - Fen_T0_3 | ecosystem: Environmental > Terrestrial > Soil > Wetlands > Permafrost | place: Sweden: Abisko... | reverse complement strand
AATTATTTCAGGTCGTTGCGTCTTTCGCCCGGATGGAAAAACCGTAATTGTTATGGGAAAAGAAATTGTGGTACCCAAAGGGAAATCTCCTGACGTTGGAAATACTATTAATCGTCGAAACACAACATATATATGGATGAAACGAAGTGGACAATGGCGATTGGTGGCGCGGCAGGCAAGTGTTATTTGCCAACAATAAGATTTATTCAATTTATGGATTGCTTTTTTGTTCAAGATCATGTAATCAGATTTTGTTCTATTTTGAACCTCATTGTTCCTCAAATTGCCAGATAAAAATGAAATGCAAACTCGGTCCGTACTCTAATTAAATACCAGCCCGCCTAACAACATTCAAGGTTACCTGTAGAATTTGCTTTTCTCATCTTTTGATAGATTCCATAATCGATAGTTTTATACTTTAATTTAATCAACGAACATTCTCAATACTATTTTGTTATCTTCTAAAACTCCCAGTAAATGACAACTCAAATTATTAAATTTCTAAACCTGCTTATGACTGGTTTGGTTGCAGGAACTCTTTTTGGAATTTGGATAGGCTATAACCCTAAAAATTTATCTGTAAATACTTATGCTGAAAATCAGCAGGGTGCTATAAAAGCGTTAAATACACTTATGCCCATATTGGGATTAATCTCAGTAATTTTGACAGTGATAGCGGCAATACTTCAAAAGCAAAACAATCATGTATTTGTGATCCTAATAATTGCTGCTGGTTTTTTAATAATCAGTGGATTGATAACGAAGTTTGGAAATCAACCTATCAACAGCATTGTAATGACATGGAGTAAAGACTCAATACCGACTAACTGGTCTGACCTTAGAGACAAATGGTGGTTATTACATAAATTGCGAACTTTAACAGCTTTTATATCATTTTGCCTTATTATCTGGTCGAATATTAGAAAAAATTAGGATGACAATATCATCAGTGATTCAGTAAACTGTCTGAATAAAATGATGGTTTCTGTAATTGAAAAGAACTAATATGAAATCGCTATTATTGACCAAACACCAACTAGAAATGAGACGGCCTAATCATTTCTCACAAATAACATAAAACTAATGAAACCACTCTATGTATTACTTGGCGCTTTCATTGCAAGTCTTATTATATTAAGATTCGGTTTTGGCGAGTATGACTATTCTTTATCAGGAAGGATTGCAATGTCAATAATGCTAATGTTTACAACAATAGGTCATTTTGCTTTCTCAAAGGGGTCTTCTATCTTACTCTGAGATTAGCCTGGGTTTCGAACCACTTGCAGTCGCTAAGCAGTTTATTCACCAGGGTATTTCGTTTGTTCATCGCGCGAAAGAAGCTATCAAGGTAGGTTATCATATCTTTCTTTGATCTGTTACTCAGATAAGGAAAATCATTGACAACCCTGTAAAATTCATCTTTTTTCTCATTAAACCCGGCCAGCTCGTTTTTGAATGTGTCTTCACTTCTGCAAACAGCTAAATACAGGCGCTCACGCACAGTATTGATTGGAAGGGCTTCAAAAGGAACTGCATAGTCTGTATTAACAAGTCCGGCATAATCAAAATCATATGCCACTATCAGATTATTATTGGCAGGTGGATTCTGTCCTTGAGTAAGCAGAATCACATTATGCTTGATAGGAACTGACCAATCTGTGTTCCCGATCATATAATTGAAAATTGCCATTTTATCGAGCATTTCTGGTTGAATTGTCCTCTGGGATACTCTGGAATAGGCAATTTCTCTTGTTTTGGTCCTTTTTTCCAGCAAGCTTAAGGGCTCAATGGCGAATCCATACTGAGTCAGAGGTTTCTTTTCTTTCACTGAGTTTAAATATGTAATTCTAAAAAGTCTTACTCTCAAACTATAGTCAGTGAGTACGTTATAAAGCTTATAGACAAGGTATTCCCTCAGAACATAATCCTCATATCCTATCTTGCAGTAAGGGACAATTTTAAGTTTATTGATTCCTGAAAACTCAGCTCCACGTGAATCTTTCATTTTAAAGTTCAGCATCAAAGGAGGAAAATCACATATTCCTGTACGACGGATATTCCCACGTGCTCTCACTTTAATTTTTTTGGTGACTGAATCTGCTTCATTATTAAAATAAGTAAGAATCGCATTAAAGTAGATTGTGTCAGATTTTGCTTCTTTATAAGCGTTGAGGTCAAATTTCAATGTAATGTCAAACAGGTCATCAGTATCAAAGAGAGTCACTTTAGCATTATAAGTATCGGTGACAGCGTACTTTGCTTCCACGGTATCAACCTGGCTGAAAATAGACTGAATGAGAAAGACTGACAGGAAAACCAATACCAGGATTATCTTTTTCATGTTGAGAGGAATTTTAAGAACGCATATATAAATCTTAGTCTAATTTACGAAAGAGCAATCAAACAAAGAAAAAAAATAAACAGCTGATGAAGCGGCCTAAATAAACGATCATTATTATTTTTTTATACCGGGCCAGGTAATCTTCAACCTGACTATAAACAAATAACCCCCGGTCAACCGAAGGTTATTCATGAAAGACTCTGAAGGAGCCTGTTTAAAGTCAATAAAATTACAGCTTTATTAAATCTCTATCTCGAAAGAACAGGTATCTGCCTGTTTATTGATTCTTCAAGAGAGATTAAAGTTTCGGTGCGAACAATTCCCTCAATATTCTGAATTGTATCAGTCAATATCATTCTGAGATGCTCATTATCTCGTGTATAAACTTTAATAAACAGTGAATAATTACCTGTTGTATAATGACATTCTATGATCTCGGGAATATCTCTGAATTTTTCAACAACTTCCCTGAAATGACCAGGATGGTCAAGAAAAATACCGATATAGGCACAGGTTTTAAAACCCACCATAACAGGATCAACCTTAAATTCAGATCCCCTTATAACACCAATCCTTATCAGGCGCTGAACACGCTGGTGAATGGCTGCTCCCGAAACTCCACATTCCCTCGCAACTTCAAGGTACGGAATCCTTGCATTTTTTGTGATAATATCGAGGATCTTCTTGTCAAGATTATCAATTTGTAAATTTTCAGACATTACCATAGTAGTTAATTAATGATTTGAAACAATAAGTTTTTATTTTCTTACAAATTTAAAGGAAAAATGAGAGATTGTAATAAACTGAAATAAAATGTTTGAACAATTTTTATTCTGATTTGAAGTATTCAGTCCGGACGATTTAAGTACCCAACAATTTCTTTTATATCAGAATAACCCTTTTTTGTCAGGAAGTTTTCAATTCCTTCAAGTATTTTGACTGAGATCTGCGGATCGATGAATGAAGCTGTTCCAACCTGAATTGCAGTTGCTCCGGCAAGAATAAACTCCAGGGCATCGGTAGCTGACATTATCCCGCCAATTCCTATAACCGGTATCTTTACTGCATTAGCCACCTGCCATACCATCCTGAGCGCTACCGGTTTAACAGCGGGACCTGAAAGACCACCGGTCACAGTTGACAGAGAAGGCTTCATTCTTTTCACATCAACAGACATCCCCAGCAAAGTGTTAATCAGCGAGACTGAATCTGCACCTTCCTCTTCAACAACTCTGGCAAATTCGACGATATCCGTAACATTTGGAGATAATTTAACAATAAGCTTGCCGGAATAAACAGATCTTACCTCCCGTGTCACTTCACGCGCTGAATTGATGTTAGTTCCAAATGCCATTCCTCCCATTTTTACATTAGGACATGAAATATTGAGCTCAATAGCACGGATTTTGTCAAGGTTATTAACTCTCTCAGCAAGAGCAATATAATCTTCAATGTAACTCCCGTTTATATTCACTATGATATTGGTCTCATAGTTAAGAATGCGGGGATAGATATTTTTTTCAAAATAATCGATCCCTTTATTCTGCAAGCCAACAGCATTAAGCATTCCGGATGGTGTTTCAGCCATCCTCGGATAAGGATTGCCTTCCCTCGCTTCCATTGTTGTTCCTTTCAGGACAATCCCTCCTAACCTGGAAACGTCAATAAAATCCTCAAACTCCGATCCATATCCGAATGTCCCTGAAGCTGTTAACACAGGATTTTTAAAATGCAGATCACCAATATAAAAACCAAGATTTACCATTTTAAGTCATTTACATTGAAAACCGGTCCTTCAACACAGGTACAGAGATTACCTTTAACTGTATCAACAACACAACACAGGCAAGCGCCTATTCCGCATGCCATGAGGTTTTCGAGTGATACTTCGCAAGTGATATTATTTTTTTTGCAGTAATAGGCAACTGCCTTCATCATCAGTTCCGGTCCGCAACAATAAACTCTGTTATATCTATTTGCTGAAAAAACCGAATGATTTGTGACATAGCCCTTTTCTCCTTTTGAACCATCTTCAGTTGCAATGAATAGATTTCCGACTTTAAGATAATCTTCAAATTCAATTATTTTCAGACTATTTCTGAATCCAAGAACGATATCAGGAATATAACCATTTGATTTTAAGTACTTTCCCAAAAAAAGTAACGGAGCAATACCACATCCCCCTCCAACAAGAAGTATCTTCCCGCTTTCCGAAGGTAATGAGAACGAATTGCCTAAAGGGTAAATAAGATTCAGAAGATCACCATTTCGAAGTTCTGAGAGCGTTTTGGTACCTTTTCCTGCTATCTGAATCAGTATTTTAAAAGCATTTTTTTCATAATCAACATCATGAATGGAAATGGGTCTCCTAAGGAAGGTTTCCTTACTGCCATCAATTCTTACCTGGGCGAACTGACCGGGTTTAAAGTCGGGTATTTTGGTATCCGAGGATAATTCGAGAATAAAATAGTCGTTATTAAGGCGCTTATTTCCAATTACTTTTAGATCTTCGATGCGCTTTGCCATCCGGTGTACATTTATGACAAAGATAATTCTAATGACTGATTTCAAAAAATTTATGCAGATGATAATTTTAAATCATCAAAAATCATTATAAATGCATTATCTGCGGGGAAAAAACTCTTCGAAGCTGTTATTTTCATAAAACCAGACTATTTTTACTACATCTGAAGTTATTTTGTCAGAAGAAACAGCAGATACCTTCATAGTTTTGTTTTTCATAACATCCTCATAATCAATGTTAACCTTAGGAACTTCATTTTTAGATTTCATTTCATTGCTTTCTTTGTTATCAGCAAGATCATAATCGAACAGATTTTGCATTCTATTCTCTTTGTACATTGATCCTTTACCGAATAACAACCAATCAGTTGACAGGTATTGGTATTTTTCAAGCATTTTCAGTACAAAATCCAGGCTTGGATTGTTCCTACCCGAAAGTATATGGGAGATACCTGAAGCCTGAACACCAATTTCCTCTGCAAACTGAGCAGATGATTTGTTCTCATTCTTTAGAAATTCAAGTAAACGCTCTTTCATAGCTGCAATTTTAAGTATTACAAATGTAAATAATATTAAAATTCCATTTGTAATTAAATGAAATGACATTTGTCATCTTAATAATTATATTCTTAAGTACTTTGATTCACTACAATTGTATATAATTGATTTAATGACAATTAATACTATATTTATATGAAGTATTACGGCAGTTTAGTTATATAATTCTATAGTATACAGCATATTAACCTTGATTTCTAAATGAATTAGACTATAACTAGGTAAATAACAGCTAAAAGAAGTATTAATCACTATAATTAACAGTACTTATACTACTGATTTATTGACTATTATGTATATTAGAAATTAGCCTGTCAGTTTATTTAACAATGTAATGTTAAATGAATGCAAAACCAATTACATGTGTAAATATTATTTACAATTTACTGAAGTTACATTTGTAATCTCCCCTATTTACCGATATAATTTGTAATCTGTATTGAAGTGGTTAAATTTCCTGAAGTATGGAAAATGTTAGATGAGGATAGGTTTTCATATAAATTGAATATTTCTTACAACTCCCCGCTTCAAAACTGAATATTCAATTCTGGAGAGGTTGAGGTTGAGGCTAAGGCTAAGGCTAAGGCTAAGGCTAAGGCTAAGAGACAAAGAGACGAGAGATCAGGAATAGATAGATAGACCTTTTATTCAGGTTTGAAGTTCCTGGCTGCTACTTCATCAAACTCATTCTCAGAGCGTGCAATGACTACTGTAGCGAGGCAATTTCCTATCACATTCACTGATGTTCTGGCCATATCCATCAAAACATCAATACCCAGGATAATAAAAACCGGTTCAACAGGCAGACCGAAACTAACTACTGTTCCGAGTAAAATCACCAGTGCGGCTCTTGATACACCCGCTACTCCTTTACTTGTGAGCATTAGCGTAACACAGATTATTATCTGTTTTTCAAGCGGAAGATCAATGCCTGCAGCTTGCGCTACAAAAATTGATGCCAGGGACAAATATAATGTTGTGCCGTCGAGATTAAAACTATAACCGGTCGGTATTACGAATGCGACTATTTTCCTGGGAATGCCGAACTTCTCCATCGATTCCATTGCAGATGGCAATGCGGATTCGGAATTCGAGGTTGCAAATGCAATTGTTGCAGGTTCTGAGACTGCCTTGATAAATGGTTTGACAGGTATTCTGAAAATTAATGCCACAGGCAGAAGGACAAAGCCAAGGAAGACAAACAATGCCACATATAAAGTAGCCAGCAGTTTAAAAAGATTATAAAGGATATCCAATCCCATATGTCCTACTGTATAAGCAATTGCTGCAAATACTGCAACCGGGGCATAATACATCACAATATTTGTGAACTTAAACATTATTTCTGAAAGGCTTTCGCTAAACCTGATCATTGGCAGGCGGTACTTTTCCTTAACCATTGCCACTGCAATCGCGAATATGATGCTGAAGATCACAATCTGCAGTATCTGCCCTTCAAATATTGCTTTCGCTATATTCTCGGGAAAGATATGAAGAATAAAATCACCAGCAGTCTGAGCCTTGAGAGCTGAAATTGAAGGTATCTCCGGATTAGGCGGCAATACAACTCCCACACCTGCTTTTCCAATGTTAATAGCCAGAAGCCCTATAATTAATGCAAGTGTGGATACAATTTCGAAATACAGGAGTGATTTCCATCCCATTCTGCCAATCTGCTTAATATTTGCATGTCCTGCGATTCCTACAACAAGAGTTGAAAACAGCAACGGGGCTATAATGGTTTTTATCATCCGGAGAAAAATGTCGCTGAACACCTGAAGTTTTTTTGCAACTTCAGGGACATCATATCCGAATTCAGCACCCGCAACCATACTGACAAGAATCCATGTTGTAAGTGATCTCTTCCGGAAAGCATATATAACCAGGATGACTACAGTTAAAATTCTAGAGATCAACAGAATAATTGAGGGTATCTCAAGTATACCGTTGGTCTTTAAAACTAAGAGAACCAGAGTAATGCTAATGCAGCACGTAAGCAAATAAGGGAAGAGTTTCCAGACCTTTTGCATTTGTAACGTATATTGTGCATGCTGATATTTCTGCTTAACCTGTTCAGTTGCAATTACCTGAACAATCTGAGTGTTCTTTACTGCCACATCCGGAACAGGAATTCATTGTCGCAGCTAATTCATTTTCAGTAGCTTCGCGAACTTCTATAATTTTTCCTGAAAAAAACAGATCGAGACCAGCCATTGGATGATTGAAATCCATCCTAACATATGTGTCTGTGATTTCATTAATAATTCCGGTTAAAGGGTTCCCGTCTGAATCCGTCATAGGTACCTCGTTGCCCACCCTGCAAATGTCTTCATTGATTCTTCCATCGGTTTCAAAAACAGCTACGGGAACATTGATTATCATCTCTTCCCTTTTGTCACCGTAAGCCATTTCAGAATTAAGTTTAAACCTGAAAGGATCTCCTGCATTTAATAAACTTATGTTTGATTCAAAAACCGGGAGTAACCTCCCTGTCCCATAAATGAAATTCAAAGGTCTGGTCTCATCCAGAGCTTCAATAATTCTGCCGTTCGAATCATTCTCTCTCAGTTCGTAAATAAGAGAGACTCTTTTATTATTTTCAACTTTCATCGCAGCTTAATTTTTTAAAGGATCAAATATAATTTAATTTACCGGCAGGCAAATAATACAATAAACATTTTCAGGATAATTATTAAAAAAATCCTTCTGAGATGGAAGTGTGTTCAAAAATGTTTAGTAAATAAAACTGATCCTCATTTCAGGAGTATTGTAGAGACTATAAGGATTATCTAATGGCCACAAAACCATTAAATTAAGTGCTGATCTCCTTCCTAAATGTTGACTGATACCTCCACCAACAAGAATGGTGTTTAAGTAAAATCTCTCAGAAGTGAAGGGATTAGGCCACTTCCAAAAGTACGAATTAAGGCTCAGTAATTCATCTTCGAGGTGAAGAAAAATTCCTGTATGACCTCCAAAGGGGATGACTGAACTAAGGTCCTGAATTACTGCAAATTGAACATATCCTTTCGCTCCATAGATGGCTGTTTCGGCAGAGGGGTCTTTATAGTATCTGTAAGTAGGGCCGATTGCTACTGCCACCCGAGGTAAAACCCAGTATCCAATTACTGGCGAAACCTGGATATCAGTAATTGTCCCGAACTGCAATCCTAAATTTCCACCGTAAAATAGTCTCTCTGTAAAAGGTGGTGACTGATTCTTGGTTGTCTGATCATAGGGAAACTGATCTTCCTTCGCTTTCTGGGCTGAAATTATTGAAAATGATACAAATAAGAGTAAACTAATTAAAAAGACAATCCTTGATATACGTAGCATTGAAGTTATATTATTATTTAAATTCATTATTAAAGATTTGTTACTTTATGAACAAACGATACAAATAAACGAAAAAATGCAATTATTAATATATTATGCAATCATTCTTTTTCCTGAATAATATTGATAACAAAAAGTGAAGATGACAGATTGAAGAGGTAAGATGGAAGACAAGAGTATACTCAGATCATTTTTCAATCTTATCAAATGAAGCTACCAGGCCTTTAATCAACGAAGAGCTGAATCCATTGTGCTCCATTTCATTTAATCCAACAATTGTACATCCTTTAGGAGTTGTCACCTTATCAATTTCAAACTCAGGATGTTGATGTCTTTCTATTAATAACTCCGCGGCACCTTTGACTGTCTGATTAACTATTACGCTTGCTGTTGCTGCATCAAACCCGATCTGGATACCTCCCTGAATCATTGCCCTGATAAATCTGAGAACATAGGCGATTCCGCAGGCTCCCAAAATAGTCGCTGATTCCATCAGATCCTCATCTATTGTCATAGTGGTTCCAATTCTGTTAAACAGATATTTTACCGATTCAATTTCACTGAGATCAGCCCCGCTATGGCATATGCATGTAATTGATTTACCAACACTTGCAGCTATATTTGGCATAGCCCTGAATACAGGTATCCTAGTACCTATGACACCCTGTATCTTACTGATAGTCACGCCTGCAGTTACAGATATTAATATGTGTCGCCCTGGATAAAAATGATCCTTTAATTCTTCCAGAACACTAACAATATTATAAGGTTTTACAGCCACTATTATAAGACCGGATTCCTTAATGGCTTCAATATTATCTGACAACAGGTTCACTCCCGATTCTTTCAGATGGACAAGCTCTTCGATATTTCTTCGTGTCGCTGTAAGATTCATTGCAGGAATTGTATGCTCTTTCAGTAATCCCTGTAGTAAGGATATTCCAATATTTCCACATCCGATTATAGCTACTCTGGTGCTTTCCATCTCTACTGTTTTAAATTCCGTCTTTATTTAAAAACGTTGTTCAGATATTAACTGCCAATTTCATAATTATAATATTTTGCTTAATAACAATATAAACAATCGTAAATGTAAGATTATTAGTTTAAATTTGATACAATTACTAAGCATTTCAATTAATAATTTATATTATGAAATTTGCCGGTATACTTGAAATGCCGGGGGAAATATCGTTATTTTATATGTGCTTAAAAGACATTAATTAAATATCTTTAGTGAAACTAATTTTAGCAGATATTAATCTTTATGATATGAATATTATCGTCAACGGAGGCACAAGAGGTATCGGAAGAGAAGTTGTAGATTACCTCGCGCAAGATATTAGTAATCAAATTTTTGTGACTGGAAGAAATGAAGAAGCCTTAAGGAAAATTTCTTCTCTGTATAATAATGTTCAATCCTTCTCCATTGACATGTCACTTTTTGACGACAGGCAGGATAAGCTCAGGGAGGCTGTTTCCGATCATTTCGGCAGAGTTGATATTCTGATTAATTTAGCTGGCTTTCTCATTACCAAAGATTTTCTTAAAATGGCAAACGATGAAGCCAGGCTGATTATGGAGACAAATTTTTTCGGACCCGCTTCACTCATCAGAATTCTGAAACCAATGATGCCGTCAGGTTCTCATATTGTGAATATCTCAAGCATGGGGGGATTCCAGGGAAGCGCAAAGTATGCAGGACTCTCCTATTATAGTGCATCCAAAGCAGCATTGGCATGTCTTACAGAGTGTCTTGCTAACGAATTTAAAGAATATGGGATTAGTATGAACTGTCTGGCACTGGGTTCAGTTCAGACTGAGATGTTTGAAGAAGCATTTCCGGGTTATAAAGCGCCGGTTGATGTGAAACAAATGGCTGAATTTATCTCGGGTTTTGCCCTTACCGGGCATAAGTTTTTCAATGGGAAGATATTGCCGGTAGCTGTGGGTAATCCATGAAATTCAGACATATGTTTTTATCTCAATCTTTCCATCCAATGCCAGCAAACCGTTAAAAGCCAGGGCTTTTAATTCGTCTTCTCCCGGATAGACAACAACTTCTGCTATAAATCCGACCATTGATCTGATACTGCTGGTATTTGAATCCTGATATGCCATTCCGCCCGTAAGAATGATAGCATCTACCTCCCCGTTTAAAACAGCTGCCAGAGCGCTTATTTCTTTTCCAATCTGGTAACTGGCAGCTTCCTTGACAAGAATGGCTTTCGTATCCCCTTTTTCTGCCATCTTACAGACTTCTATAAAGTTGTTGGTGCCAAGATAGGCTACCATACCTCCTTTTCCTGTAATCATCGCTTTAAGCTCATCGTGAGTGAATCTTCCGCTGAAACAAAGGTCAATCAACTGCCCTGATGGCAAACCACCTGACCGTTCCGGTGAAAAAGGACCATCGCCGTCTAATGCGTTGTTCACATCAATCACCTTTCCATGTTTATGTGCACCCACGCTAATGCCACCACCCATATGGGCAATAATAAGATTTAAATCTTCATATTTCTTCCCTTTTGAAGCGGCATAAATACGTGCAACTGCTTTTTGATTCAGGGCATGAAATATTGATCTCCGTTCAATTTCGGGATGACCTGATATTCTGGCAACCGACTGAAGTTCATCTACTACCACAGGATCAACAATGTAAGCCGAGGCACAACACAACGAAGATGCAATATCATCGGCAATAAGTCCGCCTAAATTACTGGCATGCTGACCCGAAAATCCGGCTGTCAAATCATCCTTCATCCTTTGATTGACTTTATATATCCCTGATTCTATTGGTTTTACGAGTCCACCCCGACCAACAACAGCAGCTATCTTTCCCAGGTCGATCTTACGTACCGACAATTCATTCATTATCAGGTTTTTTCTGAAATGAAACTGATCTGTAATTTTTCCGAAATTCTTTAATTCCTCGGCAGAATGTCTGAGTGTTTTTTCAAAAACCAGCTTCTCCTCTTCAAAAAGTGAAAATTTAGTTGAGGTTGATCCAGGATTTATTGCCAGAATTAGTCGGTTTATCATAAATCAGAATGTGTTTAAGGTTGTATGTATCTGACATGTATATAATTATGCCATCAGACACGAAAGCGCAATGCAAAAATATTTAGATCTTTCGCTTTCACTTCTCGACATGACAATTACAGGCTTCTCAGTTCCCCTGATCAGTCCGGCCAATTCGCACTTAGCAAATAGCATGAGTCCTTTATAAAATGGATTACTCGATTCAAGAGATGGGAAGAGGAGGATATCAGCGTCTCCATTAACCGGAGTCTCAACTCCTTTGATCTCAACACTTTTTTTATCGCATGCCAGAAAAATGTCCAGAGGACCATCCATTATACAATTTTTAATCTGGTTACGGTCGGCCATTTTGCACATAATCGAATAATCAACTGAATTCTCAAAAAGCCGGCTCATCTTTTCAGAAGCACTTATAAGAGCAATTTTTGGCTTTTTGATCCCAAACTTCTGAGCCATCTCAATTGCATAACGGGCCATGGCAACCTTCTGATCGAGGTTAGGAAAAGGGATTACCGCCGGATCGGTAATGAACAGAAGTTTATGATATGCAGGTATTTCCATCGCACATACATAGCTTAGAACAGAACCAGGGAGCATTAGTCCCATCTCCTTATCCATTACTGCTTTGAGGAATTTATCTGTGCCGACGAGCCCTTTCATCACTATATCTGCCTCACCGGTTTTAGCGAGCCTTACTGCTTCAGAAGAGGCCTGGATCTCATTGTGCGATTCAACCAAAGCGAAGATCCTGTAATCAATCCCCCGGGATTCGCATGTTTTTTTGATTTCAGAAGGTTTTCCTATAAGAATAGCTTCAATAAAGCCCTTTTTAACAGCATTATTAATAGCACCTATAGTATTATTATCCTGTGCCCAGGCAACAGCAACACGGTGCTTCTTATTAAGCGCAAGCACCTTTTCCTCCATCTGTTCCAGGTTTCTGATCATAATCCTGTTATCTGCTGGCTGCGGCAGCTAAAAGTATACTGTCAAATTTTGCCTGTTCCGAGTCGGATCGTGACGTCAGTACAATCGGCACCATAGCTCCAAGAATTATTGAAGCAACTTTAGCTTTTGCAAAAAACACCAGCGACTTATACAGCACATTACCTACCTCAATATCAGGCATCAGTAAAAGATCAGTATCTCCGGCTACCTCGCTTTTAATTCCTTTAAGCTGAGCACTTTCAAGACTTACTGCATTATCGAAGGCAAGAGGACCATCAATAATACAGTTTATTATCTGGTCGCGCTGATTCATTTTTGAAAGAAGAGCTGCATCGAGCGTCGCCTGCATATTCTCATTCACCATTTCAACCGCACCAAGAACCGCAACCTTTGGCATTTTATATCCGAGCCTGTTCAGACATGCAACAGAATTATTGACAATAGCAATCTTATCCTGCAAGGTCGGGGCAATATTCATTGCCACATCTGTCACTGCGATCACTTTTGGATAGGTTTCAACTTCAAAAAGTGCAAAATGTGACAGGAGATTGCCGGTTCTCAACCCCCACGTCTTATTAAGAACGCTCCTGAGTAAAGAGGCAGAACCTATCTTTCCCTTCATCAGAATATCGGCCTGTTTGCTGCTAATCATCTTTACCGAAGTTTCAACAGACTTTTCAGTATCTGGTTCATTAATAATCCTGAGGCCTGAGATATCATAATTATTTGAGGCACAAATATTATGAATACCTTCTTCGTTCCCGACCAGGATCGGTTCAATAATATTTTCTTTCCAGGCCCTTATAACTGCTCCCAATGAATGTTGATCTTCGGCTGCAGCCAGAATGAGCTTCTTCCTGGGTCCACCTTCAACGAGACGTTTCAGGTCATTCATGTTTTTTAACACCATTGAATCAGGGTTTTAGGTTATTATTTAAACTTTTCGATTCTCAACGATCTTACGGGTCTCCGATGCAATTACAAACTCTTCGTTTGTAGGCACGATCATTACAGTAACTTTTGACCCTTTCTTGCTTATCACCAGTTCTTTACCATGAACTCCATTATTCATATTTTTGTCAAATTCCAGGCCCATATACTCCAGGTCCCTGCAAATATTTTCCCTGGTTTCTGAAGCGTTCTCCCCGATTCCTCCTGTAAAAATCAACAGATCAACACCACCCATTGCAGCAGCATATGCTCCGATATATTTTTTAACACGATATTCATACATTCTAAGTGACAGAACAGCCCGCTCGTCTCCTTCTTCAGCAGCCGATTCTACCTCTCTCATGTCGGATGATATACCTGAAATACCCAAAACGCCACTATGTTTATTCAGGAGCGTGTTCAGGGAGGAGAAGTCAATCTCTTCCTTTTCCATAATTAAGGTAAGCGCACCTGCGTCTACATCCCCCGATCTGGTACCCATTATAAGCCCTTCAACCGGAGTAAGTCCCATTGAAGTATCGAGTGATTTTCCATCTTTTATGGCTGTGATTGATGCTCCATTGCCCAGATGACATGTGATCATTTTGGGCTTATTATAATCGAGGTTCAGGATTTCGCATGCCCTTTTGGAGACATAACTGTGACTTGTGCCATGGAAACCATAACGCCTTATTCCATACTTTTTATAGAGTGAATATGGCAAAGCGTACATAAATGAATAATCAGGCATAGTCTGATGAAATGAAGTATCAAAAACACCAACTTGCGGGACATTGGGTAGTACCATTTTCATCGCATATATACCTTTCAGATTGGCAGGGTTGTGAAGCGGGGCAAGATCTGAGCAATCTTCAACTCCTTTAATTGTAACATCATCGAGATAACAACTTTCCTGAAAAAGTTCTCCCCCATGGACAAGACGATGACCAACTGCATCTATTTCGTTCAGACTTTTTATCACTCCCCTTTTTTCACTTACCATAAGGCCAAGAAGATATTCAATACCGGTCTGATGATCGAGTATCTCTCCATCAAGCTTTACCTTATTCCCATCGAATCTTTCATTTTTCAGGAACGACCCTTTTAATCCTATTTTTTCAACAATCCCCTTTGCCAGAACCACACCCGACGCCATATCAAAAAGCTGATATTTAATTGATGAACTGCCGCAGTTAAGAACTAATATTTTCATTATAGAAAAGTTTTTTAATATAAGTAATTGTATCAGAAGATGTTGTAATTACTCTCCAACAGAGATATTTTTGGTAATCTTCACACCATCTTTATTGTATTCATAAAAGCCCCTGCCTGTACGTCTTCCCCACTGATTGGCCCTAACAAGCCTTTTAAGCAAAGGTGAAGATTTGTATTTCAAGTCACCAAATTCATCATACAGGTTCTCACACCATCTGAGTATTTTATCGAGACCGATTTTATCAGCCATTTCAAAAGGCCCGAGAGGAAGTCCAAATCCGACTTTCATTGTCAGATCGATATCTTCCATTGTTCCAACGCCTTCCATCAAAATTTCGCAAGCTTCATTTATAAAAGGAACAATAAGTCGGGTGCTTATTATACCGGGAGATTCTTTTACCGGAACTACCTTTTTACCAATAAGATTGGCAAATTTCATTGTATTCTCATAAGCCTCCTGTGAAGTGTAAAGGCCTTTGACAATTTCCACAATCCTGGCATCTGCCTCGGGAGTAAGAAAATGAAAACTTACACAACGGTCTTTATGGGTGAGATCGGCAGTAAGTTCAGTAATAACCTGAGTTGAGGAGTTTGTAGCGATAATAGTATCTCTGTTGACATGCTTTTCGATTTTTTTCAATATATCCGCACGTATATTATGGCTATGTTCGCGGGTGGATGATTTTATTGCTTCAATTACAATATCGCATCCTTTGAAATTTGCATAGTCAGTGGTACCCTTGATACGTGATAATATTCCAAGTTTTTCGGAATTAGTCATACCCCAACGCTCAATCATGCGATCAAGTTCCTTAGCCATATCGGCAAATGCCTGATCTATTTTCTCCTGAGTAAGATCAAGAATAATCACATCAAGGCCCTTGGAACTCACCATCCTGGCTATATTCTGACCAACTGAACCAGCGCCAACGATCCCTACCCGTGAGAACAAGGTTTTTGGCTTGTCATCTTTCGATAGTCCGTAATCCTCCAACCGTTCAATATTTTCTGACATATTTGAATTATTATATTTTGAATTTTCTTATCTGAGATAACATGAATTTATCTTAGCCGGTGATTTTACTTTTTAAGACCCGCTGCCTGATTTGATGTAATCGCTATCATACTTACGATATCGTTTACCGAGCACCCTCTTGAAAGGTCATTTATCGGTGCGGCCATTCCCTGTAGTATAGGTCCTATTGCTTCTGCGTGAGCAAGCCGCTGTACAAGTTTATAAGCGATGTTCCCTGAATTCAGATCAGGAAAGATGAGAACATTTGCTTTTCCTGCAATGGGGCTGCCCGGAGCTTTGCTTTTACCAATTGCATCAATCAGCGCTGCATCGGCCTGAAGTTCACCGTCTATTTGAAGCTCAGGTGCCATCTCTTTCGCTATTCTAGTTGCATTAACCACTTTATCGACCATTTCATGTTTTGCGCTCCCTTTGGTTGAAAAGCTAAGCATGGCAATCCTTGGTTCAAACCCTGCGATTGCCCTGGCTGTATGTGCTGTAGCGATTGCAATTTCAGCAAGTTCCTTTTCATTTGGATTCGGGTGTACCGCACCATCTGCAAAGATTACCACACCATTTTCACCAAAGTTTTTATCGGGAAGGATCATTATAAATGCTCCTGAGACAACTGAAATTCCCGGAGCCGTCTTGACATAGTGGAATGCCGGCCTCAGTACGTCTCCGGTAGCATGATCTGCACCGGAAACCTCGCCATCCGCATCACCGTTTTTAATCATCAGTACGCCCAGGTAGAGAGGGTCTTCTATCAGTTTTGAAGCTTCATCACGTGTCAAACCTTTGCTTTTCCTTAGTTCAACCATCATATCGATATAGTGATCTTTCTTCTCATGCAGTTTAGGATTAACGATCTTAGCTTTCGAAATATTCTTCAGTCCAAGCTTAGCAGCATGTAAATTTATCTCCGATGGATCCCCGATCAGAATAATCCGGGCCAATTCTTCCTGTATAGCAATATCAGCAGCCTTTATAGTTCTTTCTTCATACCCTTCAGGAAGCACAATCCGCATATTGTGTTTTCTGGCATTTTGTTTGATGTGATCTAATAATTCCATTGTGTATCAGTATATTAATAAGTTCTGATTTTTTTTATAAATGTACGAAAAAAAAGTTCTATTAAACAATTTTGAATAACATGATTAATATCATTTTTAACCCATCTCTGAAAATATATCTGACTAAAATGTCATCAAAAAAACTATGATTCAATCATTTTCCTAAATTAGCGGATCAAAACAGAACTATTTTAATGGATACATATTTTTCAAAACTCGATACACTTGGAAAGAGCCTGACAGGCGATCTTAAGCATGACAAGATCACTACAACTATTTATTCCACCGATGCTTCCGTTTATAAAGAAGAACCTTCAGCTGTTGCCTGGCCAAAAACTATATCAGATATCAGGGAGATTCTGCAATTTGCAACTAAGGAGAAATCAAGCGTAACTCTCAGGGCAGGAGGCACATCACTGGCCGGACAGGTAGTAAGCTCAGGAATCATTGTGGATATCTCCAGATATATGAATAAAATTCTTGAGATAAACAAAGATGAGATGTGGGTAAGGGTAGAGCCGGGAGTAGTTCTCGATGAGCTAAATCTTAAACTTAAAGAAAAGGGACTGTTTTTCGGCCCCGAGACTTCAACTTCAAGCCGTTGTAATATTGGCG
>Ga0302323_100001754_pt1 | contig 17597 bp, 13 predicted proteins | sample Fen_T0_3_FD_201950 | JGI IMG/M metagenome (GOLD analysis project Ga0302323, IMG submission 201950) | Peat permafrost microbial communities from Stordalen Mire near Abisko, Sweden - Fen_T0_3 | ecosystem: Environmental > Terrestrial > Soil > Wetlands > Permafrost | place: Sweden: Abisko... | reverse complement strand
CTCGCCGCGCGTCGCGAGCTCGGACGGGGGGGCGACGACAATGCCCTGGCTTGGCTTCGGCGCGAGAACGTCCATTGCGTGAATCTGCCGGCGCTTGGCGCAGACAAGTCGCGAGCCCGTAAGGGGGCCGACCAGGTCAGTCACTAGCAGGTGGTGGTGCGGAGAACGGTTCACTCGCTCCGGTAGGCTGGGCCTTGCCGCCCTCGACCTCCACCTCCACCTCCGCACCGCCTTCGCCAGGGCCGAGGTCGGTCCAGAAGAAAGGCTCTTCGCGCAGGTCGACGTGGACGAATTGCGAGTGCGGGTAGTAACCCACACCACGCACGCCCATGGCGCGTGCGAGATCACGGACCATGAGCGTGGTCATGCCGGGAATGCGAATGTCTGCAGCCATGCCACGCGTGTGGTAGCTCGCCGGGGCCGCGAAGGCCGGTGGACGGAAGCCTGAGATCAGGATGATCTTCTCTCCGGTGCGCTGAGAGATCTTGTAGAGCATCTCAATGAGCCGTGGATCGATGGGGGCTTCAGCGCCGGTGCGCCGGCAGCGCATGAAATGTTTGACCGCGCGGTAGGTGGCTTCGTCCATGTCTCCGCTGGACAGATCGAAAGCGATCTCGAGCTGCTCGCCCAAGCTCGCGGTCTCGAGGGTGAAGCGAGCCTGAGCGCCGCTGGGCTTGTGCACGTGGATGGCGGGGTTGGCGCTCGGCCGTAGGACGTCCGCTTGCGCAACCCCTTCTGGGGAAATGGCCATGTCATCGGCCAGCTTCATCATCGTCACCACCCGGTTCTTGAGCCCAGCCAGCTTGCCGCTCATCGTCCAGGTGCTGAAGCTGAGGCCGATGGCAATGACGACCAGCAAGGCCGATGCGGCCAGCAGCCCGGCCGGAAGCAACCGAGGGATGGTCAGCGTGCGGACCGGACGCATAGGATCGGTTGCGATGATGATTCGGATGGGATCGCGTCGCTTTTGCGCCAACAACTTGCGCAGGCGCTTGAGCTCGGGCGCGATGATCCCGTCCGGAGCCGATGCTATGTGATGCTTCCCTGGCAGCTGCTACCTCGCTGGGCTGAATTGCGCAGACAGCTCCGGCGCTACCTTCTTGTCCTTCTGATCCTTCAGATCCTTGGGATCTTTCTGCTCCTTGGGTTTGCCGCCCATGCGGCTCGTGCCGGCGAAGACCCCGCCCGTCTCCACGCGCAGACTCTTGGCCTCGATGTCGCCCTCGATCATCCCGGTGCCCATGATATCTAGGTGCCCAGTGCAGACCACGTTGCCGTGAATCTTCCCAGCCACCAACACGTCGACCGCGCGAATGTTCCCTTTCACCGTGCCACTTTCGCCCACGACCACCGATGCCTTGGATTCGACCGAGCCCTCGATGGTTCCGTCTACGCGGAAGGCCCCGTCAGCAGCCAAATCCCCGCGCGCGGTGCATGAACGCCCGACCACGTTTTCGATCTTGTCCACGGTGGGATTGGTTTCCTTCTGACCTCGCCAGCTCATGGTTGCCTTTCACGCGTGGTTTGCCGTAGGGACCGCTACGTGCCCAAGGGGACGCGGTCATCCTCACCCTATGATCGCACGAAAATCGTCAGGACTTAACCTGGATCTTGATTCGCAGCGCTTCGGTGCACAGCTGCGCACATGTCCGTTCAGGTCGCTGCGCTTTAGCCCACCTTTAGCCCCTGATGCGCGTCGCCACCAACATCAGGACCTGCATCGCGAAGGTCTTGTCGCCCTCGACGCGCAGGCGCCCGGCCAGCAGCGCTTGAAGCGGATTCATGGTGCGGGCGGCGAGCTTTTCGCAGGTGCCGCTGTCGATGATCACCGTGGTGCGGGGGCGGCCCGCCAGCATGCCGGCGCGACCGAAGGCAACATCCACCGCCCAGCGCCGCCGGCGACGGCCTTCCAGCTCGAATTTGATTCGTCCATCGAGCTTTTGCAGAAGCTCCATTTCTTGCGACTCGGGCGACAGCAAGGTGACGATGTCGGCCGAGTCCGGCAGGAATTGAAAGAGATCTTCGTGGGGAAAGAGCACGGCCAGAAAATCCGTGGCGGACTGCCGGATCCACACGTCGGGGTCATCGCCGCGCACGTGCAGGGTGCGCACCCGGCGGGCCACCAGCAGCTCGCCGTTTTCGATGGCCATGTCCCACTCGCCGCCATCCGAACCCGACAGCGAAAGTCGCAGTCGAGGCGAGCTGCCCTCTGACCTGTGCGCCGACGCCGCGAACACGGCGGGCAACCAAGCCTCGATGATCTCGGCGGGCTCGGACGCTGCCGGCGGTCGGTTCGGAATGTGATCGACGTGGACCGACATTCCTACTTCTTCCTGCGGCGCTCGTTCTTTCCTCGCGGCTCCGGCCGACGCTCGCTGCGGTCTTTCTTGGACTTGGGCTTTGCATCCCGTCGGTCACCTCTGCCGCGCTTGCCGGTTGGCGCGCGACCCGTGGAATCCTGCAATCGCATCTCGATCCGCCGCCGGGCGACGCTGACTTGCAGGACCTCGACCTTGACCCGGTCGCCAAGCGAGAAGGTCTTTCCCGTCCGCCTGCCGATCAGGCGACAAGCGACCTCGTCGTACTCGTAGAAATCGTCGGGCGAAAGGTAGTCCGTGCGTACGAGACCCTCGACGAACGGATCATCCGCGACCACGAAAACGCCGAACGAGGTCACGCCGGAAACCGAGGCTTCGAGAATATCGCCCACACGATCGCGCATGAAGAAGGCGCGATAGAGGTCCACGACCTCGCGCTCGACCTCCATGGCCTTGCGTTCGCAGAACGACGCATTGGCGGAGGCATTTCGCAGGATGTCGCCCGTGGGCATTTCCGTCTTCGCTATCGGCGCAAAGCCGCCCGCTGGTTTCCCGAGGCTGGCCAGCCGGTGCTTGAGCAGCCGGTGCACGATCACGTCCGGATAGCGGCGGATGGGCGAGGTGAAGTGCAAGTACGCGGGCGATGCCAGGCCGAAGTGGCCCACGTTGACCACGTCATAGGTTGCCTGCTTAAGTGCCCGCAGCAGGAGCAGAGAAAGCGGCTTTTCGGCGGGATGGCCGCGAAACCGTTTGAGCACGGCACCCAGCCCGAGCGGCGTGTTTGCCTCGGTCGGGTCGAAGCGGATGCCGTAGCGCTCGGCCAGCGAGGCGAACGCCGCAAGCTTCTCCTCGTCGGGAACTGCGTGGACGCGCCAGGCGGTGTTCTCTTTGCGATCCTGAAAACTGTCACCCACGCCTTCGTTGGCCGCGAGCATGAACTCTTCGATCATCGCATACGCGGCGCGCTCGCCCTCATCACGGCGCGCGCGGCGGATATCGCGCACCAAGCGTGGATCGTCGTTGTCCAAGTCGACCACCGCCTGCGGCAGGTCAAGATCCAAAGCTCCACGCTCTTGGCGGCGCACACGCAGCTTGCGCGCCAGAGCGTCCATGATCCTCAGCGCCGGCAGGAACGGCTGGTAGTGCTTTCGCTTGCCGCGCACGTCGCCGGCCAAGGCCGCGGCCACGCCCGGATAGTCGAGCCGCCCGTGTGAATGGATCACGGCGGCGCAGAAGTCGGTCTCGACCACGTTGCAGCCGCGGTCGTAGTCGATGCGTACGACCATCGCCAGACGGTCTTCGCCCGGCACCAGCGAGCAAAGGTGCCCGGACAAGGCCTCGGGCAGCATGGGAATCGCCCGGCTAGGCAGGTACACGCTTACGCCCCGCGCCTGCGCTTCGTGGTCGAGCGCCGTTCCTTCGCGCAGGTAGTGAGATACGTCGGCTACCGCCACCCACAGTCGGTGGCCGCCCTGCGGAAGTGCCTCCAGCGCCACGGCGTCGTCGAAGTCGCGCGCGGTCTCCGGATCGATGGTGGTGAACGGTACGTGGCGAAGGTCGGCGCGGTCACGGTGATCCTGCGGCTCTACCGTGTCGGCGAAGCGAGACACTTCGTCCATGACGGCGGTCGGGAATTCGTCGGAGATGTCGGCGCAGGCGAGCGTCTTTTCCACCTCGGTGCGCGGATCGTCCGGATCGCCCAGCACCTTGATCAGCGATACCTCGATAGGGGCGTCGGGGTTGCCGGGGTACGCGACGATTTCGGCGACTACGGACTGTCCGGCGCGTGCGCTGATGCCATCCCGTATTACCACGGCCGCGTTGATGCGAGGATCGTCGGGCTCGAAGCGCAACCTGCCGCCCATCGCGACCAAGTTGCCGGTGATCTTGCCGCGTCCGCGATCGATGACTTTGGTCACCCGGCCTTCTAAGCCGCGACCACCAACCCACCAGTCGACCTCGACTCGATCGCTGTCCATGGCCGAAGCGCGATGTCGGCGACTGACGTGGATGTCTTCCGAGCCATCGTCGGGGACAACGAAACCGTACCCGTCGGGATGGACCTTGATCCGGCCTGTCACCAGTCTTGGCACGGCGCGGCCGTGGCCCGTGGGCGCCGGTCGATGGTCCCCGGAGGCGCCGTTCCCTTCATTGATCGTCATAGATGAAGGCGATCATACACGGGTCGTACGACTCCGCCACGAAGGGGGCGGCAAAAGGTCGCAATTCGCGCGCGGCCGCGCTGCTTTTTTTACGCTTTTTCCACCGACGGTACCGACGATGCGACCGCAGCCCCGACCGCGGGCGCACGGGTGGTATACGCCAGGGCGGTACCTACCAACAACATGAGCGCCGAGATTGTGTATGAGGTGGAGTAGCTGCCCGTCACGTCCCGAATCTTCCCGCCGACGAGCGGTCCGAACACCCCCGCCACGCCGAAACCGGTGAACAAGAAGCCGTAATTCACGCCCAAATTCTTCACGCCGTAGAAGTCCGCCGTTGCTGCCGGCATGAGGGTGAAGATGGTACCGTAGCAAAGGCCGGTGAAGGCCGAGCCGAACACCAACAAGGCCGAGCTGGTGTAGTGCGAGAACGCGAACATGTTGCCTGCCTGGAGTACGAAGGCGAGCATCATGGTCTGGGTGCGGCCCATTCGGTCGGACACGATGCCGCTGATTACGCGCCCGCAGCTATTGAAGATCGCCAGCAGCACCACCGGCACGAAGCCCCATTCCCAGCGCGCTTGCTCTTTGGCGATGATGGCCACGTGGGCGATGATCATCAATCCTGCCGATGCGGCCAAGATGAACATCAGCCACAGTCGGTAGAATTGCGGGGTCTTGAGCATCGCGCCCCAGTCGAGGTTCGGACGCACGACCGCTGCTGCCTTGGCTGCTGGGGTGGTGGCAGGTGCGGCAGCTGCCGGATGATACCCGGCGGGAGGATTGCGAAGAAACTGGGACAACACGCTCACGACCACGATGGCGCCGAGGCCGAGGTAAAGGAAGGTCTGCTGGATGCTGGTCGCCTTGAGGAGGAACTGAGCCAGCGGCGAAATGTACACGGCAGCGAGTCCTACGCCGCTGACCACGATGCCCGTGATGAGGCCCTTCTTGCTGGGAGGAAACCATTTGATCGCAGGCGGTGTGGTGGCCGAGTACCCGAGACCGATGCCGACGCCGCCCACCAGGCCAAACGTCAGCAGGATGAGTCCAGGCGAAGCTGCGAAAGAGGACGCCACCAAGCCCAGTCCCAGCACGATGCCGCCCGCGGCGGCGATGAGGCGCGGCCCGACCTTGTCTTGCAAGCGGCCCGCGAAGATCATCATGATGGCGAAGCAGGCGGTGGACACGGTGAAGGGGAGCGCTGCCTGCGCCTTGGTCCAGTGCCATTGCACCACCAGCGCCTTCGCAATTACGCCCCACGCATAAAGAACCCCTAATACCAAATTGATGGACAAGGCGGCGATGGTGACGGTCCAACCCTTATTCTTGATCGCGGTGGCAGTTTCTTCGGCCATGGCACTCTCCCTACGCAAGGTTGCGGCCTACGCTAAGGCAAGGCGCACCTGCAAACAAGCATGCTAAAGCAATGGGCTCGGTTTTCTGGCAGTATGCGCTTGCCATGACCTTCGCCAATACCAAGCACGCGTACTGGAAGCCCGAAGAAGAGATCCTTTCGCGGACCGAGCTCGAGGCGCTGCAAGCGGAGCGGCTCAAACGAACGGTCGGTCGGGTCTACGACGCTGTTCCCTTCTATCGAGACAAGTTCGACACGGCGAAGGTCTCGCCCGCCACAGTGGTCAGTCTCGGCGACCTGGCGCGACTGCCGTTCACAACCGGGGCCGATCTGCGCAGCATTTATCCGACCGGGATGCTTGCCGTTCCCATCGACGAGACCATGCGATTGCATACGTCGAGCGGCACCACCGGCAAGCCCAAGGCGCTGTTCTTCTCGCGCCAGGATGTCAGCAACGCCGCCGAGCTGTGCGCGCGAAGCATGGTGGCGACCGGCGTGACCAAGCAGGACATCTTCCAGAACATGATGACCTACGGCCTTTTCACGGGCGCGTTCGTCATGCACTACGGTGCCGAGAAGATCGGCTGTCTGGTGATTCCTGCCGGACCCGGCAACACCGAGCGGCAGCTCATGCTGATGCAGGATTTTCACACCACCACGATCCACATCACGCCGAGCTTCGCGCTTTACTTCGCCGATATGCTGGAAAAGCGCGGCATCGATCCGCGCAAGGACCTGGCGCTCAAGCGTGCCTTCGTGGGCGCCGAGCCGTACACCGAGGAGACCCGGCGGAAGATCGAGGAAGGACTCGGCCTGCGCGTGTTCAATTCGTACGGACTTTCGGAAATGAACGGCCCGGGCGTGGCGTTCGAGTGTCAAGAGCAAGCCGGCATGCACCTGTGGGAAGACCACTACGCGATGGAAATCATCAACCCCGAGACCGGGCAGGTGCTGCCGGACGGTGAGCGGGGCGAGTTGGTGCTGACCACACTATTGCGCGAGGCGATGCCGATCATCCGTTACCGCACGCGAGACATCACCTCGATCGTGCCTGAGCCGTGCCCTTGCGGGCGAACCCACCGCCGCATTCAGCGCATCACCGGTCGGGCCGACGACATGCTGATCGTCCGCGGCGTGAACATCTATCCGCAACAGATCGAGCGCGTGCTGATGAGCGTCCCCAAAGTCGGCCGCAACTACCTCATCACGCTCGAGGGCCTCGACGAGATGACAGTCAGGGTCGAGCTGTCCGAGTTCGGCTTCGACGGACAGCTCGAACACGTGGTCGCGCTTCAGAACGAGATTGCGACCCAGCTGCGCGCCGAGATTCTCATCAAGCCCAAGATCGACTTGGTGCCGCCCGGAACGTTGCCCATCAGCGAGGGCAAGGCCAAGCGGGTGATCGACAACCGGAAGCTCTAGGAGAAACCCTATGAACAGCGTGCGATTGCTTGCGGTCTTCGTCGAAAACAAGCCTGGGCAGACGGCCAACATCACGCGGCTGCTTGCCGAGGCGGGCGTCAACATCCGCTGGGTGACCATCGCCAACAGCGGCCCTTTCGGGGTGATGAAGTTCCTGGTTCCCGATCCGGACCAAGGCCATCGCGTGCTCCGTCAGAGCGGCGTGATGGCTAGCTTCCTCGACATCCTTCCGGTCGAGGTCGCCGACAAGCCGGGCGCCTTGCAGGCCGTGGCCGATTGCTTGGCCAAGGAACAAATCAACCTCGACAACACCAGCGGCTTCGTCGCGAACGGACGGGCCGTGGTGATCGTCGAAACGCACGAGATCGATCGCGCCCGCGCCGCCTTGGTCAGCCAAGGGCTGCGCGTCCTGTCGCGCGACGAATTGCTGTGCCTCTGAGAGTTGGCCTAGGAAACGCGGCCTTGGCCTCGGTGCTGACGCTCACCACGCGCCTACGGCGCCCGCAAGGCGTACAGCTTGCCGTCGTCGGTGCCGACGTAGATGCTGCCGTCGGGTCCGAGGGTGGGCGAGCTGTCCACGTCGCCCCCCAGCTCGACCGACCAGCGCAGCTTTCCGTCCGGCTCGATGGCGTAGAGGCGGTCGTCCTGCGAACCGACCAGGATCGTCCCGGCAGCATCCACCAGGGCCGACGAGAAGATCCGGTCGCCGGTACGGAAGGCCCACAGCAGGGTTCCGTCGCGACGAATCGCGTAGAGCAGCCCGTCGAACGAACCGATGTAGACGGTGCCATCGCGGCCGATGGCCGGGGAAGAACGAACGTCGTCGCCGGTGGTGAAGGCCCACAGAAGCTGTCCCTGCGGGTTCAGGGCGTACAGGCGATTGTCGTCCGAGCCCACATAGACGGTGCCGTCCTCTTCGATGGCCGGGCTCGATTCCACGTCGTCGCGTGCCCGGAACTCCCACTGACGGCGTCCGTCGGGCGCGACCGCGTACACGCTGTTGTCCTGGCTGCCGGCGTACACGGTACCGTCGTCACCCACGGCCGGTGCGCTGGCGACGTGCCCGCCGGTGGTGAAGCGCCATCGCAAGGTGCCGTTTGGCTGGATGGCGTAGATTGCGTCCCCTCCCGTGTAGATCGTACCGTCGGGTCCGATGGTCGGGCCCGCATCGACGTCGCAGCGGGTGGCCTCGGGCCCGATGCCCACGGTCTGCGAGCAATTGCCGACCCGGTATTTCCAAATCAGCTTTCCGGTCTTTCCGTCGAGCGCGTATAGGTTGTCGTCATCCGACCCGACGTAGACGGTACCCAGGGCGGCGATGGCGGGCGTGCTCCACACGAGATCGCCGGTGGCGAAGGTCCATGCCAGCTTGCCGTCCCTGTCCAGTGCAAAGACCTTGTTGGCGTGACTTCCCCCGAGGATCAGGCCGTCGTTGGAGATGGTCGGTGATGCGGTGACGGGTGAGGACGTCTCCATCGTCCAGCGGATTTCCGGCTTCTGCTTCGGCACGAGATAAGGCGAGCGTCCCCGATGATGGGGCTCGACGCGAAACATGCCCTGAGCCGCCGGCCCCACGGCGATGGACGCTGCGCCCGTGGAAGTGGACGTGCCTCGTTCGGCGCGCTCGGCGGCAGCCTTCGAGGCGGCCGACGGCCAGACACACTGTCCGCGCTCGCAGATCCGGTCTAGCTTGCAATCGCGGTCAGACCCGCAACCCTCGGACTTGGCCGGGTTGTGAGCAGAGCAAGAGCAGCCGCTGGTCAGAAAAAGAAAGACGGCGCCAAGCAACAGCGGAGCGGCCGGGCGCCGTCTTCGGATTCGGTTCCAGGCGTGCATGGCAGACTGTTTTGTCGAGGCCAAGGCGGCTGGAGGGAACCGCGGTGACATCTCCTCTGTTCGTTGCACGCCCACGCTTAGAACAGGTTCATCACGAAGTTTATTCCGAAGGTGCTCAGCGTGTCCTTGTTGCTGTAGTACCCGACGGTGCCATTGGCTTCGACTGCCAACGACACGTGGTACGACTGCACGAACTCGAGCCCCACCGCCGCCACGGCGCCCATGCCGGAATCGGTCCAGGACTCGCGGTAGTAGTCGCCGTAGTAATCGGTGGAATAGCCATCGTATTCGTAGGTGCGGCTTGCAGCGCCGATGCCGGCGCGGAGGTACAGCTTGCGTGTCGCCCAAAACTGAGGACCGATGGTGAACACCGTCTCGCTCACGTTCTGGTTCTGGAAGTACGCGCTTGCGCCGTCGGCGGCCAACACCAGTGCCCAGCGCGGCGACACGCCGAAGCCGAGACGCAAGTTGTAGCCGATGCCGACACGAGACCGGGCACTGGCGGAGTCGTAGCGGTACTCGGAGACACCGCCGACGCCGAGGCCAAAGCCGAAGAAGAACTGCCTATAGCTGGCGGGTTCGGCGTAATAGCGTGGCGGCGGCGCATAACGCCGATAGTAGCGGGGCGGCGGATAGTATCCGTAAGGCGGTGGCGGCGGTCCGTAATAGTCGTGCTGGTAGGGCCCTTGATCATAAGGCTCCTCGGCCGGTGGCTGCGGATAGCCTTGAGGCTGCGGCGCATTTCGATAGCCTGGAGGGGGGCCGTATCCCGGCGGTAGCTCCTGCGCGCCCTGGGGTTCCTGCTGATTCTTCGCGCCGCCCTCGGGCGCGTCCTTCGCGTCCTTGTTCGCCTCCTTGCCGGTTTCGTCTTTCGCGGTTTCGTCTTTCGCGGTTTCGTCTTTCGCGGCTTCGTCTTTCGTTTGGATTTCCTTCGGGGCGTCTTTCGCTGGGGCGTCCTTAGCGGTGTGGGCCTTGGCCGGTGCGCTCTGTTGCGCGTACGCGGCAGTGTGAAAAACCAGCACAGCCGCACCGGCGAGAGCCGAAGCCGAAAAAGCGCCAAACCTTCGTGCCATCGCGGGTGACCTCATGGGTAGCTCCTTGGGGGGTGGATGAAAGCATACTCTCGTTCTTCAAATTTGGTGCCAGCTCGTCCATAGGAAGTCCCATGGCTAGTCCGGTGAGTAGTTCATAGGTAGACGATGACCAGGCAAGCCGTTGGTTACTTCGGTTTGCCGACGGGACGGGTTGCCTTGCCCCTGGAATATTCGACTGGGTAACGCTGCCGATTTCGCGCGAGCTTTTCGCGCATGGCCGCCTGCAAGTCTAGGCCAATGCGGTCACACAGGAGCACGAGGGCGATGCCAACGTCTCCGACTTCATCGGCGATGCGTTGCCGGGCCTCGGGCTCATGCGACAACGCATCCGATTGATCGCTGCGCACCCAGCGGTACTCGGCCAGGAGCTCGCCCGCTTCCGAGGCCAGGAGCATGGCTAGGTTCTTCGGGTCGTGGAATTGATTCCAGTCGCGCTCGGCCACGAACTGCCGCAGCTCTTCCACAAACGAGACGTCATCCATGGCGCTCTCTATATCAGGGGCCTGGGCAATCGGCGCGGAAGATGCGAAAAGTGCCGTCGGTCGACCAGCCCATGAGTGAAAACAAACCCAACGACACCAGCCGCGGTGAATTGGACGCCGCCGCCGGCGTGACCCTGGCCGCGGCCCTGCGCGAAGGAATGCCCGAGCGAAGCTGGCGGCAAGTGCGCGAGCTGTGCGCGTCCGGCAAGGTGACCGTCGACGGTGAGAAAGTCGTCGAGCCCGCCCATCGCCTTTCCGGCGGCGAGAAGATCGCATGGAACATGGGCAAGCCCGACCTGCGAAAGCGAACGCTGAGACCGGGTTTTCGCATCGTCTACGAAGACGGCCATCTTGTAGTTATCGAAAAGCCCGAGGGTGTGACCACCGTGCCCTATGATCGCAAGGAGACCGGCACGGCCTTGGACCTGATTCGCGACGCCTGGCGGGCGCAGGGCAAACGCGCGACGGTGACGCCCCTTTATACCGTGCACCGTATCGACAAGGACACGTCCGGGCTGGTTTGCTTCGCCAAGACCAAACTCGCCGAACGGGGACTGCACACCATCTTCAAAGAACACCTGGCCGACCGCGAGTACGTCGCCGTGGCGCACGGCCGCGTACGGCCGGGACGCATCGAATCGAACCTGATCGAAAACCGCGGCGACGGCCTGCGCGGCAGTTCGCGCCGTTTCGGCGGTGGCCAGCACGCCATCACGGACGTGGAGGTGGTCGAGCCGCTGAGGACCGCGACCGTATGTCGGGTGCGGCTCAAGACCGGGCGGACGCACCAGATCCGCATTCACCTGTCCGAACAAGGCAACCCGCTGGTGGGCGAGACCGTCTACATCCGTGACTTGTTACGCGGCGGGGGCAGGCCCATTGACTGTTCCCGCCTGCTGCTCCATGCGGCCACGCTCGGGTTCGACCACCCCGTGACCGGCAAGCGAGTTCAGCTCACCGCCGCTTTGCCGCCCGATTTCGAAGCCGAGGTGGCGAAGCTGCGGACGTAGTGGCCAGCTACCTTCTCCGCAGCTCTGTGCTCTCTGTCGTGAAAAAATAGCCCCCAAGGGCGTTACCCTACCAGGACTCTCGCCGCCACGATGGCCTTGCGCGCGAGCGCGGAGAGTGGCGCGTCGAGGGGCTCGCGCCAGACTTGGCCGAGGTTGGTAGCGGTTTTCGCACGGTAGACGGTCGCTTCCACGCGGCGGTGCGTGAGATCATGCGTGACCTCCGCCAGCCGCCCGCCGAGAGGCCCGCCCAGTCGCCGCGAAAGAGAACGTTTCGCGGCGGCCCCACTTGCGCTCGGCAATTCCCACAGCCCGGCCCACAGTCCATCGAGCGGTCTCCGTTCTAGGACGACGCCGCCGTCTCGTTCCATCCAGGCGAAGGCGATGCGAAGCACCTGCCGCGCAGCCCTGGTCTTCTGACCTGGGTACGTGGCTTGGGTTCCGGCTTGGTGGGCCGCGCACTGCGCGCGGAGGGGGCAGGTGTCGCACAGCGGTGACGTAGGCCGACAGAGGGTCGCACCCACGTCCATGAGCGCTTGGTTAATCTCGCCGGGGCTTGGGCCATCGACCAGTCGCCGGGCATTCTCACGCACGCAATTCACCAACTTGGCGTCTGAGGCTCGGCCGGGCAGCGCAAACACGCGGGCGATTACGCGGATCAGGTTTCCGTCGACGGCAGCAACCCGTTCCTCGAACGCGATGGAGGCGATGGCTGCCGCCGTGTAGCGACCGATGCCGGCCAGGTTCCGCAGCGCCGCCTCGGTTCGTGGCATGCTTCCGTCATGTTCCGCGACGATCTGGCGCGCGGCTTTGTGCAAGTTGCGGGCGCGGCGGTAATAGCCGAGTCCGGCCCACGCCTCACAGACCGTGGTCTCGTCGGCCGCGGCCAAAGCTGCCGTAGTGGGAAATAGCCGAAGAAAAGCGGCGAAGCGTGGAACCACGGTCTTGACCTGGGTTTGCTGGAGCATGATCTCCGAGACCCAGATGGCGTACGGATCGGCCGTCTGGCGCCACGGCAGGTCGCGGGCATGTCTGCGATAGTAGGCAAGCAGCGAGCGGCGCAGGGCTACCGTTTCCACAGCGTCAGCCCTCGGTAGTCGCTTTCGAACCCGGTCCGTCGGAGGTCGTCGAGATAGGGCGATGCCAGCGCGCTGTGGCCGTTGATGGTTTCCACCGTGGCCGACGTGGGCGCGGCGAACTGCCGGCCGAGCAAGAACGGGTAGATTGCCAGCGCTGCCGCGACGATGGCATCTCCGGGCGCGGGCAGAATCACAAGCTCGCGGCCGCCTTTCTGCAGCACGACCATCAGCTCCTTACCACGGTAGACCATCCAATGACCCGGCGCGCGGCGGGGCAACTCGGACGGCAAACCGGCCAGGCCTAGCCCGGCCAGGGATGCCGGATCGCAGGCGTTGACGAAGTACAGACGATCGGCGGGGAAGGGCTCGGTCAGCCTGCGGACCGCTTGGTGGGTGGCGAACTGCAGCCCGGGTACGCCATCGAAGAAATGGCCCGCCACGATTTCTCCCGAAAGCTCGAGCAAACGCAGGGCACGGAAGACCTTGGCCCAACGCAACGGCGCAAGCTCGTGCTCCAGCCTTTCACGGAAGACCACGCCATGTCGGCCGAGGACGATGCGCGCGCGTTCCTTTTCGATCTCGGCGTTCTCGAGCGTACCGTCGGCCTTCTGTCTCGACACCAGTTGCCAGGCGCCGACGCTGGGCCGAGATTTCTCCCAACGTCGGAAGGCGGGGCGTCCCGGATGGTCCGTCACCCGCTCGGCAGAAAAATCGTTCAGGATGCCGCGCCGGACGGTTTCGAAGCTGTCGCTCGAAACCCGGCCTTGCCACGCCAAGGTCCACAGGGTCTGGGCCAGCGTCGCGGTGTCGATTCCGGTTGCGCTGGCCAGGTCGAAGAAGCCGAGACCTCGGTCGGATCGAGAAAGCTCGGCGATGACCTGCTCGGCATGAGGGTCACTTGATCGCCGGTCCGTGTCGCCAAACAGGACACAGTCGGTCGGGAAAGCCAGCGTAACCTTCGCTTTGCCCGCCCCCAGCCAGCCCAATCCGTACGACTGAAAGAGCGTGTCGAGCCAAGACGGATAGTAGGGCGCAAGGCGGCTCGGTAAGACGGCCCCCTCCCAAAGCTCGGCGGACAGTGGAAATCCGAACAGGCGATCGAGCGATTGCTGAAGCGACTCGAGCGCGCCCGCCTGGGCTCCCAGGCCGTGCCATTCGGCGAGGAACGACTGCAGGTCCGCAACGGGCCGTATCGGCAGGCTTCGTTCGGCTTGGCCGCGGCGAGCGGCGCGCTGCAGGCGCAGCAGTCTTTCCGCGTTCTCGGCATCGCAGTAAAGCCGATCCGACGATTCTTCTACGAGGTGCCCGGCAACGACGGCCCCGCTTTCCAGCAGTTCGCCCAGTAATGGCACGAGCTCCGTGGCCGAAAAGCCCAAGGCTGCCGAGATCTGTTCGGCCGAAATCGTGACCCGACTTCGCAGGAAATCCGCCACCAAGGCTGCGCCGCTGTCGTCGGCCGAGCGACCCGGATGCGCTAGCAGGTACGCGAGAAGGTCCTCCCCACCACCGCCGCCCAAGCGACGCAGCTTTCCCAGTTGCTCGCACGTGGTTCCGCGCAGGAAGAGAATCCGCGGTAGATCGCCGAGGTCCGACACCAATTCTAGGGTCGCGCCAGGCAGGACGTACGCCACGAGACCGGCAAGCGACTCCGGAGCGGCCTTCTCTTCGAGTGGCAGCAGGGCGATCCAGTCGTCGACGATGGCCTTCGGCGGCAGCAGCAGCTCTCGCACAGCCAGCAAGATCTCGTTGCTGGTGCCCGGGCGATAATCCGGGTGGGTGCGCAGCAGCTTCTCGGTGAAGATGGTGACCAGCGCCTGCGGCACCGTCGGCTGGGCCACGGCACTCCGGAAGAGATCGCGGAACAGATCCTCGGCCAGGTTCGACTGCGGATTTCCACCCGGCGTGTCGTCGAGGTACATGTGGTAGTTGGTCTGGCGAAACACCACGCCGTCGGAAAATGGCGTCGGCTGTGACGGTCGGCTCACGTGCAAAGTCGTGCGCTTGGCTGCGATGTCGTCCAGGACGGCGGTCAGCGTGGGCAGATCGAACTCGTCTTCCAGCAGCTCCCGCCAGGTTTCGAGCACGATTGGAAAATCCTGGAAGCGCAGCACGCTCGACAGCAGCTTCTTCGATCGCAGGCGGTTGAGCCACAGAGGATAGCGTTTCCGCGCATCCCCGCGCGGCAGCAGCAGCGCGCGGCTGGCGTTTTCGCGAAAACGCGCACCGAAGAGGGGCGTCTTTTCGAGGCCGGCCCGCAGCAGCTCGTCGAGAGGAGCCTTGCCGAGTAGGCTGAACAGCCGGGACGGCTCGAAGTCGTCGGGCAGCACCAACAGGATCTGATCGTTGGTGGCGAAGGCCTCGAGCGTGCTGCCCTGGCTGCGCTCCCAGGCTTCGGCAAACGCGATGGCCAGCGGTCGATTCACCCGGCCGCCCCAGAAGGTGTGCAGGATGACCTGCTGGTTCTGCGTCGGCGCAGACGCGTCCTTGGTGCATTCGACCAGGACGCGCTGCCGTCCGGGCAACGGGGCCTGCGCAGCCTCGCGCTGGCGCCGCAGGAAGCGGACTAGGTTCTCCGCAGTTTTTGCGTCCATGCCGCGGGTCTGCGCAAGCTCGGAAGTAAAATCGGAGTCTTCGAGGTGCTTTTCGCAATGGTCGAGAAAATCGAGCAAGGCGAAGGAGGTCTCGGTCGAGCGATTCTGGTCTTCGGCCTTCCAGAACGGAATCATCGGGGCATTCGGATCTGCGGGCACCACCTCCACGTCGTTGTGGGTGATGGCATGGATGCGCCAGGCCTGCGTGCCCAGGCTAAACTGATCGCCAAGGCGGCGCTCCCACACGAACTCCTCATCCAGCTCGCCGATGACCGCTTTGCTGTCCACCAAGCGCAGATGGTAGTAGCCGCGGTCGGGGATCGTGCCACCCGATTGGTAGAGCACGAACTCGGTGCCAGGGCGTGTAGTGAAGGTGTTCTTGACCGGGTCGACCAGCGCGCGGGTTCTGAGCTCGCGCACGGGGCTGTCGGCGTAGCGGCCGGCCAGCATGGCCAGGACCAACTCGAAGTGCCGACGGGGCAGATCGTGGTACGCGGCGATGGTGCGCACGAAGGCGAAAAGCTGGTCCACGTCCCACACCACGCCACAGCCCATGGACAGCAGAACCTGGGCAAGCACGTCGAGGGGATTGACGATGGGCCGGCTGTCCTCGATGGCGGTTCGGTCGAGCAGCGAGGCCATGGACGCCGCCTCGGCCCCGTCGAGACCGTGCAGGGGAAACAGGGTGGCGCGGCTGGTGCCGCCCACACGGTGATCGGCGCGACCGATGCGTTGAAGCGATTGCGACACCGAGGGCGGCGTGCCGATCAGGACGACCTCTTCGACCGAACCGATGTCGATGCCGAGCTCGAGCGAACCGGTGGCGACCACCGCGCGCAGACGACCCTGCTTCATTCGTTCTTCGACCTCCAGGCGGATCTCGCGTGACAGGGATCCATGGTGCGAGTAGGCGATGGGCTCCGGCGCGTCGGCGTTGAGCAGGCGGGCAATCTTTTCCACCGAGCGGCGGCTGTTGGCGAAGATCAGGGTCGAATGATTTCGCGCGACGATGATCTTCAGCTCGTCGGTGAGGGCTTGCCAGCGCAAGTCCGCCGCATCGGGCCCCTTGATGACCTCCACGTTGGGGCTCCGCAGCGCGAGCGCGATGGTGCGCTTGTCTGCGGATTCGAGGACGGTCACGGGCCGCTGGCGGAAGCAAGGGGCGGGGCCGAGGTTGCCGCACTCGAAGCCGGCCATCCACGCCGCAATTCGCTCTGGCGGCCGCACGGTGGCGGACAGTCCGATGCGCTGGAACTCGCCTGCGCCCAGCACCAGCCGCTCGACCGCGGCCATCATGTAGGTTCCCCGCTTGGTTGCGGCCAGGGCGTGGATCTCGTCGAGGATGACGGTCTCGAGGCCGCCGAAGATCCGCCGGCTCTGGCTGCCGGTGAGCATCAGGTTCAGGCTCTCGGGCGTGGTGATGAGGATCTCGGGGGGATGCCGAAGCATGGCGCGCCGTTGGTCGTCGGGGGTGTCGCCCGAGCGGGTCATCACGCGAATACCGGGGAAAGCGGCACCTTCCCGTTCGAAAAGTGCGCGCAGCTCCGTGAGGGGCGCGAGGAGGTTGAGTCGCACGTCGCTGTTGAGCGCTTTGAGTGGCGATAGGTACAGCGCCCGAACCCCGCCCGTGGACCAGCGTCCGGTCACCAGGCTGTCAATGGCCCAAAGAAATGCGGTCAGTGTCTTCCCGCTGCCGGTCGGCGCGCTGACCAGGACGTGCTCGCCCCGCGCGATGGCGGGCCAGGCGCGTTCTTGCGCATCGGTGGGCGCGGCAAAGCGCTCTGCAAACCACCGCCGCACCAGCGGATGGAAGAGCTGCAAGGCCTGACCTGCCATGGGCCCTAGCCTACGCGATTGTCGAGTCGATTCATCCTCATCGGAGGTCGAGCTCGGACTAAGATCCCCTTGTGGCAAACGCCCTCCGCCCGAAAGCGACCTGGGATGTTCCCGCCCTCGACCGCACCATCGAAAGGCGCTTTCGACAACTCGCCGTCCCTGTCGCGCTGCTCGGTGCCTGGGCGATCGTGCACACGGGCTTGCCACATATGCTTCTTCGCACGGTGTTCACCATGTGGATTCACGAGCTTGGGCATGCCGTGTCCGCCTGGCTATGTGGCCGATGGGCATTTCCAGGACCGTGGTTCACCCCCGTCGGAGCCGATCGATCCTGGGTCTTGGCAGCGCTGCTCGCGGGCGGGCTCGGTTACGCGGCCTTTCGCGCGCGGCGGTCAGCGTGGCTGACGATCCCC
>Ga0302323_100001752_pt1 | contig 17613 bp, 16 predicted proteins | sample Fen_T0_3_FD_201950 | JGI IMG/M metagenome (GOLD analysis project Ga0302323, IMG submission 201950) | Peat permafrost microbial communities from Stordalen Mire near Abisko, Sweden - Fen_T0_3 | ecosystem: Environmental > Terrestrial > Soil > Wetlands > Permafrost | place: Sweden: Abisko... | reverse complement strand
TGCGCTCCAGCACACGCTCCACGCTGATCCGGCCCTCGGCCCGGGCCAGCGGTGCACCCGGGCAGGTGTGGGCCCCGTGACCGAACGCGATGTGCTGGCGGGCGTTCGCGCGGTCGATCCGGAACTCGCCGGGGTCGTCGAACCGGCGCGGGTCGCGGTTCGCGGCACCGTTCACGACCATCACCGTGGACCCGGCCGGGATCTCGGCCCCGCCCACCGTCGTCGTCTGCTTGGCCAGGCGGAAGTCGCCCTTCACCGGGCTCTCCATCCGCAGGCACTCCTCGACGAAGTTCCCCACGAGCGCAGGGGTCTCCCGGAGCTGCCCCTGGAGCACCGCGTCCTCGGCGATCAGCTTCAGCGAGGTGGAGAGCAGGCGAACCGTGGTCTCCTGCCCCGCCGCGAACACGTTGACGGCGATCCGGACGACGTCGATCACCTCGGGCAGAGAGCCGTCGGGGAACGTCGCGGTGGCCAGCCCGGTGAGGACGTCGTCGCGCGGGTTGGCGCGCCGGTCCTCCACGTACTCGCCGAACTTCGCGTACAGGAACTCCAGCGGGTTGTGCGCCATCGCCTCGCCGTCGGTGCCCCCCACCGCCCCGCCGTGCGGGCGGGCCAGCTCGTTGCGGAAGGTCGGGTGGTCCGCCTCGGGGACCCCGAGCAGGTCGGCGACCACGAGCATCGCGAACGGCGTCGCGAACTTCGAGACGAACTCGCACTCCCCCGCGCCGAGGAACTCGTCGATCTGACGATCGGCGAGCCGCCAGATGAACTCCTCGTTCTCCTTGAGTCGCTTCGGGGTGATCAGGCGCATCAGCAACGCGCGGTGATCGGTGTGCACCGGTGGATCCATGGTGATGATCTGATCGCTCATCGGCAGCTCGGCGCGGTGCCGCTCGATCAACGCGGTCACGTCGTCGCCCTCGAGGGGGACGGGGAACCCGGGGAACGGGCCCGTCACCGAGTTGCACGACGAGAACGCCGCGGCATCGTTGTAGACGGTGACCGCTTCCTCGTACCCCGTCACCATCACCACGTCGTGGTGCGGCTCACGCGTCACCGGGCACTGCGCGCGGAGGAAGTCGAAGTACGGGTACGGGTCGTCGATGAGGGCGTCGCCGAGGAAGAAGTCCACCTCGTCGAACTTCCCAGCGTCGGAACTGCTCACAGCGCGGCTCAGATGGCGGGTTCGAAGACGGCGTTGAAGACCGCGGCGCCGCTGTCGGGGACGCGGGGCTGACGCCACGCCTCCACGGGGAACGACACGGTGCACAGCGAGCAGCACAGCCACAGGAGGTTGACGTCGGCCTCGGGCATGTCGGCGTCGTAGGGAACCGTCTCGAGGTACTCGACCGCGTCCTGCAAACGCGGGAACACGCCGTCGTAGAACGCCTGGAGCTCGGCCATCGTGCTCGCGACCCGCTTGTCGTACCGCTCGCGCTCGGTGGGCAGCACCCAGTCGGTGAACGGCGAGAGGTCGGCGAACGCGGGCGGGAGGGCAACGGATTCGGACATGTGGTTGTGCTCCTCGCTCAGGCCGAGACCGGCGCGTTCGCGGTCTGCTTCTGGAAGTCGTCGACGTACTGCGCCACGGTCTGGTGCAGGTGCCGGATCATGATCTCCTGGTCGTTCAGCGGGAACGACTTCACCGGCGTGTTCGACTCGATCATCGTCTGCGTGGCCTCGAGCGTGTTGCCGTCCTGGAGCGCGTACTCCTTGAACGTCACCACGGCCATCTCCTGCGCGAGCCGCTCACGCCCGTTCTTCGGCGGCACGAAGTAGCACGTGCCCTCGAAGATGTGGGTGTTGTAGCTGGTCGGCCAGTAGTTGTACGTGAGCACCCAGTTCGGCTTCCAGATCAGGATCATGAAGTTCGGGAAGAAGAGGTACGACTCGATGCCCCACGCCTTGTGCTGCGCGGGGTTCACCCCCGGCGGCAGCGCACCGATGTCGGGCGCGTCCCACGGGCCGAACAGGCCGCTGCGCAGCACGCGCTCGATCGGCTTCACCATGCTCAGGTCCTTCGGCGGCGACATGCCGCCCCACGACGAGACCTGCCCGTGCGGGCCGGCGAGCTCGTAGGCCAGCGCCTCGAACCCGTACTCCTGCAGCTTGATCGCCTCGTCGGACACCGCCTGGCGCACGTGCAGAACGGGTGCGTGGTAGAACTCGGTGAAGGCGTCGATGAAGAGCTTCCAGTTGCTCCCGACCTCCGCCCGGTACTTGTGCACCTGCGTCATCTCGCCGAACGGGTAGCCCGCGAGGCCGGCGCCGGTCTCCCCCATGAACTCCACGAGCGGCGTGGTGTTGTCGGGGTCGAGGTTGACGAAGAGGAAGCCCTCCCACACCTCGCATTGCACGGTGGCGAGCGGGTAGTCGGACTTGTCGAGGTCGAAGAACTCCGACTCCTGCTGTACGAAGGTGAGCTCGCCGTCGAGGGCGAACCGCCACCCGTGGTACTTGCAGGTGAACTGGCGGCAGACGCCGCTGGTCTCCTCGCCGGGGAAGTCGTTCCACACGAGCTTGTTGCCACGGTGGCGGCAGATGTTGTGGAACGCCGTGTACTCGTCGGCCGCGGACCGGACCACGACGATCGACGTGCCGGCGGCGTCGAGCTCACGCGTGAAGTAGCTCCCCACCCGGGCCAGCTGCTCGACCCGGCCGACGTTGCACCAGGTGCGCTGGAAGATCGCCTTCCGCTCGAGCTCGTAGAACTCGGGCGAGGTCGAGTCGGCGTACGACGTCGGCGCGAGGCTCAGGTGCGGGTAGTGCTGCGTCCACGAGCCCTCGGCGGGCTTCGGAAAGTGGGCCATCGTGATGCGTTCCTTCCCCAACGGGTGCTCCCGCTTTCCCCTGCGGATGCTCTGGGGACGGTATCACCAATCTCCAAAAAAGAGAAGGCCGTTTCCGCTCCACGCGCGCCCCGCCCCGGGAGCCTCGGTCGGGCCCCCCCGGGGCGTCAGCCGCGCTCGACGAACGGGTAGATCCGGGTGAAGTCGACCCCGGGCTCGGCCGCGGCGAAGCGGTGCCAGACCGCCGCGGTCACCTCGCCGACCGTCGCCGGGGTGCCCTGCTCGGCGACCGCCCGCAGGTACAGCTGGACGTCCTTGTCCATGAGCGAGTTGCTGAACCCCGAGGCGTAGCGACCGGTGATGACGTGATTGGGGAACTTGTCGCTCGTGGCGGTGTTGTGGCCGCTCGACGCGCTCAGGACGTCGACCATCGTCGCCATGTCGAGGCCGACCGACACGCCGAAGGCCACCGCCTCGCTGGTGGCCGCGAGCGCGGTGGCCGACAGGAAGTTGTTGGCCAGCTTCAGCGCCTGGGCCAGTCCGGGCCGGTCACCCACCCGGCGGGTGTTGTCGCTCAGCCCCGCGAGCACCGGCTGGACGTGGGCGCACGCGGCGTCGTCGGCCGCGAACATCACGGCCAGGGTCCGCGCCCGCGCGCCGGCGACGCCCCCCGACACCGGGGCGTCGACCAGCACCACGCCGGCCTCGGTCAACCGGGCGGCAAGCGACTGGGCCGCGGGCACACCCATCGTGGAGGTGTCGATCACGTGCGTGACCCGGCGGTCGGCCGTGGCGACGATCTCCCCCGCCACCGACTCCGACGCCGCGCCATCCGGCAGGCTGCACACCACGACGTCGGCCTGCCGGGCGACGTCGGCCACATCCGCGCCGGCACCGGCGCCGGCCGGCACCCGATCCGGGCCGGCCACGTCGTACGCAACGACGCGGTGACCGGCCGCGACGAGGTTGGCGCAGAGGACGCGGCCCATGTTGCCGAGGCCGACGAACCCCACGACCTCCACGCTCACACCGGGTCCTCGCGTTCGGCCCGCAAATGCGTGATCGCGCGTCGCGCGGCAATTCCGGCCGGCGCACCGCAGTACGCCGCGACCTGGAACAGCAGCTCGTCGATCTCGGCGTCGGTCACGCCGGTGCGGGGCTGCGCGCTCGCGTGGAGCCGGAACTCCTCCATGCGGCCGAGCGCGGCCGTCATCGCCATCACCAGCAGGCTGCGGTCGCGCGGGCTGAGCGCGCCGCCGCGCGTCCACACCCCCCACGCCATGGTCGTGATGTAGTCCTGGAACTCGGCCATCACCGGGTCGGGATCCGCGGTCTGCGCATCCACGTACGCGTCGCCGAGCATCGCCCGCCGCAGCGCGCGCGCCTGCTCGAGCCGGTCGGTCTCGTCCATTGCTCCCCCGTTCTCCGCAGTGCTCGTCTACCGGCCCCGGAACACGGGGTCGCGCTTCTCGACGAAGGCCCGGGCCGCCTCGGTGGCGTCCTCCGTGCGGGCGTTGGCCTCGTAGCGCTGCGCCTCGAGGTCGAGAAACGGTCCGAGGTCGAGGGCCTCGCCGTCGACGAGGCTGGCCTTGATCCCCGCGACCGTCAGCGGTGCCCGGCCCGCGATCGCGGCGGCCAACGCACCCGCTCGTGCCATGAGCTCGTCGGCGGGGGCGACGTCCTCCACCAGCCCGATGCGGGCGGCCTCGGCGGCGTCGACCCGCCGGGCGGTGAGGAACAGCTCCCGCGCCCGGCCTGTCCCGACGAGGCGCGGCAAGGTCCACGCGAGGCCGTAGTCGCCGGTCTGGCCCGCGGCCACGAACGCGGTGGTGAACACCGCGCCCTCGGCCGCGATCCGAAGGTCGGCCGCGCACGCGAGCGACATCCCCGCGCCGGCGCACGGCCCGTTCACGGCGGCGATCACCGGCTGGGGCATCGACCGCAGCATCTCCACGATCGTCGTGCACGAGCGCACGAGGGCGGTGAGGGCGCCGGCGGTCGCGAGCGTGTCGCCAGAACCACCCGAGCCCGAGCCGCCCGAGCCCGACGCGGCGAGGTCGGACATGTCGCCGCCGGCGCAGAACCCGCGGCCCGCACCGGTGAGGACCACCGCCTGCACGTCGCCGTCGACGGCGAGCGCGCCGAGCTCGGCGCGGAGGTGCTCGACCATCGCGAGCGACATCGCGTTGAGTCGGTCGGGACGGTTCAGGGTGACCGTGGCCACGGCACCCTCCCGGGTCACGAGCACGTCGTCCATCGGCGGCCTGCCCTCAGAGCTCGATGAGCGTGGGGACGGTGCCGGTGCGGATCAGGGTGCGGCCGACGTCGAGCACGATCGCGTCGGCCGTGCCGAACAGCCCCTCGAGCACCATCGTGCGCTTGAGGGAGAGGTGGAACGGGTGGTCGGTGGTGAAGCCGATGCCCGCGAGGACCTGCTGGCAGTGCGTGGCGACCGTGCGCGCCGTGCGACCCGCGGCCGCCTTGGCCAGCGCCGCGGTGATCGGCGTGCCGTCGTCCCACGCGGCGCCGAGCGTCGCCTCGAGGCCCTCGATCGCGACCAGGGCCTCGGCGAGCCGGTGGCGCACGGCCTGGAACTGCGCGACCGGGCGCCCGAACTGCACGCGGTCGAGCGCGTGGGTGCGGGCGAGGTCGAGCATGGTGCGGGTGGCACCCGAGACCTGGTGGCCGACCGCGCGGCGGCCCGCGGCAACCGCGGCGTCCCAGGCGGCCGGGTCGAGCGGAGACCCCGCGACCCCGGCGCTGTCGACGTCGATGCGCGCGCGGTGCAGGCCGCCGGCGGGGTCGACGCCGTGCACCGGCGTGACCGCAACCGTGGACATCGGGACCGTCGCGAGCCCGGCGCCGACGACCAGGACCTCGGTCGCGGTCGCGGCGCGCGCGGTCAGGAGACCGCCGGTCGACCCTGGGGGGTCCCACTGCCCGAACCCGGGCAGCAGCACCGCGAGGTCGGCACGCGGCGTGACGCCGAGCGCCGCAGCCATCACGTCGTCGAGCACGCCGGCGGACGCGTTGGCCGCACCGAGCGCGGTGAAGACGATCTCCACGGCGTCGCGCGGCTCGGCGTCGAGCATCTCCATCCATCCGAGCTCGCCGAGCACGGCGTCGACCGATCCGGGACCATTGCCCGCGGCCGCGGCACCCGCGACCACGTCACGCACGGTCTCCTCGAGCAGGGCGCGTTCCGCGGCGTCCATCAGCCCTCCTCTCCGAGATCGAGAAGGCGGCGGGCGATGATGTTGCGCTGCACCTCGGCCGTGCCGCCGTAGATCGTCGCGGCCCGGGAGTACAGGTACTCGATCCGGGCGATGTCGCCGTCGGCGCTGTCGTCGAGCTCGATCACGCCGGGCGTGCACTTGCGGATGGCGTCGTAGAGGGTCTGCTCCGCCGTGGCCACCAGCACCTTGTCGATCGAGGTGTCGGCGCCGAGGGTCGCACCCGCCGCGAGCCGGTGCTGGGTGGCCCGCGACCGGGAGCGCACCGTGTGGAGCGCGAGGAAGGCGTTGCCGACCGCCTCGGCGGCGCGGTCGTCGTCGCCCACCGCGTCGACGAGGCGCTGGACCCGCGGGTACAGGTACGCGATCCGCTGCCAGAAGCACGACGACCGCTCGTACGGGAGGATGCTCATCGCCACGCCCCATCCGCCGTCGACGCCGCCGAGGATGCGGTCGGCCGGCACGGCCACGTCGTCGAAGAACACCTCGGTGAACTCGAGCTCGCCGTTGATCATCTCGATCGGCGAGATGGTGATGCCGGGCGTGTCCAGGTCGACGAAGAACGCGGTGATGCCCCGGTGGCGCGACTCGGGAGTCCCGGTGCGGGTGAGGAGCACGCAGCGCTGCGAGTACTGGGCCAGGCTCGTCCACACCTTCTGCCCGTTGATCATCCAGGTCTGCGCCGTCTCCGGGTCACCGCCGTCGGGGACGGCCCGGCACGACAGCGTGGCGAGGTCGCTCCCGGTGCCCGGCTCCGAGAAGCCCTGGCACCACATCTCTTCGCCCGACAGCAGCTTCGGCACCCAGTCGGCCGCGAGGTCGGGATCGGCGTAGTCGATGAGGGTGGGCGCGAGGACCTCCACCAGCGAGTAGACGCCGGGGTCGGCGAGGTTGCGGGCGGCCATCGCCGCGCCGAGCTCGCTGCGCAACAGCGGCGATCCCCCGAGGCCGCCGACGCGCTCGGGCCAGCCCCAGCGCATCCAGCCCGCCTCGTAGAGGATCCCCTTCACCCGCTGCATCTGGGCGATGCGCTCGTCGAGCGTCCCCGGGGGCGCGAACGGCGGTGCGACCTCGTCGTGGTGGGAGTCGAGCCAGGCGGTGAGCTCGGCCCGGAACTGTTCGATCTGCATGGTCCGTGGTCCCCACTGCCGCGCGGAAACGTGGTTCTCGAATAGCGTGAGCACGTTACTGCGCGTCCTGCCGCGCGGGCCGAGGGGGGGACCGATGCGGTGGATGCGGTGGATGCGGTGGATGCGGCGGACGCGGCGGACGCGGCACACGGCGGCCGGACGATGAGCGGGCCGCACCTGCGGGTGGTGCAGTGGGCCACGGGCAACATCGGGAACCGCGCGCTGCGCGAGGTGATACGGCACCCCGACCTCGAGCTCGTCGGCGTGCTGACGTACGACCCCGCGAAGGCCGGGGTCGACGCGGGCACGCTCTGCGGCGAGGACCCGACCGGGGTCCTCGCCACCGACGACCGCGCTGCGATCCACGCGCTGGGTGCCGACTGTGTGCTCTACATGCCCCGGTTGTTCGACCTCGACGACGTCGTCGCGCTCCTCGCGGCGGGAACGAACGTCGTGACGACGCGCGGTGAGCTCTTCGCCGACGCGCAGCGCCTCGGTGACGCCGACCGGAACCGGATCCTCGACGCGTGCCACGCGGGCGGCGCATCGATCTACGCGACGGGCAGCAGTCCGGGGTTCATCACCGACGCGCTGCCGTTCGCGCTCCTGTCGCTGCAGCGGCGCGTCGACCTGGTGGAGATCTTCGAGTTCGCGAACATGTCGCGCCGCGACTCGCCGCACATGCTGTTCGAGCAGATCGGGTTCGCCAAGCCACTCGAGTCGTACAGCCCGCGGCGCGCCACCTACCTGCTCGGGGAGTTCGGGCCGCCGCTCGGCGTGCTGGCCGAGGCCGCGGGCCGGCCGGTCGACGAGTGGGGCGCGTCCGGCGAGGTGGCCGCGGCGCGTGAGACCACCGCGGTCCTCGCCGGCGAGATCCCGGCCGGCACCGTCGGCGCGCAGCGGACGACCATCGTCGGGCGCCGCGAGGGAACCGACGTCGTCCGCTTCACCGCGTGCTGGTACGTCACGCCCGACCTCGACCCGGCCTGGGAGGTCGGGGCCACCGGATGGCGGGTGCGGGTCCACGGTGACGCGCCACTCGTCGTCGAGCTCCCGTTCCCGGTGGCCCTCGACGACCTCGCGGCGACCACGCCCGCGTACACCGCCAACCGCCCGGTGAACGCGGTGCCCTACGTGTGTGCCGCCCCGCCCGGGATCCTCTCGACCGCCGACCTCCCGCCGATCACCCCCGCCGGACCGGTGGCATCCAAGGCTTGATCGCCGGCGTCAGTCGGGCAGGCTCGCCCGGTAGCCCATGGTCAGCAGCTCGATCAGCTGGCCGTCGGGATCACGGATCATCACGGCGGCGCCGACGTTGGTCTGCGGCATCACGCTCCCGCCCCACTCGACCGCGGCCGCGGCGGTCGCGTCGACGTCGTCGACCGACACGGAGATGTGGGTGAGCCCGACCTCGTTCATCACCCGCGACCGCACCGGCCGCACCTCGCCGGCCTCGGTGTAGTGCATGAGCTCGAGGACGAACGCGTCGCGGCGCAGGTACACGACCTTCACCCCGATGGGACCCGGGATGTCGATCAGCCGGGAGACCATGGCGTCGGGCGGCTCCAGGTCGCGCCACCGCTCGAAGCCGAGGACCTCCTCGTAGAACCGGCAGGACCCGTCGAGGTCGGTGACGCAGTGGCCCACGTGGTTGAACACGGAATGCACGCCGACCGCCCCCCCGCTCCCGGCAACGCCCGCCGTTGCGGCCGGAAACGTTGCTCTCCTACAGTGCAAATGACAGTGCACGATGCTGTGCACCGGGTTGTGACCGCATCATCGCCGTGGGGGGCCCAGTGAGCAAGACCGACTTCGAGCACGTCGACCTGTTCCGCGACAAGGAGCTCCCCCAGGACCCGTACCCGTTCTACGACTGGGTCCGGGAGCAGGGCCCCGTCTGGTACTACCCGCTGTGGGACGTGTGGCTGGTGACGGGGTACGAGGAGGTCATCGCCGTGTACCACGACCAGGAGACCTGGTCGAACTGCAACACGGTGAGCGGGCCCTTCTTCAAGATGTCGGTCCCGCTCGAGGGCGACGACATCACCGACATCATCGAGGCCCACCGCGACGAGCTCCCGTTCAGCGACCAGCTGCCCTCGTTCGACCCGCCCCGGCACACCGAGCAGCGCGGGCTCCTGATGCGGCTGATCACCCCCAAGCGCCTCAAGGAGAACGAGGAGAACCTGTGGGCGCTCGCCGATCAGACGATCGACGAGTTCATCGAACGCGGCGAGTGCGAGCTGATCCAGGACTACGCGATCCCGTTCACCATCATGGTGATCGCCGACCTCCTCGGCGTGCCCGACGAGGACCGCGACGCGTTCCGCGCCAACCTCGCGCACAAGGTGCGACCCGCGAAGATGGAGCACAAGCCCCTCGGCTACCTCTACGACCAGTTCACCGCGTACATCGAGGACCGCCGCGCCAACCCGCGCGACGACATCATGACCGAGATGGCCCACGCCACCTTCCCCGACGGCACGCTGCCGCCGGTCGACGACGTGGCCAAGATCGCGGCCAACCTGTTCTCCGCGGGCGGTGAGACCACCGCCCGGCTCATCGTCATGTGCCTGCGGACCCTTGGCGACTACTCCGAGTTCCAGCAGCGCCTGCGCGACGACCCGAGCCTGATCTCCCCGTTCATCGAGGAGATGCTGCGCACCGAGGCGCCGCTGAAGGGCTCGTTCAAGCTGTCGCGGGTGCCCACCACCGTCGGCGGAGTCCACCTCCCGGCCGGCACCACCGTCTACGTCATGACCGACGCCGCGAGTCGCGACCCGCGCCAGTTCGAGTGCCCCGGCGAGTTCCGGCTCGACCGGGTGAACGGGCGCCAGCACCTGGCGTTCGGGCACGGCATCCACACGTGCGCGGGCGCCCCGCTCGCGCGTGCCGAGACCGTGGCGACGCTCCAGCGCTTCCTCGACCGGATGTCCGACATCCGGATCTCCGAGGCGCACCACGGCCCGGCCGACGCGCGGCGCTACGAGTACGACCCCACCTACATGCTGCGCGGCCTCAAGGAGCTCCACCTGGAGTTCGACGCCGAATCGTGAGCGACGGCTTCGGGAGCGCCGCGATCGAGCCGTTCGCGGTCCACGTCGACGACGCGGTGCTGGAGGACCTCCGGCACCGCCTCGCGCTGACCCGGTTCCCCGACCAGATCGCCGGCACCGGCTGGGAGTACGGCACCCCGATCGCGTACGTGCACGAGCTCGTCGAGCACTGGCGTGACACCTACGACTGGCGGGCCCAGGAGGCGCGGCTCAACGCGCTCGACCACTTCCGCACCGAGATCGACGGCCAGTCGATCCACTTCGTCCACGCCCGCTCCCCCCGCGCCGACGCGCTCCCCCTGCTTCTCGTGCACGGCTGGCCGGGGTCGATCGTGGAGTTCCTCGACGTGATCCCCCGCCTGACCCATCCGGAGGAGCATGGCGGCACCGCGGCCGACGCCTTCCACGTGATCGCACCCTCGCTGCCCGGCTACGGGTTCTCCGAGCCGCCGCGCACGCCGGGCTGGGACATCGCGCGCATCGCCCGCGCCCTCGTCACGCTGATGGAGCGCGTCGGCGCGCCGCGCTACGGCGCGCAGGGCGGCGACTGGGGCGCGCAGATCACCACCCGGCTCGCGGCACTGGACCCGGAGCACTGCGTCGGGCTCCACCTCAACATGGCCCTCGCCGTCGCGCCCGCCGACCCCGCGCCGCTGACCGAGGAGGAGCAGGCCGATCTCGCGGGCATGGCCCGGTTCCAGCGCGACGAAGCCGCGTACGCGCAGCTCCAGATGACCAAGCCGCAGACGTTGGGCATGTCGCTCAACGACTCTCCCGCCGGCCTCCTCGCGTGGATCGTCGAGAAGTTCCGGGCGTGGAGTGACTGCGACGGCGACCCCGAGTCGGTGTTCACGCGCGACCAGCTCCTCACCAACGTGATGCTGTACTGGGTGACGCAGACGGCCGCGTCGTCGGTGCGCCTGTACTGGGAGAGCATGCACACCGGTGTGCTCCGCACGCCGCCGGAGTACGTGCGCGTCCCCACGGGGGTCGCGCGCTACCCGAAGGAGGAGGTGCTGCGCTTCCCGCGTGCGTGGGTGGAGCAGGCCTACAACGTGACGCACTGGGCGGTCATGCCGCGCGGCGGGCACTTCGCCGCGATGGAGCAGCCCGAGCTCTTCGTCGACGACGTGCGGGCCTTCTTCCGGACCGTTCGCTAGACGCCGACCGCGTCGGCGCCCCCGGCGAAGCCGTAGAGCTCGGCGCAGTTCGTCACCGTCATCCGACGCACGTCGGCCGCCGGCAGCGTTCCCAGCGTCTCCTCGACCGCGCGGTGCGACTCCGGGAACGTGCTGTCGGTGTGCGGGTAGTCCGACGCCCACATGCAGCGGTCGGCGCCGAGCAGCGGGATCAGCGCGGCCGCGAGCGCGTCCTCCTCGAAGGTGGCCATCACCTGACGGCGGAACAGCTCGCTCGGCGCCACCGTCGTCGCGCCGTCGATCTTGTCGCGCAGCGCGTGCCACTCCAGGTCGGCCCGGGCCACGAAGTACGGAAGCCAGCCGATGCCGGACTCGGCGAGCACCAGGGTGAGGCCCGGGTGGCGTTCGAGCGCGCCGCAGAACAGCATGATCGCCAGCCGCTCGTCGAACTGCAGCGGCATGACGGTTGCGAAGGCCGCCGACTGCCACTTCCCCATCTGGTAGCTGAGCCCCGACGAGGTCCCGCCCTTGATGTGGAAGCTGATCGGCAGCCCGGTCTGCTCCGCGGCCGACCACAGCCGGTCCCAGGCCGGGTCGCCGACGTCGATGTCGAAGACGTCGACGATCGCGCCGCGATGGCCGAGGCTTGCGCAGCGCTCGAGCTCGGCCGCCGCGCCGTCGGGCGAGTGGCCGGGCAGGAACGCCAGCGCGCACAGCCGGTCGGGCGCCGTCGCGTTGAACTCCTCCACCGCCCAGTCGTTCCACGCCGCGTAGCAGGCGACCTGCAGCGCGGGGTCGGTGATCGGCAATCCGAGGGCGAGCGGCCCGTAGACCACCGAGGCCCACAGGCCGTCGCGGTCCATGTCGAGCAGGCGCAGGTCCGGGTTGCCCGCGCGGTACCCGTCGTCGTCGATGCCGGCCCGGCCGATCGCGTTGACGGTCTTCAGGATCTCGCTCTTGCCGAAGTACCCGCTGCCACCGATCACGCGGCCCTCGCACACCCACACGCGCTCGCCGTCGCGCTCCACGACCCGCGGGCCGCGCTCGGCGTCGGCCTGCGACAGCCGCGTCTGCCACACGTCGGGTGGGACCGCCCGCAGGTCGAGGTGGTCGTCACAGGAGTAGAGACCGTTCGCCGCATCCATCCGTCGTTCCAATCGCTATCTCGGCTCGCGCGGCAGGCCGAGCAGCCGCTCCCCGATGATGTTCCGCTGGATCTCGCTGGTGCCACCCATGATCGAGTTGGCCCGCGTCCACAGGACCGCCAACGCCCAGCGCCCGCGGTCGAGCGCATCCGGGTCATCGGCAGTCAGGAGGGACCCGGGCCCCAGCACCGCGCACGCGGTGTCGGCGAACCGCTGGCTCATCCCCGCCCAGAACAGCTTCACCAGGCTCGACTCGGGGCCGATGTCCTCGCCCCTCTCGATGCGCGCGAGCGTGCGCGCGTTGTGGAGCCGGAAGATCTCGATGTCGATCCACGACTGCACGAGTCGCTGACGAACGCGCGCGTCGGCGGTCGCGTCGCGGCGCGTGCAGGCCGCGGCCAGCAGCTCCATCGCGGCCTCGTGGAGCACCTGCTCCTTCCACACGAACGACGCGCCACGTTCGTTCGCGAGCGTGGTGTTGGCCACCTGCCAGCCCTGGTGCTCGGGACCGATGCGGTGCTCGGCCGGAACCTCCACGCCGTCGAGGAACACCTCGTTGAACTCGTGCTCGCCGGTGATCTGGCGCAACGGTCGGATCTCGACACCCGGCGCGTCCATGCGGATCGCGAGCATCGAGATCCCCTTGTGGGGGGGCGCGTCGGGGTCGGTGCGCACGAGCGCGATCCCCCAGTCGGCGTAGGTCGCGTACGACGACCACACCTTCTGACCGGTGACGCGGTAGACGTCGCCCTGCTTCTCGGCGCGGGTCGTGAGGCCCGCGAGGTCGCTCCCCGCGTCGGGCTCGCTGAACAGCTGACACCAGATGTCGTCGGCCGCGAGGATCCGCCGCATCCACCGGACCCGCTGCTCCTCGGTGCCGTGGGTCATCAACGTGGGCCCCACGAGGCTGACGCCGGCCCGGCCCAGGATCGGCGGCGCGAACGCGCGCGCCAGCTCCTGGTTGTAGATCGCGACCTGCATCATCGACGCGCCGCGCCCGCCGTACTCCACCGGCCAGTGGACCCCGACCCAGCCCCCGGAGTGGAGCGTCCGCTGCCACTCCCGCAGCGCGGCCGCCTCCTCGGGCGTCCCCGCGACGTCGACCGCCGGCGGCGGGTGCTCCTCGAGCCAGGCCCGGAGCTCCGCGCGGAACTGCTCGTCGGGTGTCATGCGGAGGCGGGATCCACGACCTGGGGGCGGGGGGCCACCGTGACCGACGGCAGCGACAGGCTCGCGCCGCCCCGCAACACGGTGTCGACCACTGCCACCAGCTCGTCGACGCTGATCAGCGCACCGGCGATGTAGCCCTTCGCGAACCACACCGTCCCGAACTCGGTCGCGAGGTCGGGGTCCCACCCGTTGGCGAACTCCGTCTGGGAGTCACCCTCGCCCCCCATGCAGTCGCCCACTACCAGCCGGGTGAACCCGACCTCCGGGTGCTCCACCCGCCAGGCCTCCACGAGCTTGTCGAGCGCGGCCTTGCTGACGACGTACGCGCCGAGGCCCGGCCACGGCTGGGTCATCGACGCGCTGACCGACGACAGGAACACCGCGGTGCCGGCCGACGCCTTCAGGTGCGCCAGCGCGGCCGCGGCCACGAGCGACGCACCCACGACGTTGGTGTCGAACGCCCGCCGCCACACGTCGGCGTCGATGTCCTCGATGCGGGACAGCGGCCCGATCCCCGTCGAGTACACGACGGCGTCGATCCCGCCGAGCCCCGCCGCGGCCGCGGCGATCGCCGCAGCGACCGAGGCTTCGTCGGTGACGTCGCACTCGATCACCAGCGAGCCGGGTCCGGCCTCGGTGGCCGCCCCCTCGAGGCGTTCCCGCCGTCGCGCCAGCAGCGCCACCTGGGCCCCACGCTCGGAGAGCCCGATCGCGATGGAGCGCCCGAGCCCGCTCGAAGCGCCGACAATCACCGTCCGCACGTCGGCGAACCTCCCGTATGAATGACCGAAGCGGTCAGTGGATCTCCGGCCGCGTACCCGGACGCAGCCCAGTCGAGTCGAGCTGCACCTCGTCGACGCGGATCGGCGTGCCGTTGACGAGCACGTGCCGCATGCCCGTCGGCTCCTCCGCGGTCAGGCGCTCGCCGTTCGCCGGGAAGTCTCGCACGCGCCGGATCGGGCCGGTCCCCACGGTCTGCGGGTCGAACACGCAGAGGTCGGCCCAGTTCCCCGCGCGGAGGTAACCCCGGCGGGCGAAGCCGAACATGTCGGCCGGCTCGCCGCTGAGCTTGCGCACGGCCCGCTCCAGCGGCATGACCCCGCGCTCGCGCACCCAGGTGCCGAGCAGGTCGGTGGCGATCGGCGCGTCGCAGAGCTGGCCGACGTGCGCGCCCGCGTCGGAGAGCCCGAGCGCCACGCTCTCGTGGGTGAGCAGGTGCCCGACGCTCGTGGGCTCGTCGTTGGCGATGTAGATGCGGAACCGCGTCGCGAGATCGTCGGCGAGCGCCACCTCGCAGATCACGTCGAGTGGACCACAGCCGCGCTCGCGCGCGAGGTCGTCGACCCGGCGGCCCTCGAGCTCGGGGAACCGGTCGGACTCGGAGATCTCGCAGGTCTCCCAGCGCGGCTTCATCGGGACCTGCTCGAGGTCGGCCGCGGCCCGCGCCCGCCAGTCCGGGTCGCGGTACGCGGCGATGCGCGCGTCGAGGCCCTGCTCCATGAGGTCGCCGAAGACCGAGCTCACGTTGAGGCTGAACGGGCTGTCCATCGTGAACTGCATGGTGAGCGGCCGGGGCGTGACCTGGGGCCAGACCTGCAGCCCGCGGGCCACCGCGTCGTCGTGCAGCGCGAGCTGGGGCGCGTGTCGCCCGTCGGCGAGCGCGAACAGCGGATAGGTGAACGGCCGCCCGATGCGGGGCTGGAACGCGTACATGTCGGCGTAGGTGCACTGCTCCCCCGCCGTGGCCAGCACCACGCCCTTGCCCGTGCTCCCGGCCGCCATGAACAACGCCTCGACCTCGTCGCGCGCGGCGAAGCGGCTCGGGACCGGCTTCCCGTCCATCCCGCGGTGCGTGTAGGCGAAGCTGGTAGAGAAGCCGGCGGCGCCGTACTCGATCCCCTCGACGAGGATGCGGCACATCTCCGCGATCTCGTCGGCGGTGGCCTCGCGCTCGTAGGCCGCGTCGCCCATCACGTAGAGGCGCAGCGAGCTGTGCCCGAAGTAGCACGCGAAGTTGAGCTCAGTACCGCGGCTGCGCACGAGGTCGAGGTACTGCGGGAACGTCTCGAACTCCCACACGATGCCCTCGGTGAGCGACGCTCCGTCCATGTCCTCGACGTTCTCGAGCGTGCGCACGATCACGTCGTGGTGCTCGGGACGCGTGGGCGCGATGGTGAAGCCGCAGTTGCCCGCGACCACAGTGGTGACGCCGTGGTACGAGGTCGGCCGCAACGCCGGGTCCCAGAACACCTGCGCGTCGTAGTGGGTGTGGATGTCGATGAACCCGGGCGCGACCGCGCACCCCGACGCGTCGAGCTCGCGCATGCCCCGGAGGTCCGGTCCGATCTCCGTGATTACTCCGCCTTCGATCGCGACGTCGGCGACCCGTCCGGGCGCGCCGCTGCCGTCGACGACCGTTCCCCCGCGAATGACGATGTCAGCGGCCATCCGACCCTCCTTGGCGCAGCTTGTCCTGCATCTGCTTGTCGCCGGTCATGAGCATGCGCATCTGGTTCACCGGGCCGCCGGCGACGGTGCCGCCGTCGACCGGGACGACGATCCCGGTGATCTGCGCGGCGCGGTCGCCGGCGAGGAAGAGCACCGCGTTCGCGACGTCCTCCGGGGTGCCGTGACGCTGGAGGGGCTGGGTCGTGCGGATGATCGCCCCCATGTCGTAGGTGGTGATCGCCGTGGCGATGTGGCCCGGCGCGATCACGTTGACGCGAATGCCGTGCTCGGCGAGGTCGACGGCGATCGACCGGCTGAACTGGACGACCGCGGCCTTCGACGCCCGATAGGTGATCGGCCCCGCCCCGCCGCTGAGCGCGGCGATCGATGCCGTGTTGATGATCGACCCGCCGCCGAACGCCGCCATGTGGCGCGCCGCACGCTGGCTGCCGGCGATGACGCCCCAGAGGTTGACCGACATCACGCGCTCGTAGTCGGCGAAGTCCTCGTCGAGGAAGCGAGAGAACGAGCTGCCGATCCCCGCGTTGTTGAACATCACGTGCAGCCCGCCGAACCGCTCGACCGCGAAGTCGACGAGGGCCTGCACATCGTCGGCGTCGGAGACGTCGGTACGGCGGAACGCGGCGGCGTCGCCCAGCGACGCGGCCAGCTCGTCGCCGAGCTCCGCGTTCGTGTCGGCGACGACGACTCGCGCGCCCTCAGCCACGAACAGCTCGGCGGTCGCGCGGCCGATGCCGCTCGCGCCGCCGGTGACGATCGCGACCTTGCCGGCGAGCTCCTCCGCCATCAGCGCGCCTCGATCCAGACGTCGAGGGAGGTGTTGATCCCGTGACGAGCGAAGATCGCGTCCATCTCGGCCAGATCGTCGGGATCGATCGCCCAGCCGAGCGCGCCCACGTTGTCGTCGACTTCGGCGATGGTGCGGCACCCCACGAGCGACGTGCTCACCGCGGGGTTCGATGTCGTCCAGCGCAGCGCGAGCTGGGGCAGGCTCTTGCCGTACTTCGCCGCGATGCCCTGGAGCTCGTCGACCGCGGAGACGTTGCGCGGGATCGCGCCCGGGCCGAACAGCTCGGTGAACAGCGGAGCCATCGCGCCCCACTTGTCGGACTTGGAGCGCCAGTCGTCGTCCGGGAACACCGTGTCCGCGGTGAGCGAGCCGGTGAGCAGGCCGTACGCGAGCGATCCGTAGGCCATGTAGCCGATCTGCTGCTCCCCGCAGTACGGGAGGACGGTGCGCTCCATGCGCCGGTCGAACAGGTTGTACACGTACTGAGCGGCATCCACGCGGCGGGTCTGCGCGCAGGTCTCGATGTCGTCGACCGAGAAGTTGGACACCCCGATGAAGCGCGCCTTGCCCGACTGCACGACCTCCTCGAGGGCGGTCATCGTCTCCTCGAACGGCGTGTTGTAGTCGGGCCAGTGGATGAAGTACACGTCGACGTAGTCGGTGCCGAGGTTGGCCAGGCTCTTGTCGATCGA
>Ga0302323_100001746_pt1 | contig 17654 bp, 11 predicted proteins | sample Fen_T0_3_FD_201950 | JGI IMG/M metagenome (GOLD analysis project Ga0302323, IMG submission 201950) | Peat permafrost microbial communities from Stordalen Mire near Abisko, Sweden - Fen_T0_3 | ecosystem: Environmental > Terrestrial > Soil > Wetlands > Permafrost | place: Sweden: Abisko... | reverse complement strand
GTGGCGGGTCCTGTCAGCTCGGGCCTGCTCCCCAGAGCGGCCTACGCCGCTCCGGGGCCCCTCCCTCACAGCCACCCGGCCACGCCTCCGCCCGCTAGACATCGGGCCCCGAAGGATGGCCGGTGGATCGGTCTTGGGCGAAATGTTGCCATGCCGCCTGGATCGAAGATGCGCTGTGGGCGCCCGGTACAGCGAGCATCCGGCTGCGCCGGCTTCCCGCCGAGCAGGCCATCTGGCTGGTCCTAGGTATGGCGTTGCTGCGACGTGAATCGATTGAACGCCAAGTGGCTCAGCGAGTAGGCTGGACCGAAGCCGCGCTTGAAGATGTGAGCGCGACCCGCGGAGTACATCGCCCGCGACGGTGCCCGATACGCCAAGACCTTCACTCGCGAGGCTTTTGCCGCTTCCGATACGTTGGCAGAGTTTGCGTCCGGACCGACCGTAAGTACCTAGAATTATTGTGACCCCATCGGGACTTGAACCCGAGATTACGCCGTGAGAGGGCGCCGTCCTAACCACTAGACCATGGGGCCGTTGCAGGTGCAACTTTTGGAAGCTGGTTCGGGGATAAGGATTCGAACCTTAATAGCCAGATCCAGAGTCTGGCGTCCTGCCATTAGACGATCCCCGAGTAGTTGGTGGGGGGTGCCCACCGGGGTGACATTTGTAGCAATGGCAGCGCCGGTGTCAAGCGTTTTGGACGCAAAATGGCTATCTTGCCCGGCCATCGAATCGGTGTAGTTTAGATACCTTGCAGACGGCCGCCGGGCCGCTCGGTGAGTAACACATGGACCTTAGTTTCTGGGCCGCAACCGACATCGGACGCAAACGCACGCACAACGAGGACAACTTCCTGGTCGACCAGAAGCTGTCCCTTTTTGTGGTCGCGGACGGCATGGGCGGGCACGCCTCTGGCGAGGTAGCGTCACAAATGGCGGTGACCGAGTTCCGCAATGCGGTGGATACCCGGCGCGACATCATCGACGCATATGCCCGTCACGAGACCGGGGTGACCACGCACGACGTCCTGGGCGCCCTCGAGTACGCGGTGCAGACGGCCGGCCTGGCCATCTTCGAACGTGGCCAACGGGAACCCGACAAGCGCGGCATGGGGACTACCCTATCCGCCTTCTTGCTCATCGGCGAACGCGGCTTCATCGCGCACGTGGGTGACAGCCGCGTCTACATGGTGCGGGGCGGGCAGACGGTTCAGCTCACCGAGGATCACTCGCTCATCAACGAGCTCATCCGCCACGGCAAGGTCACCCGCGAGACGCTCGCCAAGTCACCCTACGCCTCGTACAAGAACGCCGTCACGCGCGCCCTGGGCGTCTACGAGACGGTACAGGTCGACACCATCGACCTGGAAGTCCTTCCCGGCGACCAGTTCCTGCTTTGCTCCGACGGCCTTCACGCCTACCTCGACGAGAAAGAGATTTCCCGTCAGCTGAGCGAGGAAAGCGTCACCTCGATTCCAGGCAAACTGGTCGAGCACGCGAACAAGGGTGGTGGCCACGACAACATCACCGCAGTGGTCCTTCGCGTCGCTAAGGACGCCACGGCGATAGCAGACGCGCGTTCGCAAGAGCTCAACCGCAAGGTCGAGGTACTCAAGCAGATGCCGCTCTTCCGGCACCTCACCTACAAAGAAATTCTGCGCGTGCTGGCCCTGACTGAGGTGGCCGACTACAAGCCCGGCGATGAGATCATCACCGAGGACGAGCCCGGCAGCGAGCTGTTCATCATCCTCTCCGGCAAGGTGCGGCTGCACAAGGAGGGCGCACTGGTCACGTTCCTTGGGCAAGGCGCCCACCTGGGAGAAATGGCCCTGGTGGACAACGGCCCGCGGTCGGTCAGTGCGACAGCGGAAGAACTGTCACGCGTCCTGGTCCTGCGACGGCGCGATTTCAACGACCTCATCCGAAACTACCCGCGTATGTCGGTCAAGTTGCTCTGGAGCTTCGTACAAGTTCTCGGGCAGCGTCTGCGCAAGACGAACGAAGACTTGGCCGGCGCCCGCAACGAAGTGGCGGAAGCGACGGCCGACCAGGTTATCTTCGACGAGTGAGGGGGCCGCCCCCTGCTACCCTGAAAGCCTCGCCAGCGCAGCCTCGAGCTTGGCGATCGCGGCCTCGAGCTCGGCCAGTCGCCCCTTGTCCTTGTCGAGCACCACGGCCGGGGCTCGTTCAAGGAACTGCGGGTTCGACAGCTTCTTGGCCAGGTGATCGCGGTCCGAGGTCAGCTTGGCTTTTTCCTTTTCCAGCTTGGCCTTCTCGGCTCCGGCATCCGCTTCGGACTTCGCCTCGCCAACCAGGATGACCTCGAGGTCACCAGCCATCGCCGTGGTGAACGGTTCCGTCGGCGCATCGCCCGAACGGCGCACCACCAGCTCACCCAGCTTGGCCTGCTCGCACACCAGATTGCGGTAGCCGTCGAGGATGGTCTTTTTGTAGTCGTCGGTGACGTTCAGGACCACCTTCGGCCGAATCGACGAGTGCAGGTTGCCCTCGGTGCGCAGCGAGCGCACGACCGTGACCACCTTCTGCACGAGGGCCATCGATGCCTCGGTGGCGTCGTCCGCGTAGCGCGGATCCGCGATCGGGTACAGCGTGATCATGATGCTCTGAGGAGCACCCTGGGGCTTGGGCAGCTTTTGCCAAAGCTCCTCGGTGATGAACGGCATGAACGGATGAAGCAGCCGCATGGCTGCGTCGAGCGCGGTGACCAGTGTGCCCTGGATCTTCCAACGCTCGGTCGCCTTCGCCTCATCCTGCAGCCTGACCTTTGCCAGCTCGATGTACCAGTCGCAGATATCGTCCCAGATGAAGTGGTACACGGCCTGCGCGGCCTCGGCAAACCGGAAGTCCTCGAGGTCGGTGTTGATCTCCTCGGTGGCGCGCTGGATGCGCGACATGATCCAACGCTCGGGCAAATCGAACTCGGCGCTGTCAGGGCCCTCGGCAGTGCGATCGGCGAACTGGTCGGGATCGTAGTCTGTCAGGTTCATCAACACGAACCGGGTCGCATTCCAGATCTTGTTGGCGAAGCGGCGCGCGTCTTCGACGTTGCTCCACGAGAACTTGATGTTCTTGCCCTGAGCGGCCTGGTTGGTCAGCCACGCCAGCGCGAACCTCAAAGCGTCGGCGCCGTGTTTCTGCGCGACTTCCAGCGGGTCGATGGTGTTGCCCTTCACCTTCGACATCTTGTCGCCCTTCTCGTCGGTGACCATGGTGTGCAGGTACACCGTCCGAAAGGGCACCTTCTTCATGAAGTGCAGGCCTGCCATCAGCATGCGCGCGACCCAGAAGAACAGGATGTCGTAGCCGGTCTCCATGACCGTGGTCGGATAGAACGTGCGCAGCTCGCGGGTCTGCTCGGGCCAGCCCATCGTGGCGAACGGCCACAGCCACGACGAGAACCAGGTATCGAGAACGTCCTCGTCCTGGGTAAGCTGCTTGCCGCCGCAGTGAACGCAGACGGTGGGCGTTTCGCGCGCCACGGTGGGCTGCTTGCAGTCGGCGCAGTACCAGGCAGGGATGCGATGCCCCCACCAAAGCTGCCGCGAGATGCACCAGTCGCGGATGTTGTTCATCCAGTGGAAGAACGTCTTGGTCCAGGTGTCGGGGACGAACCGGGTCTTACCCTGCTCCACCGCCTCGATGGCGGGCTTCGCCAAAGGCTCCATCTTGACGAACCACTGGGTCGACATCATGGGCTCAACGACGGTGCGGCAGCGCTGGCAGTGACCGACGGCGTGCACGTGCGCCTTCTTGCCACGCTCGAGGCCCATCTCGACGATCTTGGCCTTGATCTGCTTGCGCGCCGCGAAACGATCGAGACCAGCAAAGGGTCCGCCCTCGGCGGTGACCTGCCCCTTCTCGTCGAAGATGGAGATGAAGGCCAGCTTGTTGCGCTTGCCACACTCGAAGTCGTTCGGGTCGTGCGCCGGCGTCACCTTGACTGCGCCGGTGCCGAACTTTGGATCGACCAGGATGGGGTCGCCGATGATCGGGAACTCGCGTCCGGTGAACGGATGCCTGATCATCTTGCCGATCTTTGCCTGGTGTCGCGGATCGTCCGGGTGCACGGCAACGGCGGTGTCTCCCAGCATGGTCTCCGGACGCGTGGTGGCCACGACGACCTCACCGGAGCCGTCCGCCAACGGATAGGCGAACTCCCACAGCTCGCCCTGGGCGCCCTCGTCGTGCTCGACCTCCAGGTCGGACAGGGCCGTCCGGCACGACACGCACCAGTTGATGAGGCGGAGATCCCTATAAATCAGGCCTTCCTCGTGGAGCCGAACGAAGGCCTCAATGACCGCCTTCGAGTACTCCGGCTCCATGGTGAACTTCAGGCGGTCCCAGTCGAGCGAGCACCCCATCACCTTGAGCTGCTCCAGAATCCGGCTGCCGTAGCGCTCGCGCCAGTTCCAGATGCGCTTGACGAATTCCTCGCGGCCGAGGTCGTGGCGAGACTTCTTCTCCGTCGCCATCAACTCGCGTTCGACGACCATCTGCGTGGCAATGCCGGCGTGGTCCGTACCGGGTAACCACATCGCATTGTACGCAGCCATGCGACGCCAGCGCGTCATGATGTCCTGGATGGTGCATGTCAATGCGTGCCCCATGTGCAATGCGCCCGTCACGTTGGGCGGCGGGATGACGATGCAAAAGGGCGCCTTCGGCGTAGCGGCGTCGGCGTGGAAGTAGCGGCACGATAGCCACTCTTGGTACCAACGCGCTTCGATGTCAGCGGGATCGTAATTCTTTGCGAGATCGGTCATGACAGTACCTGACGGCATTTCGGACGATAGAAAAGCAGAACGGAGGCGAAGGTGAAACGGAAAAACTACCTCTTCGCGGCTGCCAGGCGATCGATTTCCTGCCGGATGATCGCTTCGGCAAGCTCCGGTACTACTTCCCACACGACTTGTTCGATGATCTCGCGAGAGAGCTTGGCGATGGCTTCGTATTCGGGGCCGCGCGCGGCCAAGGCGGCAACCTTCTGGTCGACCACGGAAGACACGGCCGCCGCCAGGGCTGGCGACGGCGCGGCTGACGGCAGAGTCTGCACCGACGGTGGAACCGGGGTCGGCACTCTGCGGGTAATCGGCACCGAGGTCGGTGTGGCAGCGCTAGCCGGTGGCGACGAAAAGCGCGGAACAACGGGTCGAGCCCCCGTGGGAGCAGGGAACGGTACGGCAGATGCCGAAGCGGTCGGCACGCGGCTGGCCACGGACGCTGTGGGCACGGATGGCGTTGGAATCATCGGCGCGCGAACCGGGGCGGCCACGGACACTGGCGCAGGCGCCGGCGCGGCCGGGGCGGAGGTCATCGGGCGAGGCGGAAGCGGCACGGGCGCCCCACCAGGTATCTGCGGCCTGGACGCCGCCACGGGTGGCTTGACGGACGGGAAGCCCATCATGGTCCGCGCCATTGCCGGGCGCGCAGCTGCAGGAGCGGCGGTCACTGGTGCAGCTGCGGGCTCCGCGGGCTGCGGCGTGCGAGAGGCGGGCATCGACCCCGACGGGCGTGCACCCGGAATCAGCGACGGGCGTGGAGAAGCTTGCGACGGCGGAGGGGTAGGCGAAACAGCCGGCCTCGGTCCCGATGGACGCGTCGGCGGCTTAACGCCCCAGGTCGATGCGGCCGGGGCAGACGCAGGACCGCGCTCGATGGTGATCTCGCCGTAGCTGTCGTCGTCCTCGGTCGGCAAAACGCCGGCGCTGATGCGCGCGGTGTTGTCTTCATGGTCGGTGAACACGGGCATGGCACTGGCGGACACCGGGCTGGCCAGGGCCGAAGCGACCACGTCGAGGAGGGACTGGCTCTCGAAGGGCTTGGCCATGTAGCCGTCTGCGCCGACCTTGCGGCCACGAGCCTCGTCGTAAGGCGACTGTGCCGAGGCCAGAATGAACACGGCAACATCCGGCATGCCGCCGCTGGCTTTCAGTTCGCCGCACAGGTCGTAGCCACTGCCGTTGCCAAGCGCGACGTCAGCCAAAACGAGATCCGGACGGCCGTCCCTTTTGGCCACTACGAGAGCCTCGTCGACGGACTTGGCGAAGCTCAGGGCGTACCCCGACCCCTCCATGACCATGGCAACTGCCTGTTGAATCGTGAGACTGTCGTCAGCGACCAGGATGCGTTTGCCCATTGGTAACCCAGTGTCTTCGATAACATGAGAGGCAAAAACGGTCAATTCCGCAAAGCGCCAAAGAATGCTTGGACTGCCCGGTCGGGGCCGGGAACCACGCCAGTTTTCTGCGCGCGAATTGGCGAAAAAGCCACGTTCGACGTTATCATCGACAGGAAGTGCCCGTCATCCAGCGAATCCAGCGAACTTGCCGAGCCTGGAGCCTGCTGCTCGCACCATGGCCGCTGCTTTTTCTGGCGCCCCGCCCCGCAGCCGCGGACACCGACCCGTGGTGGGGGCAGGACAAGGCCCTGCACTTCACCACCTGTTTCATGTTCGCCGGAGACGGCTATGCCACGGCAGCAGTCCTGAGCGAGCGCGAGAGCCACCGTTTGCTGACCGGCTTCGGTCTCGCGGTAGTCGCAGGTGCCGGCAAGGAAGTGTACGACAAGGCCGGGGGCGGCGACGCATCGCTGCGAGACCTCACGTGGGACGTGGTGGGTGGAGCGACCGGCGCTGCAATTTCTTGGCTGATCGACCGATACCTACTGTGATGGGACCCACGAGAGGGTTCTCGAACATGATCCGATGGAGCTCCGATGAACGACAAGAAACCTGACCACATCGCTCGCTACCCACTGGCCTACAAGAACGAAGAATTCCTCGACAGCGATCCTGCCCGCACCCTGCGCATCTTGGCCGAGTACATGGAGCCGCTGCACCGCTTTGAAGAACAGAAAGTGCCGGGCACGGTGGTGTTTTTCGGCTCGGCCAGGCTTGGGGCTGACGGGCCGATGGGCCGCTACTACGCGGAAGCTCGCGAGCTGGCGCGGCTTTACACCGAGTGGTCGAATGGACTGCCCCCCAGTGTGCCGCGCTTCCTGATTTGTTCAGGCGGAGGCCACGGCATCATGGAAGCCGCCAATCGCGGTGCCGCAGATGCCGGCGGACGAACCATCGGGCTCAACATCAGTCTTCCCGAAGAGCAGAGCCCCAACCCGTACATCACGCCCGACCTCTCCTTCGAGTTCCACTACTTCTTCATGCGCAAGCTGTGGTTCGCCCACTTGGCGCGCGCGGTGGTGGTGTTCCCGGGAGGGTTCGGCACCCTTGACGAGATGTCGGAGATCCTGACCTTGTCCCAGACGCGCAAACTGGAAGGCAAGATGACGGTGATCCTCTACGGTGAATCGTACTGGCGCGAGGTCCTTAACTTCGAAGCCTTGGTCAAGCACGGCATGATTGCCGCCGCCGACCTCAAACTGTTTAGCTTCGCCAGCAACCCGAATGAGGCGCTGGATCTGCTGAAGCAGGGAATTGCGCCCAAGATGCAGCCGGACGCGGCACCATCCCCGTACGCCAAAAACCGTCCATCACCCTCGGATTCCGGCTCATACCTCTATCAAAGGAGCGGCGATTGATTGAACTAGAATTCATCGGGGCTGCGCGCGGAGTCACCGGCTCGAAGCACATCCTGCGCACGTCGAAAGCGGCCGTGCTGCTCGACTGCGGGATGTTCCAAGGCCACCGCCGCGAATCCAACGAGCGCAACCGCTCACTCGGGATCCCGGTCGAGGAAATCGATGCTGCCGTGCTTTCGCACGCGCACATCGACCACGCCGGCCTTTTGCCCTTGCTCTACAAAAAGGGCTACCGCGGTCCGGTTTATGCCACGCCCGCGACGCGCGATCTGTGCACGCCGATGTTGCTCGACGCCGCCATGATTCAAGAGGCGGACGCCAAGCACATCCGCAAGCTGATCGAACGGGACGGCCTCGACATGGAGCCGGTCGAGCCGCTGTACAACCACGACGACGTGACCGGGCTCTTGGGACTTCTGGTGGGCCTGCCCTACCGAAGGCCGCACGTCATCGCACCGGGGGTGAGCTTGAAGCTGCTCGACGCCGGGCACGTGCTCGGCAGCTCGATCGTGACGCTTGACGTGGAGGACGATGGCGACCGCGCGAAGATCGCCTTCGCCGTCGATCTCGGACGCAAGGGGCTCCCCATCCTGCGCGAGCCGGAAACTCCGACCGGAATCAACTGCCTCGTCATGGAGAGCACGTACGGCGACCGCCTCCACTCGCCCATCGAAGAGGTGGACAGCGCCCTGGCCGAAGCGGTGAACCGCGCCATCAAGCGAGGCGGGAAGATCTTCATCCCGGCTTTCGCGCTGGAACGTGCACAGGAGGTGGTCTATGCGCTCAAGCGACTACGCGCCGCCCACAAGGTGCCGACGGTGCCGGTGTACGTAGACTCGCCCCTCACCGTGAAGCTGACCGATGTCTTCAAGATGCACCCCGAGTGCTACGACAAAAAGACCTACGCCCAGCTCGTAGGTGGCGATCCGCCCTTCGAATTCGACGGGCTTCACTACGTGTCGGACAAAGATGAGTCGAAGGCCATTGCGGCGCAACCGGGTCCCTACATCGTCATCGCCGCAAGCGGCATGTGTGAAGCGGGACGCATCCTGCACCATTTGCGCGAAGGCATCGAAGACCACCGCAACAGCATCCTCATCGTCGGGTTCCAGGCCCAGCACACCCTAGGGCGACGCATCGTCGAACATCAGCGCGAAGTGAAGGTCTTCGGCGTGATGCGCCGGCTGCTGGCCGAGGTCGTGGTGCTGAGCGGCTTTTCTGCTCATGCCGACCAGAAGGACTTGCTCGAATTCACCGAGGAGGTCCGCGACCAAGGGAAGCTTCGCCGGGTGGTGCTGGTGCACGGCGAACCGCCGGCGCAAGCCGTGCTGATGGGCAAGCTGTCCGCGCTGGGCTTCCCGACGGTGACCGCGCCGGGACCGGGCGAGAAGATTCGGCTCTAGTATCTAGTAAGAAAAACGCCCGGGCGAGGAGGAGCACCCGGGCGTTGCAGGGAAAGTCCGCAGAGGGCACAGAGAAGAACGGGGGGGCGGATCGGGGAGGTATAGCCGTTTTTCTTGTTCTTCTCTGTGTTCTTTGCGGGCTTTGCTTTGGGACCTTGTCTTCCTTCTCTAGACCAAGCGATCGAGCATATAGGTGGCCACCCCGTGGGCGTCACCGCGCACGCCTTCCAGGGCATTGCACCTGCGGGTGACAGAATCGAGAGCGCGCAGGACCTGCTCGGGACGACGCTGCCCGGCCACCGCGTGCTTGAACAGCCCCAGGATCGACTTTCCACGCGAAATCAACTTGGGCTTGAAGACGGCGCCCGGCTGATAGGGCGCGAACAGCACGATGCCCACCGGCAGCGGCTTTATCGGTTGCACGCCGCGAATCTCGTCGAGCAGGTACGAAAGCGAACCGCCCTCGCCTATCCATTCTGGCATGTTCGAGCGATACGGATGCACGGTGTTGCCTTCCAGCACCGCGTACTCTTCCGAGTAGTAGGTGGCCCCGCACGCCACCAGGGCGCGAACCAGGGTGCTCTTTCCGCTGCGCGGTCCGCCTGGAATGATGATGGCCCGGTCCCGCCAGCCAACCACACCGGCGCGAAGGAAGACGCGCCGCTGGGAATGCTCGGCCACCAGCCACTTCAGATTTTCTTCGAAGGCCTCAGCGATATCCGAAGGCTCGGACGAACGTACCAGCGGGCGGCCATCGGCCAGCAGCAGGAAGCTGACGTCGTCGCCGGGACTCGCCGGGGTAAGGGTTCGGAAGGCGTAGCTGCGAAGCGTGCTCTTGCTGCTGCTAGGGGCGGCCCCCGGCGGCAGGCGATCGAGAAGCAGGTGGTAGGCAGCGATATCGTCGGCCTGAATGGCCCAAGAAACGCCGAAAGCAGCGTACCGCCCCCGCGCCACCCAAACATCGTCCGTGCACGAAACATGGGCCAAACGAGACTCGATCCGCCTCAACTCCAATTCACCTGTCGCCGTTCTTGAATCTTCCATCGTCGCCCTCGCTGCAAAGCTGCGTGAAGAAGTTCTTTCGTTAGGATCAAGGTACGGCGGATTCGGTCACGTTTGCAGTCAACGACGTTCCGATAATCTTGTCGGCCCTGCCCCCTACACATCGTAGTCCCCAGTCCTACAACAACGGTTGCGACCCGGTTGGGAACTGCAAAATGAGACTGACAAAGTCATATTTTCACCCTGGCGTCCAGTCTCGGCAATCCCTTCGAGACGATCGATCCCGCTGGTTCCGACTGCTATGCTTGCCCCCATGCCAGAGTCCAACCTCCGATGTCTACTCGTGATTTTTGGCGCGTCCGGCGATCTTACTCGACGCAAGCTCATCCCTGCCCTGTTCGAGCTTTTCCTCGCCGGCATCCTTCCCGAGGGGCTCGGCGTGCTCGGCGTCAGCCGCAGTCAGCTCGGCAGCGAAGGGTTTCGACAGCGTTGCAAGCAAACCTGCTCCACCCGCCGCGGCTATTCCGAAACAGCATGGAACGACTTCGCCGGACGCCTCAGCTATTTCGCTGCCGACGCGGCCAAGGCGTCGGAGTGGCCGGGGATCGCCACGGAATTGCAGCGACAGGGCTTGCAGTGGGGAACCCGGGGCAATGTGGTCTTCTACCTTTCGGTCGCGCCCGAGCTCTACGAGCCTATCATCGACAACATCAGCTCCGCGGGCCTGGTCAAGCGCGGACGGGCGTGGTGCGAAGAGCAGGGCACCGCCGCGCCACGCCAGCGGATCATCGTCGAGAAGCCCTTCGGCTCGGACCTGACCAGCGCACAAGCGCTCAACCGCAGCCTCGGGCGAGTGTTCGACGACGAGGACGTGTTTCGCATCGACCACTACCTCGGCAAGGAGACGGTGCAGAATCTGCTGATATTTCGGTTCGCCAACCTGCTGTTCGAGCCGCTCTGGAACCGCCGTTACGTCGACAACGTCCAGATCACCGCCGCCGAAACCGTGGGGTTGGAGAGCCGCGCGGGCTACTACGACGGCATCGGGGCCACACGGGACATGATTCAAAGCCACTTGCTTCAGTTGATGGCCGTGGTCGCCATGGAGCCGCCGAGCGCGTTTCGCACATCCGATTTGCGCAACGAACAGCGCCAAGTGCTCGAGGCCGTCCGCCCCATCACCTACGACGACGTGCCGCAGATGGCGGTTCGCGGTCAGTACGGGCATGGCACCCTCGAGGGCAAGACCTTCGGCAGCTATATGGAAGAGCCAGGCGTGAAGCCCGACTCGGCCTGTGAGACGTTCAGCGCGATGAAACTGTGGATCGACAATTGGCGCTGGGACGGCGTGCCCTTCTTCCTGCGCACGGGCAAGCGCATGCGCCGCAAGCTGACCCAGTTCGTGATCAACTTCAAACCGGCGCCGCACCTATTTCGCGACAGTGACAACCGCCCCATGCGGCCACGACACAATCAGTTGATCGTCAACGTCCAACCGGATGAAGGCATCAGCCTCCGTTTCGAAGGAAAAATTCCGGGGCAAGGAATGCGTCTTAAATCCGCGCTGCTCGACTTCGACTATCAGGCCCAATTCAAGGCAGAGCCGTTCGAAGCCTATGCCATGCTGCTGCTCGAAGCGGTTCAGGGCGATCAGTCTCACTTCAAGGATCGTCACGAGGTCGAGGCCGCCTGGAGGATCGTCATGCCTGTGCTCGACTACTGGAGGGACCACGGCAAGGACGGCATGGAGAGCTATCCGTCCGGGAGCTGGGGGCCGACGGGGGCCGAAGCACTGATCAAGCCCCATGGCCGCTGGCGCAATCCGGAAGGAGACGGATCGCGTGCGCCTTCGCCGGCCCAAAGGTTGCCCGGAATCTTCGGAGAAGGAATCTAACGTGGCCGACGTCGTGGCACCGAAGCGGGCGGGGTTGCGGGGCGAGCAGGTCGTCGTTGCCACGGCGGAGGAAGCAGCCGGTGCACTGGCCGATCGACTGGTCCGTCACCTCAAGCAGCGCCTCGACGTCGCACCGAAGGTCCACCTGGCATTGTCCGGTGGCTCGTCGGGCGCCTTGCTGTGCGATGCCCTTGCAAACCGCCTGGAGCTGACGATGCCCGAGTGGCTTCGCATCCACGTCTGGATGGTCGACGAACGCTGCGTGCCCCATGACGATCGACGGCTCAATTTTGGCCTCATCCGCGACCGACTCGCTGCGCGAGTTCCCGTGCCAAGCGCGAACCTGCACCCGATGCCCGTGCTCGAGGCTCGCGGTGACCTGACTTACGAGCGTGACCTCGTGGCAGCCCTTGCCCCGCCCCCGCACGAGGGCGCCCTGGACGTAGCGGTTTTGGGCATGGGGCCCGATGGGCACACGGCAAGCCTTTTTCCTGGTTCGCCGGCACTCGACGAAAAGACTCGCCGCATCGTGATAAACGACGGCACCACGGTCACCCCGCCCCGCCCCAGGATGACCATGACCTACCCGACCCTCAACAGTGCCCGGCTCATCGCGGTTCTGGTGACCGGGGCCAGCAAACAAGCTGCCGTGGCCAGGCTTGCCAGCGGCGCAAGCGACCTCCACGCCCTGCCCATCGCGGGCATAGTTCCCGGCAAGGGCTCCGAAATGGTCTGGTACCTAGACAAGGAAGCCTCGCCCAACGGCTGAGAACCTCGGCGGACGCCCGACCCGCGACATTTCCGTCAGTCCCGGACTTGCTTTCCAGTACGTGAGCGCGACAATGGCCACTGATTCCGCAGCTGAAGGCCAGGCGCGCATTTTGCTTGGCAAAGGCCCGCCAGGGCGTAAGGAATCCCTCGCTCGCGACACTGATTCCTGCGTCTGCAACTATTTGTGATAGCCGCCCGTACGCGATACAGCTATCGGTGTCATCATCTCTCACGCGTTAGTCCATTCTAGGAGGCTTGCAATGAAGACCAGAAATGGCGCGATCGTTGCCCTGCTCGCACTCGCCACGTGCAGCGAACGGAGCCCGGACTCGGGATCCTCGAGCGTCGAGTCCGTGACCCGGGGCTTGGGGAAGGTTCCGGGAACAGAGGTCGCCACCTGGCAAAAAGTCGGGTCGAACACGACGCCAGACCCCCGCTATTTGCAAGCCGCCACCTTCGACAGCGCCCGCAAGATGGTTGTCATGTTCGGCGGCACGAACACCAGCCCCAACACAGGCATGGCGACGCCCAATCAAGAGACGTGGGAGTGGAGCACGGCGTCCGGCAAGTGGACCAATCGGACCGGCACGGGCGCCCTGCCGGACGCTCGATCGGGTGCGGCCATGGTCTACGATTCCAAACGGAGCAAAATCATTCTATTCGGGGGCCGCGCCGGCAGCGGCTACAACTACGAAGACACCTGGGAATGGGATCCTGCCACGGGGCTTTGGACGGACGTCACCAACGCTGGCAACCACCCGTCGGGCCGCAGCCAGCAAGGGATGGTCTACGAAGCCTCGACCGGCAAAGTACTCCTGTTCGGAGGCGGTCGTAGCGATGCCAATTCGTACGACGGCACGGGAGTCGTGGTTTCCCTCTCCGACACGTGGGAGCTCGACCCAGCCACGCATGTTTGGACGTCGCTTGCGCCAGCGGCCTCTCCCAACGCCCGACACGACTTCGGGTTGGTCTGGGATAGCGCTCGCAGCAAGGCCGTGTTGTTTGGCGGCATGCAGATCGATGTCTCCGGCGTCACCGGCATACCGAAGCAGGACAGTTGGGAGTGGGATGCCTCGACGTCGACGTGGACTGAACGGACCAGCCAGGGCAGCAAGCCGGCCGCGCGCTACGCCCATTCGATGGCGTTCGACGGCAACCGCGGCCGGGTCGTGGTGTTCGGCGGATTCGACATCGCCACGGGCGGCAGCTTGAACGACGTCTGGGAGTGGGATCCGACGACGGGCGGATGGAGCCAGCGCATGAACGGCTCCGAAGCCGGCGCACCAACCGCGCGAAGGTACGCGTCGATGACCTCCGACGATGCTCGCGGCCAACTGGAATTGGTTGCCGGCATGTCGAGCTACGACCCCTACGGCAAGGGTGGCACGGGAGGCATCATCATCATGCCGCCGGGCTTCTACGGCTCTACCGGGAGCAGCGAGGTCTGGGAGCTCGACCCTGCCAAGCCAGCGTTCAAAGATCGCACGGCACCGCTCGATGTTCCCACGGCTCGTTGGGGGCACAGCATGGCCTACTACCCGCCCACCGGAAAGACCTACCTGTTCGGAGGCGGCGATCAGCTGACCGGTCTGCTTCACGACGATCTGTGGGCCTGGGACGGCAAGGTCTGGACGCAAGTGACTGCAGACGTACGCCCAGATGGCCGCACCGACACAGCATTGGCCTACGATCCCGCGCGAAAGTCCCTACTCCTCTTCGGAGGCAACAGCAACAACAGCGGCAGCAGCGACACGTGGGAATGGACGCCGAGCAAGGGTTGGTCGCGACTGTTGCCCTCGACCAGCCCAAGCGCCGTCTTTGGCCACGGTATGGTCACCGACACGACCAGGAACAAAATCTTGCTGTTCGGCGGTGTCTCACCGAAATGGGTCGCGGGTGCCGACGCCGGCGCCACGATGATGATTCGCACCCCCTACCGCACGGAGGTGTGGGAATGGGACGGTGACGCGATGACGTGGACCAACCGCACGCCGACCGTGTCGAGCAACGCCCCCGCGGGCAGGCAGTACCCGCTCATGGCGTACGACGAAGGCGAGAAGAAGCTGTTCCTTTACGACGGGAGCAACTACAGCGGGGATATGAGCACATACTGGGAGTGGGATCCGATCAGCGCCGGATGGGCGATGCACTCGAGCGGCGAGTACTCTATCAACGGCTACGCCACCCTCGGGACGTACGACCCCATCCGTCGACGCGAGGTTGTCCTGGCGCAGGCCTACAGCACCAGCACCGGCGTCAGCAACGACGATACCTGGGAGCTCGATGCTCGCAACCAAACGTGGTACGCGCGGAACATCAGCTCGCCGCCGATGCGCTACAACGCGGCCATGGCATTCGACAGCGGACGGGGTGTGGCGGTGATTTTCGGCGGACAGCTGATGAACTCGGGAACCATCACCAACGATACTTGGGAGTACAAAGTGTCGGGCCTGGGCAATGGCGAGGGTTGCACCGCCGCAGCTGCGGCGACCTGTGCCAGCGGCTTCTGCGTCGAAGGCGTCTGCTGCGACACCTCGGCCTGCGGCAGTGTCTGCAAATCGTGTAATGTCCGCGGCAGCGAAGGCACCTGCTCACCCGCCAAGGCCGGAACCGAAGTGCCAGGTAGTTGTAGCAGCGGCGAGGCGTGCGACGGCAAGGGCAACTGCATGGCCACCAACGGTAAGGCATGCACGAGCTCTGCAACCTGCGCTTCGGGTTTCTGTGTCGATGGCGTGTGCTGCGACAATGGCTGCGACGGAGCCTGCATGGCATGCAATCAGGCCGGCCGGGCCGGCAAGTGCAGCCCCTACCTGGCTGGCAGTGATCCCCAGGGCGAATGCGGCAAGGGCACCGGCGTATGCAAGTCGACCTGCGACGGCGTCAATGGCTGCGCCTTCCCGTCGACCGCCATGTCTTGCGACACATGCATGACCTGTGACGGCTTCGGTAGTTGTTCCTACTACGACTTCTATTGCTCGGCTCGCGGTGGCACGGGCGGGCGGTACCCCACGGGTGGCACAGGCGGTTACGTCTACCCGACAGGCGGCACAGGCGGCTACGTCTACCCAAGCGGCGGGACGGGCGGGTATACCTCTCGCGGCGGCTCCGGTGGCTACGCTTCGGGCGGGACGGGCGGCTACACCGCTCGCGGTGGCTCCGGCGGTTCTGGCGGCTATCCAGCCGGTGGCACGAGCGGCTATACCTCTCGCGGCGGCTCTGGCGGCTCCGGCGGTTCCGGCGGCTATCCAGCCGGTGGCACGAGCGGCTATACCTCTCGCGGCGGCTCCGGCGGCTCCGGCGGCTATGCAACCGGAGGCACCCCATCCTTCGGCGGAGCGACCGGCTTCGGGGGAAGTGGCTCGGGCGGGACCCCCCCATTGGGAGGCAACACCGGGGTGGGCGGCGCTGCACCGGTTGGCGGTTCCGGCGCCAAGATGGACGGCGGCCTCGTTGGCAGCGGTGGCCACCGCGACGGCGGCTCACCCGATGCCATCGATTGGATCACCGAGGCGCGTCTGCATCGTTCCGGTTGCTCGTGCGAGGTCGGCCGCGCGACGGACCCAGTCAGCCAGCTAACGACGCCACTGCTACTGTCCGCCCTCGGGCTGCTGCTAGCACGCCGACGACGACGGAAGTAACCAGCCCAGAACTGGATTCGGTTCCACGGCCATGGCCTCGTGGCCGTGGCCGTGGTGCCCGCGGAGGTGGTTTCCGCCGCGTGGCTGCGTTGGCAGTGATTTGGTCAAGCACCCCATGCCTCGCATATTGGGTGCCGCAATTGCCGCTGGCGACACGGTTTGCTCCCGCGGCTACCGTTGCGGTGGTGTTCCGGCTATGCTTTGTCTGCATTGCGAAACAACGTCGATCACGCAATTCCTCTAGTGCTAGCGCTCGTAGCGACTGCTGCTCAGATCGGCTGCACCACCACGACGCTGACGGCCTTCCCGACGCCCGCCGACGCCGCCTTGCCTGATTCCGCTGATGCCGGGGACCTGCAGTCGGACGGCCTGAGCGATAGAAACACCGTCGAACCGCCCGACCTCGTACCGAGTTCCCCCGATGCAGACACATTCGGGTGGGCTGACCGCCCGGGCGAACCCGTGGCTGATCTCGGGGCGGCCGACCGGACAATCACCGATGGTCGAGTTGACGGCCCAACCGACTCGCTCGACGGAGGGGGCAGCGGGCGCACGCTCTTCTACGACGGATTCGACAACGGCTACGCGCATTACTGGTCGACCTCGGAGTCTTCGGACGGCCCCGTCACGGACAACACCGAAGGGGCAAACAAGTTCGCATCCTTCGACTCGTCGCAAGCCGACTACACCCGGCTTCGCTGCAATCTCGATGGGGCCTTGTTCACGGACATCAACATCTCGGCTTCGATGAGATTCCGGATCGACCGAGCCCCGACGTCCACCAGGACGATACGTTTGGACGTGCGGCAGGCTTCGTCGACGGCAAACATCTTCTACGCCGTGGGCGCAACCGTGACCATCGACGGGACGATCAGCAGGGTCAGCCTCTTCAAGAAAGTATCGGATGGGTTGGGCGACTATACGGAATGCGAGCTTGCACCTGGACCGACCTATTCGCCCAGCTTACCGATGGGCGACTGGCGAAACATCAAGCTGACCATCAGCGGCCAGACCAACGTGAAGCTGACCGCATTTCTAGATGGAATCGCAGTGGCCACCTACACCGACGACTGCTCATCGACGCTGACAGCAACCAATGGTGAGGCGGCGCCGAACGGTGGATGCGTGCCGGGGCAGACCGGCCTCGGCATTCAGGTCGAAAAGGGAATCAAGGCCTCGGTCGACGACGTGCTGGTCACGGCCCTTTGAGGTGGGGACTGGCTGAGATGGCTCTTCTAGGAGCGTGTTGCGCATAGGGCATCTGGCGTACCTCGCTTCGCTCGGGACGCCAGATGCACAAAGGGGATCGACAGCGACGGCGGTTTGTGATCTTTTGGGGGTGTGACGAAACCGTACCGGCCGTACACCCCGAAACAGGCGTTCTTGTTTC
>Ga0302323_100001745_pt1 | contig 17660 bp, 7 predicted proteins | sample Fen_T0_3_FD_201950 | JGI IMG/M metagenome (GOLD analysis project Ga0302323, IMG submission 201950) | Peat permafrost microbial communities from Stordalen Mire near Abisko, Sweden - Fen_T0_3 | ecosystem: Environmental > Terrestrial > Soil > Wetlands > Permafrost | place: Sweden: Abisko... | reverse complement strand
CTTCATTCCGAACAGATCGACACCTCGACCAATAGCTTCGAGCAACGTGGTTTCCTCTATTGCGCGGTGAAGCTCCCCGGACGCGCAAATCCGCTGCACTGTCTTTGTATCCACCTGGGGCTATTCGCGGCCTCGCGCCGCAAGCAGCTCCGTATGCAGGCCGACTACATCAACCTGCACATTCCACGCGAGGCTCCGATCATCATGGCGGGCGACTTTAATGACTGGCGGGGTCGCGGCGTCGACAATTTTGCCCTGCTTGTCGGCATGAAGGATTGCTCGATCGAGGCGACTGGCAGGCAGGCGCACACCTTTCCTGCGCGTGCTCCCTTTCTGCCCCTTGATCGAATCTACGCTAGAGGTCTGACGGCAAGGATTTCGACAACGCACTACAAGGGCGTCTGGAAGAAGCTCTCGGATCACGCGGCGTTGTTTGTCGAAGGCGAGTTGTCGAACCCACCCGCCCGAGCCTCCCAATGACTTCGCGCTCTACGTATCTGCGGCCTCAAAAGAAAAACCCCCGTGTTACCGGGGGTTTGTTGTGCGAGGAGGGGGACTCGAACCCCCATGGCTCTTAACCGCTAGCACCTCAAGCTAGTGCGTCTACCAGTTCCGCCATCCTCGCGGGTGAAGGGGGCTTATAGTCGTCCCAGAGCAGCAAGTCAACGGCACGTCGCGTTCCGCGCCAGTGGTGTGGGCCGGGCGTGGCAACGTTCTACGACTTTGCCGCCGTGCCCAGGATTTCGCGCAAACCGAAGTGCTCCTGGGTAACGAAGAAGCGCAGCAGCTCTTTGAGAGGTCCGGGCTTTTGGGCTTGTTCGCGCACGAATTCCTTGCTGATGACGTCGGGCATGCCGACCGTGCTCTCGCGCAGCACCACGTGGGCTGCCGCGCTCAGCTCGCCGCACAGGAGCAGCCCGGCTCGGTTGCCGGTTTCAAGCACGGCCGCACGCCAGCGTGTGCAATCGAGCTCGGCGTCCGCGTGCTCTTGGAAGATCTCCGCGATGCGCTTGGCCAGCTTGTAGGGCAGGGCCTTCTTGAGTTTGGCGGCTTCCTCGGCGGCGCTGTCTTCCGAGCCGGCGCGCCACCGGTTGTGCTTGGGGTGGAAGGCCTTGAGCGCGGCTGTGAACGTGTCCTCAAGCGCGATGGGATCCAGGGTGGCCGCCAGGACGTACTCCGGCCGAAGAAGCTCAAGCGCGTGTCCGAGGCGGAAGCGCAGCTCGGGCACCGAGGCCTCCTCGGCGTAGCGTTTGCCGATGACGATGGCCGTGGGAGCGACCGAAACCAGCCGAATGCCATCGAAGTCCGCGTCGGGTTTGACGTACAGGCCGGCGCGCTGGTTGGACAGGGCCTTGCCCGCCTGGCTGAAGATCTTGGCCACCTCAAGATCCGAAATGGCGGACACTTTGTCCTTTGCGGTCACGCCAAGGCTGTCGAGTGTGGACTGGCTGAGCGCGGGCACGCCTTCCCACAAGGCGGCGAACACGTCGGCGACCACCCGCGTGCTGGGATGGATCACCTGGGCATGGCGCTCGCTTTCGCCGATGCTCCCCGCATAGGGTTCGTCGGTGGGGCGGACAGGCAACGGGTGGTCATCCATCACCGCGAGGTCGGCCTGGGTGGCAAGCCCGAGCAAATCGAGAAGCTCCAAGCAGCAGCGCGCGCGGTCGATCTTCCCGTTGGCCAGGTAGTCGGCGGCCAAGGCGCGCAGGGATCCCTCGCTGGTCGGATCGAGGTGCACGAGCGCGCGGTGGTTTTCCAACGCCAGCATGGCGTGATCGGGGTGTTGCGCATACAGATTGGCCAGCTGCAAGCGCGCGGACAGTCGCTCGGTGTCGAGGCCCACCGCCTTTTCAAGGGCGGCGATGCCAGCCGCAAGGTCGCGCTCGGCGAGGGCGTTGCCCAGCTCTTCCCAAAGCAAAGCCCGGCTGCGTTCGGCCGCCGGATCGTCCGTCGGGGCCAGCCCTGGCAGCAAGCGCTCAAGCGTGGTCGCGACGCTGGCCGCTTGTCCCGCCTGTTTGTAGGCGGCGCACAGGTCGTGCAGCGCCGCCTCGTCCGTCGGGTTGTCCTCGAGGACCTTTTCCAGCATATCGGCGGCGTCGGAAAAGTCGCCGATTTCCATCTGCAGCTTGGCCACTTCTCGCCGGCGCCCGGCCCGCTCGCTGGCATCTTCCACAGCGCCGGCGATCCGTTGCGCGGTGGCGATGGCATCGCTCACGGCGCCGTCGCCACGCTGCAGGTCGAGCAACTTTTCCAGCAACGGGACATGGGCCGGGACGACCGTCTCCATCATCGCGGAAGCGTCGAGATAGGCGGAGCGCGCCGCGTCCTTGTTGCCCAGGGACAGCTGCAAATCCCCGATCTGCTCGAAGATCTGGACCTGCTCCTTTTGATCGGCGGACGACTCGGCCACCCGGCGCAACGAGCGCGCCGCTTCGAGCTTGTCGCCGCGCTCGATAGCGAGATCGGCAAGCGCGCGCAAGGTTTGCGGGTGGCTTGGGGAGAAGCGCAGGGCTGCTTCGTGCAGGGCCGCCGCGCGCTCGGGGCGGCGTAGTTTCAGCTCGGCCTGGGCGGCGTGGGTAAGCGCCTGGGCGACTTCCTCCGGATACTGCGAGGCCATCTCGTGTTCGGCGATGGATTCAAAGTGCATGGTGGCTTCGCGCCAGCGCCGCGCCTGGAAGCGATTCTCACCCAGCGCGATACGCAGCATAAGCTGTCCGGGCATGGCCCGGTCGGCCTCGACCAGCTGGCGGTAGCCTTCTTCCAGGCGGCCGAGCTTTTCGTAGACCTCGCCCAAGCGATGGTACAAGCGCGCGGTCTGCTCGGGCTGTCCGCGCAGACGGCGCAAGGCCTCGTTCAGGCGGCGCTCGGCCTTGCTCCACTGCTGCTCGCGGTAGTAGATGTCCGCCATGGTGATGACGGCGGGCAGGTGGCCGGGATCCAGCTCCAGCGCCTCGTCGAGGCGCGCCTCGGCCTCGCTCAGCAGCTCGGGGTTCTCGAACAGAACCCGCGCCAGGTTGGTCAGCACCGCGGCCTTGGCCGCGGGGGTCTCGCACACCGCGAGCTGGCGTTCGTAGAGCTCCCGGGCCTCGTCACTGCGGCCCTCCGAGGCTTCCAGCGAGGCCAGCGCGCCCAGCGCCTCGGGGCTTTCGGGATGCTCCTTCACGGCCCGTTCAAAGCACACCCTGGCCTGCAGGCTGTCCGCCAACTGGTCACGAAATACAGCCGCGGCCTCCAGCAGGACCGAGACTTGATCGGGCTGGCCTGCCATGGCGTCGGCTTGGCGGAGCACCGCCGCCGCGTAGGCCTTGAAGTCGTTGCGTTTCAGATGGAACCGCGCCAAGGCCGACAGCGCCGTGCTCGACGTGGGCGCGATGGCAAGCGCGGACTCGATGGCGTCCAGCGCGCCTTCGGTGTCGTCGAGGTCATCGGCCCGCAGCTGGGCCTTTTCCAGGTAGAGCGCCGCGATCAACTCGGGATTTTCGTCGTTGGTCCGCAGGGCCACGATGCGCTGTTCGAGGATGCGCATGGCCTCGTGGGACAGGCCAGCGTTGCGCAGGTTGCGCAGCAGTGCCGCCGAGGTGTCCGGATCGGAGAGAGCGTCCGGGCCGAGTCCGCGCAAGCACGCGGCCGCGGCGTCGGGGTTGCCCAGTTTCTCTTCGAGGACGCGCGCGCGCCGCCAGATGAGATCCGTGCGTTCGGCCACCTCGGCGATTTGAATCCGGCGTTCGAGCACGTCGGCCAGCGCCTCGAAGTGGCCAGCCGCGGTGTGCAGGCGATCGAGGGCGGCCAGGGCTACGGCGTCGCCAGGTGACTTGGCCAGGATGGCTTCCAGCACCTCGATGGCTTTGGCAGGCAGAGCCAGCTCGCGTTCGTAGATCTCGGCCAGGTGGCCGCGTGCCTCGCGGGCTCCTTCGCCGTCGCCTGCGAGCTCGAGCTCGCGTTGCAGGGCCGCCGCCGCCTTCTGGGCCAGTCCGACCTTGCCCAGCAGGCGCGCCAGCGCCGAGTAGCCCGCGCGCGCCTCGGTGATGATATCGGTCGTGCGCTGCGAACCGCCTTCGTTGAGTTTTTCTTCCTCGATGCTGGCGACATACTTCTCCAGCGTATCCACGGCTTCGTAGGGGCGTTCCAGGCGCTGCTCGTACAGCTCCGCCAGCTCGAAGGCCTTGCGCCGCATTTCCGGGCCTTCCAGGCGGCCATCGTTGACGAGGGTGCATCGTTCGAGCACGGTGGCCAGCTCCGACCAGCGCGAGGTGCTGCGGTAGATGTTCTCTAGGCGATCGAGCGATTCGGGATTGCTGGGTTCAAGCACGATCACGGCGCGGTAGCGCTCTTCCGCAAGCTCAAGCTGGGCCAGATCCTCGCGGATGTGGGCCACGCGCAGGTTGAAGCGGACCATGTCGGTTCGCGATCCGCGCTCGGCGGCCCGCTGGTAGATGGCGCACACCGCGTCCCAGCGATCTTCGCTCTTGGCCAGACGCTCCATCTCCTCGCACACGGATTCGTCGGAGGTGTTGAGCACGAAGGCGCGCTCGAGGGCTTCGAGCGCGCGGTCCACGTTATGCGCCCCGCGCATCCAGATGTCTGCCACCTTCACCAGGTAGCGGTGGCGGGTGATCACATCCGCAGTCAGAAGCTCGTAGGCCTGCACCCACTCTTGCCACGGGCTTTCGAAGCGGGTGGCAATGACAGGCATCATGGGATGGGCCGCCGACTGCGGCGGCGGCGTTTCCTCCATGATGTCGACATCCATGATGTCGATTTCGCCGGTGATGGCCTCGGGCTCTTGCTCGAGCAGGGGGGCGGCGCCTTCCTTCGCGTCGGCCTGGACCGTGGGGGCCTTGATGGGGACGGACACCGGTTTCGGTGTGAGCTCGCGGACAGGCTCGGTGTGGTAGCTGCCGATCTTCTCGGCCAGGCGCCACAAACAGTCGGTGATGGCCTGCTCGTCCGGGGCCAGGCGGAAGGCGCCCAGGTAGGCGCGGAAGGCGCGCACGTCGTCCTTGATCTTGGTCTCGACCAAGGCGGCCGCGCGCTGGGAGATCCAGACTTTCTCCTCTATGTCCTCGGCGCGGGCAAAGAGCTGGCCTTCCACATTGAGGGCGTCTTCCCAGCGCTCGGTGAGCTCGGCCAGGCGCAAAATCTCCTGGTGCGAGGTTTCGCTTTCGGGATCGAGCACGAAGGCGCGCATGTGCTCGTCGAAGGCGCCGGATGGATCCTTCATGTCGTTCTCGCGCACCGTCGCGCGCTGGCGAAGAAGCGCGATTCTTTCCTTGGTGTCCGCCCGGCCGCGCGCCACCTGCGCGTAGACATCGAGCAGTCCTTGCCAGTCGGAGGTGTCGCGGCCAAGCCGTTCCAGCTCGGGCAGCAAGGTGGTCGCCTCAGGTTCGTGCACCAGGGCCTCGCGCAGAACCGCGAAGGCGCGCGCGGGCGCGTTCAAGCGCTCTTCGCACAGGCCGGCAACCTTGCGCGCCACCTCGACTTGATCGCGCGCATCCGCCCTTCGGGCGCCTTCGCCCAGGTACACGCTGATGAGATCTTCCCACAGCCCGTAGGTCTCGGCGGTGTTTTCCAGGTGCCCCAGCGTGGTGTCGTCGGGCTCCTCGTGGTAGGCGCGCCGGTACCATTCAAAGGCGCGTTTCGGATTCTTGAGCATCTGTTCGGCGGCTTCGGCCATCTCGAACATCAGGCGCCGGCGCTCGACCGGATCTTTCTGCAAGCCGAGCAGTTTCTCCTCGACAGCGATAAGCCGATCGCCGTCCTGGGCCTCGGTGTGGATCTCGGCAAGCGACGTGAGCGCGTCGGTCTGGTCGGGATCGATTTCCAGCACGTGCTCGAAGGCCCGCACCGCCTTGGCCGGATCGGCGAGGCGCTCGCGGCACAGCCATCCGATCTCCAGGCCGCGGGTGACTCGCTCCTTGGGCTCTGGGGTAAGTGCCAGCTGGCGCTCGGCCACGGCCACGACGCGCGGCCAGTCCTGCATGGCCTCGGCCACGCGGCGCAGGGCCGCATGCGCGTCGAGGTTGGCCGGATCCATCTCGTTGATGATCTGCTCCAGAGCGGAGACAGCGGAGGTCGGCTCTTTCAGTTCCTCTTCGAAGAGGCGGGCGCGCTCCAGTGCCAGGCTGGTGGCTTCCGTGGAATCGGCGGCGATGCCGATCCGACGCAGCAGCAATTCCGTCAGGGTAGCGAAATCGCCCATGTCCGCTGCGATGGCTGACAGCGCTTCCAGCGCCTCCCTATCCGTCGGCTGCACCTTGAGCAGGGCTTCCCAGGCATCTTCCGCGCGACTGGTCTGCTTGAGCTCGGTGTGGGCCAGCCGCGCGAGCCGGCGCAGATTTTCCACCTGGGCCGCGGGATCGCCCGCCATGGCCTTGACCTTCAGATCGAGGACGCGGGCCAGGTCTTCGTGCCGGCCGAGGTGCGCGTAGGCGACCAGCAAAGCGTCGATGGCTTCCACGTCGCCGGGGACGTGCTTGACCACTTTTTCCCAGTACGGGATGGCCTTGGCGTGGTCGCCCAGGTCGTTCTGCAGAAGCCCGGCGATGCGCTTGATGATGTGAAGTTTTTCGCTGGCCGCCCCTGCGTAACGCAGGTGGTATTCCAGCATCTTCACCAGCCGCGCCTTGTCGCCCGACTGTTCCAGAATGGATTCCAGGCGCAGCAAGGCGTCGTTGTCGCCGGGGAGGAACTTCAGGATCTGGGTGGCGGCCAAGGAGGCCGCGGGCAGATCCGCGAGCTTCTCCATGTAGATCACGAGCAGGCGGCGCAGTATGCTGATCTTCTCGGCTTCGGCCGCCGCGCTGTCGCATTGGTTGCGCAGCAGCGGCGCCAGGTCGGCCCAGCGCTCGTTCTTCTCATAGGTCTCGATCACGTTGCGCAGGGCCACCGCCTCACGCGGATCGATGGCGAGGATCTGCAGGTACACCGCGATGGCGTTGTCGACGTTGGCCAGCTTCTCGCTATGCAAGCGCGCCAGGCGGTGAAGGACCTCGATCTTCTGTTCCGAGTCTTCGGCCCGCTCGGCCTCGTCGACAAACAGGGGAACCATCTGGTCCCACTGCTTGGTCTTCTGCAAGATACGCTTCTGGGCCTCGCGCGCCCGTTCGTAGCCTGGCGCCAGTTCCCAGATGCGACGCCACACCGCGAGGGTGCGGTCCAGATCGCCGAGCTTGCCTTCCACCAGGGCCGCGACCTCTTCCAGCCGCGGCAGCAATTCGTCCACGGGCACGCCCTGCTTGAGGTCGTGCTCGGCGGCGAATTCGAGCAGGTCGGCCAACTCGCGGAAGGAGCCGCGCGCGCGGAAGTGTTCGGCGTAGGCCTTGAGGGCCTGGGCATCGCTGGGATTGACCTGCAGGATGGCGTGCAAATAGACCGCAGCCTGTTCGCGGTCGCCCAGGCGATCTTGGTACAGTGAGGCCAGCTCGCGCAGCAGCGCCAAGCGCGGCTCTGGCTCGGTGGTACGTTCGAGTTGTTTCTCGCGCAGCTCGGCCAACTTGCCGTAGTCGTGTCGGCCTGTGTACAGCTTGGCCAGGTGTTGGGCTGCGGGGCCGCCCGGTGGTTCCAGCACCGTGACCTGCTCGTAGGTCCGAATGGCTTCGTCAACGTCGCCCAGCGACGTCTCGGCCAGGCGCGCGCGCTTGGTCAGGATTTCAATCTTCTCTTTGGTGGTTCGCGCCTGGGAAACGCGCTCGCGCAGGAAGCGGTCCAGATCGGCAAAGCGATTGGATTCGGTCAGCACGCGTTCGAGCAGCGCCAGGGCCTCGGCGTGGAAGGGAACCGCGGTCAGGGCCTTGCGCAAAGAGGCCACGGCGTTGTCCACATCGCCGGCCTCGTGCCGCCGACGCGCGATTTGGTTGTAGAGCCCCGCGGCCCGCTCGGGACCATCGGCGCCGTTCCAGTTGGGATTGGCGAAGACCGACGCCAGGGCTTCCAGGGCCTTGTCATCGCGCGGATAAAGCCGGACTACATCGCTCAGCTTTTGCGCGGCCTGGGGAAGATCGCCGATCTTCTCGGCCAGGACCCGCCCGAGGCGGAACATCAGTGCGATGCGCCGCTTGGGATCGGTGGTGCCAGCCAGCTCGATTTCGAACAGGCGGCAGACCATGGGGTAGTCGCCGAGCGCGTTGTGGATCTTGCGCACAGCCTCCACGATCTTGAGCTGGTCGGCGGTGACTTCGGCGCGCAGGCCTGGCGTGGTCAGTGCATTTTCGATGCGTGCGATGTGCTGGCCGTAGGCGCGGTCGATTTCGGCGCGGAGCTCGTCAATGCGGGTGGCGTCGCGAGACTGGCCCAAGGCCGCGGCTTCCACCTCCAGCATGTTGAGGTACTCGCCGGCCCGGCCCTGCTCGCGGTAGATGTTCTTGAGCCGCTTGACCGCCTTGCGATGGGTTGCGTCGCGGCTGACAGCGTGAGCCAGGTCGGCCTCTGCGCCGGCAACGTCCGAGAGGTGATCAACGCGAACTTCCGCGGCCAGGTAGAAGAGCTCTGCCGCCTTGGTCTGATCCGTGATGGCCTGGGCGCGCGTCTCGTAGAGGGTTACGAGCTTATCGAATCGTCCCGATTCTCGGTAGGATCGACGCAGAAAGAGGAAGGCCTCGTTGTGGCCTGGCTCGTGTTGTAAGGCCTGTTCATACTCGCGCTCGCTGGGCATGCGGCCCTCCGGTGGGTAGAGCGGTCGTCTCGAAACAACAACAACCGAGGGCGCGAAACTAGCATCAAGGCGCAAGGAAACCAAGGGTTTAGGCGTGCTCGTGGGGAGTCGTCGTCGACGGAGCTGGCCAGCGGGCTGGGCGGGTCGCGGCGAATCGCCAGCGCCAGGTGTTAAACGGGCATTCCCACTGGCCCGATGGGGCCTCCAGGGTCAGCTTTGCGCCACTGCTGCCGTGCTATCGAGACGCGGAGCGTGACTTTACGTCGGCCAGACGGCGCTGGATGTCGCGGAAACTCGCATCTCGCTTGTAGACGCGTTCGAAGTAGTACAGGGCTTCGCTCTGGTCCCCCAAATTGTAGAAGACATTGCCAAGCTGGAAATAGAGTTGGGTTGCCTCGGCCGCAGTGGCGGTGGGGCGTTTGAGAGCGTCCTGGTAGCAACGGATGGCTTCGGCCGATTCGCCCAGGGCCTCGGAGCACTCGCCGATCATGGACAGCGCGAAAACCTCCCGTTTGGGATCTTCCATGACCGCCTTGAAATGCTCGATGGCCGCAGCGTAGCGCTCCATCGTCTTTTCCATGATGCCCAAATCCGCGTGCGTATCCACATCGTGCTCTTGCGGCTTCCCGGCTGGCGCATGGTGTGACGACGCGCCCGTTTTGCGCAGATTGCGCGTGGACTCGCTGGTATCGCCGTGGACCTGGGCCGGCATCGCGCCTTGCGACGTTCCCGACTCGGCCTCGAGAACAGCTAGCTTTTCCCGCCGGTCAGCAATGAGGATGTGTCCGGGGAAGCGGGTTTCCAGCTCGTCGAGCATGGACACGGCCTCGCCAGTCAACCCCTGTTCGACGAAGAAGTCGACCTGCTCTAGGTCCGCTAAGAAAGCGTCATCAGACCCGGATGGCACAGCCTGGTGGGCTTGGGCAAGCTCCGTTGGCGCGGTGTACTCTTGGGCCACGACTTCTGGCATGGGCGTGTTGCCCACCTGGGTCGCCCCGCCCAAGTCGTCGAGGTTGTCCGCGTTGTCCGCGTCTGCGTCGTTCGGCCCGCCGCGGGTCCGGTCTTGGTTGCCGGTGGCTGCAGCGCCGCCCTCATTGCCGGCGAAGTCATCCGGCTCCACGGGTTCACCAAGCAGCTCTATCTCGCCGCTTTGGATGATGTCTGGCTCGGGCGTACCCATGCCCATTTCCGACGAAATCGAGCTGTCGGTTTCCTCGGGCGCCGGCTCTTCCTGCAGCGCGCCCGCGACCATGCCCAGGACCTCCAATGCGCGCCGGGCGGAGGGATTGAGCTCGAGGGCCTTGCGAGCATATCCCGCCGCGGCGGCGGGTTTGCTGGCCGTGAACTGCTGGGCCAAGACCTCGTATTCGGCTGCAGCTTCGGCCTTGCGGCCCAGTTGCACGAGCACCGCGGCCAGCCGTTCGTGCGCGCCTTGATGGGTGGGAACGCGGTCGAACACGCGGCGCAGGTGATCGGCCGCGCGATCGACAAGGCCGTATTTCACGAAGACATCGGCCTCGGCCAGGATGCGCTTGACCTCGGCGTCGTCGTCGGACTTTTCCACCAGACCGGAAGCGATGTTGATCCGCTCGGACATGCTTGCCGCCATGGGCTCGGCGGGCAAGCTGACGTACTTGTTGCGCAAGGCCTGGGGCACTTCCATCTCGCTGAAGGTGATCGCCACCGGGCGCCGGTTCAGCCCCGTCACGCCGGTGGTGGGCAGCGGGGTCAAGGACGGCATGGGCGAGGGCGTGGTCAGCCTGGATGCGGTGGCCGTCTGGGGTGTCCTGGTCATGCTGCTGTGGGGTCTGCCGAGAAGCTCCTGCATCTCCGCATCGTTGGGATCCATCGAGAGCACGCGCTGGGCGGCTTGGTTACGCTCGCTGATACGGCCGCTTTCGGCGTAGACGCGCGCCAGTTCTTTCAGAACCGGCAAGGTCTTGTGGGGCTGGCCGAGTTGCTCGAACGTGCGCGCCAGCAGATCCAGAACCGCGGGATCGCGCTGTTTGGCTTCGAACACCGACTTGAGCCTGGACAGTGCCGCGCGTGCGTTGTTGTGTTCCAGGTACTTGGCCGCTACCTCCATGGCCATGTCATGGTTGTCCGGCTCGTAGTGCAGCAGCCGTTCGGCCACGCGGATGAATTCCTCGGTGCGACCTTGCGCCTTGACCAAGCGGGCGGCCTCGGCGAATTCCGCGACGGCCTCCTTGATGGCCCCGGCCTGGCAAGCTAGCTCGGCGTAGCGGATGCGCGGGTTGGGTTGCTCGGGATTGAGGTCGATGATTTGCTTGAGCGCGCCGAGGGCCTCGGCCTGGCGGTTAGATTTCTGGTAGAGCGCGGCGGCTTGTTCGAGCTGCTGAACGGCGTCCGAGAGCAGGCCGAGTTGCCGGAACACCTCGGCCAGCTTGATGCGGGCATCGACGAAATCCGGGGACAGTTTGATGATGTTCTTGTAGACCGCGACGGCGCGCTGAAAAAAACCCTGCTCGACGTACAGGTCGACGGTCTTCTGATAGACCTCGGTGGCCTTGTCATTGTGACCGAGTCGGACATAGATCTCGGCCATGCGAAGCCAGGTGCGGGTATCCTTCGGGTCCTCCTTGACGGCGTTTTGAAACTCCGCCAAGGCCTTCTCGAAGCTTCCCCGCTCCAAGTACTTCTGCGCTGCTGCGAGGTGCTTGTCTTTCTTCGTTACCACCTGTTCAAGTCCGCATGCACAGTGTTACCGGGAACGCCACACGTGTAAAGGAGCGTCCAGATTTTTGTCCGCGTGGCGACCTTGGGAAAGGGGCCTAGTCGCGTGCGGAGCCTGCCGGCCCTCGGGACCTGCCTGCCCACCCCGCCACCCCCTCGGGCTTCGCCCTCGCCCTCGCCGGCAGCGCGAGGGCGCGAGTGTAGCGAGCGGGGGCGGCGGGGGCGGTGTAGGTCCCGAAGCCCCCGAAGGGGGGAGCGTCGCGGGAGGGTCTGGGAACCCTCCCAGGGGTCCCATTACAACTGACCGTTACAGGCGTTCTAGGAAATGGGTGTCGAACCGGCCACCGATGAAATCGGGATGGTTCAGCACGCGGCGGTGCAAATCGCAATTGGTTTTGATGCCTTCCACCACCACCTCGTCCAGGGCTCGGCGCATGCGCGCCAAGGCGACGTTGCGATTGTCGCCATGTGCCACGAGCTTGGCCAAGAGCGAATCGTAGAAGGGTGGCACCCGGTAGTGGGCGTAGATGTGGGTGTCGACGCGGATGCCAATGCCGCCCGGCAGGTTGAGCGCGGTGATGGTTCCCGGCGAAGGCGCGAAGGTCACGGGATCCTCTGCGTTGATGCGCAATTCGATAGCGTGGCCGCGCGGGCGCATTTCGGTGGGCAGACGCAAGGGATCGCCAGCCGCCAGGCGCATCTGCTCGCGCACCAGATCCACGCCGAAGACCATCTCGGTCACCGTGTGCTCGACCTGGATGCGGGTGTTCATCTCGATGAAGTAGAACTGCTTGTTCTCGTCGAGCAGGAACTCCAGCGTGCCCACGGTTTTGTAGCCGATGGCCGCGGTAGCCTTGCGCGCGGTCCGCAGCAGCTCGACCCGGCGGGCGTCATCGAGCGCCACCGAGGGCGCTTCCTCGATGAGCTTCTGGTGGCGGCGCTGGATGGAACATTCGCGCTCGCCGATGGCGATAGCCGACTGGCCATCGCCCAAGACCTGCACCTCGATGTGGCGCGGCTTGCCGATGTAGCGCTCGATGTACACGGCTGGGTTGTTGAACCCGGCCTGGGCTTCCGAGCGCGCGGCCGCCAGTTGTGCGAACAGGCGGCTCTTGTCTTCGACGATCTTCATGCCGCGCCCGCCGCCGCCACCCGTGGCCTTGATGATGACGGGGAAGCCAATGCGCTCGACGGCCTCTTCCGCCTGGCGGTCAGTTTCGATGATGGTCGAGCCGGGCACCACGGGCACCCCGGCGGCTTCCATGACTCGGCGGGCGGACACCTTGTCGCCCATGGTGCGCATGACCTCGGGCTGCGGGCCTATCCAGTGGAGGCCGCACTTCTGCACCACCTCGGCGAACTCGGCGTTTTCCGCTAGAAAGCCATAGCCTGGGTGGATGGCATCGGCGCCCGTCACCTCGGCTGCGCTGATGATGGCCGGGATGTTGAGGTAGCTCTGCCGCGATGGCGGCGGCCCGATGCAGACTTTCTCGTCGGCGAAACGAACATGCAAGGAATCGGCATCCGCCGTGGAATGAACCGCGACCGACTTCAGGCCGAGATCGCGACAAGCGCGAATCACTCGCAGTGCGATCTCACCACGATTCGCTATGAGAACCTTTTTGAACACGCGTGCACCGTCCGTATACGTTGATGGCAGACTTCACGGAGCCGAGGAAAGGCGGCCGAACTACAACCGCGCCGCCGTCCCCGGTATTCTGTGCTGTCCGCGGCGATCCCTAGGCCTTTTCGATGCGGAACAAGGGCTGGCCGTATTCGACGTGCTCCGCGTTCTTCACCAAGATTTCGAGAACCTTGCCGTCGAATTCCGACTCGATCTCGTTCATCAGCTTCATGGCCTCGACGATGCAGACCACCTGTCCCTTGCGCACGCTTTGGCCCGCGTCCGCGAACGGTGGCGCCTCTGGGGAGGGGGCACGGTAGAAGGTCCCCACGAATGGCGAGGTGATCAGCGAGCCGGTTTCGGCGGGCTTGGCTGCCTTTTCCGCGGGTGCGGCCACATGAATCGGTGACGGTGGCAAGGGCGCCGCCGCAACTGTGGGGGCACCGGCCGCACGCCGGACCACGCGCACGCCTCCGCAGCCATCCAACTCCAGTTCGGCCAAATCAAATTCGGTGGCGATCTCGGCCAACTCGCGCAACCTTTCCAGGTCGACGGGTTGACATTCACACGCGCACTCCTCGCGGCTTGCCGAAGAGGCGTTAGAAGACACCTTCTTGGCAGCGGCAACGGGGGCCTTGCGTTTGCTCATTTTCTCGCGGCTCCTTTCTTGGACGAAGTCGCGGCACGCGACTTGATTGGTATCGAATCCGATGATCTCGGCCGGCCTGGGAAGGGCCGGTGCACCAGCTTGGCCAGTGCTTCGAGCGCCAGACGGTAACCGATCGCGCCCAGCCCTGCAATCTGCCCCAGACAGACCGGGGCCAGGTACGAGTGGTGGCGGAATTCCTCGCGGGTATAGAGGTTGGACAGGTGGACCTCGACCGTGGGTACCTTGATGGCTGCGATGGCATCGCGCAGCGATACGCTGGTGTGGGTCAGCCCCCCGGCGTTGACGATCAGGCCCGCGGCCTTGCCATGGGCTTGCTGGACGCGATCGATAAGCAGACCCTCGTGGTTGGATTGAAACGTCTCGACGGTGACCCCCAGCTCGGCGCCACGGGCGTGGAGGCCATCGTCGATCTCGCGCAGGGTGGTCGTGCCGTAGATATGGGGCTCGCGCGTACCGAGTAGATTCAGATTCGGACCGTGGATGACCAGGATGACCGGCTCCTCCGGCGTATGTGCGCGCTCGATTCCCGTCACAACTTGCCCGGTCACAAATCGGCCTGTATTTGCGGGGCTAGCAGCCTCATCAAGTAGCGCGCCTTGCCGAAACTGGCCTCGGGCTTGAGCGCGCAGGCGACGAAGTACTCCTCGTTCAGAAGGTAGATCATCACCACCAGGTTGTTGGCCTTCAAGGTCAGTTCGCGAAGCGGGCCAACGTCGAGATTTTCGGTGGCTTTCCGCATTTGAACGATGGCGTGGGCCAGCTCCATGCCGACGGTCTGGATGTCTAGGCCTTCTTCACCATCCTTGGTGTAGGACTCGACCGAGATGCCGTCGAATCCCATGAGAATACCAGCCACGCCTCCGGCCAGCCGATCCACCATGCGCTGCAGACTTTCTCGGAACATCGTCGTTCTTTCGCTTCTAGTCGGAGAGATCCGGAGGTGTCAATAGCGCGGGCCGGCGGGCCCTAGGGCGTCGTTGTCGTCGTGCCGCCCGTGAACACGCCAGGACAGAGGGCGATGTCTTGGGTTGCCTTGCCAACCGTTTGGGTGATGGCGCAGCAGAAGATGGTGGCGTCTTGGCCGGGGGGGAAACACGGATCCCCGGAGTAGGGATTCGAGCCGGACAGCGACGCGCACATCGGGGTGTTGGCAGGGTAGCGATAGGCGACGAGTGCCGGATCGGTGTAGGCGGCCTGCAAGCAGCCCGCACATACATCGATCGAGTAGATGAACGGCGCGCTTTCGATGGTCGTCCCGCCGTGGCGGCCCTTGGCCCAAATCTTGGCCGTGACAGGGATGTGCGATGTGGGAACTTGCGGCTGCAGGCATTGGGCGTGGGCGGACGTCATGACGTTCAGTCCCGCGCCTACCGAGCCGCCGGGCGGGATCGTGTCGGTCATGGGCTGCGTATCGAAGGTGGAAGGACAAGATGAATTCCAGCTGACGCCGGGGGCCGAAAGCTCGATGGTGAAATGGGTGAGGTCGATGTTGTTCATTTCGGCGGCCTTCGAGCCACCGGCGGAATCCATATTGTTCATCACCAGCACGGGCAGGTAGTACGGTGGGGTGGATCCGTCGGGCAGGGCCAGATCGAGAACACCGCTGGTGCGATGGAGTGAGGTGGCGCTGCCCGGGACGCTGCAATCGCCTCCCGTCAGAACCTGAACTTGCGAAATCTGCAAGGCGGTGTACGCGTCGGTGGCCAGGATTCGTCCGCAAGCAACGAGGCCGAAAGCGATAGCGGCGCAGACCACGCCGCAGGCAAACCACTTCCTTGGATGGTTCATAGCTTGTCCCCCATTACGTCGTTGCATCATGGCGATACTTACCTAAGTGTACTGCGGTTACTGCCCGGCCACGCGTGGTCGGTTGACGATACGCGGTGTGATGAACACCAAGAATTCGGATCGGTTGTCGTTTTCCTTGCGATTGCGGAAGAACCAACCAAGCACGGGAATATCCGAGAAGAAGGGAACCCGGGAGTTGCTGAGGCCGGTGTTGCGCGTGTAGATGCCGCCGATAACCGCGGTGTCGCCATCGCGAACCAGCATGGTCGTCTTGGCTTCCTTCTTTTGGATCGACGGATCGCCGCGGGCGCCGGTGTTGACGAAGTCAGGCTCGTTGCGGGTCACATTGATCACCATGGAGATGGTTCCCTCGTTGGTGACGTGAGGCTTGACGCTGAGGTGAAGCTTGGCGTCCACGAACTGGGTTTGCGCACCCATGGCGCTGACCACGGACACTGGGATCGACACACCTTGCTCGATGTTCGCTTGGACATTGTCCATGGTGGTGATTCGGGGTGAAGACAGAATGCGCACCGCGCCGGTGCTTTCCATGGCCGACAGCCGCAAGTTCAGGTTGAACGCGCCCGCCACAGATCCGAGCGTCAGGCCGATAGCCGAGCCAGTCCCGAGGCCAGCAGGGGCAGGCATGTTGACGAGAAAGTTAGGACTGCCGGTGGTGCCTGTTCCCGTGCGCGGGCCGGGCACGAGCCCGCCGAGGGGTGACGACCCGTCGTCCGCGCCGCCACCGATGCCCACGTTGTACGGGAAGACCAACCCCGTCGGGTTGCCGTGCGTGGTGTCCGCGAACGCGGTGCCACCCCATTGCACGCCGATCTGCCGTGCAAAATTCGAATTGGCCTCCACGATGCGCGCTTCGATGGTGACCTGCGCGGTTTGCGTGTCGAGGTTGCGTACCAGATCCTCGATGAGTTGGAGATTCTTGGTCACGTCCGACACGATAAGCGTGTTGGTGCGGTGATCGTCCGAGACCTTTCCCCTTGGCGAGAGAAGGTCGCGAATCTTGTCCATCAGCTGGCTGGCCTCGGCATAGGAAACACCGATGAGGCGCGTCTCGATGGGTAGCACGTCGGCGATCTGCTTTTGCCGGGCGATCTCCGCCTCCAGCTCCTTTTCGAGCAGAGCCAGCGGGGCCACGCGCAGAAGGTTGCCTTCACGCACAGAGCCCAGCCCCTTCGAACGCAGAACGACGTCGAGTGCCTGGTCCCAAGGCACGTCGCGCATCTTGATCGTGACCTCGCCGCGCACGTCGTCGGCCACGATGACGTTGACCTGGCCCACGTCGGCCAGCAGGCGCAGGATGTTGTGAATGTCCGCACCCTTGAAATCGAGGTCGATGCGCCGGCCCGTGTAGCGTTTCTTGCCGATGGTTGCGTAGCGGCCGGAGCCCCCGGTGGACGCGCCTTGGCGTCCTTCCGGCGCCGCGCCTGCTGGCGCGACAGATCCGGCAGGCAACGCACCCGTGTCTCCCGCTGGCGCGGTGCTGGCGGATTGTGCCGGAGGCGCGAGGTAGGGGGGCGGTGCGGCCTGGGCCACCCACAGACCATCCTTCGCCGTGGCGACGAACCCGGCCACCTTTCGCGCGGGCACGAACATGACCGAAGGCGGTGGCACCCAGACCGCAGGCAGGCTGGGCGCGAGCGCCTTCTGGAAATCCCAGAAGATGCGATTGCCGTCTAGGCGCACGCGATTGGGCACGTCTTCGGCCAGATCGACGTCCACGCGCACCGTGCTGCGCACGGCCGGATCGCGGTACGAACTGATGATCTTGACCGGACCCAGGTACTCGGTCGCGTCCAGATTGCGCGCCAGGTTTTCGGGCAGGTCGCTGTGTTCGATGCGCAGGCTGAGACGGCGGCCAGCGAGGCGTTCGACAGAGAACAGGGCGCTGTCATCGACGTCGATGATGACCGAAGCTCGGTTGGGCTCGTCGACGAAATCGATGCTGCGGATGTGGCTGAGGGCGCGCAGCGTGACTGAACGCGGTCGGCCGGTTGTAGCCGGGGCTGGCGCGGGCGCAGGGGGCACGGCTGGGCTTGCGACGGCCAGCGACCGCGCCGCGGGTGCGCTTGCGATGGGCGCGGGCTTGGCGGCTGGCGCGGGTGCGCTTGCGATGGGCGTGGGTTTGGCGGCTGGCGCGGGTGCGCTTACGATGGGCGCGGGCTTGGCGGCTGGCGCGGGCACACTTGCGATGGGTTTGGCGGCTGGCGCGG